>Ga0209606_1000013_pt1 | contig 344599 bp, 268 predicted proteins | sample AD_UKC057_MetaG_FD_184412 | JGI IMG/M metagenome (GOLD analysis project Ga0209606, IMG submission 184412) | Active sludge microbial communities of municipal wastewater-treating anaerobic digesters from USA - AD_UKC057_MetaG (SPAdes) (version 2) | ecosystem: Engineered > Bioreactor > Anaerobic... | reverse complement strand
TTCTCAGCGTCCACCTGTTCGAGAAAGTCTCTCTGCGGGAAGCACTTACAAATTATACTGACAATGATAACCGGTATACTCCGTGCAAACAGCTCAAATTATTCGACTTTTAACGGGACAGTACTGAGGAAACATATATATTTATGCAGGAGATAATCCGATTCGTTTCTATGATTTTGAGGGCACGGAATATGACGATTGGCTTTTTGATCGTCCAAGGAGCGAGGAAAAGGATAAATCGGCTTGTCGGATGTATGGAATGTTATATAGAGGATATTCCTGCGACAAAGGGGATAAACTAATATGGCGTTATTGTCTACTGAAGAAATATGATTCCAAACACAATAATGAGGAAAAAGAACTGGTTAAAAAATGCTGGGATCTTGGTAAAGAATACTATCAATTGATTCGATCTACGGAAATGATTGTTGGTCCTATTACTGTTTTTCGTGTTAAAATTTATGGCATGGTTCAATGTTGTAAAACTTGCGGAGATGCTCTTGCAAAGCGTAAGCGGCAAAGCATATTCGATCGCATTAAATAGGGGATTTTCTATGATTAAATTAAGTGTTTCACCGTTGATATTAATGTGTTTATTGACGATATCATGCGATGTCTCTCATAATTCAATCAATGCTGAAAGTAAACAGAATATGCTAATTGTAGATCAAGCAATTGATCGTCTATTAGATCCAAGTTTAGCCGAAACAGACGCTGGAATACAAAATCTGAAGAGAATGCAACCATACTTGGATATTATTGTTGACCATCAAGAGTATTCAGAAGGTCGGCTGATCGAGCTCTTTTGTCGAAGCAATTCTACTCGCGAAAAACAACAAATCTTAGGATTGCTCACTTGGACAGGTAAGAAGCCTACATTGTCGTTTGTAGTCAATCAATTAGATAATATATCAGCCACAAAGAATTATGGCTTGTTACACAATGCGTTACTTTTATTGGCGGTATTGACCTTTGAGTTTCCTGACGAAACTGGCCAGTACACTTACAAATTTTCGCTCACACAGACTGAAATACAACTCATTAGAACTAGAGTATCTCATATTTCTGCGTGCACTGAATTCAGTGATGAAGAGAATTCTGAAGTGTTGGAAATGAAGGCTGCTCTTCTAGACCGTTTAACTGAAAGAGAGAAACAGTAGTACCTTGTTGAGAAAAGGTTCATCTGGGAATGAGGTTGGAGTCCCTAGAGCCAATGACTTCGAACTGATCCAATACGGCTATGACGCCCTGGACCGGCTGGTCCTGGCCGATTACGACTGGAAGGCCGACGAGACCTTCAGCTACGACCCGGTGGGCAACCGCACCGCCGACGCCGGCCACCCGGTCTGGCACTACGACGCCGCCAACCAGCTCCTCGCCTACGGCGCCGGCCCCCACGACCCCGTCGGCCAGACTCCGCCGGACGTCCCCGCTGTTGCTTTCACCTATAATGCCAACGGGTCCACCACATCAAAAGCAGAGCCCGCCGCGGGAATCACAGACCAGTACGGCTATAACTTCGACAACCGGATGAGCGAGGTTCGGCGGGACGGCGAATTGGTCGCCCGGTACTCCTATGACCACCTGTCCCAGCGGACCCGGAAGGATCTCTTCACGGACGGCGCCCCAACCGGCACCACGTGGTTTGTCTATGGTCATGAAGGTTTGCTGGCCGAATACGATGAAACCGGCGCGCTCATCCGGAAATACGCCTGGCAGCCGGAATACCCTTGGGGAACGAATGCTCTGTACCAAAGACATCAGTCGGGAATGATTCATCATCACCTGAATGATCAACTGGCGACGACTCAAACAATGATTGACGACGATTACACGGCGACGTGGTCCGCTGATTGGAACTCTCTCGAGCCGGAGATGCAGCTACAATTCTCGGAAAACAATCTCAGATTTCCTGGCCAATATCACGACGCTGAGACGGGCTCGTTTTACAACTGGCACCGCTATTTCGATCCTCGTTCAGGTCGATATTGGCAAGCTGATCCGATCGGATTTCACGGCGGGTACAACAGGTACTTATATTCTCGGAACAATCCAATCAGGACGATGGATTTCTCCGGCTTGAAATGCTGTGACGCCAACGGCAAGGATCTGACTGACGGGGGCAAGATCAAATGTTATATAGTGTGCGCCATGGCCTGGAACATCAATCTTGGTGCCAGACACTGCTGGCTCGAATGGGGGCCTGCGGACCCCACAGGAGATGCGGGCAATCAAGCTTGGGGAATGTATTCATACTCGAATCCATCTCTAAACCAGACCGGATACGATCATAAAGATCGAGCAGGTTTTCCTCATCCATTGTCAGACGAAGATTGTTGTAAACTACTTAAAAACCAACCACCTTCCGATTCTCAGGGACCTTTATATGGATTCGGAGGAACGTGCAATTCAGCCATTCAGAAGTATTTGCGGGGAATTGGAGCAGACATCGGATATGAACCAGCTCCCTTCGAAGGTATGATCGGCTGGGAAGATCCTCCTGATCCGTGGAATTGGGTACTGGAAAGTATTTTACGGCGCCATATTTATTTTTAATACTATTCGGAGAGCATGGAAAATGAATAAAACAATAACAATCCCACTTATTTTATCTGTCTTACTGATCGTCACTTCATGCCAGTCCGATCCGAAACCATTGGAGATATCCATCCATGCGGATGTCGACATTGCTTATTCTGTGATTGAGTTACAACCGGAAGGCAAGTCATCCGTTCTATATCTGAAGATGGGCGATCAGCCTGTCCCACGACGGCTTTGCTCCTCACGGTCGTCAGTGTTTGACTCCCTGAAATGGGTGGATGGGCAGAATTGCTTGATACTCACGGAACGGTTTCATGAGGGCATTCATGCCTACGAAGTGACGTCGCGCATCGACATCCAGACGGCGGCCATGACCCCAATCCTATTGGTTGACCCTTTCAATGTCAAATCCTCCCTGAAGATCAATCGCGACCCGGCCAAAGTAGATCCACTTTTTTTAGAATTTAAGACAAGGCCATTGTTCTCAGAAGAATATGAAATTTTCATGTATGAGAGAAAGTTGATCAAAGGCAAAGAATGCCTTGTCATGCACGGATTTCCAGGATTAATTCTCATCCCGACTTCCTCTCAATCGACTTGGTCATTGGGACCCGCGCTACTTGGCTATCAGTGGCATCTGTCCCCTGACAGGCGATATTTAGCATATACTTCATTCTTGGATGAGAATGATTACACCAGGTTACGATCAGAAAAATTGGGCAACAACGTACCGAAGTACGGAAGTGAAATTGATGATCAATATGAGCTATCACCGCGCAAGGCCGTTTACATGGCGGATCTTCAGACTCAAACGCAGTTATTTGTGACAGAGGGGCAGGAGCCACTCTTTTGGGATCATGGACGCAGTTTGTTGTACTTTATCTATGATCATGCCGACAAAAGAAAATACATCAAAAAATTCGATTTAAAAACGAAATCATCCGTTTTCCTCCATAGCAAGGTGGGCGGAGACCGAATGTCTGTTCAACTGGGATCACAATTCACCCCCGTTCCGGAAGCAAACTGCCTGTATTACCCAGATAATGTTTTTAGTCTGTATCAATTGGATTTGGAAACCTCCAGCGTCACGAAGGTTCTCGATTGGGTCGGCGTTTGGGCTGTGCGACCCGCTGCCGGCATACCAGGAGAGTGAGACGACTCCGATCTAGGTGGCGGTGGACGCAAGGAGTAGCTTCAATGGAGCGTCAAGAATCTTTCGCGCATTCCATCAGATCATTCCATTCAACCACCCACTATTTGGCACTATGTCTGCCGGCCTGAAAGAACCGCCGGGCGAATTTTAAAATCTCCTCGATGACCTTGTAGTCGGTGATGTTCCAGTCGTAGATGATCCGGCGCAATGACTTTCTCTTCTCGGGCTCCATGGTGTAGAGCATCCGGAGCATGCCGGTCTTCTCCTCGGCCACCTCGTCACCCATCAGGAAGTAGTCGGGCGGACACTGGAAGTATTTGGACACCTGGTTGATCCGGGCCAGGGACCACTTCACCTTGCCGGACTCGAGGTCGGGCAGGATGTGATACCCCCACCCAAGGGCTTCGCAGAATTCCTTCTGCTCGTCACGATCAGCTACTAAAGGTCTTCATGCTTCGGTGCACAGGCTGGCTCGGAGATCTGAAGAACAGATTTACCCGGAGACTCGAACACGCACAATATTCTGTATCGATGCTCGGTGCGGCCTGGTAACCCTAAACACACCGCATCAGACGGCGAGCACCCCCCGCACACGGCGACGAATGCAGTGTTCGTGTAATTCCACGCAAACCATTGAAAATATTGGCGCACCCGGCAGGGCTCGAACCTGCAACCGGCGGTTCCGAAGACCGATGCTCTATCCAGTTGAGCTACGGGTGCGTGAGCCGGTGATTATATCGGTGGGTTAGCCGGTGTGTCAAGGCGAGGCCTCTATCAGTCCCGCTGATCCTGTGACGCCACCGACACCGCCCACGCCACCGACACCGCCCACGCCACCGACACCGCCTTCGCCGCCACTGCCACCACTGATACCGTTGACACCGCTGATGCCGTTGATAAAGCCTATGCCACTGACGCCATCGACGCCGCTGACACCGCCGACGCTGCTGATTCCGCCGATTTCACTGAAACAGCTGATGCCACCGATCCAGATGATTCCACCGTAGCCACTGATTACGCTGATTCGCCACCATCGCCAGATGCCATCAACATTTTGTGACATAGCCTGGCACCATGTTCCGCGACTCTCGACACAACACCGCCCCCGTTTTGTGACAGAGGCTGGCACCTTCACGACAGCGTCGCGGTTCCATGATTTTTGGTTGATATACACGTTTGACAGATCGGCAGAACTGCATTGTGAACGCGCTGCCAGCATTGACTTGGATGTAATTGCTGATTATACTGATGGCAATTGAATTCATCGCAACTGCAGGGCAGACCTGTCTGATCCGGCCCAGGAGTGCGGGGCGCCCTGCTGGACGCACATGAAATTGCAATCACATCATCTGTTCGGAGGTATTCATGAACAGTAAATTGCGTCTTATGCTGGTGCTGGTGGTTGGATTGGCCCTGCTGACGGCGCCGGCGCTGCTGGCCGGCCAGCGGCTCGGTGGCGGATCATCCGGCCTGGTGGTCCGGCAGCTCGACGGCTCGGCGCGCCCCGGTCCCACACCGCGGAGCGACCAGGCCCCGGCCGGGTATACGCCCCAAATGACCATCTCCAAATCGTCGGGCAGCCTGCCGACGGGCGGCATGGTCTGCGTGTTCAAAGACGTCGATCCATGGGGCTCGACGTCCGTGGAAGAGCTGCTGCTGGCCGGCGGGATGCCCTATGCGGTCCACACCTCGGCCGAATTCGGCACCCTCGACTTCAGCGCCTTCGGGATGATTGTCGTCTCCAGCGATCAGACCCAGACGTTCTATGACAACTACGCCGCGAACGCGGCCAAGTTCACCGACTACGTGGTCGCGGGCGGCACGTTGTTCTTCTCGGCGTGTGACTCTGGGTGGAACACGGGACAACTCAATGCGCCGCTGCCGGGTGGGATGGTGTATTCATTCAATCCCGCACTGCACAACAACACCCTAAACCCCTGCCACCCGACGGTCCACGGCGTGCCCAATCCGTTCTGGGGGAACTGGGCCAGCCATGGCACCTTCAGCAACGTGCCGGCCGGCGCGGAGGTGATCGCCGTCACCCAAGGCACCGGCCTGCCGACGCTGGTTGAATACACCCTCGGCTCCGGGATCGTGCTGGCCAGCGCCCTGACCCTGGAAATCGCTTATGACTGGGAATGGGATGGAGGCCGGATCCTCGCCAACAGCCTGCCCTACCTGTACAACTACATGCCTCCGGAAACGCTGGTCTTCGTGGATGATTACGGGCGGTCCATGCTGTGCGTCGATGCCGACACCGGTTACTTTGCCTACCGGGTGCTGACCGGCAAGGGCGCCGGGCAATACCAAGGTGAGGGCATCATCAACACCCGGGGCAGCGTGCTCTACCTGATGTCGCCCCGCGGGATCCCGTGGCAGATCTACCTCGTCTACGACATGGCCAACGGCCTGGCCACCGCCTATTTCCTCTACCCGGAGTACGGCGTGCGCTCGATTCTCTACGACCGGAACACCGGCAACAACCCGACCAAGTGTCTCAACTGATAGGCCGGGTACTCCCGCTAAATCGACCGAAGCTCCCGGACGGTCCGGGAGCTTCGGCTTTTTTCGAGGTCCGCTTTCGGATGAGCTGACCGACGATTCAATCATCAGTCTGTGCGGCCGGCTGCTGTCGGCATCATCACCGTCACGAAAACTGGCGCGATCGTAACGTTCGCATCCGGTCTTGGATCACGACAGCGAACATGAACACGGAGGTTGAACATGCGCATGTTGGACGTCCTGGCCCAGGAGTTTGAACGTGAGGCGGCGGTCACCCGGCGGGTGCTGGAGCGGCTACCGGAGGAGCACTACGGCTGGAAACCCCACGAGAAGTCGTGGTCGGCCGCCGGGCTGGCCTCTCACCTGACCAACATCCCCGGCTGGATCGCCCCTTGCCTCGACCAGCCCGAGTTGAGCCTGGATCCGGCCGCACGCTCTCCCTGGTTGGCTGCGAATCGGGCGGAACTGCTGGCCAAGTTCGATGAGAATGTCGCGGCCGGCCAAGCGTGCCTGCAGCGACAATCCGATACGGCGCTCGGCGAACCGTGGACGCTGAAGATGTCGGGCCGGCCGGTCTTCACGCTGCCGAAGGCTGCCGTGCTGCGCAGCTTCGTGTTCAGCCATCTCATCCACCACCGCGGCCAGCTATCCGTCTATTTGCGCCTGCTCAACGCGCCCGTGCCGTCCATTTACGGTCCGTCGGCGGACGAGGGCGGCTTCTAGGCGCTCCCGAACCACCTGCCCGCGGTCTCACCAGGCCATGCCGTTGTAGCTTTCCAGCAACGACGGCGCCACCGACTCGATGACCACGTGGCCCGCCATGTCCCGGTTGCACGTCACCTCCATCCAGACGGTCCCGGGAGCCAGGCTGCTGTAATCCGCCCCCAGCAGCGAAGCCAGACTGTCGCTGAGCTTCGCGCCCGGGGTGAGCGAACCGTCAAAGTTCCACTTCTCAACTCCCGCCGCCGAATACCCGGTGATGCGGTAGCTGTTGTTGATCGTGGCCCGATTGGTGAGGCGCACATGGGTCATCCAGCCCGACTCGCAGCGGATCATGGGGAAGACCATGCGGGTCCGCCCCGCCGTTTCGGCCAGGATGCCGTCGAAGCGGAACTGGGCCGCCAGGCCGGTCCGGTTGAAGAACAGCTCGAATCCCAGCAGATTCACCGGGGCGCCGGCCTGCATGTAGCCGGCGTCGGCATGGACCGTCCCGTCGAAGATGTTCCACACCTCGCGGGTGATCTGCTGGAGCGGATTGACCGGCCAGTTAGCCACGGCCAGGGAGACGCCCGCGCAGTCGAACAGCTCGGCGCGCACCGTGGCGGGGGCCACGCCCAGGTTGCAGAAGGTCACGCCGGTGAAATAGCCGTCGTTGGGCATGATCTCGTTGTAGTGCAGCTCGCCCGCCAGCGGCGCGTCGCCGCCGCCCTTGGCCGGCGCGGCGGCCGGTCCCCGGGTGAGCGGCCCCGCGGTGGTGAACGCCGGCAGGCCGGCCAGTCCGGGCGATTCGAAATGTCCGAACAGCTCGAAGCCGATGAGCGGCTGGTCCGACGCGGCCTGGACCATGCGGAGCTGGCCGGGATCGGCCACTTCCGGGAACGCCTGGTCGATGAGGCGGACGTACTTGCTCCGCGGCGCGAGAGTCTCGGTGTGAACGGCCAGACTGTTACCGTTCTCGTTGTACGCGGTGACGGTGACATGGGCGTCGGCGTCACCGGTGTTGATGAACGCCAGGCCGGTGTACCAGCCGTAGGTCAGCGCCACATAGGGGTAGACCAGGTCCGCGGCGGACGCCGCCAGCATGGGCATCACCACGATGGACTGGCCGTCGCGGGTCCCGAACTCCAGTACGCCCGCCAGGCTGGAGCCGCTGGTGACGGTCACCCAGAGATCCTGGGCCAGCGTCGCCGGGGCAAAGACGATGTCCACATCCGCCTGCCAGACGTTACCCGGCGGCAGCGACGCGATGCCCACCTCCTCCACCTGGGTGCCGGCCGCGCTGAACGCCGTCAGGGTGATCGGGTTGTCCGCTTCGCCGGTATTGAGCAGGGTCAGCCGCGTCCACCAGGTCTCGGTGCTGGCCACGTGGGCGGCGTATAGGGTCTGCTCCAGCGGCAGCCAGAAACCGCCGGCCAGCTTATAACCGTCGCCGACGGACATCCCCACCACCGGCTGGCCGGCGGTGCCTTCCAGGAAGTAGTCCCCGCCGGAACTGGCGCCGCCGCCCCCGGCCACCGTCCACCAGTCAATGGCGTATGTGTCGGCCCGAACCGCTTTTTGTTTTGGCGGGCCCGCCGCAGCGACGGCCACGGTCGCCAACGCTTGCGCGAGCAGCAGGACGAGCGCGCACGGGCAGCGGTGCCGGTTCATGTCACTTCCCCTTCGCGGCGGTCGCGCAGCCCTGGGTCTTGAAGGCGTCACGCGCTTCCAGCGCCGCGAGTCGCGCCGCCAGAGCGCGGTTCTCGGATTCAAGGGACTTGATCCGGCTGTTCAGGGCCTGGATGGCCGCCAGGGCCACGCCGTCGGCGTCCACGGTGGCGATGCCGTCGCCCGCGCCCACCCCGAACGCCGCCCGGAAGTCCTCCGCCACCGGCCCGATGTGCTGCACCGCGTCGTCTTCGGCGATGTAGTTCCACCGCAGCACCGGCAGCGCCGCCACCTGCTCCAGCACCGCCGCCGCGTCCACCGCGGCGAAGTTCTCCTTTGACGCCCGCCGGCTGCCGTTGGTCCAGGCGCCGCCGGTGGTCAGGTACGCCCCGTTGGACACGTCAATCAAGTGGGAACCGGTTTGATAAACCTGGAACCAGTAGCCGCTGTTGACGCTCATCAGGATCCCGCCCGCGAACCGCAGCCGCATTTGGTTGTCCCGGGTTGAAGTGAAATCCGAGACAGTCGAGTCGGCCAGGACAAAGCTGCCGGTATGATTGGCTTTGGCATAGCTGCCAGCGGCAAAACTGTAGTGGCCGCCGGCGGCGTTGTGCGTGCCGCCGGCGACAGTGGCGCTGTCGCCCACGGCGCTGTTGTACAGTCCGCCGCCGATGGTGGACCAATCGCCGCTGACCGTGTTGAGAATGCCGCCGCCGATCACGTCATACATTCCTGATGTCTCGTTGTCACTCCCGCCACCGATGAACGAAACGGTGGATGCATCGTTACTGGCGCCTCCAGCCACGACAGCGTGGGCTCCGTTGGCTGTGTTTCCGCTTCCCCCACCGATGACAGTGCCGGTCCCGGTGGCGGTGTTGTTCTTGCCGCCGGCGATCGTGGCCTCGGGCCCGCTGGCGACATTCGCCAGGCCGCCGCTCACCGCATCGTTGTTATTGTTCACCTGGTTGCTCTGGCCGCCGCTGATGGTGCTCCAGTCGCCGCTCGCCGTGTTGAGGATCCCACCGGTGACGACGGCATATATGCCGGATGCGGCGTTGTCGCTCCCGCCGCCGACAAAAGCGACAGTGTCGGCAGCGTTGTCATTGCCTCCGGCTACAGTCGCATGGTTTCCGGTTGTCGTATTCCCGCTCCCTCCGGCGATGACCGAGCCGGTCCCGCTGGCCACATTATCCCGTCCGCCGCCGATCGTGCCATAGTCGTCTTGGACGATCTGGAGCTGGCTGGAGTCGCCGCCGCCGCCGATGGTGGCGCCCTTGACGCCCGTGCCGACGCCGTTGCCCGAGTGGCCGCCGACCAGGTTGGGCGAGGTGGTGTTCTGCTCCACCCATAGCGCCGGCAACGCCAGGGCGTGGGGCGACGGCCGCAATTCCTGCAACGGGCTCAACGCCGTATAGGCTCCCGTGCTCGCCCCGGGGCGCACCCCGATGGCCAGCCAGCGCGCCTGGCCCGTGATGGCCGCTTCGCCGAAGTCCAAGGCTACGGTAAACAGGCCGCCTGCGACGGTGATGTCGCCGACGTCCACAGTGCCCAGCGCCATGCCGCCGCTGGCGTCGTCATACAGGGTGAACTGGAAGTCGTATGTTCCGTTGGCCGGGCTGCCGCCCACCACGAGCCGCCCCTGGTAGGTGAACGCCGTGCCCAAGTCAGCCCCGGCCGCCGGGGCCGCCAGCGCCAGCCCCAGCAGGACCACTGCGATACCCATACCCATAGGGTAAAGACACGTCGACCTGTTGGTCATGATCATCCTCCTCGGATTAGTGATGCCACTCTAACGCGACGCCACGGGTGAGACAATCCGGAGAAATCAAAGAACAGGTTGGAAAAATTACAGATAATCCACTCCCTCCCGGACGCCGGCCCACCAGCTCAATGAAACGTGCCCAACGGATGCTCAAGGCACCGGCCATCGACCCGATCCACAGGCCGGAAGATCCGCTCCTGAATCCTTGATTCTGATTGAATCAGTGCTGGGGTGGTCTAGAGAATGTGCTGAATGGACTGATAATGATTCGAATTTTACGCCGGAGTGCCGCTGCCAGATGAGCTACTCATCCGGCAGGGTGCCTGCCTGCACCGCATGCAGTCGCGGCGGCTGCGTGCTGCGTGCGTGCGGAGAGCTAACCCCGGATCTGCTCGGCCAGGTAATTCTTGATGCCCATCTGGGCGACCTGGTCCTTCTGGGCCTCCAGGAGGTCGATATGGGCCTCCTCGTCCTTGAGGATCGCCTCGAGCAGCTCGCGGGTGCCATTGTCGGCAAACTGGACACACAACTTGATGCCGTCGTTGTAACTCTTGACGGCGCCGGCCTCGGCCTCCCAGTCGTTGTCCAGCTGCTTCTCGACGTTGGCGCCGATATGGATACTCTTCAGCTCAGAGACAATGGGGAGCCCTTCGAGATACAAAATCCGGGCGATGAGCTTCTCGGCGTGCTTCATCTCGTCGATGGCCCGCTTTTCGGTGACCTCGTGGAGCCGGGCGTAACCCCAGTTGTCGCACATTTCGGAATGGACCATGTACTGGTTGATGGCGGTCAGCTCGTCGGCCAGCAGGTCGTTGAGCTTGGCGATGATTTTGTCGTTACCTTTCATGATGCATTCTCCTGTTTGGGATGACGCATTCAGAATAGGCAGAATGCGGTGAAAAGTCAACGCGGTTGATGGCCGCTTCGGGCAGGAATCGATCCGTCTCAGATGACGAGTTGAATCGTGGGCTGGGCCAGCATGCTGTAACGGGTCACTTCCAGTTTCCAACTCCTCTGGCTGGTTGTCTGGATGGATTCGTTCAAGTGCTTCAGATCATGCTGGACGGCCAATTCCGTGCGGCGGTCCAGATTGATGAACCGCGACTGACGTGCCCGTTTCGACCATTCCGGGCGTTGAAGAGACAGCAACTTACGGAACTCGTCCAGAGGATCGCCCCGGGCTCGATACAGTCGGTTCAAATAATCCTGCAGCCGGGTTGCCGGCTGATCCGTCTGATTGTGGAACAACCGGTAGGCGCTGCACCACGGCCACTCCCACGGCGGAACTGGTCGCACCCGCCGACGCCAGGTGTTGGCCTCGACATACCACAGCAGGATCTCCAGCGCCAGGAGTTGGTTCCGGCTCATCCAGGCGGTATCACTGAACCGGCCGTTCCAGACCGTACCGGTGCGCCGGTGACGCCGATTGAACCGATGACTGAACTGGTTAAGCACGCGGAACATGAACTCCGACAGTGTGTGACCTTCGATATCCGGAGGTGTCTCCAGGACATGGTGCAGATGGTTGTCCTGAAGGCAAAAACTCACGACACCGTAGTTCATTTCGCGGGCGGTTTCAGCCAGAACCGACAGATACATTTCCTTGTCCACCTTATCCAGGAGCAGCATGGCGGAATCATGGCATTTCAGCGTGATATGAACGATGGCGTTCGGAATATGCAGGCGACGCCGACGTCCCATTCGGACTCCTTGAATACTGTCTTTATATCTACTAACGTTTGACCATGTAAGTGTCCGAAAAAAAGTGGTGTTTATCGCTAAAATGACAGCCCTGTTGAATACGAAGGGTGTTCAGAAACCGGGTATGCGCAGGCAATATTCAGTTAGCCCAATCATAGCTTTACCTGAAAGCACGGCTCGCATTATCATGCATTCACGGAATCTGACAACGTGCCAGCCTTTGTCACAGACAGATCTGGGATGCGTATAGTCCCTGTCTCTGTTACGGTTGACAGAGACACGCACGGTGCCAGGCTATGTCACAGTAGTGGTACCTGGCTGCGCCAGAGGGAATAGGTGCCAGGCTATGTCACAACTGTGCGGTGGAGCGCCACCCGGGAAATCGAGGTGAATGTCAACCGGGAGAACAACTGGGAGAACGAGATCCATGACGGGCGAATCCAGGTCAGACAAATCCAGGACAGATGGATCCAGGAGAAACAAATGCATACGAGACGAATGCATGAGAGACAAATCGATGAGTGACGAATCAATGAAAGACGAATCCAGGGATGATCTGATCGACGTGAATGCCCTGTTCTTGGGGCCGAAGTCGGAGAACCGGGACTTCTTCATGCAGATGCTCCGCTTCATAATGAACGATCACGCCGACTGGCGGATCTGCTACCAGCCCGATGACTCGCCGGCCTTCAGCGAAGCCCAACGGAGCGAACCCCGCTTCCAGGCCACGCTGCAGCGTACGCAGCAGGCGCTCGTGGAGTTGGCCGGCCGGCTGCAACTCAGCTCGGTGCCCTGGTTCTCGCCCCGCTATCTCGGCCACATGAACGCCGACACCCTCATGGCCGCCAATCTCGCCTACATGCTGACCCTGCTCTACAATCCCAACAACTGCGCCTACGAGGGGTCGCCGGCGACCACCGCCATGGAGATCGAGGTGGGCCGCCAGCTCGCCCGCCTGCTGGGCTACCATCCCGACCGCGCCTGGGGCCACGTCACGTCCGGCGGCACGGTGGCCAATTACGAGGGGCTCTGGGTCGCCCGGAATCTCAAGTCGGTGCCGCTGGCCGTCCGGGAGGCGGTTCCCGAACTGGTGACCGGCCGGACCGAGTGGCAGTTGCTGAATTTCTCCGCCGAGCAGAGCCTGGATCTCCTGGACCGGGTCAAAGCCGCCGGGCAAATGGACGCGGTGCGCGCCCGATCGGCCCGCGGCACCGGTGTCACCGCCGGCAAGCTGGGCAAAATCCTGGTACCCCAGACCAAGCACTACTCCTGGACCAAGGCGGCCGACATCCTCGGTCTGGGTCAGGACAACCTGGTGTTCATCCGCGTGGACGACCGCTTCCGCCTCGACGTCCAGCACCTGCGGGAGACCATCCTCCGCCTGGCGGCCGAACACACGCCGATCCTCGCCGTGGTCGCCGTCGTGGGCACCACCGAGGAGGGCGCCATCGACCCCGTCCACGAGGTGATCCGCCTCCGGCAGGAGCTCGCGGCGCAGGGGATCTGGTTCTATCTTCACGTGGACGCGGCCTACGGCGGATACGCCCGGGCCATGATCCTGGGCGCCGACGACCAGCCCATCGACCTGGCCGAACTGCCCGCCGCGTTCCGGCGCCATCACGTCTTTTCGGAGCCCCTGGACTGGCCTGATCCCGACATCTACGCCGCCTTCCGCGCCATGGCCGAGGCCGATTCCATCACCATCGATCCCCACAAGATGGGGTACATCCCATACGCCGCCGGGGCTGTGGTGCTCAAGGACCGCCGGGTGCTGGAGCTGATCTCCTACTTCGCCGCCTACGTCTTCGAAAAGAGCGAAGACAACCCGATGCTGCTGGGCAGCTACATCATGGAGGGCTCCAAGTCGGGAGCCGCCGTCGCCTCAGTCTGGACCGCCCACCAACTCGTGCCGCTCAACATCACCGGTTACGGACGCATCATCGGCTCCAGCATCGAGGGCGCCCATCGTTTCCACGACGCCCTTCGCACCACGCCGCCCTATGATTTCCACAGCCGACGCTTCCGGGTGCACCCGCTGGTCCGGCCGGATTTCAACATGGTGGATTTCGCCTTCCACGAGGAGGGGAACCCGAGCCTGGCCGCCATGAACGAGCTCAACGTGCGGCTCTGGGAAAAATGCTCGTACAAGTCGGGCCGCATGTATTCGGAGGATTTCATCACCTCCAAGACGGCGCTCAGCCGGGAGGAGTACGGCGAATCACCCTGCAGGTTCGTCCGGTCGTTGGGGATTCCGGAGGCGGAATGGGACCGGTTGGGAAGTGTCTACGTGTTGCGATCCTGCGTGCTGACCCCCTACCTGGTCCACCAGACCAGCTTTGTGGAATATTGGGGCAACTTCCTGCGGTCCATGAGCCGGGCGTTGCAGGCGGTGGTCTAAGCCGGGGTGGACCTCCGCGCCGGCATCGGCTAAGATACACTCTGACCACCGGGGGTGCCCCGGACGCACGGGCGCCAGCAGCGCCCCGCCTCCGGATCCCGGTGTCACCCTCAGCCCGAACAGGAGAGATCGCCATGAAACGTCTGGCCGCCATCAGCCTGCTGGTAGTGATCGGTCTGATTGTAGTCACCGCCCAGGTGTCCAAAACGCCGTTCACGATCGCCGACCTGTACCGGATCCAATCCGTCGCCGATCCCCAGATATCGCCTGACGGCCGCCGGGTCGCCTTCACCGTCACGACGTCCGACCTGGTCAAGGGCACCACCAACGCCGATGTCCACGTTATCAACCTGGACGGCACCAGCCTGCGCCGGCTCACCGCCTCGGATAAATCGGACAGCACCCCCCGCTGGTCGCCCGACGGCAAGACGCTGCTGTTCGTCTCCACCCGCAGCGACGGCGCCCAGCTCTGGCTGCTCCCTGCCGACGGCGGCGAGCCGCGCCAGCTGACCCGGCTCTCCACCGGCGCCGCCGACCCGGTCTGGACGCCCGACGGCCAATCGGTCATCTTCACCTCCGAGATCTTCCCCGAGTGCGGCGCCGACGACGCCTGCAACAAACGGATCCAGGACGGCCTGGACAAGGGCCCTCTCAAGGCCCGACTGGCCGACGACCTCATGCACCGCCACTGGGCCAGCGACCGCTACGGCAAGCGCCAGCACACCCTGAAGGTGGATGTCGCCACGGGCGCGGTCACCGATCTGACCCCCGGCGGCTTCGATACGCCCACGCTGACCCCCGGCGTCAACCGCAGCTACGCATTCTCACCCGACGGACTCGAATTGTGCGTCGTCTCCAAACGCGATCCGGACGAAGCCACCTCGACCAACAACGACCTGTGGCTGTACCCGATGGCCAACGGGGCGCTGCGCTGCATCACCGCCAAGAATCCGGCCTTCGACGGCGATCCGCTCTATTCGCCCGACGGTCGTTACATCGCCTACCGGTTCCAGACGCAGCCCGGCTTCGAGGCCGACCGTTTCCGGCTGGCCGTCTACGACCGCCGGACCGACGAAGCCCGCGTCCTGACCGACGCCTTCGACAACTGGGTGGACGACTTTTGCTGGACGCCCGACTCCGCCGCCCTGCTCTTCACCGCCCAGGTGCGGGGCCGCTACCCGGTGTACCGGGTGCCGGCCGCGGGCGGTCCCATCATCGAGGTGATGCCCGGCACCGAGGCCAAGGGACTGCGCTCCCTGCGCCTCACCCCTGACGGAAACACGCTGGTATTCATCCGCTCATCGGTGGGCGAACCGGCCGAGATGTATGCCTGGAACCTCGGTGACCGAAAGCTGCGGGCGCTCACCGCCTTCAACCGCGGGGTGGCGGAGGCGGTGGACATCCGCCCGGCCGAGGAAATCGAGGTGCCCGGCGCCGCCGGCCATCCGCTTCAGATCTTCATCGTCAAGCCCCACGGTTTCGATCCGGCGAAGAAGTACCCGCTGATCCTGAACGTCCACGGCGGACCGCAGATGATGTGGGCCGACTCCTTCCGCGGCGACTGGCAGGTGTACCCCGGCGCCGGTTACGTGGTGGCATTCCCCAACCCCCATGGCTCAACCGGCTTCGGCCAGGCTTACACCGACGCCATCTCCCGCGACTGGGGGGGCAAGGTGATCGACGACGTGATGATGGCCGCCGACGCGCTGGCCAAGCTGCCCTACGTGGACGCCGACCGGATGGGCGTCATGGGCTGGAGCTGGGGCGGGTACGCCGTGATGTGGCTGGAAGGCCACACCGACCGCTTCCAGGCCGCGGTCGCCATGATGGGCGTCTACGACCTGCGGAGCATGCACGGCGCCACCGAGGAGCTCTGGTTCCCGGAATGGGACATGGGCGGCACGCCGTGGGAGTCGGACCTGTACGAAAAATTCTCGCCTTCAAATCACGTGGCGAAATTCAAGACGCCGTGCCTCGTGATCACCGGCGAGCGCGACTACCGGGTCCCCTACACCCAGAGCCTGCATTTTTTCACCGACCTGCAGCGGATGCAGGTGCCGTCCCGGCTCATCGTGTTCGAAAACGACGGCCACTGGCCGAATGCCGTCAAGAGCATGCCGTTTTACTACAACGCCCATCTGGACTGGTTCCACAAGTATCTGGGCGGTGCTCCGGCGCCGTACGACATGATCAAGATGTGGCGGAACCAGGCGTACGAGCCCGCGGACGAGGGCCGGTGAGCGGCCGCAACCCTGGTCGGCTGATCCGCCAGCCGGTCGTATAAACCGGCAGCGCCGGGTTGGCCGCCGCCGCGGCCCGGACGCCCGCTGCCGCTCGAGGTGAACTCATTTGATCCCGATCCGTCGGCTGAACCATGACCGCATGCGGCGCAAGCCGGACGGCGAGGATCGCCCCCACCACTTCCGGCCCCGCTCGTGCGGACACCAACGCCGGTGGCGGACGATCGGCCTGCTGCTCCTGCTGGCCCTGGCTGACGCGGCCGTCCTGGCCGAACCGCCGACGGCGGCGGCAGGCGCCACCCGGGCGGCGCCCGCCAGCAAGAGCGTCGGCGTGGGCGGCTGGGTGGTGGTCTCGCAATATCGGCAGAAGGTCCTGTACCGCAGCGGATATGACTACGGCGTGTCGCTGATGCGGGAAGGCGGCCGCTATCGAATGTGGTGGTGCGGCGGCGAACTGGCCTCCGGCGTCCCGGACCGCATCCTGACGGCCGAATCGAACGACGGCATCAGTTGGTCGGCGCCGGTCATTGCCCTACTACCCGCGCCCCTGGCCCTGGTGGCCGATCCTTCCGTGATCCGGTTCGACGGCTGGTACTGGATGTACTTCACCGGCACCACCCAGGCCGACGGGACGGACAACGACATCTACCTGGCCGTCTCCGTCGACGGCGTGAGCTGGTCCATGCACCCCTCTGACGACGCGCCGGTGCCGGTCATCGCCAGCCTGATGTCGAACCCCGGCGGATACGGCGCCGGACAACCGAGCGCGCTGCACCTGGACGGACAGTTCGTGCTGTACTTCCTGGACCAGGACGATCCGGGCGGGCTTTACCGGGCGGTCTCGGCGGACGGCGTCACTTTTTCCGAGCGGGAATGGGTGATGGCAGTCAACGACGTGGACGTCAAGCACAATCCCGACCGCGGGTATTACCTGATGGTCCGGCACGGCCAGTTCGACGGGGTGTACTCCCGCGCCTGCCTCCATCTGTCCGCAGACGGCCTGACGTTCACGCCGGTGGACAACGAAGCATACATCCACGGACCCGGCATCGGCGAGGGATTCCAGCTGGCCTCGGGGATCGGCAGCGACTCGGTGGGCCGCATCGGTGACCGCTCCAGGGTCATCTACGCCGCCGGCACCGCCGAAGCGGCCGACACGTGGGACCTGTACCTGTCGGAGCTGTATCTCTTCCCGGACCAGGCGGGCAATGTCTACCGGTTTTATGGTCCGGCCACCAAGGCCGGCGACCATTTCTTCGCCGCAGCGCCCGCCTCACCGGCCGGCTACGAATTCGAGCGCGTCGCCTGGCAGTCGCCCGCCGCCGATGCGCCGGGCGCCCGGCCGCTCTTCCGCCTGTACAGCCCCGGCCTGGAGGATCACTTCTACACCATCAGCGCGCTGGAGAAGGCCCAGGCCATGGTTCTGGGATACATCGACGAGGGCACCTGCCGCCACCTGCTTGCCGCCTGTTCCCCGGGCGCCATCCCGGTCTTCCGCCTCTACCATTCCAAAGGGGACCATCACTACACCACCGACCGGGCGGAAGTCGGGACAGCCATCCTGCAGTTCGGGTACATCTCCGAGGGGATCGCCGGATACGCCTACCCGCCCGTCACGCTGCCGGGGGATCTGACCGGCGAGGGGGAAGTCAACCGCGCCGACTTGTCCCGTCTGCGCCAGGTGCTGGCGGGCGGACTGTGGGACCAGCCCTGGCCGGGCGGCGAGATGGACGGCGACGGCCGGCTGACCGTCGTGGATCTGCTGAGACTCGAATTGTTGGTTAACGAGTGATTTCGCCGGATCGTGCCGGCGGACGCGGCGCCGCGGTTAAAAGGGGCCGCGGGCCGGCGGTGGGTTATTTCCCGCGGAATTGGACCAGGTAGGCCTTGATCAGCTCGTCGAGGTTGCCGTCGAGCACCGAGTCCACATTGCCGATCTCCACCTTGGTGCGGTGATCCTTGACCAGGCGGTACGGCTGGAGGGTGTAAGAGCGGATCTGGCTGCCCCAGGCGATGTCCTTCTTGGCGTTCTCGCGCTCGGCGATCTCGGCGCGCTTCTTCTCCAGCTCCAGCTCGAACAGGCGCGCGCGCAGCACCTTCATGGCCACTTCCTTGTTGCGGATCTGGCTGCGCTCGTTCTGGCACTGCACCACGATGCCGGTGGGGAAATGGGTGATCCGCACCGCCGAGTAGGTGGTGTTCACGCCCTGCCCGCCGGGGCCGGAGGCGCAGAAAGTGTCCACCCGGATGTCCTTCTCCTCGATAGCCACGTCGATGTCGTCGCTGATCTCGGGATACACGAACACGGACGCGAACGAGGTATGCCGCCGGGCGGCCGAGTCGAAGGGGGAGATGCGGACCAGCCGGTGGACGCCGCTCTCGGCCTTCAGGAAGCCGAAGGCGTACTCTCCCTCGGCCAGGAAGGTGGCCGACTTGATCCCGGCCTCCTCGCCGGGCTGGGTGTCGATCATGCGCGTGCTGAAGCCCTTCTTTTCGGCATAGCGCAGGTACATGCGGAGCAGCATCTCCGCCCAGTCCTGGCTCTCGGTCCCGCCGGCGCCGGAGTGGATGGTCAGGAACGCGTTCTTGTCGTCGAAGTCACCGCTGAGGATGGTGCGGAGCTCCGCCTCCTGGGTCTGCAGGCCCAGCTTGGCCATGAGATCCTGCAGGTCGGCGGCCACGTCCTCGCCCTCTTCGGCCAGCTCCACCAGGGCGCCGGCGTCGGCGGCCATGGCCTCCAGTCCCTCGACCAGCTTGATGTTGTTTTTCAGATGGCGGGTGCGGCGGAAGACGTCCTGGGCCCGGTTCTGGTCGTTCCAGAAATCGGGCGCCGCCGCCTGGGTTTCCAGCTCCTGCAATTCACGGGCGCAGGCGTCGAAGTCAAAGATACCCCCGGACGTCCCGGATGCGGCCCACAATTCCGCTCAGCTCAGCCTTGATCTCGTCCAGTGCGATGCTCATCGGATCGTTTCCTGCGCCAGGGGATTCCCGCGCCGAGGACCGTGACGGCCACACAGAGCCAGGCGAACGCGTCGCCGATCACCACGTAGGGGCTCCGTTGGGACAGGGGGTGCACTTGCCCGGTCAGCGTGCCTCGCGCGAAGGGCGGGATTTGCGCCGTGACCCGCCCGAAGGGGTCGATTATAACACTGATTCCCGAGTTTGCAACCCGGACCACCCAGCGGCGGTTCTCCACCGCCCGCAGCAGGCTGTGCTGGACGTGTTGCCAGGGGGCGGCGGTGCGGCCGAACCAGGCGTCGTTGGTGACGTTGACCTGCAGCCGGGCGCCCGCCGCGGTAAGCGCGCGCAGGTACTCGGGAAAGATCGCCTCGTAGCAGACCGAGACGCCCACCGGCACACCGGCCGCCGTTAGCGGCACCGGTCCCACGCCCGGGGCGAAGTCGCTGATCTCCTGGCTCATGGCCCGGGCGAAGAAGAACAGGTTCTGGAACGGGACGTGTTCGGCGAACGGCACCAGCCGCGACTTGTCGTACGCCCCGCCCGGGCGCCCGTCCGGCCCCACGGCATACACCGCGTTGAAGTAAGTCCGGCCGCTGAAGCGGATGCCGTTGAACAAGAGGGTGACCCGGTGGGCCGCCGCCATGCCGGTCATGAGCTGGCGGTAGGCGGGATCGCGGTCGAACGCATAGGGCGTGGGGCTTTCGGGAAACACCACGAGGCGGGTGACCGGCGCCGCCGCCATCACGTCGGCCAGCATCCGGGGATAATCGACTCGGTGCACGGCCGCCACCTGCTCCCGGGTGTCCTCGTCGCGGATGTTCGGCTGGATGCCGGCCACCGCCAGCGGCTCGCCCGCCGTCGCCGGGAAGGTCGCGTAGCGGAGCTCGGCGTAGAGGAAGCAGTAGAACAGCGCCATCCCCACCAGCGCCGCCCAGTACAGCTTGAGCTTGCGCGGGACGTCGGGCACCATCGCCAGCAGCAGGACCGTGTTGATCGCCACCACCAGAAAGGAGACACCGTAGACGCCGGTGGTGTCGGCGATCTGAATCAGGAAACCGAAGTAGGCCTGGCTGGTTCCCAGGTTCCCCCACGGGAAGCCGGTGAGCGCCAAGTAATTGCGGGCGTATTCCTGCGCCGTCCAGATAAACGGGGCCAGCAGCGCCGCCTTCCAACCCCATTGGCGGAACATCCGCCACTGCACCCAGGCGAAGGCGCCGACGAACAGGGCCAGCACGCCGGCCATGAGGACGAACACCCCGCCCGCCAGCACGGGGTGGACGCCGCCGTAGGCCATCATCGCCCGCGGCACCCAGTACAGCAGCCCGAGGAAGAACAGGGCGCCGGCGGTGAAGCCGGACAGGAACGCCGCCCGGCCGCGGGCGCAGCGACCCAGATGGTAGAGCAGCGGGACCAGCGCCACCCAGGCCAGCGGCCAGACGTCGAAACGGGGAAACGCCAGGATGAGGAACAGCGCCGTGCCCAGGGGGTAACGCGCGTAATCCAACCAGCGTTCGGGGCTCGCCGGCGGCACGGCGGCGGGAATCGGCGATTCGGTCGGCGGCGGCGGCGGTTGGGTATCGGTCATGGATGGCATCCTGTGGAGCGGTTGACCGGACGCGTCAGGCGCCGCCGGGATCGGGGCGGAAGAGCTGTTCGGCCAGATAGGAGCTCCGCACCAGCGGACCGGCGAAGACGCCCTGGAAGCCCAGGGCCATCGCGTCACGCTCATAGAGGCGGAACTCGTCGGGATGGACGTACCGGACCACCGGCAGGTTGCCGCGACGAGGCTGCATGTACTGGCCGATGGTCACGACCATCACGCCGGCGGCGCGCAGGTCGCCCAGCACCGCCATCACTTCGTCCCGCTCCTCGCCCAGGCCCACCATCAGGCCGCTCTTGACCGGGATGGCCGGCCGCCGGTCCGCGGCCTGCCGGAGCACCGCCAGCGACCGGGCGTAGTCGGCCTGGGGGCGGACCGCCGGATAGAGCCGCGGCACGGTCTCCACGTTGTGGTTGAAAACGTCGGGCGCCGCTTCGAGCACGGTCTGCGCCGCCGCGGCGTCACCCTGGAAGTCGGGGACCAGCACCTCGATCCGGAGACCCGGCCGCGCCGCCCGGACGGCGCGGATCACCGCGGCGAAGTGGCCGGCGCCGCCGTCGGGGAGGTCGTCGCGCGTAACCGAGGTGATGACCAGGTAGTGCAGGTCCAGTTCCGCCGCCGCGCGGGCGATCGCCGCCGGCTCGGCCGGGTCGGGGGGGTGCGGCGGGCGGTGGTCCACCGCGCAGAAGCCGCAGCCGCGGGTGCAACAGTCGCCGAGAATCAGAAAGGTGGCGGTGTGGCGGGAGAAGCACTCGCCGCGGTTGGGGCAGCGCGCCTCCTCACAGACGGTGTTCAGGCCGTGCCGGCGCAAGACCTGCCGGGTGCCGTGGGTGGCGGCGCCGTGCACGCTGACATTGCGAAGCCAATCCGGCAGGCGCGGCCGCTCCATCGTCACTCCGTCACTTTCCGGGGAAAGGCCTCGAAGCCGTCCTTCTTCAGGCGAGCCACCAGCTCGCGGGCGTGGGCCTGGTCCTTGAACTTGCCCACCTGGACGCGGTGCATGCCGTCGCTGCTGCCGGCGTCGGCGATCTTGACGAAGGCGTCGTAACCCTTGCCCTTGAGCCGGTCAACCATCTGGCGGGCCTCGGCCAGATCCCGGGTGGCCATGGCCTGGACGACGAAGTATGTCGTTCCCGCGACGGCGGGCGCGGCCGGTGGCGCGGACGGCGGGACCGGTTTGGCCGGCGCCGGCGTTGTCGTCGGCGCCGGCTTCGGGCCGGCCGCAGCCGGCGCGGTGGTCGGTGTCGCGACAGCGGCCGGCTGGGTGGCCGGCTGAGCCGTCGGCGGAACGCCGGCCCGGGTCGTGTCGTCACGCGGCGGCGGCAGCGTGATCTCCTCGATGGCCGGACTGGGTTCCGCGCTGACCGGCGCCGGGGCCTTCTCGCCTGCTCCCGCCGGCTGGCCAGCCAGGGCGGATTCGTCCGCCGGTTCGGTGAAGGAGCGGCCCACCATGAGCCCGATGGTGAACACGACCACCAGCACCACGACGAAGAAGGCGAACATCAGGACGATGTCCCGGTTGTTCAGGACCACCGTCTTTTCCTTGGAGTTGTCCTTGTCACGCATGCGCATTCCCCATCGCTGAAATGCCGCGCCGCCGCCGACGCGGATCCGACACCGCCGGCTGCCCGAATTTATACCACATTCCGGGCCGGCCCACCAAGGGCCGGCGCGCTAACGATCCTTCATCAGGTGGCCCAAAAGCTCCATGGGCAGCGGGAAGACGATGGTCGTGTTTTTCTCGACACCGATCTCGGTCAACGTCTGGAGGTAGCGCAGCAGAATCGCAACCTTCTGCTTCTCCAGTTCCGCCGCCGCGTTGGCCAGGGTCTTGGACGCCTGGAATTCGCCGTCGGCGTGGATGATCTTGGCCCGCTTCTCGCGCTCGGCCTCGGCCTGCTTGGCCATGGCGCGCTGCATTTCCTGCGGCAGGTCCACCGACTTGACCTCGACCTTCGACACCTTGACCCCCCACGGGTCCGTATCCCGGTCCAGGATCTCCTGGAGGCGGATGTTCAGCGCCTCGCGCTTGCTCAACAGGTCGTCCAACTCCACCTCACCCAGGACCGACCGAAGGTGGGTTTGGGCCAGCTGAGAGGTGGCGTACAGGTAGTTTTCCACATCGATCACCGCCTTGACCGCTTCGAGCACCCGGTAGTAGACCACCGCGTTGACCTTCACCGAAACGTTGTCCTTCGTGATGACGTCCTGCGGCGGGACGTCGAGGGTGATGGTGCGCAGGTCCACCTTGACCATCTTGTCGATGGGGGCGAACACCAGGATCAGGCCCGGCCCCTTGGCGCCCGGCAGTACCTTGCCGAGCCGGAAGATCACCGCGCGCTCGTACTCCCGGATGACCTTGATCCAGTTCAGGAAGAACAGGAGCAGGAAAACGACGGCAACGGTCGTGAACGTCATTCCCGGTATCATGACTGACCTCCTTGGGTCGAATTCTTGTCTCTCGGCTCCACATACAGAACCAGCCCCTCGGCCCGGGCCACCACCACCGGCGTGTCCGCCGGGATGGCGGCGCCGGATGCTGACACTGCGTTCCAGTACTCACCCCGGACATGCACCCGCCCCGCCGGAGCCAGCTCCGTCACGCTCCGTCCCGTGACGCCCGCCATGCCCTCCTGGCCGGTGGCGGACCGGCGGCGCATCGCCCGAATGACCAGGCGGCTCAGCAGCAGCAGCAGCACCCCCACCGGCACCGCCACGCCCAGCACCACCGACCAGGCCACGCCGAAGTTGGGATCGGGGCTGTCCACCAGCATCAGGAAACCCAGTACCAGGCTGACGATGCCGGCGATGCCCAAAACGCCGAAGCCCTGCACCTTGATCTCGGCGATGAACAATCCCACCGCCACGATGATCAGCAGCACGCCGACGTAATTCAACGGCAGCAACGAGAAGCCCAGCAGGGCCAGGAGCAGGCAGATACCGCCCACCACCCCCGGCGCGTAAAAGCCGGGATGGGAGAACTCGAAGAAGAGGCCGAGGATGCCCACCAGGGCCAGAATGATGGCCACATTGGGATCGGATACGAACGCCAGCACCCTCTGGCGCAGCGACATCTCCACCGTGCGCACCGCCTGGCCGGTCAGCTTCAGGAGCACCTCGCGGCCGTTGAACTTGCGCACCGTGCGGCCGTCGAGCAGCTGCAGCAGCTCCTTCTCGTCCTTCGCCACCAGGTCGATCAGCTTCGCGTCCAGCGCCTCCGCGGCGGTGTAGGACGCGTTCTGCTTCACGGCGGCCACCGCCGCCTCCTCGTTGCGGCCCCGCTGGCGCACGATGCCGCGCAGGTAGGCCAGGATGTCGTTCTGGATCTTCTCGAAGATCGGCTTGGTCTTCTCGTCCTCCGGGATGGGCATCACGCCGCCGAAGGCCATGACGGGGTGGGCGGCGCCGGAGTTGGTCCCCGGCGCCATGGCCGCCACGTCGGCTGCCACCAGGATGAAGAAGCCGGCCGAGGCGGCATGGGCGCCGCTCGGGGTGACGAAGGCCGCCACCGGCGTCCGGCCGTTGAGAATGGCGCGGATGATGGCCTTCATCGAGTCGCCGAGCCCGCCGGGCGTGTCCATTTCCAGCACGATGAGCGCGGCATTCTGCTGATCGGCTTCCTGCATGGCCGCGACGATGAACTCGGCGCGGACCGGGTCCACCGCCCCGTCCAGCACGATCCGGACCACCTCGCCCCGTGCGGCGCCGCCGATGCCAAGCAGGGCCAGGGTCATGGCCAGAAGACGCAATGTGTTCATCACGGGTTGTTCCTTGAGCGAATCGGAAGTTGGCCGGATTATAGCGCAGGTCGGCCGCCGGCCGCAACTCCGGCCGCTGGCCGGCCGGGGCGAAAACGCCGCGGCGGATGCAGACGGCAAATCCACGGAGGTAACCATTTCCCGGACGTCCGCCGCCCCGCCGCGGCTACTTATCATGATAGCACAGCGCCGTGACGCCCGCGCCATGATCCGCGACCCGGGTGATCATGATTGACGCTCACAAACCACTCCCTATATAATAGTTTTTTTATACTTTGGCCGGAGGCAACGATGTCCCAATCCCTCGAGAGCCATGCCAAGGACTGCGAAGAGATTCTGGCCCACATCGACTCGATTTTCCAGGCGTTCGCCCAGCGCGACCGCGAGGCGCTCGCCCGCACCCACCTGCCTAACTGGAAGGGTTTCATCGCCCGATCCCGCCAGGTGATCCGCGACCGTGACCAGTATCTCCATGACGTGGAGCGGGTGATCGAACACCAGCACTACTCCACCTGGGAATTGTCCGACGTGGACTTCGCGTTCTACGGCGACACCGCCATCGTCTGCTACATCGCCCGGGTCTGCGGCGACCTCCCCCAGAACAAGACCTTCGAATACAAGATGCGGATCATGGACATCTACCAGCACCTGCCCGAGGGCTGGAACCTGGCGGCGTCCAGCGTCAGCGTTCATCCCGACGAGATCGACCGGCACCTCAGCACCCTGGCGCTCATGACGCACCAGTACTGAGGGCCGCCAGTCCAGGTCCGCCGGATTCCGCCGCCCGCAATCCGGTCGGCCGTCCGCCTGAATACGAGGTGACCATGAGCCACGACACCACCCAGCACAAGATCGCCGCCCTGCGGGAAAAAATCGCCCGGATCCAGGCGGGCGGCGGCCCCGCCCGGATCGACAAGCAGCATGCCGTCGGCAAGCTGACGGCCCGCGAACGGCTGGCCGTTCTGTTCGAACCGGACTCCTTCGTGGAAACGAAAACGTTCATCGCCCATCGCTGCGTTCAGTTCGGCATGGAGCAGCAGGAGATCCCGTGCGACGGCGTCGTCACCGGCTCGGGCACCATCAATGGCCGGATGGTGTTCGCGTTTTCCCAGGACTTCACCTGCTCGGGCGGATCCGTGGGCGAGATGCACGCGCACAAAATCGTCAGCATCATGACGGACGCGCTCAAATGCGGGGCGCCCATCATCGGCATCAACGACAGCGGCGGCGCCCGCATTCAGGAGGGCGTGGACGCGCTGAGCGGCTACGGCCGGATCTTCTACACCAACACCCTGCTCAGCGGCGTCGTCCCGCAGATCTCCATCATCGCCGGCGCCTGCGCCGGCGGAGCCGCCTACAGCCCGGCCATGACCGACTTCGTCATCATGGTGCGCGGCACCAGTCAGATGTTCATCGCCGGCCCCAACGTCATCAAGGCGGCCACCGGCGAGACGATCACCCCGGAGGCCCTCGGCGGGGCCGACGCCCACGCCCGGATCAGCGGGAACATCCACTTCACCGCCGCCGACGACCGGGAGGCGTTCGCCATCGCCGCCCGGCTGCTGAGCTTCCTCCCCAACAACAACCTGCAGGATCCGCCCAGCATTCCCATCGACGACCTCGTGGTCGCGGACGATCCCCGGTTCAACGAGCTGGTCCCGGATGACCCCCGCGAACCGTACGACATGCGCACCGTCATCACCGGCCTGGTGGACGGCGGCGACTTCATGGAAATCCAGGCGGATTACGCGCCCAACCTGATCATCGGCCTGGCGCGGCTGGGCGGGATGACCGTGGGCGTGCTGGCCAACCAGCCCATGGTGCTGGCCGGCGTGCTCGACATCAACGCCAGCGACAAGGGCGCCCGCTTCATCCGCTTCTGCAACACCTTCAACATCCCGCTGGTCAACCTGGTGGACGTGCCCGGCTTCCTCCCCGGCGTCGGCCAGGAGCACGGCGGGATCATCCGCCACGGCGCCAAGCTGCTGTTCAGCTACTCGTCGGCCACCGTGCCCAAGCTGACGGTGATCGTCCGCAAGGCGTACGGCGGCGCATACCTGGCTATGTGCAGCAAGGACCTGGGCGCCGACCGGGTCTACGCCTGGCCCAGCGCCGAGATCGCCGTCATGGGCGCCGAAGGCGCGGTCGAGGTCGTCTTCCGCAAGGAGATCCAGGAGGCCGCCGACCCGAAAGCGGCGTTCCGGGACATGGTGGACCTGTACCGGCGCGAGTTCGCCAATCCGTACGTGGCCGCCGGCCGCGGCTTCATCGACAACGTGATCGAGCCGCGCGACACGCGGCGGCTGCTCATCCTGGCGCTCCACGCGCTCCGCGCCAAGCGGGAGACCCGCCCGCCCAAGAAGCACGGCAACATCCCGCTGTAGAGGCGCCCATGAGCGACATCGTCTTCGGGCTGATGCTGACACTGATCGGGATGGGCATTGTCTTTCTGACGCTGTTCATCCTGCAGATGGTGATCGTGCTGATGGGCGCGACCGACCGCTGGGCTTCCCGCCGGCCGGCGACGGCCGTCGCCACCCCGCCGGCCGCTGCCGCCGCCGACGCCATCCCGGCGGATGTGGTGGCCGCCATCGCCGCGGCGGTGACCGTGGCCCTGCGCGAGCCGGTTCGGATCCACCACATTCACATCCACCAGGATGAAACCCAGGCTGCCTGGTCCCGCATCGGACGACTGGATATCATGCGCTCCCACTCGACGGGCAGCGCCAAGTTCTGACCCGCACCGCATACTGGAGATTGGCCATGAAACAGCTCCGCGTCACTGTCAACGGCAAGAGTTACGACGTCCAGGTGGAAATCCTGCAGGACGACGAGGGGCATTACCCCGGCGCGCCCCACGCCGCGCCGCCCGCGCCCGTGCCCGCGCCCGCCGCCGTGCCGGTCTACAGCCCGCCGCCGGCCGTCGCCGCAGCCCGGCCCGCCGCCGGCCACGGTTCGCTCTGCGCGCCCATCGTGGGCACCGTAACCAAGGTGCTCGTGGAAGCCGGCGCCGAGGTCAAGACCAACCAGAAGCTCATCGTGCTGGACGCCATGAAGATGGACACCTACATCAACGCGCCGCGCGACGGCGTCATCGAGAGCGTGGACTGCAAGGTGGGCGACGCCGTCCAGGTGGGCCAGCGGCTGGTCACCTTCCGCTAGGAGCCGGGCATGCTGGAGCATCTCCTGCGCTACCTGGACGGCACCGGGTTCAAGGCGTTCACCTGGGAAAATGCGGTGATGATGGCTGTGGCGCTCGTGGTCATCTACCTTGCGGTGCGCTGGGAGTTCGAGCCGCTGCTCCTGCTGCCCATCGGCTTCGGCGCACTCATCGCCAACATCCCGGGCTCGCCGCTGATGATGCCGCCCCACGGCGAAGAGATCGGCGGCCTGTTCTGGTACCTCTACCATGGGGTGAGCTGGGAGCTCTTCCCGCCGATCATCTTCCTGGGCGTCGGGGCACTCACCGACTTCGGCCCCCTCATCGCCAACCCCCGCACCATCCTGCTCGGGGCCGCGGCCCAGTTCGGGATCTTCGCCACCCTGCTCGGCGCCATCGCCCTCGGGTTCGTGCCCAAGGAAGCCGCGTCCATCGGCATCATCGGGGGTGCCGACGGCCCCACCGCGATCTTCACCGCCACGAAGCTGGCGCCCCACCTGCTCGGCCCCATCGCCGTCGCCGCCTACTCCTACATGGCCCTGGTGCCACTCATCCAACCGCCCATCATGCGGCTGCTCACCACGCGGAAGGAGCGCCAGATCGTCATGCAGAACCTCCGGCCGGTGAGCCGGCGCGAGAAGATCCTGTTCCCCATCGTGGTCACGATCCTCTGCAACATCTTCGTGCCGCCCACCGCGGCCCTCGTGGGCATGCTGATGTTCGGCAACCTGATCCGCGAGGTGGGCATCGTGGAGCGGATGGTCCGCACCGCCCAGAACGAGCTCATCAACATCGTCACCATCTTCCTCGGCCTGTGCGTCGGCTGCAGCATGGACCGCACCTTTCTCCGGCCCCAGACGATCAAGATCATCTGCCTCGGCGCGGTGGCCTTCGCCTTCGCCACGGCCGCCGGCGTTATGGTCGCCAAGTTCATGAATCTGTTCTCGGCGAACAAGATCAATCCGCTCATCGGCTCGGCGGGCGTCTCGGCCGTGCCCATGGCCGCGCGGGTGTCCCACAACGTCGGCCAGGAGGCCAATCCGCAAAACTACCTGCTGATGCACGCCATGGGCCCCAACGTGGCCGGCGTCATCGGCACGGCGGTGGCTGCGGGGATCCTCATCTCGATCCTGGGCTGACATCCCTCCCCGCCGGGACCGCCCGGGCGGGCTTCATCCAAACGACGGCGTCATGGCGGCCGCGACCGTCGCGCCACGCGTCGGCGTCGTTCCGGACGAATCCGTGCCACCGTCATCGCCGGTGCATCAGGGGGTCGGTTGCGGCTGCTCCTGAAGCTCCTGCATCTGCTTGCGGGCGCCCGCGTCCTTGGGATACCCCGCCAGGTACGCCTGGAAGTGCCGCACCGCCGCCGCGCGGTCGCCGGCCTTGGCGCAGAGGCGGCCGAGCGCGCCGTGGCTCCGGCACGCCGCGTCGCTCGCGGGTGATTCGGCGATACACAACTCCAGGAAGCGCGCCGCGGCGGCATCCTTGCCCTTGTAAGCCAGGATTCGGCCAATGAACATCGGCGTAAGCGCCTCGAACAGGTAACGGTCCGCCTGGCGGGTTTTCAACTCCTGATAGACGGCGACGGCGGCTTCGACGCCCTTATCCTTCAGCGCGGCGTGGATCTGCCCGTAGGGTCGAGCCTTATCCGTCATGTCCGGCCGCCCCTCCCGGAGCGCGAAATACCATGACTGGATCATGGTGTCGCGCGTGACGTAGCTACTCTCGAACGAGGCAAAATCCGCCAGCGCGTCGGCCGACTGGATGGCGGCCATGTCCCTGCCGGCGGCCATTTCCCGCCGGACGATGGCGCCGGTCGCCGCCATCATCCTCTGGAAAGCGCGGCCCTGGGCATGGCTGCAGTCGTCGGCGTGGCCGGGGACGAGCCGCACGTCTTCGGGCAGCAGGTCGAGTACCCGGGCGGTGACCTCCGGATACCGTCGGATGTCGCCCGACTCGCCGTCGACGGACGGGAAGTGGCCGCCCATGCAGAGGGCGCCGACGTAGGCCACTTTCGACCGGGTGAACCACACGACCACGTCACTGTCGTCGTGGGCGCCCGGAAAGGCGGCGAGGCGGATCTCCTCGCCGTTGAAATGCAGGGTGAGGGTGTCGGAGAAGGTCACGGCAGGCAGGGCTTCGCGGGGCAGGTCCAGAAAGGAGTACAAGCCGCTTTCGAAGCGCGTCCGCATGTTCCGGTGGGCAATGATCACCGCCTCCTTCCCGAGGGCGGCGTTTCCGCCCAGGTGTTCCACGTGGGAGTGGGTGCTGACGATGATCCGGGGCAGGCCCTTGCCGAAGGCCGCCACCGCCCGGGAGAGCGCATCGACGGAGTCCTCGTCTCCCGTATCCACCAGCAGGACGCCGTCGGCCCCCACCGAGGCGAGCACCTTGACGGGATAGCCGCCGCCGTCGATGGCGAGCTCGTACAGCCCGTCGGCCAACGGGGTCACCTGATAGGCCCGCGGCGGCTCTTCTGCCTGAAGCGGGGTCCCGGCCCATAGACAACAAGCGATAAGGACGATCGATCGGATCCACATGGTCGCCTCCCTCGGGCGGAGCGCGCCGCCCGTTCGCAGCGCGGCCTGGCAATCCCGGCCGGTGGTTAGAGGGTATACGAGGGAACGGCGCGCGGTGTTGACGCCGCCCGTCTCCGGACTGGCCGCCCCATCCCTGTCGTTGCTCTGTTCGTCACCGCCGGGCCGTCCGCGCGTGGCTGAAAAATGACTTGATTTTGCCCGCTGCTCTGGCCACCATAATATTTTGACAATTTTCTCGACATTTCCCGGGAGGAAGCCTCATGCGTCAGACCGCGGGGATCGTGATCGTTCTGCTGCTGGCCGGATTCGGCCTGTCCGTTGAGCCGGTGATGCCGCGCCACCCGGCGCCGTCGCCGGACGGTGCGACCATCGCCTTCTCCTGGCAGGGGGACATCTGGCTCGCGCCCGCCGCCGGCGGCGCCGCCCGGCGCCTCACCGCCAACCCGGGCTACGACGGGCGACCCGTCTGGCTTCCCGGCGGCACCGGGCTGGCCTTCACCTCGAACCGCGACGGCGGCGACGACGCTTACCACCTGGACCTGGCAACCGGCGCCACACGCCGCCTGACCCATCATGAGGCCGCCGACGCCGTCATGGGCGGCCTCGGCGCCGATGTGGTGTTCACCTCGGCCCGCCACGACGCCTTCGACCGGATGCCGGCCGTCTACCGCATCCCCGCCGCCGGCGGCACCGAGGCGCTGCTGGCGCGGGTGCTGGCGCTGGAGGCGGTGCCGTCGCCCGACGGCCGCCGGCTGGCCCTGGTGCGGGGCGGCACGCCGGCCCAGCGGCGCCACTACCGCGGCGCCGCCAGCCGGGACCTGTGGCTGCTGGAGCTCAACGGTCAGAAACTGGAGCGGCTCACCGACACGCCGTGGGACGAGGACGGCGTCTCCTGGGCCGGCAACGACGCCCTGGTGTTCCGCTCCGACAACGGCGGACCCGACCGCAACCTGTTCCGGCTGGACCTGGCCAGCCGCGCGCAGGTCCCGCTCACCCGGCACGCCGGCGCCGACGTGCGCGCCCCGCGCTGCTCGGCCGACGGCCGGCTGGTGGCCTATGAGTTCTGGGACGCCCTGTACACCGTCGCGACCGAAGGCGGCGCCGAGCCGCGCCGGCTGACGCTGGACATGCCCGCCGATTCGCTGCTCCCCGCCGTGGAGCGGAAAACGTACACCGCCGACGCCGAGGAGATCGCGCCGTCGCCCGACGGCAAGCAGGTGGCCCTCGTCGTGGCCGGCGACGTCTTCGTCGTGGCCCGCTGGCCCAAAGACGCCGCGTCCGTCGCGCCGGCCCCCACGGTGCGCGTGACCGCCACGCCCGCCCGCGAACGCCACGTCGCCTGGAGCCCCGACGGCAAGGGGCTGGTCTACGTCTCCGACCGGGACGGGCAGCTGGACCTCTACGCCGCCCGGCCCGCCGGCCGCGACGACGGGGCCTTCGTCAAGGCAGGCGCATTCGTCGAGACGCGCCTCACCCAGTCGCCGACGGACGAGTTCCGCCCGAAATACTCGCCCGACGGTAAGCAATTGGCCTATCTCGCCGACCGGGGCACCCTCACCGTCACCGCAGCCGACGGCAGCGGCGCCCGCGCCCTGCTGGCGCACTGGGCGGAGCTGGAGTTCGCCTGGTCGCCCGACTCCCGCTGGCTCGCCGTCTCCCGCGAGGACCAGGCCGCCAACAGCGACATCCTGATCCTGCCCGCGGCCGGCGGCGACGCGGCGAACATCTCGCAGCACCCCGGGATCGATACGACCCCGGTGTGGTCGCCCGACGGACGGCGACTGTACTGGCTCTCCAAGCGCCACGCGTCCACCCTCGACGTGTGGGCGGTCTACCTGCGGCGGGCCGACCACGAGCGCTCCCCCGAGGAATGGCAGCTCCTGTTCGACGAGGAGGCCGGCAAGAAGGCCAAGCCCGAGGACAAGGGCAAACCGGCCGGTGACGACGCGGCCGCCAAGGCGAAGGAACCGCCGGTGCCACCGGTGGAGATCGACTTCGCGGAGATTCACGAGCGCGCGCGGCTGCTCGACGCCTTGCCGGGCGACGAGGGCGACCTGGCCGTGTCTCCCGACGGGCGCACCGTCGTGTTCAGTGCCGCACTGGACGGCGAGCGCGACCTGTACAAGCTGCGCTGGGACGGCAAGGAACTCAAGCGCCTGACCACCGGCGACACGCGGCCCGCGCAACCCGCCTTCAGCAAGGACGGCAAGCAGATGCTGTACCGGACCAGCCGGGGCACGGTGGGCGTTACCGACCTCGAGGGTAAACCCGGCGACCCGGTCGCCTTCACCGCCCGCCACGAGGTGGAGCGGGCGGCCCTGCGCCTCCAGGTCTACGAGGAGGCCTGGCGCGAGCTGGAGCGGGGCTTCTACGACCCGGCCTTCCACGGCGCCGACTGGGCCGCGCTCAGGGACCGCTACCGGCCGCTGGCGCTGGGGGCCTCCACCCGCGAGGACTTCGAGGAGGTGCAGAACCTGCTGGGCGGCGAGCTCAACGCCTCGCACATGCGGTTCACCGCCGCCGGCGCGCCGCGCCCCATCCCCACCGGCGAACTGGGCCTCCGGGTGGAGCCGGCCGCCGACGGGACGTCGGTCACGGTGGTGGAGGTGCTGGCAGGTTCGCCCGCGGCCCGCGCCGACGCCGGTCTCCGGGTCGGCGACCGGATCCTGGCGGTGAACGGCCGCCGCCTGGCCGCGGGGGACAACTTCTTCGCGCAGCTCGCCGACACGGTGCGGCAGCGGACGGTGCTGCGCGTCGCCGGCGCCGACGGCGAGCGCGACACGGAGCTCCGGCCGGCCCCCTTCGCCCAGCGACGCCAGGACCGCTACCGCGCCTGGGTCAAGGAGCGGCGGGCGCTGGTGGAGCGCTGGTCCGGCGGCAAGCTGGGCTACATCCACATCCAGGGCATGGACGCGCCGTCGCTCGAGGAGTTCGAGCGCGACCTCTTCGCCGCCGCCCACGGCAAGCAGGGGCTGCTGATCGACGTCCGCAACAACGGCGGCGGCTGGACCACCGACTATCTCATGGCCATGCTCAGCGTCCGCCGCCACGCCTGGACGGTACCGCGCGGCGCCGACCCGGCGGTGAAGGCCTACCCCGATGCCGAGCGGCTCCTGCTGTCGGCCTGGACGCGGCCGGCGCTGACGCTCTGCGACCAGGACAGCTACTCCAACGCCGAGATCTTCTCGTGGGCCTTCAAGACCACGGGCCGCGGCTCCGTCGTGGGCATGCCCACTTTCGGCGCGGTGATCTCCACCGGCGGCGCCCGGCTCACCGACGGCTCCTTCGTCCGGCTGCCTGGCCGCGGCTGGTACGTCGCCGGCTCCGGCATCAACCAGGAGAACAACGGCTGCGTGCCGGACGTGATCGTCGTCCAGCCGCCGGAGCAGGACTTCGCCGCCGATGCCGACGCCCAGCTCGCTCGCGCGGTGGAGGTGCTGCTGGCCCAGCTCCCGGCGTCGCCCGACCAACTGCCCTGGTGACGATGCGGTGCGGGCATCCCGCTTGCAGCACCTCGCGGCCTCCGGCCGCGAGTTCCGGCTGCACGACGGCGGTGATGCGGTGTTGGTCTGGAGTGCGCAAACACGTCTGCGCTCTGGATTCCCGCGGAGCGGGCCCCGCGAAAACGGGAGGGCGCGCGGTCCCGGGGTGTTTTCCTCGCGCCCTGCAGAGCGCGAGCCGCTCTCTCGGCACGGTTGAACGATTCGCCCACGGTTCCGATTCTCGTCGCGGTGAGGACCTATTGGACCCCCGCCACTTCCTGCCGAGTTTCACGGCGCCCGTCCGGCGGACGGGCGCTACTGCGCCGCAGGCCGCGGCCCGGCGAACAGTAGGCCGCGCCCGCCGGGCGCGGCCCGATCCCTCGGCACGGTTGAACGATTCGCCCACGGTTCCGATTCTCGTCGCGGCGAGGACCTGTCGGACTCCCGCCACTTCCTGCCGAGTTTCACGGCGCCCGTCCGGCGGACGGGCGCTACTGCGCAGCGTACAGTAGGCCGCGCCGGCGGCCGCGGAGTGTAGCCCGGGCCGCGAGGCCCGGGTGGGCGGAACCCGCACGGCGTGGAAGAGCCGCGCGAGCGGCGGCAGAAATTGATGGGGAATAATGACCGATGATTCAAGCTTTTCTGATATATATATCGAACAGATTTTAACGCACGGATTTGAACGTGCTCTGTTATTTATAACGATCGGATTGGAGAGTGTTCGGCCCGTTCACCTGTCTCCGTCGCTCCTGCGGAACTCGGGTTGCTCCGCCACTCCGCCGACCCGGACCTGCCGGTCCGGGCTACACGCCGCCGCCCCGGACGGCGGGATCTCGGCGAACCCGATAAGAAGAACCGGCGCCGGACGGCACACCCGGCAGACTTGTAATCATATCGGATCGTCAACGGAGGCATATATGCAACGGATCCAGCGCATCGGACCTTTGTCTTTGGCCAAGATCCAGGGGGTCATGTTCCTGGTGATCGGCGTCATCATCGGGGTGCTCTACGGCGTGATCATGGGCATCGCGGGGGTGGTCACCATGGGCGCGGGCGAGGAAGAAGGCGCGATGTTCCTGATCCTCGGCGCCGTGTCAGTCTTCGGCTTCCCGATCTTCTACGCGGTGATGGGCTTCCTGATGGGGGCCCTGATGGCGTGGGCCTACAACCTCGCCGCCCGCTTCATCGGGGGTCTGGAGGTGGAGCTGGCGACGGTGGAGCCACCGGCCGGCAAGCCTCCCGCCAGCACGAGCGAAATCCCGGAGGCCACGCCGGAAGTCCAGGCTCCCGGCGCCGGGCTCTGATTCTCGGCCCATCACTGCGGGATCCCGTCGACTACTCCGGTGCGCCGGCGGCCAAAGCCGCCGCCTCGGCGTGGGAGCGGATGATGCGGATGTCCGGTCGGCGGGCCAGGTCGCGGAACCGGGCAACCAGCTCGCGGTCGGACCGCACCTCCCCGCGGTGGATCGACCGCCGGAGCCGGCGGACTTCCGGCAGGCGCCGCAGCGCCTGCGCCAGCGCCCCGTAAAACTCCCGCCGCCGGCCGGCCCATTGCGACGCCGCCTGCAGCGCCAGCATGCCCGCGTGGCGGCCCAGCATCACGGGATCGCGGACTTCCAGCCAGTGGAACAGGAATCGGTTGCGCGCGGCGATGGTGTCGATCCGGCGCCGCTCGAACGCCCGGCCGATGGTGGCGCTGGGCTGATGGTAGACCACGCTGCGCGGCTCGTAGCGGATGTCCCATCCCCGCTTCCAGGCGCGGTACGACAGGTCGATATCTTCCCAGTAGAATGGATTGAAAATCTCCAGAAAGCCGCCGAGCTGGAGCACCTTCCCGCGGTCCAGCGCCGCGAATCCGCCGATGGCCGTGAACGAGGGCCACGGCCCCGCGCCGTCGCCGACGGGCTCGTAGTTGAACTGGGCGCTCCAGTAGCCGCGCCGGAACATCCCCACCTTGCCGCCGGTGCTCAGCACCCGCGTGCCCGGCAGCAACACCCGGCAGGTCACGCCGAAGACGGCCGGATCGCGGAAATGCTCGAGGAGCGGCGGGAGGAAACCCGCCTCCGGTTCCACGTCGTTGTTGAGGAGCACCACCACCGGGTGCGCCGCCGCCGCAAAGCCGGTGTTGCAGGCCGCGGAGAATCCGCCATTCTCACGGCGGGCCGCCACGCGGACCCCCGCGGCGGCGATGCGGGCCAGGTAGGCCGCGGTGTCGTCCGTGCTGCCGTCGTCCACGACCAGGACTTCCGCCGCCGCCCCGGTGAGCCGGCGGTAGGCGTCCGCCTCGGCGAGCACGGCGGGCAGGTACCGCTCCAGCAATTGTCGGCCGTTCCAGCTCGGGATGACGATGCTCACCGCGGGCCGCGGCGTGCCCGCCGGAGCCGGCGCGGCGGCGGGGCACTCGGCTTCGACAAGCGGCGTGGCGATCATGCGGCGGGTATTCCTCGCGAACGGCATTCCGACGCCGCCAATTGTACACCAGAACCACCTCCGGCCGCGCGGTTCGCCGCGGAACGGTCCGGGCGCTTAACCAAAATCAGCGACCTGCGTATAATAGGGTGCGGACCGGCCGGTTGCCGGTGTGAACCTGCGAACCGGTGGCGACATCCATGTCGGTGCGGCCATGCTCGCGCCCGGCAGGTTGCGCGGTCCGGCGCCCGGATCCAGTGTTTCTTCCGCCAGCCACGGGATGGTGGAACCAGGAGGTCGAGACGTGACACAAGCAGACGAGACGCGGCCCCCGGCCGACACCCCCGCCTCCGCCGAAGGCCAGCCGGCGCCCAGCCCGGCCGACCTCAGAAGTCAGGCGCGGCAGCTCCGCCGGGCCCTTTCCACGGCCGACATCATCATGGTGGAAGACCGCGACACGCGGTTTTCCCGTAAGACCTACATCTACCTCGCCGGCGCCATGGGCAGCCTGGTGCTCATCTTGGCCCTGATTCTGATCCCGGCCACGCGGACCACCCTGGCCGACCGGACCGACCGGATCGCCCAGATCGGCACAAGCACGAGTCCCGCCACCGACCAGGCGGCGCTGGATGCCAACGCGCGACCCTCCGCGGCGCCTGCGTCCAACGAAGGGGAGCCGGTCATGCCAGGCGGCTTCACCATCGGCAGCGGCGCACCGCAGACCGCGGCGACGACACCGCCGCCGCCCGCGGCGCCACAGGTCCTGCGCGCCCCCAACCGCCCCGCCCCGCCGACGGCCGCCGCGGCCGCGCCACCCGTCGCCGCCCCCGCACGACCGGCCGTCAAACCGACCGCCGTGCCGGCTGCCCGTCAGAGCGACGCCTACCGGCTGCTCATGGCGCAGCGGCCGGCATTTGCCGAACTGGTGAACGGCGCGTCGGACGAATACCGCTACGTGGAGCAAACGGCCACGGTCAGAGATGATTCCACTCACGTGCTGGATTTCACGTTCCAGAAGGGCGCCGCCGGAGAACCCGTCCATTTCATCTGGGAAGTGAATCTGGCCACCCAGGCGGTCAAACCCATCGGTCTGGCGGCCGCCCGGTTTGACCGGCGACAGCCCCGCTGAGCCGCCAACAGCCAGGGTCGTCCGGACCGCCCATCGGCCTCCCTGTCCGGTCGGAAGGCGCCGGCCGACGGCGTGGAGGCGCGTTCACAACATCTGTTTCAGCAGCGTGGTGAGCGACTGCAGGTCGAACGGCTTCTTGAGGAAGCCGTCGATGTCCACGGGCCCCTCCTTCTGCCGGATCTCTTCGAGCCGGTAGCCGCTGGTGAACACGATCCGGATGTGCGGCGTGGCGGTGCGCAGGTATTTCAGGATGCCCGCCACGTCCATGTCGGGGAGCTGGTAATCCAGCAGGATGAAGTTGATCTCCGCGGATTTGCTGTCCAGGATCTGCCGCGCCTTGGCCAGGTTCTCGGCGTAATGCACCTTGATCCCCAGCTCCATGAGCATGTCGCACATCAGATCGCCGAGCATCTCCTCGTCCTCGACCACGAGCACGGTGTACCGGCCGTGGCTCAGGATGCGCAGGTCCACCTCGCCGGGGATCTCCGACTTCTCCCCTTCCACCGGGAAATAGACCCGGAACTCGGTGCCGGCGCCCATCTTGGAATCCACTTCGATGAAGCCCTCGTGGCGCTTGACGATGCCGAACACGGCGCTGAGACCCAGGCCGGTGCCCTTGCCCGGCGGCTTCGTGGTGAAGAACGGCTCAAAGATCCGGTGGCGGATTTCCGCCGGGATGCCGTTGCCGGTGTCGCGGACGATGAAGCAGACGTAGTCGCCGCCGACCGAACCGCTCATCACCGTCTCCCGGGTGCGGCTCTCGGCGCGCAGGTCGAACTCCAGCATGCCGCCGCCGGGCATGGCGTCCTGGGCGTTGGTGGCCAGGTTCAGCAGGACCTGCTCCACCTGGTTGGCGTCGGCGACGATCTGGGGCACCGTGGCATAGGTGGGGTAGCGCAACTGGACCGACGGCTTCTTGTAGTTGGCGAAGAAGTTGCAGAACCGCTGGAGCACCTCCACGGGCGCCAGCACCTGGAGGTTGGTGGGTTTTTCCCGGGAGAATGCCAGCAACTGGGAAGTGAGAGCCGAGCCGCGGTCGGACGCTCCCTCGATGTTGCGCAGCTTGCGGAGGTCTTCCTCCGGCAGGTCGCTCCGCGTCACCAGGAGCTTGGCGTTGTTCTGGATGATAGTTAGGATGTTGTTGAAATCGTGCGCCACCCCGGCGGTGAGCGTCGACAGACTCTCGAGCTTGTGCACCTGCTGGAGCTGCCGCTCCAGCGCCTTCTTCTCCGTGACGTCGAGAAAGGACAGCAGATAGCCGCTGGTCCCGCCTTGGTGCTGCCCCAGGGCCACGCCGGATACCACCGCCTCCCGCGACACCCGGCGCACGGTCAGAATCTTCGCCTCCCACAACTGAGGGCGGCCCTCTGCGCAGAGCTGCAGGTGGTTCCGGAACGCCTCAGCGGTCTCCTCGTCAAGGAACCGGTCCGGGGAGGCGGGATCCAGCTGGCCCACTCCCAGCAGGTCGCGCATGCGCTGGTTCATGAACAGGGTGTTCCGCTCGGGCGACAGGAACCAGATGCCGATGTTGACGTTTTCGATCAGCGTCCGGTAGCGTTCCTCGGACTCCTGCAGCTTGCGGTTGTACTCCTGCAACTGGGTGACCTTCTCCTCGAGGTGCGTCACCAGCGTGCGGCTGTACTCGCGCAGCACGGTCTGCTCCTCGACCACGGGGATCTTGTCCTGGCGGCCTTTGAGAAAGCTTTCCACGTCCTGGACGAAGGTGAACGGATCGATGGGCTTGGCGATGAAGCCCACGCAGCCGGCGGCCAGCGCCATGTCCTTGTCGCCTTTCATCGTCTTGGCCGTCAGGGCCACCACCGGCACTTCCTCCAGCCCCTTCATCGACTTGATTTTGGTGGTCACCTCGTAGCCGCTGAGCGAGGGGATATTGATGTCCATCAGCACCAGGTCGGGCATTTCCTGCGGCGCCCGCACAATGGCTTCGATCCCGTCGGCGGCGCCCACCACCTCGTAGCCCGACGTCTCCAGGAGGGTTTTGACCAGCCGGAAGTTGTCAGGATTGTCCTCGACGTACAGGATCTTGGTCATGAGCGGCGGAGCCTCCGTGTTGCGGCTGGAATCAGGGTATCTCCCCGGGGTCCCCGGCGGCCGTCCGGACCGGCTCGCCGATGAGCACCACGCGGATGTCCATCACGTTGGTGCCGGTGGGACCCGTGACCACGAGGTCGTTGAGGGGTTGGAAAAACCGGTACGAATCGTTGCGGGACAAGAACACGCCGGGGTCCAGCCCCAGCGCCCGGGCGCGCGCCAGTGTCGCATTGTCGGCCAGGGCGCCCGCGGCGTCGGTGGGACCGTCGTTGCCGTCGGTGCCCGCCGACAGGACCACCGCCGGCACGATGCACCCCGCCAGGCGCCCGACGCAGTGAAGCACGAACTCCATGTTGCGTCCGCCCAGTCCGCCGCCCTGCAGGCGGACAGTGGTCTCGCCGCCGGAAATCAGGCACACCGGCGGCGCCACCGGCCGGTGGGCGTACACCACGTCGTACGCCAGCACCGCGTGGAACGTCGCGCAGTGGGCGGTGTCGCCGGTGATGTGGTCGGATATCAGAAGCGGCCGATAGCCGAGCCGGCGGGCGCACTCCTTGGCCGCGTGGCAGGCGGCCAGGTTGTTGCCCGCCACCACGGCGCTCTTGTTGACCAGGATCGGATCGTCGGGTCGCACCGTTTCGGGGATCTGTCCCGCCAGTCCGGCTTCGAGGTGGTGGCGGACCGCGGCCGGCACCTTCAGCGTCAGCTCGTGGCGTTCCAACACCTGCCAGGCGTCGGCGAATGAGGACGCGTCGGCGACAGTGGGCCCGGAACCGATGATGTCAAGCCGGTCGCCCACCACGTCCGACAGGGTCAGAGTCAGGGCCGGCCGGTGTCCGAGTCGTCGCGCCAACTGGCCGCCCTTCACCGCGGAGAGGTGCTTCCGGATGCTGTTGATCTCGCCGATGTCCGCGCCGCACCGCAGCAGCAGCTCGGTTACCGCCGCCTTGTCGGCGATGGTGAGGCGCCCGGCCGGCAGGCAGAACAGGGCGGACGACCCGCCCGACACCAGCACCACCACCGGCGCGGCGGGCGGCACCGAGCTGTCCAGCCAGCGGAGCGCGCCCTCCACCGCCGCGACGCTGCGGGCATCTGGGATGGGGTGGGCCGCTTCGACCACCTGGCAGCCGGGGACGGCCTCCCCCTGCCCCGCCTTGGCCACCAGGTAACCCGCCAGGGGGCGCGGGGCCACGAGCGTCCCGAGCGCCCGGGCCATCGCCGGGGCGGCCTTGCCGATGCCGAGCACATACACGCGGTCCTGGCCGCCGAGATCCAGGCTGAAGCGGCCGGCCGCCACCAGCCGATCCCCGTCGAGCCGCAGGCACGCGGCGAACGCGGCGGCAGGCTGGGCAGCCGCCAGCGCCGCGGCGAATACCTGGCGGGCGTCCTGTCGCATTTGGACGTTCATGGCGAGTTGTCTCCGTGATGTCATTGTACCCCAGTTTCCGAATTTTAGCGCAGCGCTTTGTCAGCCCGTCAGTTTCTGCGATAATGTTGCGCCATGGCTGAACACCCGATGCATCCGCACGCCGAGCCGCCCCGCCTGTTGCTGATCTTCATCGACGGCCTGGGGGTCGCCACCTGCACCGACCCGGAGCGGAATCCGCTGCAGGATCCCGCCCTGGGGATCCTCCGGATCGTGCCTCGGCTGGCCGGCGGCGCCGTGACGGTGCCCGGATTCGCCGCCCGGCCCATTGACGCCACCCTGGGCGTCGACGGACTCCCCCAAAGCGCCACCGGCCAGGCTACGCTGTTCACCGGCGTCAACGCCGCCGCGTTGGCCGGCCGCCACATCAACGGATTTCCCAACCGGATCCTGCGCCGCCTGCTGGAGCGGGAGAGCCTGTTCCTGAAGCTCGCCCGGCGGGGAATCGCCGGCGACTTCATCAACACGTTCAGCCCCGAGTTCATGCGGTACTACCGGCTGCGGCGGCTCTCCGTCACCACGTGGGCGGCGCTGGCCGGCGGCCGCCAGTTGCGCACCTTTCCCGACCAGCGCGCCGGGCGGTCGCTGTACCAGGATTTCACCAACCTGTTCCTGCAGGAACAGGGCTACGACATGCCGCTGCAGACCGCCGCGGCGGCCGGCCGGATCCTGGCCGGACTGACCACCGGCTGTCCCTTCATGCTGTACGAGTATTTCATGACCGATTACGCCGGCCACAGCGGCGAGCCGGAATTCGCCCGGCTGATCCTGCGCCTGCTCGACGAGCTCCTCGAATCGGCGCTGGCGTCCATCGACCGGCAGCGCACCACCGTGCTGCTCACCAGCGATCACGGCAATATCGAGGATCTGGGCACGCGCGGCCACACCCGCGCGCCCGTGCCCCTGCTGGCCTGGGGCCCGGGCGCCGCCGCGCTGGTGGAGCGCATCGCCGCCCTCCCCGACGTCACCCCCGCGATTGTCGACTATCTCTCCGCCGACTCAACCTGTGACTGTTCTTTGGAGATAGGAGATAGGAGTGAACGGTAAACAGTGAACAGTGAACGGTGAACAGTCAACGGTACTGGATTCGTGCTCGTAATTCGTAATCGTGCTCGTAATCGTAATTCGTAATCGCAATTCGTAATCGTGATCGTAATCGAGCCTTTTGAAGGTTTGAAAATTCGTAGGTTTATAGGTCACAGGTTCCCGGACTTCACAAAGATGGGGAGAAATTCATTGCAGACTAAAGGTTGAAGACTGAAGATTGAAGGGTGACGGGTAATGGGTAACGGGTGAATGGTTATCGAGTACTCAAGGCAAGGGGCGGAGCGGTGAATCAACTGCCGTTGTACGAAGTCCGAATTCCGATATCCGAAAAACGGGAACCAACTCCGAGTTTCGAGCCTCAAGTCTCAAGCGTCAAGCTTCGATCACGATAGCGAGCACGATTACGATTACGAATTACGATTACGAGCACGATTACGAATTACGAACACGAATCCAAACCATTCACCGTTCACTGTTCACCGTTTACCGTTCACTCCTATCTCCCAACTCCTAACTCTTCACGGCTTAAACGCGTTCTGGATGAACTCCAGCTCGTGGCTTCCGTCGGGATCGAAAACGACAGCGACGACGTGGTAGCGGACCGGGATGTCCCGGAGGCCGTGCTCTTTCAAGAAGTAGGCGGCCAGCCGGCCGTAGCGCTCGATCTTCTCCGCGGTGACCGCGTCCTCGGGCCGCCACCGGGCGTGGCGCACCCGCGTCTTGACCTCGACAAAATGGATCGCCTCGTCGCGCCGGGCTACGAGATCCACCTCGCCGAACGGCGCACGCCAGTTGCGGGCCACCACGTCGAAACCGTCGGCCGCGAGCCGGCGGTGGGCCAGCCATTCGCCCAGCCGGCCGAGGGCCTTGGGGTCATGCAGCAGGCGCCGGGCGGCGCGCCGCGTGAATCCGAACACGGACCGCTCCCTCCCCCGTCGACAGCCGAATCGATGGCGCCGACCGGCCGCTCAGCGCGCGCGCAGCGCCCGGCCGCGCTCGAACGCGGCCAGGTTGGCGTCGCGGGCCTTGGCCGGGACGAACTCGGCTACCACCGCCCGCCAGGCGTCCTCGGCCAGCGGCGTCATCGTGGACAGCACGCCCAGCATCACGCTGTTGACCAGCCGGGTGTTCCCCAGCTCCCGGGCGATCGCGTCGGCGGGCACCAGCACCGCGCCGGGCACCCGCGCCGTCAGCTCGGCGGCCGGGTCAGCGAGGTACGTGGTCAGGCCGGCCGCGGCGATGGGCGGCACGATCTTCTGGGTGTTGGCGAGCACGGCGCCGGCCGGCGCGAGGAAGTTCAGCCAGCGCAGCGACTCCAGGATCTCGAACGAGAGGATGACGTCGGCGCGCCCCTCCTCGATGAGCGGCGAGTGCACCACCGGGCCGAACCGGACGTGGCTGCTCACGACACCGCCGCGCTGGCTCATGCCGTGGACCTCGCTCTTCTTGGCGTCGAGGCCGCTCCGGAGCGCGGTCTCCGAGATGATTTCGCTGGCCAGGATGATGCCCTGTCCGCCGACGCCCACCAGCAGGATGTTCGTGGTCGGGGTGGTCATGGCTCACACTCCTTTCGCGACGGGCTGGATGGCGCTGACGGGACACACCGATGCGCACAGGCCGCAGCCGGTACAGAGCTCCCCGTCGATCACCGTCTTGAAGTGCCCCTTCGCCGTCTTCTGGTCGGATTTGAGGAGCGCCGGGCAGGCCGACTTGCGGCAGGCGCCGCAGCCGATGCAGATCTCGGCGTCGACGGCGTACTTGCCGCGTTTCACCTTCTGGGGGTAGAGCACACACGGCTGGCTGGAGACGATCACCGACAGGTGGTCGGCCTGGGTCTCCCGCTTGACCAGCTGGCTGAACGCCTTGTGGTCGGTGGGGTCGGCGGCGAAGACGTGCTCCACGCCCAGCCCCTTGCACAGGGCCACCAGATCGACGCTGTACGTGGGCTCGCCGCGGAGGTTGTGGCCGCTGGCGGCGTGCTCCTGCCCGCCGGTCATGGCGGTGATCCCGTTGTTGCTGATGATGATGGTGATGGTGCTCTTGTTGTAGATGGCGTCCAGCAGCCCGGTGATGCCCGAGTGGAGGAACGTGGAGTCGCCGATCACGGCGACGATGTTCTTGCCGTCGCCCCGGGCCTTCTGGATTCCGACGGCGGTGCCGATGCTCGCGCCCATGCAGATGCAGGTGTCCAGCGCGTTGACGGGCGGCAGCGCGCCCAGGGTGTAGCAGCCGATGTCGCCGGTGATGGTGGCGTCGCGCAGCTTGCCCAGCGCCAGGTACATCCCAAGGTGCGGGCAGCCCGGGCACATGGCCGGCGGCCGCGGGGTCAGGCCGTCGACCGCCGCATGGGTCGGCGCGGCGGCCGCTTCCAGCAGGCCGGCCTTGGCCAGGCAAGCGCGGACGATGTCGGGCGTCAGCTCGCCGATGGCCGGAAAGATGGACTTGCCCTCGACGGGCAGCCCCAGGATCCGGATCTGCTCCTCGAGGTAGGGATCCAGCTCCTCCACCACGATGAGGCGGTCCACCGAGGCGGCGAACCGGCGGATCATCCCGGCGGGGATCGGGTTGGTCAGCCCCAGTTTCAGGAACGACGCCCCGGGCCAGACCTCCTTGACATAGGCGTAGGCGCCGCCCGAGGTGACGAAGCCGACGCGGCGATCGCCGGGCTCGATGCGGTTCAGCGGCGTCTCTTCGGCAAACTGCGCCAGGCGCTGCTCGCGCTCGGCGATGACCACGCGGCGGCGGCGGGCGTACATGGGGAGCATGACGAACTTCTCCCGGTCGATCTTGCCGGGGTTGCGCAACGCGTGCTCCTGCCGTTCGCCGAGCACCGCCACGCTCTTGCCGTGGGCGGTGCGGGTGGTGATCCGGAGCATGACCGGCGAGTCGAACGTTTCGCTGATCTCCAGCGCCGCGCCGACGAAATCCTTGGCCTCGGCCGAGTCGCTGGGCTCCAGCATGGGGATCCTGGCGAACGCGGCGAACCGCCGGTTGTCCTGCTCGTTCTGCGACGAGTGCATGCTCGGATCGTCGGCGGAAACCAGGATGAACCCGCCGTTGACGCCGGTGTAGGCGAACGTCATGAGCGGGTCGGCCGCGACGTTGACCCCCACGTGCTTCATGGCCACGAGGGTGCGGGCGCCGCCGATGGAGGCGCCCATGGCGATCTCGAAGGCGACCTTCTCGTTGGTGGACCACTGCGCCTCGATCTCCCGGTACTGGGCGACGGCCTCGAGGATCTCGGTGCTCGGGGTGCCGGGGTAGGCCGAGGCGAACCGGACGCCATACTCCCAAGCGCCTCGGGCGATGGCTTCATCGCCGGAGAGCAGTTTCTTCGTCATTTATACCTCCGCTGGAAAAACGAAACCATACTATACACGATTCCAGCCCCCGGCGGCAGATTTTTCGGAGTACGGGAAGCTATCACCACGGAGGAGCGACGGACACCACGGACATCATTAGTCATTGATCATTTTTCATCTGTCGATTTTCAGTGAAGAGGATTTTGAAGGGGTGATCGGGATTTGGGTCCCGGGATCTGGGACCTGGGGGCTGGAACCCATGGGCTGGGGGCTGGGGGCTGGGACCAGGGGCCCAGGATCCAGGGCCAAGCACTCAGGACCTCGGTCTCAGAACCCAGGTCCCAGGTCCGAAGTCCGAACCGTTTACCGTTTACCACTCACCGTTCACTATCTTCAGTGCCGGTCGTCGTAGGCGATGCCCGCCTCCGTCTGGTTGATGGCCTTGCGGGTGAAGTCGATGGCCTTGTTCCGGTGGCCGCCCTTGTCCGGGGTGGCCTGCTGCAGGTCCACCAGGGCGGCGCGCAGGTTGGCCAGCGCCGACTTCATCTGGGGCTGCGCCTCCGCAAACACCGGCCGGATCATGGACCCGACCAACACCACGGCCAACACCACGGACAAAACGATGGTTGCCGCCTTCCACTTGTTCATGACAGCCTCCTGTTGATTGGATGGTTTTCAGACCGGGATTGATCGTATTGTACCACCGGACCGCCCCGTGGCGGTCCGGTGTTTTCAGATGATCGATTTGGGGTGCTCACGCGGTGAGCCGAACGGTCGGATGGTGTGCGCCGCGACGCTAGCGGCCCCGCCGGAAACCGCGCTCCGGGCGTTTTTCCAGCATTTCCTGCTGGTTCTCGTCGAGGATGTTCCAGAGGGCGGCGTGGGTTTCGGCCCGGGCCAGGGCCAGCGCCTCGTGTGCCTGGGCGTGCTTCGCGGCGGCGGCCTCCACCGCGGCGGCGTCAAACGCCGGTTTCATGATGGCGGCGCGCAGTTCCTCGTGAGCCGCCTGGTCCGCCTCGCGGAGCTTCCGGACGGCGGTGGCCTTCTGCTCGAAGTTCGTCCGGATCTGGTCCTCCTGCGCCTCCGTTAGGTCCAGTCGCCCGAAGGCCCGCCCGAGTGGATGGCCCGGCCCATCCATGAACCGATCCCGGGTGCCGGCGCCGGCGCGACGTCCCGGCCCGGCGGCCAACACGTCCAGTCCGCCGGCCTGCCGCTCGGTGAGAATCGGGTAGATCTCGGACCAGGCCTTGGCGCGGGCCAGGTAACTCTCACGCTCCAGGGCCGCGATGTTCGCGGCGGCCGCCTTGACCGCCGCCGTATCGACCGATGGCTTCCGGATGGCCTGGACCAGCGCGTCCTGGGCTTCGATCCGGCGCTCGCGCTCGTCCTCCAGCCCGGCCTTGAGGCCGGCCAGGATCGGCTCCACCTGCGCGCGCTGCGCCTCGGTCAGATCCAGGCGTTCCAGGGCGCGCTCCATGAGCGCCGGGCGCGGCCCCTCGCCACCGGGACCGCCGGGGCGGCCGTGGCGCGGCCCCCGCGGGCCGGCCAGCGCCCAGGCGGACGCCGCCAGCAGCAGGCCGGCGAGCAGGATGATGACGAACCCCTTTGCGGTCCCTCGGGTTGTGGATTGCGAATGCGGATACATGATGCTTCCTCCTATGGTTTCTCCGGCGGCCGGCTTGCCGCTTCGGCTCGCCTCGTCCAGTGAAACCCACGAGGAGAGTGGAAGTTTCAAATCGGGGTGCGACAGACTGCCGATGCCTGCCCGTCCGCGGCAACCACCAGGCGCCGCCGGCCGGCCGCAAGGCGAACCCATGGCATGGCGGGAGCGCTTGAATCCGGAGCGGGAAAGAAAACGGGCCTGCGTGCGCAGGCCCGTGGAGGGAATATTGGGGTGGGTAATGGGATTTGAACCCACGACACCTGGAGCCACAATCCAGTTGACAGGTTTTTTATCTTCCGCCAACAAATCAAAGGGTTGCGGATTAATACCCTTATTTATCATGTACATAAAACACTTTTACCTCTATCCCTGTTGACCCTATCTAACCCAAAATAATCATCAGAAAACATACTGAATTGGAGAAAAAATGGAGAAATTTATCGATCGTAAACTCTTATTTATGAAAAAAAACGCCGGGATGGAGATTCCCGGCGCCGGAACAACGAAGTGAATGAAGTTACGTTGTTCTCAGGGGGAACGCTCAATCCAGAGCACGATTATTCCTCTCTTGAAAGGGCCGCCTTCGAGTTGCATGCCACCTTCCCGCTGTAATCAATGACAGTCCCCTATCCGCCTATCACTAATCTCCTGCGAAGTCTGCTGCGGCCCTTTTGCCAACGCGGCATGCGCCTGGAGATACGCATCGAACAGCGCCTTCCCGTCGGGACACAGCTCGACGACCTCGCCCTCCTCAATCGCGCAGAACAGACACTCCCGAACGTGCGCGCGGTATTTGGCCGCGAGCTCGTCCTGCAACTCTTCAGGCCGAGAGACCATTTTTTCCTTATACTCCTCCCCCCTCTTTCTATCCTTATCCGCTACATAACAATTATTAAAGGAGTTAGCCTCATTTTTCTTCCGCAACAGATCCGCTACAGTAGCGGATAAATCCGCCACGGAAGTCATTTGTTGTGAATCGTGTAGCGGATGTAGCGGATAAATATTTGCTTTTCGCGATTTTTCGAGGTACCGCTCGAAAGCATCTTGAAAATCCGCCTTCTTATACCCCTTGAGTGTCTTTTGATCATCAGTTCGAATATCCTGGCTACTTATTTCGAAACTTTTCAACAATTTGGCGAGTAGGCGAGGATTGATTATCTTCCCATGGTCGAACGTCGCCCAGGGGTGCTCCTGGATTTCCCCTAATCGTTCGATTAACGTCGCGCTAGTGACCCGATCAGTTTGGAGTTCGTCAAAGATCTGGCGTATGTCGGCCAGGAGCAGCACACGGACCGAATTATCTTCATCCGTCTCCTCCACGCCTGAGAGCGCCAACGCAGCCGAGCGAGCCCGCGCTGACCATTCTCCACCAGCCAGATCAGCAATAGCCAAGAGTGGTTCCCAATTGTCCGCCTGCCGATCATCCAGACCGGGTGGCTCAATCGGCTCAGCCCCGCTTAAAGTCTCAAGAGCGTCGAGAGCCCATCGAGCACACTTGCGAGCCAGAGCTCCAAACTCCGACACGTCTGTTCGCTCTCTCAGTTTTGCGACTGTTTCGTCCGGCCGGCGCCGGCGCATTCTGATCTCAATGCTTCGATCATGAATTGTGCCCGCCTGCCGGCCAATGCCGGCGATCGCCTTCGGACACCAAGTTGAGAAACAACGGGGCTCATGATTCTCGCCCTCTACCCGAGTCACATACGCTGATTTCTTCGTGTGTCCAGAATTTACAATCCCTCGCAGCTCCTCATTGTCCTTCATGAAGCTGTCTGCTTCGTCAATCAACAGCGTGGGTTTCCACAATTCGACACTCCTGAACAGCGCTGCAGCAGTTATATTCGAAACCGACATCGGTTTGGAAGTCAGCCGTTGCAGGAGTGAAATCACCGTTGTTTTTCCACAGCGTTTTTCCGGACTTGTCAGCAGGAGCAGGGGGGAGAAAGTTGCACTCTCAAAAGTATGTGTGTGGAGTACCCATAATGCCAAAGTCTCCGCTGCATGGTCGGGTAGAATGACATGTTTCCTGAATCTATTCGCGAGAGCAGCCAACAAGTCTGCTCCATTCACCGGTTCCGGCCAAGGTTCCACTGTGCGAGGTTCCGCAGAGGAGCCACCGATGTTCCCCTTTTGTGCATGCTGCCGGACCGCGCGGACATCCGCATCCAAGGCGGTCACATTGACCCCTAACCGCTCTGCTTCGGATTTTCTGACACGATCATATTCGACGTGGGACAGAGCAGCCAAGCGAGTGATCGTCTGATGAAGACTCTCGCCAGAACAGGGATCCTTTGAAGCAGTGATTGTTTCCGCCGGGATCGGATCCTCCGCCGGATACCGCCCGATCGAGCGCGCGATGACCTGGACCTCCTCCTCCGGGAGCGGCGGCACACAGCGGATCCGATTCGTCTCCCGGAGCGCCGCCAGGATCTCCGCCTCCTGGAGACCTTTCCGCCGGAGCGACCCCGCCACGCGCGCGAGAAAGTCATTCCGCCCGCCTTCTATGATTTTCTCGGGCATCGTTTGAGTTCTTTTCTCGGTCGTGGTTTTGGTTCTCAGCCTCATGATGAGTGCGGGAGGTAAGAGCGCTATGGGAACACCACCCTCATGATGGGGGAGCAGGGGGCGTTGATCCCAAGCATAATCTCTCGGGCCTTCCGCCAATTGTATCTGCGATGGAGGAGCCACTACATAAGCACCTTCCGCCTGAAAATCCACTCCCCGCCCTAAGCAGCCATCATGCCTTGTTTGCAACTCTTCATTTATTGGCAGTTTGAAATACACATGGAGACCACCGGAAGGTGTGCAGGCAATCGGTGTCTCGAAATTCCCGAACTCAGAACGGAAATCGTGAAAGTCTCCACCGTTTTTCGGATCAATATCGACCACCACGAGACCAGAGCGCTGCCCGGTCACAATGCCAATATTCGCCTCGGGAAATTTCCTCCACCACGAACGGATCTGTTTAGGATCCGCCGTGGATTTTTCGCGCCACGCTTTAATCTGTGGTGTCTTCTCTAATGGTCGAACAGGAAACACGGGCCAGCCGAGGCTTGCATAGGCCAGGGCCGCCCTCGCCAGTCGTATTTCCGCCATCGTTCACCCCTGAGAACAGAACGATCTGTCAACGTCCGTCTCCAACGGACGAGGTTCCGGTTCCTGCAGCCTCTTCTTCGTGCGCCGCTTGATAGACCATCAGGAATCGCATCGGCTTCCAGTCTGCCGGGATTCGTCCCCCTGGAATTCTTGAATTCGCAACGGTTGGATTGAAGACTCTGGAAAACTCCACTGGGATCTGACAGCGCAAGTTCCCCAGTTGGTTTGCAATCTCGCGGAGCTGAACCAGGATCTCCGCATACGCGAATTCCGCCGCCTGGGCACAGCGCATCAGCTCTTCATACTTGACGTCATCGAGTTCCTCAGCGGAAAGTTGCATTCTTTGCGCACAAGCTCGTTCAAACCATTCTTCCATACGAGACCTCCTGAAATAGAATTTCAGACTTCAATCGATCGATTGACTCTCAGCCGAGAAGAGCAGTTGCACGACTGGAAATCCCGGCTGAGACTGGTTGTCGATTCTGATGTCGAACGGCGTCCACTCCGGCGGCACCTGAGCGGGGCCGTTGGTGATTCCAGCAGCCAAATAGAGGACGCTCTGAATCGTGATTGTGTCGGTCCGGATGTTGAGCGCCTGAAGCTGGGCCCGGGCGCTGTTCAGGATCTTCGCCAACTTTTGAAATTGTTCGCGGTCCCGTGAGCTTTGATTAAACTGTGTGATCGTCATCTTCCTCCTCCTTGTGAGTAGCATGTATCGGATCGAGCGGATACCCATTCAAAAAACACTGCCCGTTGACAATAAATCGCCCTGGAAAAATCATCCGGAAATGGGAGCACGCCGGAGAATCGTATGGCGGAATCGGATCACCACGGAGAAAGAGAACCGGCATGCTCTCCAAAGCTGATCGATCCCATCCTCCCCCTCGCACACTGGTATCGCACCCGCCTTGAAAGTGTGATTCCAAGAGTCGCCCCCGTCTGGTGTAAATCTCAGCCACCACCGGAGCCAATTCGCCAGCTAAGCGGTTGTACTCCGCCACAGCCTCTTTCAGTCGCTCAAACTCCCCCTGATCGATTGCTTCGCGCAGCCCGGCTTCCGCCGCTTCGCGCTCCTGATACAACCGCGCCAACTTCAAGCCAAGCCCTTTCACCGTGTCCTCGCTCAGCTCGAGGTCGTCCTTGAGCTTCTTGATCGTTCGCGTGATGGATCCTAAATCCAAATTCCGCGCGATCGCCTCTCCGCGCTGCTCCCGCGCCTCCTCGATCGCAGCTCGAATCCGCTCCGGCTCCGCCTCCGCCCGGGTGCATTCCTCCTGGGTCTCCTGAATCTGCCGCTCCAGTACCAGCAGCGCCTCCCGCTTCGCCGCGATCGACTGATCGCTATTCTTCGCCATGATCGTTCTCCCGACCTTCCAGCACCCAGCGCTCGAACGCATCGACATCCAGCAGGATTCGGCGGCCGAATCGCACCAAGCAGTGACGGATATTCCGGCGGTTTTGGAAGATGAACCGGCGTAAAGTTCCCATCCTGAATTGAGGGTTTTCCCGGCAGAAGTCATCCAGTGGGACCAGGCGGGAAACCAGTTGAGCCCTACTCATTTCATTCATACCCCCTTTGAATAGTGTCTGTTCACTTAATACCATACGAATATATCCCCGTCAAGCATTCATTACACCTTGTTTTGGGGTAATTTTTGATATTCTAGAGCGTTTTTTCATCTCTGAATCTTGAGTTCAGATATCAATCTATGGCAGAATGGAACCGTGGATCCTTTCGACTTTCGTTCGATTTTTCTGGATGCTTCTGAGTTCCGCGACCGCTATCGGATGGGCAATAACCGGGATCGCCCCATGTCGCGGCGGGTATGTCTCGCCCTCGCTGGTATCCTGGAGAAAGAGGAAAACACTCGGCTCCTTGGACTCGTCAGCGACGAGCACTATGAGCAGCGTCTCGCCGCCCTTGGTCAGACATGGGGAAATCAGCTTCGGCACTTGACCAGCGAGCTTCTGAGCTTTCTCGAAACGCTTCAACAATCGAGCACGTTGCCTGAACGTCAGGTCAGGCGATGGTTGCAGATCGGATTTCTAAAGGGAGACTATCAAGGGGATCAAACGGGGCTCGAAGCAGCCGATTACGAGAAGTACTTCGATCGATCGATCGCGACTATTAAACCGATAATAAAACGCTTGAATCAGGCGACCAAATTTGAATTGACCGTCTCACGCATCGCAGAAGATATCAGGATCTCAGATGGATCTGTTTCAACCGAAAGAACAGAAGCCGTATCCCTGCTTTCTGATCCCCTGCTCTACGTTGCCTATACGCAGCTTTATTTCCTTCGCAGATCTCCTACATTATCGCGTGAGCTGACAGGCTTCCTGGAGGATGTTTTTACTCTGTGCGGAATTAAAATACCCACTCCCCTGTTGCTGGAAGCCTCTATCACGTTCTGTCAAAAAATGAGGCCGAAAAAGCACCGAAAAAAGAAAGGCTCAAATATGGATTGATTTTAAGGATTTTTGAGGATGAAAAACGATCACCAAAAAAGGGAGGATTATTAATGATAATCCAATTTCCTCGCAACAAGCGAAACGATGTTCCTGATAGATGCTATTACTCTCTTGAGAAATTCATTGCTGCAGTTCATGTACTCGTAACAAGTAATGAACCCCTAAAAAGCAGGATTTATTCTGCATATCTTGAGTTCCATCCTGTTCGGGAGGAGAATTTTCCTGATCAAGACTCTCTCGAAAAGTTTCAAGAGATCATGAAAGGACTGACACGATGTCCTGGATCCGGTCCAGATAGGCGCGGGCGTGGCGCGTGTCCCCGCGGAGCGAGAAGAGATCCCAGAGATCCGCGAGGATTGTGTCGGCGTCGGTCGTGTCGGCGAGGTATTGCTCGCGGGTCAGCGCGGGATCCCCGGCGACGGCGTCCAGCTCCTCGGCGGTCGGCGCGTGGTCGAAGATCGTCTCCACCATCAATGTTCCGTCCCGTGTTCCATTTGAGTTCCACTTTGTCATAACCAGCACCCCTATCGTTCCATAGCTGCGAGTTTCGTGAAAACCCGGGGGATAGCATATTTCGATCCGCCACAACGCTACACGATAGAATATAAAAGACTTATAATAAATTTTTGCCGCCACATCGAGACTTGCGTAGCGGATCGATTTTCAAGCTATTTCTTTTATTATCAATCGTGTAGCGGATAAGAGCGAAAAAGGGGGGGGAAGCTGTAAAAGGGGGTCTATTTACCCGCAAGAAAAACCCCGCTCATTCGCTCCAGATCGCCACGAACGTGATCCGCGCTCAAATGCGCGTACCGTTTGGTCTGCTGTAGCGTCTTGTGCCCGAGGATCTCCGCGATCGTCAACAGAGCCGCCCCACTCATCGCCAGATAGGACGCGCACGTATGCCTCATGTCGTGCCACTTGAAATCCTTGATCTTGGCCGCCCGCAACGCCTCATGCCAAGGACGGTTCAGATAGATCCCCTTCTTGCCGCTCGCCCCAGGAAACACCAGGTTGGAGTCGATGCGGCGAATCTTCTTATACTCACGGATCACCTTGATCGCTTCCTTGGTGAGCGGGACGCCGCGGTCTGTCTTATTCTTGGTATTGAGGAGCGTGATGTGACCACGCTCCAGATCCACCTGATCCCAGGTGAGCGACAGGAGCTCGCCCCGCCGCACGCCGGTGCAGAGGCTCAAATATACCGCTGGCGCAAGCATGGGATTTCTGGACTGGTTCACCGCCTTCAATAGCCGAACGTACTCCTCCTGGGTGAGGTAACGGAGGCGTCCCTTCGGCTCTTGGGGAAGCCGCACTTCACGCGCCGGATTCGTGTGGATCCACTTCCACTCTCGGGCCGTCCGGAGCGCCGCCGAGAGCACGGCGACGTGCCGGCGGATGGACGTGGGCCCGTTCCCCCGCCCGCTGGCCGCGATCTTGGGAAGCGTCTCCTGGATAATCTCCGGGGTCAGGTACTTCATCACGACATGTCCGAGGTGTTCCCGCCACCACGCCAAGCGCCCCCGATCGGACTCCTGGGTGGATTTTGCCTTGCCTGGGAGAATTTCGCGCGTGTATCGGTCAATCAGATCCGCCAGAGTAAACCGCCCGCTCGAGGTCTGGGGGAGATAGCGCCCCTGGCGGATTTCGCTCTCCGTTTTCGCCTCAAACGCCTTGGCGTGAGTCTTCGTGTCGAACACCGCGCTGATGGTGGGATAGCCTTTCATCCGGATCGTGACGTACCAGCGCTTCTTACCCGATTTGGAAATCTTGCCCTGAATTCTGGCCATGATTCACCTCGCAATCACCGCCACTTTTTAGATGGATCATACCACGGTTTTCTGAACGAACTGGAGAAAATGTGGAGAAAACAGGGGGAAAGAAAAAGGGCCTACTCGCGTAGACCCTTGATAATATTGGGGTGGGTAATGGGATTTGAACCCACGACACCTGGAGCCACAATCCAGTGCTCTGCCAGCTGAGCTATACCCACCGTGGATATCGATGTCAATCGCGCGTGCCGTCGCCGGCATCAGAATACCGCTCAGGCGGAAGCGCCGCCCGGCTAACGGAAAACCACGCACCGGCCGCCCCGTGGAGCGGTGCGTATCTTACCAGCAGACCCTCCGACTGGCAACTTTTTTTTCGGACCGCCCTCAGCCTCTGCATCACACCCGAGGGGGTCCCACGGACGGCCCCGACCACAGCGCCCGTCGCCGAGCGCCCCGCGGGGCGGATCGCGCACTCTTGTACTATAATAGGATCACCATGTGGAGGTGCCCCATGATCGCATCCTGCGTCCGCGGCATGGTGCTGGGAATTCTGGCGATCGCCGCCTTGGCCGGCTGCACGTCGCAGCGCATCGCGCTGTCCGAAAAATTCGGCTACGCCAAGCGCGAGCAGCTCGTGGACCGCGTCGAGGACGCCCGCGACGGGCAGGAGGCGGCCAAGCAGCAGTTCGAGTCGGCGCTCAAGGAGTTCCTGGCGGTGACCGAGGTCTCCGGCGCGGAGCTGCGCGAGCTGGAGGCGCAGTACGACAAGCTGAACCGCGAGTACGAGCGCAGCGAAAGCCGCGCCAAGGACGTGCACAACCGCATCCGGAAGGTGCAGCAGGTCGCCGACGCGCTGTTCCAGGAGTGGCGGCATGAGCTGGACCAGTACTCCAACGCCGATCTGCGCCGCCACAGCGAGCGGCAGCTCGAGGACACCCGCCGCCAGTACGACCGGCTCATCGAGGTGATGGAGACGGCCGAGGCGCGCATGACCCCGGTGCTGGCCGCGTTCAAGGACCAGGTGCTGTTCCTGAAGCACAACCTGAACGCCCGCGCCATCTCGTCGCTGCAGCAGAACGCCGACCGGATCCAGAGCGACGTGGGAAGCCTGGTGCGCGACATGGAAGCGTCCATCGCCGAGGCGAACGCCTTCATCCGGCAGATGCAGGCGGACAAATAGAGCCGCTGCCCTCGACCGGAATTCACACAACTTCCGCGCTTTATAACCGATAATTATTTATAACTTGTCTTCGTGGGGGTGCAAGATGAGTATCGGCCGCATTCCCAGCAATGTCCCCATCGACACCGAGGCCATCGCGCAACCGGAGCAGGCTCACGGAGCGACGCCCGCGGCGAGGATCACCCGCCCAGCCGGCCTGGACGCCGGGGCGATCACGGCGGATGTCGCCGCCGAGACTCCGCCCGATGTTGTGCCCTCGGCCCAGACCCACCGCAGTGAGATGTCGTTTCAGGCCAGCACGATGAAGCATCGGCTGCTCAAGCAATTCGCGGAGATGCCCGGCCCGCTGCCGAATCCTGCGTCGGGACCGCCCGGCGATCTGCCCGGCACCATTTCTCAATCGCCGTCCGGCCCCCCAGCCGAGTCCGCTCCGCTGCCTGAAAACATCCCTGAGAACGCAGAACCGCAGGAGTTCCAGACAACGGAGGAAAAGGCAAGAGAGGACCAACTGAAAAAGGTCATCGCCAACGTGATCGACACCAAGAGAGAAACCGTCGAAGATGTGATCGACAATATCCGCTGAATGCCGCCGCCCGATGCGGTCGACAAATCGATCTGATCTCAAGAGAAAAAGAGCCCGGCAGTGCGGATGGCGTGATCCGCCTCGCTCGGCTATGAAAGCCATTCAATGTGCAATATTTCGAACAACTTTCGGACCGGATGGGTCGATAAATATGCAAATAGTCGTCTGATCAGGAGGGCGTGATGAAAATCGGTGGTCTGCCTCCCGACATGCCCATCGAAGACGGGCTCGCGCCGGGAGTCGAAACGGCCCGGACGGCTCCGCCCGTCGCCGATGTAGCGCGGCCGGCGGGCAGCGAGGGGATGGAACTCCAATCGGACATCGCGGCGGAAGCGCCGCCGACCCTTGGCGTGTCAGCTCAAACCAAGCTGGCTGAACTGGCCTTCCAGGCCGACGTCGTGAAGCAGCAGTTACAAAATCAGGTCGTCTCCATGCCCGGACCGCTGCCGGAGCCGGCACTGGGGGAAATCGCCGACATACCCTTACCAATTCCGGAGCCGGCCAGGGGGTTGGTCGCTGGCATACCTATACCTTTGCCGGAGCCGGCGGCCGGTTCTCCCGATGGGCCGGACAGCATCCGGGGGGACCGGCTGCAGAATTCCGAGGATGTTTCCGACGAGACGGAGAAAGCGGCCCTGGAGCTGCAGCAACGCATGGACCGCAATGAACAAATGGTCTCCACCATCTCCAACATCACGAAGAAGTCAGGGGATACGAAGGACGACATCATCGACAACATCAAGTGAACCGGCCTGTCCCGCCACAGGCGCGTCGCGGTCCGCCACCCGCGCCCGGTGGCTATCGACTGTGACATCCCGCGCCACGTCGTCAGCCCCCGGTTCTAGACGGCCCGCCCGGTTCCCGGATGCCGGTCGCTCTCAATCCGCGGTCAGCAGCGGCGCCAGGTCGAGGCCGGTCCAGTTCTGGATGCGGGGCACCTTCAGCCAGATCCGCAGGCTCGCCGGCTCGGCGACCACCTGGTAGATGGTCGTTTCGACCTCGGTGGGGCCGCCGTACGGGATGGTGGTGTCCAGCACCTGCATCATCACCTCCGGCGTGAACCGGCCGCGGTGGAGGCGGCCCAGGCGCACCAGGTTGTCGTAGCGCTGCTGGCTGGTCTCGGACACGATGCGCTCGTCCACCTGTGCCAGCGGCCACGTGGCCCCCACGAAGTGGTTGGTGGCCGCGAGGAATTCGAACTCGTTGCCCCCCCGCGGCCGACTGTCGTACAGCGACATCTCGAAGGAGCAGGCGCCGGTGGCATCAGCTGCGTTGACGATGGAGCAGAGGTCCGGCAGGGTGGCCAGCAGCGCCTGCTGCGCCGCTTTCAGGCTGGAGTAGTCCTGCAGGATGCCGAACAGGGTGGTGAACACGGATGCCCGGCCGAGGCTGAAGCCCATCCAGGGGCCCGAATTGAGCTCCAGGAAGAGGCCGTCGCGGTTGATCCCGGTGGCGGCGTAAATCACCCCGGCGTAGTTGATCAGGGCCACCGGGATGCTCCCGTCGCCGGGCTTGAAGACGGCCACCACCATGACCCGGGCAAACTCGCTGAAGAACGCCGCGTCGTCGTTGTTGCGCCCGAAAACGAGGGGCCGGTTGCCGGTGGAATGACCCCACGCGGCGACGCCCGAACAGCGGCCATAGCGTAGGTGGTTGATCTTCGTGTACCACTCCAGTGCGTTGAGGCGGAGCTGGCGATTCACGTCCAGGCCCGACGTCTCGGCCATCCCCAGGAGGATCTCCTGGTAGCGCCGCGGGTAGCGGTCGTAGAGCGACCGGGCGATGGTGTCGAGGCGCTCGGGCGCGAAGCCCGCCGTCTGAAGATAGTACCCCTCGATGGCCGTCTCGTAGAGGGCCGCCATTTCGGCCTGCAGCAGGGCGCCGTACTGCCGTCCCATCTGCCGGTAGCTGCCTGTCAACTCCACCACGCGGATGTCGCCGGCCCGGTACAGGCGGCCGCCCTCGAACTGCGCGGCGAGTTCCAGCCGCGCCGGCGGCACGGCCTCCGCCGCCTCCGCGGCCAGAACGCCGGTCGTCAGCAGGCAGATCCACAGGCCCATTCCGATGACTCGGCCTTTCATGAGCGCCTCCGATCTCAGCAGGATTTCGTCCCGGGCATCACCCCCAGCCGCAGCGCGACGGACAATGAGACAACCGCCGCGCCGTTCCGGCCGGGGATCATCGCTTGAAGTTGAACCGCACGCCGGTGGTCAGCAGGACGTCGTTGCTCTCGGCGCCCGCGGCCGGGTAGCTGTTGTAGCGGTCGGTCAGCGTCAGGTGCCAGTCCAGCCACTTGTTGAGGGTGGTCACCGCCGCGGCGCTGAAGACGAAGCGGTACTCGCCCGTCTCGCTCAGGTTCGGGAAGACGACGAAGCTCTCGGTGAAACCGAACCGCCCCGCCAGCTTGGTGGCGTAGTTCTGGCCCAGCATCAGCTCGCCCGTGGTGCGGTCGGGGTCCACGAAGAAGTATTCCTTGTTCAGGTTGCCGCCGCCGAACACCTGGAATCGGGTGACGTCGTTCTTGACGAGGTAGTAGCCGGCACCGCCGCCCAGGACCAGCCGCAGGTCGAGCTGCTGGAACGCGTCGTACTCCAGGTCCGTGATCCCGAACACGCTGAAGCGGTCCGACAGAAAGATGTCGTAGCGCGCCCCGCCGTTGACCGCCTTGGCCGTCGTCTGGCTCTCGCCCCCCACCTCCGACCGGCTGTAAAGCGAGCCAATGTAAAGGGAGGTCTTGTCCCGCCGGGTCTCGCGGACGGCGTTGGCGCCCAGGGTGAAGGTGAGGGTGTCGGTGTTGCCGGACGCGAGGCTCAGGCCGGCGTCGGCAAATCCGCTCCACAAGTCCAGCAGGCCCGGGTTGCGGTAGCGTTCCGCCTCAGCCAGGTGCAAGGCCTGCTCGGCTTCGTTGCGGATGGTCTGGAGGGCGGAGCGGCTCAGGGTCACCGTGCCGGTCTCCTTCGTGGCGACCTGGAGGTCGGCGCCCGCCGTCGCCACGGTCCCCGCCACGGTCTGCCCGTCGGACAGCCCCAGGTACAGCGGCTGGTCGGACTGGATGGTGACGATCTCCGCCATGGCGATGGTGACGTCGCCCATGGCCTTGGTTTTCAGCGTCAGCGCCGTGGCGTCGGCTTTGACGATGGCGCCGGTGATCCGGTCGCCGTTCGCCAGGGTGACGACGTCCGCGGATGCGGCGCCGGCCAGCGCGGCGGCAGCAATCAGAATCAGCACGATTCGTTTCATGGGAAGCCTCCGATGACGGTTGACGCATGAGCGGCATCCGCATTCGAAACGGCGGATGACGTCGTGCGACAGATAGAATTGTACCAGATCGCGCCCAAACGCGCTGCTGTTCCATGCCCGCCGTGAGCTGCCGGGCCGGTGGATTGCCTGATGACAGAATTTGATGGCCGGCGACCTGTTGAGATCGGCTACAATGTGGCCGCCTCTCCGATTGTCCTTCAGGGAGCGCAGTCATCAGCGTCGGATTGGCTTTTTGATCGACCGGATGTCCCCCGGATCCGGGCGGGACCGGGCCTGGCCCATCGCGAGACAGGAGGTGCGGAAGCGCATGTGGAACAGCTGGTTTCGTCGTCGTGAGAAGACAACTGAACCGCAGAAGGAGGGCGGCGGCCATCCACACGACCCGGTGGTGCGGCACGCCCGCCGGGACTTCGCCACGCTGCGCCGGGAGATGACCGTGGCCCAGGCCATGGACGCCATCCGGTCGCAGGTCCTCGGCGAGCGAATCGTCTACTTTTACATCCTGGACGCGGAGGACCGCCTGACCGGCGTCCTGCCGGTGCGCCGCCTGCTCACGGCGCCGCTGGACGCGGTCATCGGCGACCTGGCCATCGACCGGGTGGTGGCGATTCCCGACACCGCCACCGTCCTGGACGCGTGCGAGTACTTTCACACGCACCGCTATCTGGCTTTGCCGGTGGTGGACGCCGCGCGGCGGCTTGTGGGCGTGGTGGACATCGATCTGTTCGCCCACGAAATCGAGGACATCGCCGCGCGGGCTCAGGTGGATGAGGCGTTCGAGTCCATCGGTTTCCGCATCAGCCAGCTGCGCCGCGCCGGCGCGCCGGCGGCGTTCGCGATCCGCTTCCCGTGGCTGCTCGCCACCATCTTCAGCGGCACGCTCTGCGCCTGGCTGGCCAGCGCGTTCGCCGACACCCTGGCCCGGGCGCTGATCCTGGCCTTTTTCCTGACCCTGGTGCTGGCCCTGGCCGAGAGCGTGAGCATCCAGTCCATGACCATCGCCATCCAGTCGCTGCGCTTCATCCGCCCCACCTGGCGCTGGTATGCCGCCACCGCCGCCCGGGAGCTGGCCACCGCGGTGCTGCTCGGCCTCGGCTGCGGCGGTGCGGTGGCGGGCATCGTCTGGGCCGGCTGGGGCGCATCGGCGCAGGCTCTGGTGATCGGCGCCAGCATCGGCCTGTCGCTGGCGGCGGCCTGCCTGTACGGGCTCAGCGTGCCATCGCTCCTGCACTCGCTGCGTCTCGATCCGAAGATCGCCGCCGGTCCGCTCACCCTGGCCCTGGCCGACATCACCACCATCCTCGTCTACTTCACCCTCGGCACCGCCTTCCTCTAATCGGCGGCCACCGGGCGGACGGACGGCCCGACTGCCCGTTCCGGCATCGCCCGAAGACAGGCCGGGTGTTTTAGAGTACAATGATGGCTGGCACCTGATTGGCTGTCAGGAATATCGCGACTGGAGGTGGACGATGCGGTGGAGAGGCGAACGGCGCAGCGACAACGTGGAGGACCGGCGCGGCGTGCGGCCGGCGGGGCTGGCCATCGGCGGCCTGGGCGGCATCGCGCTCATCGTGATCGCCCTGCTCATGGGCGCCGATCCCATGCAGTTGCTGCAGCAGGTGGGCACCACGTCCATGTCGAGCGACCCGAGCGGCCAGGTAGGCACCAATCCGGAAGAAGACAAGCTGGCCGAATTCGTCTCGGTGGTCCTGGCCAGCACCGAGGATGTCTGGGTGGACCAGTTCCAGCGGGAGGGGATGGCCTACCAGGTTCCCAAGCTGGTTCTCTTTACCGGCCAGGTTCAGTCGGCTTGCGGCATCGCCGGTTCGGCCACGGGGCCTTTCTACTGCCCCGCCGACCAGAAAGTGTACATCGATTTGCAGTTCTACCAGGACCTGCAGGACCGCTTCGGCGCCCCCGGGGATTTCGCCCAGGCCTACGTGATCGCCCACGAGATCGGCCACCACGTGCAGAACCAACTGGGCATCCTCGAAAAGGTGCATGAGGCCCAGCAGCGCGTCAGCAAGGAGCAGGCCAACCAGCTCTCGGTACGGCTCGAGCTGCAGGCCGATTTCCTGGCCGGCGTCTGGGCCCACCACACCCAGAAGATGCGGGGCATGCTCGAGTCGGGCGACCTGGAGGAGGCCCTCAACGCCGCCGCGGCCATCGGTGACGACCGCCTGCAGCAGGCCGGCCAGGGCTACGTCGTGCCGGATTCCTTCACCCACGGCACGTCCGAACAGCGCGCCCGCTGGTTCCGGCTTGGCTACGAGACCGGCGACATGAACCGGGGCGACACCTTCAACACGAACCGGCTCTGAAGCGAACATCCGCGATCGATCCGTGTGATGACCCCGGCGATCCGCCGCCGGAGTTCCGCCGTCTCATGGATCGGCGGGCCATGCCCGCCGGCAGCGCGCCCGTTGCGCGCCGACCGTTTCAGGGCACCCCTTCCGGCATCGCTCTCCCTTCCCCCAGCTGAGCTCCCTTCGAACGCCGCCCATCTGTTTCCGTGAATCCGCCGCCGTCCGGCGATCCTCTAATCGCAACAATTGGATTTTGTTTGAAATCTCCCGATTGGAGCGCCCCATGAGACAGTTCGTGTATTTTCTGATAGCAGGTGCCCTCGTGGTCCTCACGCCCGCTTCGCCGGCCCTGGCCGAGACGTTCGACCTCGTAACGTTCGCCACGCCGGCCGGCCAGCGCAGCAGCGGGAACGACCACGTGGGCTTCACCGAAACGGCCGGCAACGCGTTCCTCCAATTCGCGGTTTACCGCAGCGCCCCCGGCAGCGGCGACGCCGCCCGCGATTTCGCCGCCGAGTGGGACGACCTGGTGGCCCGGCGCTACCGCGTGCTCGGCGAGCTCAACACCGAGACCGCCAACCTCGACGGCGGCTGGAAGCTGACCATGGGCAGCGCCCCCGTCCACGCCGAGGGGACGCAGGGCTTTGTGTCCATGCTGGCCGTGTTCAGCGGCCACGGCGTCAAGGTGTCCGTGATGGTGAACCTCAGCGACCAGCGCTTCCAGCCGAAGGTGGATGCGTTCCTCGGAAGCATTCAGCTGCGCGAACCGCCGCCTCAGGCCGCCCCCGCGATGACGGTGGCCGCTGCGCCGGCCGGCGCGGGCGGCCAGGTTCCTCTCACCGGCCGGGAGTGGTACAAGTCGGTGGCCTCCTATTCCAACTGGGGCTACAACCCGTCGGCCGCAGAGATCGCCAAGATCGGCAATCAGGGCTACACGCGCTGGTCATATGTATTCAACGCGGACGGCACGTACGCCTTCACGCGCGAGTTCTGGTCCATGAACAAGTACCAGGAGTACTGGTTCCACGAGGAAACGGGCGTCTACCGCGTCGCCGGCGACACCCTCACCGTCACGCCCCGCACCGCCCGGCGCATCCTGCGCAACAAGGCCGGTCAGCAGCAGGGCGATGCCATGCCCGCGGAGCGGGAAACGACCACCTACCGCTACGGCTATCACTTTTTCGAGGGACTGGGCGAGTGGAACCTGGTGCTGACCCCGACGATGGGCCAGCCCACCCAGCGTGACGGCTCGTTCTCCAGCAACGAACTCTTCCCCACGTCGTACCTGTTCGGTCCGCCACCCGCGCGGTGACGGCGCCCGGCACTCCATCCCCCGCAGACCTGAATTTCCCCAGACCCGGACCGGCTGCCCGCCGGCCGGGTCTGCCTCAGTCCATCCCGCCGCCGGATGTCATCTTTCTTAATCGGTTCTTAACCGTACCCTCATCATATCCTGTCCTCAAGTTGGTTTAATCCTCATCTGAAACTTACGATCCCAGGCCAGAATGCGCGCGCCGGAGCAAAGAGTGCCTGAACACTCAAATCCCTTTCAAGGAGTTATCACCATGAGACTGCTGCGTGTCATTCTGGCGGCGGCGCTGCTGGCCCTAACGGCTGCGCCCGCCTGGGCCCGGTCCGATTCCGCCGAGGAGATGGCCGCGAAGATCCGGAAGATGGAGGAGCAGATCGCCGCCCAGCAGGCCATGCTGGAAGAGATGAAAAAGGCGATGGAGGAACAGAAAGCAGAGACCACGAATGAGATCAAGAAGACCGCGCTGGAAACCGCCCAGAAGGAGGTGGCGAAGGAAACCAAGGCCCACAACCTGGCCGGTTGGAAATTTGGCGGCGACGTTCGGGTTCGCTACGAGGGGACCTACTACGACAGCGAGGCCACCCAGGACCGCAACCGCTTCCGCCTGCGCGGCCGGTTCAAGGTCACCAAAAATGTCGGCTGGGGCGTGACCGGCTATCTGCAGCTCGCCTCCGGCTCCGAAGCGGGCGCCACATCGACCAACCAGACCCTTACCGACAGTTTCGATAAGAAGGGCATCTGGCTCGACCAGGCGTACATTACCTGGACGCCCGACATCGAGGGGCACTTCTTCACCTTCGGCGGCGGGCGGACCGCCAACCCGTATCTCTCCACCCCCATGATCTGGGACACCGACCTGAATCCCGAAGGCTTCTACCAGACGGTGAAGTACGACTTTGGGGGCGTGGAGCCGTCCTTCACCTTCGGCCAGCTCCTGATCAAGGAGAACGGCTCCGGCAAGGACGCCTACGCCCTGGCCTACCAGGGCGGCGTGAACGCCCGGATGGACCGGTTCGGCGCCTCGATTTCACTGGCGTATTACGACTACGTCCGATATGACACCAACTACAAGTATGCCAACGGCAACACCACCCGCACCGTCAACAACGTGACTACCCTGGACGCCGTGGACTTCAACATCTTCGAGGTGCTGGGCAAGGTCACCTATGACGCGAGGTACCCGCTTGAGTTCTTCGTGGACTACGCCGTCAACACCGGCGCCGAGGGCCCCTACGGCGACCAGGATACCGCCTGGAGTGTGGGCGGGCAGATCGGCCAAAACAAGAAACAGCAGGATTGGTCGATGGCCTACCGCTACGCCCACATCGAGGCCAACTCCGTGGTGGGCGCCTTCAGCGACTCCGACTTCGGCCACAACAACCGGAAGGGCTCCGAGCTGAAGTTCAAGTACAACATCTTCGATCCCCTCACCCTCGGCGTGTCGTTCTGGATGACTGACAAAATCGTCGGTTCCGACGAGTGGAACCGGCTCCATATCGACCTCGAGTACAAGTTCTGATGCAAACCGGGCGAACCTCGGAGGCCGCCCGGTTTGCATGATCACGAAATCAAAGAGGAGGAATCATGAAAATATCGGCGACGATCCTGACCATCCTGGCGGTCCTGTGCCTCGGCGGCGTAGTCCTGGCGGCCGAGGAGCTGCTAGGCGCCGGGGCCACCTTCCCCGAGCCGCTTTACTCCAAGATGTTCGACGTCTACTACAGCCAGACCGGCAACAAGGTGAATTACCAGGGCATCGGCTCCGGCGGCGGCATCCAGCAGATCCTGGGCAAGACCGTCGACTTCGGCGGCACCGACGCCTTCCTGACCCCCGAGCAACTGGCCAAGTCCCCCGACAACCCGCTGCTCCACATCCCCACCGCCATGGGCGCGGTGGTGGTCACCTACAATCTGCCGGGCAAGCCCCAACTCAAGATGACCCCCGACGTCATCGCCGGCATCTTCCTCGGCCAGATCAAGAGCTGGAACGATTCCCGGATCACCGGGCTGAATCCCGGCGTGCAGCTCCCGGGCGATCCCATTGTGGTGGTGCACCGCTCCGACGGCAGCGGCACCACGTTCGTCTTCACCGACTACCTGAGCAAGGTCAGCCCCGAGTGGAAGGATAAAGTCGGCGCCGGCACCGCGGTCAAGTGGCCGCTGGGCCTCGGCGGCAAGGGCAACCCCGGCGTTGCGGGCCTGGTGCAGCAGATGAAGGGCGCCGTGGGTTACGTGGAGCTCTCCTACGCCAAGAAGAACAACCTGCCGTACACCGTCGTCAAGAACCGCGCCGGCAACTTCATCGTCCCGTCCATCAAGAGCGTGTCGCTGGCGGCCGGGGCCTCCATGCCCGACGACACCCGCGTCTCCATCACCGATACCGACGCCAAGGACGGCTACCCCATCAGCGCCTTCACCTGGATCCTGGTCTACCGGGAGCAGGCGTACGGCGGCCGCACCGCCGGCAAGGGGAAGGCCATGGCCAAGCTGCTCTGGTGGATGACCCATGAGGGACAGAAGTACTGCGCCGAGTTGCTGTACTCCCCCCTGTCCAACGAAGTCAAGGCCAAAGCCGAGAAGATCATCAAGTCCATGACCTTCAACGGCCAGCCCATCCTGAAGTAGGCGGCGGAGCGCGCGCATGAGGCGGGAGAGGCTGTTCCGGAATCTGGTGCGGCTGGCGGCCTGGCTGGTCGGGCTGAACGTGCTGGTGATCTCCATCACCCTGTTCTGGAGCGCCCTTCCCACTCTGCGCCATTTCGGTCCCGGGTTCCTGTGGAGCAGCCACTGGAACCCGGTTACCGACGAATTCGGAGCCCTGCCGTTCCTGGCCGGCACGCTGGCCACGTCGTTCCTGGCGCTGGCGCTGTCGCTGCCGCTGTCGCTGTCCATGGCCATCCTGCTCGGCGAGTTCCTGCGGGGCGGGTGGCTGTCCAACGTGTTCAAGAGCCTGGTGGACCTCATCGCCGCCGTCCCCTCGGTCATCTTCGGCTACTGGGGTCTGATGGTGCTGGTGCCATGGGTCCGAGAGGCGGAAATGCAACTGATGCCCCTCGGGCAGCGCCTGGGCATTGAGATCATGCCGTACGGCGTGGGCGTGCTCACCGCCGCGCTGGTGCTCGCGGTCATGATCATCCCCAACACCGCTGCAATCGCCCGCGAGGTCCTCGAGCTGGTCCCGCGCGACCTCAAGGAGGCGGCCTACTCGTTCGGCGCCACCCGCTACGAGGTGGTCCGCTCGGTCATCGTCCCGTACGCCCGCTCGGGCATCTTCGCCGGCATCCTGCTGTCGCTCGGCCGGGCGCTGGGCGAGACCATGGCCGTCACCATGGTCATCGGCAACACGAACGAGATGCCCGTCAACCTCTTCGCGCCGGCCAACACCATGGCCAGCGTCATCGCCAACGAGCTGGCCGAGGCCACCACGACCATCCATTATTCATCGCTCGTGGGCGTCGGCCTGGTGCTGTTCCTGGTGACCACGGTGATCAATTTCATCGGCACTTATATCATCAAAAAAATGACGGTGCAGGCCTGACATGCGCGGACCCAAGCTCCATCAACGGCTCTTCGTCAACGGGCTCTTCCGCGCCGGGATCTACGGCCTGGCCTTCGGCGCGCTGCTGCCGCTGTTCCTCATCCTGATCGACGTGTTCCGCATGGGCTTGCCGGTGATCGACTGGAGCTTCCTGGTCAGCATGCCCAGGGCCACCGGCGAGTCAGGCGGCGGAATCGCCAACGCCATCATCGGTTCGCTGATGCTCATCGGCCTGGCGGCGGCGATGGCGGTGCCTCTCGGCGTGGCCGCGGGAGTGTACCTGGCGGAGGCGCGCAAGTCCCGCCTGGCCTACTTCACCCGCCTGGCGGTGGACGTGTTGCAGGGCATGCCGTCGGTGGTCATCGGCATCATCGCCTACCTGTGGCTCGTCCGGGTGATGGGCAAGTTCACCGCCCTGTCGGGTGGCGTGGCGCTGGCGCTCATGATGCTGCCACTGGTGGTCCGCGGCACCGAGGAGGTGCTCAAGCTGGTGCCGGCACACATCAAGGAGGCGTCGCTGGCCCTCGGCGTTCCCCACTACCGCACCGTGCTCCGTGTCATCATCCCGTGCGGCCTGCCGGGGATCGTGTCGGCGGTGCTGCTCGGCGTGTCGCGCATCGCCGGCGAAACGGCGCCGCTCCTGTTCACCGCCTTCGGCAACCGGTTCCTGGAGTTCAGCCCGCTCAAGCCGGTGGGCTCGTTGCCGCTGACCATCTTCACCTACGCCATGAGCCCGTATCAGGATCTCCAGGCCCAGGCCTGGGGCGCCTCGGTGGTGCTGATCGTGCTGGTGCTCGCCACCAACATCATTTCAAGGGTCGTGATCACGCGATGGAAAATCCAATTCTGAGGACGGAAAACCTCAACGCCTACTATGCCGGCCAGCTGGCGCTCAAGGGCGTCACCATGGCCGTGCCGGAGAAGCGGCTCACCGCCATCATGGGCCCGTCGGGCTGCGGCAAGAGCACCCTGATCCGCTGTCTGAACCGGATGCACGAGCTGATCCCCGGCGCCCGGGTGGAAAACAAGGTGTTCCTCAAGGACAAGGACCTCTACGCCATGGAGCCCACCGAGGTCCGCCGCATGATCGGCATGGTCTTCCAGCGCCCCAACCCGTTCCCCACCATGAGCATCTTCGAAAACGCCATCGCCGGCTACACGCTGAACAGCATCCGGATGAAGCGGGGCGAGGCGGACCGGATCGTCGAGGAATCCCTCCGGAAGGCCGCCCTGTGGGAGGAGGTCAAGGACCACCTCCACAAGAAGGGAACATTCCTGTCGGGCGGACAGCAGCAGCGCCTGTGCATCGCCCGGGCGCTGGCCATGAACCCGGAGATCATCCTCCTGGACGAGCCCACCTCCGCCCTGGACCCGAAGGCGACCGCCTTCATCGAGGAGCTGATGGAGGAGCTCAAGAAGAGCGTCTCGATCTGCCTGGTCACCCACAACATCGCCCAGGCCAGCCGCGTGTCCGATTACACGGCGTTCATGTACCTGGGCGAGCTGGTGGAGTACAATACCACCGAAAAAATCTTCACCGTGCCGCAGGACAAGCGCACCGAAGAGTACCTGGTGGGTAAATTCGGTTAGGGAGAGATACACGGATGTTGGCTGAGAAAATTCGGGAGATGCGCGAGCGGCTCATGGAGCAGGCCAATCTGGCCGAGGAGATGATCGACCAGAGCATCCGGGGCCTGGAAGAGCAGGACGGCCGGCTGCTGCGGGAACTCCTCACGGTGAGCGAAGCCCGCCTCAACGAACTGGAGATCGAGATCGGCGAGCAGTGCGCCACGATCATCGCCCTGCACGAGCCGCGGGCCAGGGACCTGCGGCTGGTGTTGCTGGCCCTGCGCATGGCCACGGACCTGGAGCGGATCGGCGACCATGCCGTGAACCTCGCCCAGAGCGCCCTGTTTCTCATCGAGCGCCCGCCGGTCAAGCCGCTGGTGGACATCCCGAACATGGCCGCCGAGGCGCGGGCCATGCTCCGGGACAGCATCACCTCGTTCATCCGCGAGGACGCCGCCCTGGCCGAAGGCATCCTGACCCGCGACGACCGGATCGACGAGTACCGCGACCAGATCTATCGCGAGCTCATCACCTACATGGTATCCGACGCCACCACCATCGAGCGGGCGCTGCACCTCATGCGCGTCACCGCCAACTTGGAGCGGGCGGCGGACCTGTCCACCAACATCGCCGAAAACGTCATTTACCTGGTGCAGGGCCGCGTGGTCAAGCACGGCCACCGGGACGAGCCCTGAGCGCCGGGAGGAAGGTGTTGCCCATGAGTCCGAGGGAAATCGTAGCCATTGTCGAAGACGACCCCGACATCCTCAAGCTGGTCACCGAAACGCTGGACAAGGGCGGGCTGGAGACACTGGGTTTCACCCGGGGGGATGATTTCCTGCGCCACACGAAGCGGCGCGCTCCGGATGCCGTGGTGCTGGATCTGATGCTCCCCGACACCGACGGCCTCAGCATCTGCCGGCAGCTCCGGGCCGCCCCCGAGACCGCCCAGATGCCCGTGCTGATCCTCACCGCCAAGGGTGAGGAGACCGACAAGGTGCTGGGCCTGGAACTCGGCGCTGACGACTACGTGACCAAGCCGTTCTCGCCGCGCGAGCTGCTGGCGCGGGTGCGCGCCCTGCTGCGGCGGAAGAAGACGCCCATCACCGCCGGCGCCGTCCTGGAGCTGGCCGGTTTGCTGGAGCTGAATCCGGAGGCGTTCACCGTCACCGTCCGCGGCCGCCGCGTGGAGCTGACCTCCACCGAGTTCCGGCTGCTCCGCGTCATGCTGGAGGGCAAGGGACGGGCCTTTTCCCGTGACCAGCTCCTGGACGCCCTCTGGGGTAACGAAAAATACGTGGTGGACCGCACCATCGACGTCCACATCAAGAACCTGCGGGACAAGCTCGGCGCAGCCGGCAAATACATCAAGAGCATCCGCAGCGTGGGGTATAAGATCGAGGAATGAAGACGATTCCCTTTTCCGTCAAGCTCTTCCTGAGCTACGTCCTGGTGGTGGCCGTCGTCGCCCTGGGCGGGCTCTACTTCATGAGCCGCCGCATCACGGACTACAACCTGGAGAGCGTGTCGGCCAAGCTGCGGTCGCTCTGCCAGACCATCGGCCGGGAGCTGGGTCCGATCGCGGAATCGGGCGACCGCGAGCGGCTGGACCGGGAAGTCAAGATCCTGGGCGGCCGGCTGCTGGTCCGCATCACCTTTGTGGATCCCGACGGCGTCGTGCTGGCCGATTCGTCGGCTGATCCGCCCCGCATGGACAACCACGGCAGCCGCCCCGAAATCGTCGGCGCCATGACGCAGGGCGAGGGGCGCGCCGTCCGCTACAGCGACACCTTGAAGGAGGATCTGCTGTATGTCGCCCGGACCTTTCCGGAGGACGGGCCGGCGCGCGGCGTGATCCGGGTGAGCCAGCCGCTGCACAGCGTCGTCGCCCTCCGGCAGCAGCTCCTGGGCTCCATCCTCCGCATCACCGGCGTCAGCCTGCTGCTGGCGCTCCTGCTGGCGCTGCTGTTCGCCCGGCTGCTGACCCGGCCGGTGCGCAAGCTGGCCTGGGCCGCCGAGCGGGTGGCGCAGGGCGACTTCGACACCCGCGTCTTCCTGAACCGCCGCGACGAGCTGAAAGCCCTGGCCGACGCGTTCAACCGGATGTCCGCCGAGGTCAGCCGGCTGTTCAAGGAGACGGCGCGCCGGAGCGAGGAGTCGCGCGTCATCCTGTCCTCGATCCGCGAGGGTCTGGTGGTGGTGGACGCCGACGCCCGAATCGCTCACGCCAACGACGCGCTCTGGAGGATCCTCGGTTGCGACCCCGCACCGGGCAGACCGTACTGGGAGGTGGTCCGGTCGCCGAAGTTCGCCGAGGGCCTGCGCGCCGTCAAGGCCACCGGCGCCGGCGCCGCCGAGGAGATCGCCCTGGGGGACCGGACCTTCCTCTGCGGTTTCAATCCCCTGCCTGAAAACGCCGCCACGGTGGCGCTGTTCGTGGACATCACCGAGCGCAAACGCCTCGAGGAGATCAAACGCGAGCTGGCGGTGAACATCTCCCACGAGTTCAAGACACCCCTGACCGCCATCCGCGGATTCGCCGAGGCGCTGGAGGAGGAACCGGTTCTGAACCGGGAGTACGTCGCGATCATCCGGCGCAACGCCGAACGCCTGGCGCGCATCACCGACGACCTGCTCCTGCTGGCCCGGCTGGAGCAGCCGGCCAAGGCGCTGGATCTGGGCCCGGTGGACCTGCGGGAGCTGGCCGAGAGCACGGGTCGGCTGTTTCAGGCCCTGCTGGCCAGGAAGAACCTTGTTTTCGCCATCGAAGCGGCGCCGGACCTGCCCCGGGTTCAAGGCGACCGTTTCATGCTGGAGCAGGTCTTCGTCAACCTGCTGGAAAACGCCGCCCGCTACACCGAGCGGGGCGGGATCACGGTCCGGCTGCGCCGCGACGCATCACGCGCCGTCGTCGTGGTGGTCGACACCGGTATCGGCATCGCCACCGAGCACCTGCCGCGGATCTTCGAGCGCTTCTACGTGGTGGACAAGTCCCGCTCCCGCGAAACGGGGGGCACCGGCCTGGGCCTGTCCATCGTCAAGAACATCGTCCTGCAGCACGGCGGGGCCATCGACATCCGGAGCGAGCCCGGCGCCGGCACCACCGTTACCGTGTCGCTGCCGGCCCTCCCGTAGCCGTTCCCACGCAGAAGGCCGTCGAAGTTGTCGGGATTCGATCAAGGCAGGTTTTCCAGGTCGTTCAGATCTTTGAGGCGGCCGGCAGCCTGCTTGTTGACTTTCAGGTCCTCCAGATGGATGACCGGAACCGGCACATCGTCGATGACGGCTCGGACGGCACGCCCATGGCAGTCTTCAAAACGGCAACCTGAAGCGGATGTGATGATTTCGATCCGAAACGGCGGGTTTCCCATTCGAATCACTTTATTCGGGTCGAGGAAAATGTCCGGGCAGAGTTGGGGTGTGTTGAAGCCAAATTGTTTCAACGCAGTGACGAGTCGTTGGGCGTTGTCTGTCGAAGCCGCCACCCAGATATCGAGATCGCCCGTCGCCCGCGGATACCCGTGCCAAGCAACCGCATACCCGCCGACCAACAGGTAGTCAACCCCCGTCGCGTTCAGCAACGACAAGAACTCTTTGAAGTCCTTCGGCAGTCTCATCATAGCCGTAACAGACCCTGCGCAACAGTTCCAAAGTGAAGAGCCGCTCGGCACCCGTTCGGGTGAGCCAGAACGGAACGTCATGACCGGACCGACTCAGATTGACCACATCAAAGATCCGCCTGTCCAGGCAAGCAGAATCTAACACGGTGTCCGCTGATTCGCTCGTTTCGCCCTCACGGACGATATCTTTGATCATGTTAGTCGAAATCCCACACGCTGGATCAGCCGGATTATAGCATGGTTTACCAGTCCTATCCCTTGTAGATTGAACCTCGCCGACAGCTTCCTGAAACCGGGATCGGATATTTTGATTGACAACATTTGGTTGTTTTGTAAAATAACCAAATTATGTGGCGGCGCGAGTGGAAAAACCTGACGTTTTTGACGGTCGCTTTTCTGGCTTGTTTCTACCTGCCGGTGGAATACCTGATGGGTTGGACCCGGCTCAAGGCCGCGATCTGGGAATCGCTGTATCTGGTGCGCTGGTACGCCCGGGAGCACGTGCTGCTTTGCCTGGTGCCGGCATTTTTCATCGCCGGGGCCATCGGGGTGTTCGTCAGTCAGGCGTCCGTCATGAAGTACCTGGGCGCCAGGGCGAACAAGGTGCTGGCCTACGGGGTTGCGTCCGTTTCGGGAACGATCCTCGCGGTCTGCTCCTGCACGGTGCTGCCGCTGTTCGCCGGCATCTACCGGATGGGGGCGGGGCTGGGACCGGCGTCCGCCTTCCTGTACTCGGGGCCGGCCATCAACGTGCTGGCCATCATCCTGACGGCGCGCATCCTGGGCCTGGAGCTCGGCATCGCCCGGGCAGTGGGCGCCGTGGTGTTCTCGGTCGTCGTGGGCCTCGCCATGCACTTCATCTTCCGCAAGGAAGAGCTGGAGAAGGCGAACAACCAGGCGGATCTGCCCGAGCCGGAAGCCGGCCGGCCGCTCTGGCAGAATGTGCTCTTCTTTGCCGCCATGGTGGGCGTGCTGGTGTTCGCCAACTGGGGCAAACCGGCGGAGGCGACCGGTTTCTGGGTCGCCGTCCATTCGGTCAAGTGGGTCCTGACGGGTCTCTGTGCGGCGGGGCTCGGGCTCATCCTGGTGTTCTGGATCCGGCTGGCTTGGTTCAAAGTGGTTTTGGCCGGCGCGGCCACGGCCACGCTGGCGGTCGTCTTCCCGCACGAGCCCATGATCGCCTTCGCGGCCGGCGTGATCGGCCTGTCATGGGCCGCCAGCACCGGCTCGGGAGAGGGCGGCGAGTGGTTCAGCCAGAGCTGGAACTTCGCCAAGCAGATTCTGCCGCTGCTGCTGGCCGGTGTGCTGGTGGCCGGCTTCCTGCTGGGGCGGCCCGGCCAGGAGGGACTGATCCCGTCCGAGTGGGTGTCGGCGGCTGTGGGCGGCAATTCGCTGACCGCCAACTTTTTCGCCTCGCTGGCCGGGGCGTTCATGTATTTCGCCACGCTGACCGAGGTGCCCATTCTGCAGGGGTTGATCGGCTCGGGCATGGGTAAAGGGCCGGCGCTGGCACTGCTGCTGGCGGGACCGGCCTTGTCGTTGCCCAGCATGCTGGTACTGCGCAGCATCATGGGCACGAAGAAGACGGTTGTCTTTGTCACCCTGGTCGTGGTGATGGCCACGATCACGGGCATGATTTATGGCGCATTGTTCGCCTGAGGAGACGAAGATGAAAAAAATTCAAATCCTGGGCACAGGGTGCCCGAAGTGCAAGCAGTTGTCCGAAAACGCCGAAGCTGCTGCCAAGGCGCTCGGCCTCGAATACGAACTGGTCAAAGTCACCGAGATCAACGAGATTATGAAATTCGGCGTGATGATGACTCCGGGCCTGGCGGTGGACGGCGTGGTCAAGTCAGCCGGCAAGCTACTCTCGGCTGACGATATTAAAAAGATCCTGGTTTGAGCCACTGAGCCCGACGGAGGAGACCATGAAGACCAACGGGTGGAAGATCCTGATCGTCGCGGCGCTGGTCGCCGTGGTGGGAGTCATCCTGGCCACGAAGCACCGGCCGGTGGCACCCACTGTGCCGGCGGACGCGTCGACGCAACCCCAGGCCGCGGCGCCACCGCAGACGGCGTTGGAACAACCGGCGGCCCCGGCTGAGCCCGCGGTCCCCGCATCGGAAACGGCGGTTCGGACAGCGGCGCAGACCAAACCCGTCACGGCGCCGCCGGCTGCGCGTTCGAACACCTCCGGCCAGAACGCGGCCCAGTCGGCGCAGCCGGATCCGCCGGCTCCAGCCGCGGCCCCGCCCGCGCCGGAGAAGCTGTTGCCGAAACTGCTGGACCTGGGCGCGAAAAAGTGCGTTCCCTGCAAGATGATGGCGCCGCTGCTGGAGGAACTGGCCAGGGACTACCAGGGCCGGCTGAACGTGGAGTTCATCGATGTCTGGGAAAACCCGGACGCCGCCGAGCAGTACGGCATCCAGAGCATCCCCACCCAGATTTTCTACGACGCGGACGGCAAGGAATTCTTCCGCCACGTGGGGTTTTACCCCAAGGAAGACATCCTGACCAGATTCAAGGAAAAGGGGATCACGTTCTGACTGGACCGATCAGCGGGGGCGACGTTTCAAACCCGCCGAGGTTTGATCTAAGGAAGGCGGATGGAATCGCTGTTCACCACACTGACGCACGCGGTGGAAGGCTCCACCCCGGTGGCGCTGGGAGCCGCGTTCCTGTGGGGCGTGCTCAGCATCCTGCTCAGCCCCTGCCACCTGGCCAGCATCCCGCTCATCGTGGGCTTCATCAGCGAGCAGCGGGTGGAGACCGCCCGGCGCGCGTTCGCCATCGCCGGACTGTTCAGTCTGGGCATCCTGGTCACCATCGCCCTCATCGGCGCCGTCACGGCCGCCTTGGGCCGGATGCTCGGCGATGTGGGCCCCTGGGGCAACTACGCCGTGGCAGCGATCTTTTTCCTGGTGGGACTGCACTTGCTGGACGTGATCCCGCTCCCCTTCTCCGGGCCCGGCCGGGTTGCATTCAAGCGCCGCGGCCTGTTGGCTGCCTTCATCCTGGGCCTCGTCTTCGGGATCGCCTTGGGACCCTGCACCTTCGCCTACATGGCGCCGGTGCTGGCCGTGACCGTGAAGGTGGCGGCGGCCAACGCCGTGTTCGCCGCCCTGCTGCTGACTTGCTACGGCCTCGGGCACTGCGGCGTGATCGTGGCAGCGGGCACCTTCACCGAGATGGTGCAGCGATACCTGCGCTGGAACGAGCGATCGCGCGGAGCGGTGATCCTGCGGCGGGTGTGCGGCGTGCTGGTGCTGCTGGGCGGCGTTTACCTGGTCTACACCGCCTGATTCATCTGCGTGGAGGCTGAAATGAACATGGACTGGACCGGATTGCGCAAGGAGGCACTTGTGTTCAAGGCGCTGTCCCACCCGAGCCGCCTGGCGGTGGCGGAGGCGCTAGCCACCGGAGCGCGTTGCGTTTGCGAACTCCACGAGATCGTCGGCGGGGACATGTCCACCGTCTCGCGGCACCTGTCGGTGCTCAAGGGCGCCGGCGTGATCGCCGACGAAAAGAAAGGGCAGTGGGTGTACTACCGCCTGACCCTCCCCTGCGTGACGACATTCCTGAACTGCCTCCGCCACCCCGCCGAGACATCCGATTGCGCGACAGCCTCGCCGACGCCCGCCGCGACCTGCCGGCGGCAGGCGGTGCGGCGATGAACCGGCGCCTGACGGCGGCGCTGGGCCTGGGCCTGTGGCTGGCGGCCGTCGGCGGGCTCGCCGCCCTGGCGGCGAGCGCCCGGCCCGAACCGGCGAATCCGGCTTCGCCGCACTACGTGGTGTTCTATTTCCACGGCAAATTCCGGTGTCCCACCTGCCTGAAGATCGAGCGGCTGGCAGCCGAGGCGGTCCGCGACGCCTACGCCGACTACCTGGAGCAGGGCACGGTCCAGTGGCGAGCCGTGGACGTGGACCGGCCGGAACACCGGCATTATTCCGACGAGTTCAAGCTCGAGACCTCCACGCTGGCCATCGCCCGCGTGAACGGCGACAAGGTGGCCGGCTACGCGAAACTTGAGCGGGTTTGGGAGTTGGTGGATGGCGACGAAACCGAGTTCGCCCGCTACGTGCAGGATGCGATCGACCGGTTCATGGCGGAGTGACTTGTGCGCGATCGCGCAAACGCATCCGAATGATTCAGGCCAAGGAGAAAGCATGAACACGTCCATCCCAACCGGCCTCGGATCATCGGCAGTCTCGCCACGGGTGGCGCTGGAGCGTCTCCACCGGGGGGCCGTGCTGTTGGATATTCGCGAGGCGTATGAGACCAACTACCGGGTTCCCGACGTTCCTGCCATCCTCCGATTCCCGCACAAAACATTCATGGATCATTGGGCCGACATCCCCCGGGACGCCGCCCTCATCGTGCTGGACAACGTGGGCGTGCGCGGTCGGGAGATCGCGCGCTTTTTGTCGGAACAGGGCTTTTCGGACGTGACCTGGATCATCGGCGGCATCGTGGACTGGGTTCGGGACGGGATGCCGGTTCTGCGGGATCCCAACTACGAACTCAGAGGGCAGTGTTCATGCAAGCTACGACCCGTGAATCCAAAGGAACCGCCGAAATGGACAAAATGAGGATCCTGTTCCTCTGCACCGGCAACTCCTGCCGCAGCCAGATGGCCGAGGGGTGGGTCCGGCACCTCAAGGGCGACGCGCTGGAACCCTGGTCGGCCGGCACGGTGGCCAAGGGGCTTGACCCGCGAGCGGTGCGCGCCATGGCCGAGTCGGGCGTGGACATCTCCAGCCAGCGGTCCAAAACCGTGGTCGAGCTGCCGCCGGTGCCTTTTGACTGGGTGATCACGGTGTGCGGCCACGCCGCGGAGACCTGCCCGGTGTTCCCCGGCCGCGTCCGCCGCATGCATGCGGGCTTCGATGATCCGCCGGCGCTGGCTTGCGACGCGGCCTCGGACGAGGAAGCGATGGCCCACTACCGGCGGGTTCGCGACGAGATTCGGCGGTTTGTGGAGAGACTGCCCGAGGCGCTCCACGAGCGGTGAGCCGCCCGACGATTCGCAATTCAAACTGATTCAGGAGAACACTCCATGACTGACGGCATCTCCCGGCGACTGTCCTTTCTGGATCGTTATCTCACCTTCTGGATCTTCCTGGCCATGGGCGTCGGGGTGGCCACCGGTTACCTGTACCCCGGCATCAAGGACTTTTGGAACCGGTTCAGTGCCGGCACCACCAACATCCCCATCGCCATGGGGCTCATCCTGATGATGTACCCGCCGCTGGCGAAGGTGCGCTACGAGGAGCTTCCCCGGGTGTTCCGGAACCTGAAGGTGCTGGGTCTGTCGCTGGTGCAGAACTGGGTGATCGGCCCGGTGCTGATGTTCGGGCTGGCGGTGGCGTTTCTGGCCGACAAGCACGAGTACATGGTGGGCCTGATCCTCATCGGACTGGCTCGCTGCATCGCCATGGTCATTGTCTGGAACGACCTGGCCGAGGGCGACCGCGAGTACGCCGCCGGTCTGGTGGCGTTCAACTCCATCTTCCAGGTGCTGTTCTTCTCTCTTTACGCCTACCTGTTCATCACCGTCGGTTTGCCGCTCGTGGGCCTCAAGGGCTCGGTGGTGGACATCTCCATCGGCCAGATTGCCGAGAGCGTGTTCATTTACCTCGGCATCCCGTTCCTCGCGGGCATGTTCACCCGCCTGGTCCTGGTGAAGCTCAAGGGAAAGGCGTGGTACGACGCGAAGTTCGTCCCGGTCATCAGCCCCATCACGCTGGTGGCGCTTTTGTTCACCATCGTGGTCATGTTCAGCCTCAAGGGCGAGTTCATCGTCAAGCTGCCTCTGGATGTGGTGCGGATCGCCATCCCGCTGCTCATCTACTTCGTCCTCATGTTCCTGGTGTCGTTCTGGCTGAGCAAGCGGGCCGGCGCCGACTACGGGCAGTCGACGACGCTGTCGTTCACCGCGGCGTCGAACAACTTCGAGCTGGCCATCGCCGTGGCCGTGGCCGTGTTCGGCATCAACTCGGGCGAGGCCTTCGCCGCCGTGATCGGGCCGCTGGTGGAGGTGCCGGTGATGATCGCCCTGGTGAACGTGGCCTTCAAGATCCGCGGGAAGTACTTCCGCTGCGCCGGCGCGGTGTCCACATCGGCTGGTCTATAACAGGAGAACACTCATGGATAAAAAGAAAGACATCCGCGACATGGTGCAGCAGGCCTATGCGTCGGTAGCGCGGCAGCAGTCCGGCTGCTGCTGCGGGCCGCAGAGCTGCTGCGGATCGCCCGCGGCGGCCCCGACGGAGTCGGGCCTGCCCCAGGCGGACCTCGGGTTGTCGTGCGGCGACCCTGTGACGTTCGCCGCGGTGCGTCCCGGCGACGTGGTCGTGGACCTGGGCTCGGGCGCCGGCCGGGACGTGTTCATCGCCGCCCGGATCGTCGGCGCCTCCGGACGGGTCATCGGCGTGGACATGACCGACGATATGCTGGCGCTGGCCCGCCGCAACGCCGCGCAGTTCGCCGCCGCCACAGGGCTGGCCAACGTGGAATTCCGCAAGGGATTCATCGAGGCGCTGCCGGCAGGTGATGCCGAAGTGGATGTGGTGATCTCCAACTGCGTGATCAACCTGTCGCCCGACAAGGCGGTGGTGTTCCGGGAGGTGTTTCGGGTGCTCAAGCCCGGCGGGCGGATGACGGTGAGCGACATCGTCCTCAACCGGGACCTGCCGCCGGCGCTCCGGAACAACGACGCCCTGTACGCCGGCTGCATCGCCGGAGCGCTGCGGCGAGAGGACTACCTGGCAGCTATCCGGTCAGCCGGCTTCGCGCAGGTGGAGATCCTGAATGACGTCACCTACACGGCCGGTGGCAGCATCACCGACCCGGTGACCCGAGAGGTAGGTGACGAGCTGGCGGGCGTGGCCTCCAGTCTCACCATCCGGGCCGTAAAAGCCTGAGATGGCCGAGCGCTCCGGCCAGCGCCGCGACGCCATTCCATCATGGTGGCGGCAGCGCAGCGCATGCATCGAGGTGTGTCGGTGAATGGGTGAATGGGTGAATGGGTGAATGGGTAACTGGGTGAATCGGTGAATGGGTCTCGGATCTGGGCTCCGTGATCCAGGGCTCAGAATCCAGGTCCAAGGTCCGATTTCACATGTCCGATTTCCGAAGTCCGATGTCTGCGTTACGGGGACGAGCCTCGAGTCTCGACGACGATTACGATCACGAATTACGATTACGAATTACGATTACGAGCCCGAGAAGCTTCAATCTCCTATCTCCTATCTCCTATCTCCTATCTGCTAACTTCCGACTCCCTACTTCTGCCCGGCCATCCGCTCGGCCTCGGCCAATAGCGGCGCCAGGCTGCGGTCCAGGAAAGGACCTTTGGGAAGGGCCGCGCGCAGATCGTCCACCGCAGCCGCCGCGGCAAGGCGCGCCCCTTCCGGATTCCGCTCCAACTTCGCCTGCAGCAACCGCAGGGCGGCACGCACCGCCAGGGCCTCGAACTGTTCCGGGTCGATCTCGAAGGTCCGCGTGGCGTCGGCGATTCCGCCGGTGATCCAGCGGTTCGGCGGGCGGCGGCATGCCAGTTCCCACACCGCGCGGTGCCGTCGCACCTGGGCCCGGCAGAGCGCGGCGTCGGCGCTGTCTGGGTTGAGGCGCAGCGCTTCACCGACGGCGCGCTCCGCCTCGTCGAACGCCGCCTCGGGCCGCCCGCCCGACCGGGCGTTCCACCGGGCCTGGACCAGCGCCGCGTCCGCCCACTCGCGGTGGAGCGATGGGCTGTTCGGATTGATTACCCGGCCCTTGGCCAAGGCCACCCGGGCTGCAGCGAGCTCCGCCGTCGGATCACAGCCGCTCTCCAGCAGGTATCGGGCCAGGATGGTGTGCGCCGCCCCCTCGTTGACAAAACCGGTGAGGTTGCCCGGATTCACCTCCTGGGCGCGGCGGTACCAGGCGACCGCGTCGCGCAGGTGGGCGGCGGGATCGCCGCCTTCCAGCAGGACCTGGTAGGCCAGGCGCTGGTAGATCGTTCCCAGGTTGGTGTAACCGGCGGCGAAGTGCGGGTTCAGCCCGATGGCCTTTTGGTACGCCTCGATCGCTTCCCGGAACAGGGGGCGGGGATCCTGGTTCAACTGCTGCAGGTAGGATCCCTGCCGGAGCTGGATGTTGGCCAGATTGATCCACGCATGGGGCAGCGCCGGATTGATGGCCATGGCCTGCCGGCAGGCGGCGGCGCCCCGCGCGTGGGTGGCCGAGGGGTCGAGTCCGTGGGTGATCTCCCAGGTGCCGATGGAGCTGTATACTCCGCCGCGGTTGCTGTGCACGGTGGCCAGGCGCGGGTTGATCCGGACCACTCCGTCCAGGTGCCGCAGTGCGCGCTCCAGGTTGGGACGCGGATCCTTCCCTTCCGTCGCCTCCGTGTCGGCCAAGGTCCAGTACACGAGGCCCAGGCTGTTCTCGGCGCCCGAGGAGTTGGGGTTCAGCTCCACGGCGCGCGTGAGGGCAGCGACGGCCTCGCGCAGGGCCGGCCGGGCGTCCACGCCTCGGCCCTGGTCGCTTTCGGCCCGCCGCCACCACGCGTGCCCGAGGTTCAGGTGCGCATCGTCGTTGGCCGGATCGGCGCGCACCGCGTCCCGCGCGGCCGCCACGGCTTCATCCAAAGCGCGGACCGGATCCTCGCCGGAGTTGGACTGGTACTCGGCCAGCCGCCACTGCAGGATGGCCCGCTGGGTGTGCAGGCGGCTGTCGTGGGGAGCCACCGCCGCCGCCTGCCGCCAGGCGGCCAGACCCGCCGCAAAGGCGGCGGGCACATCGCCACCGTTCACCGCCTCCAGCTCCAGGCGCTGCGTCGCGTTCACCACGCGCTCGACGAAGGCGGACGGCGCGCTCCGGGCGATGGCGGTTGCTTCATTGAAAGCCGCCGCCGCAGCGTCCAGGTCACGGTAGGCCGCCGCCTTGTCACCGCGGCCGCTGGCATCGCCTGCTCGCAACTGCAGCGCCCGCCCCTGCAGGACCCAGGCCTCGAAAAACCAGCGAGTGCGCGCCGCCGCCCGGCGGGCGCGAACCAGCGCCTCGTCCCAGCGCGACTCGTGGAGCGCCAGGGTTGCCGCCACGTAGTCGGACGCCTCGGCCGCGCTCCCTTGGGCCCGGGTCAGGTACCCGAGAGCCGGTTCGCGCAACGCGCGGCCGGCAGCGGCTTCCTGCGCCTCGCGCAGCTCCTTGCCGTGGATTCGGCGCACCCGGTCCATCTCCTCCAGGTAGAGCGCCCCCAGCGCCTGCCCCAGCGCGCCGGCCACTTCGCCGCCTCGGTAGCCCGCGGTCCACGCCCGCTCCAGGTGGCGGCGGGCCGCGGACCAGTCGCGCAGCGCCAGGAAGCCGCGCCCCAGGGCGTAGTGGCCCGGACCGGCCGCGGCGTCGGCCATGGCATCCGCCTGGCGCTCGAGGCGCACCAGGGCGGCGCGCGCCTCGCGCTCCTCGGCGGTCACGTCGTGGGTGGGGGCAAAATAAGCCACGCGAAGTGCCTGCTCGATGGCCGATACCTCCTGACCGAATTCGGCGGCTCGCCGGGCCTGGGCCTGTAGCCGCCACTTCTCCGCCGCCAGCCAGCCGCCCAGCACCACGGTGACGACGGCCACGGCTGCGAGCACGGCGGCCAGCGTCCGGTGGCGCCGCGCCAGCTTGACGGCCCGCTGTCGCAGGCTGGGCGGACGGGCCAGGATCGGCTCAGTTGCCAGCACCGCTTCCAGATCCCGAGCCAGGGCGAAGGCTGAATCGTAGCGACGGGCGGGATCCTTCTCCAGGCACTTCATGACCACCGTCTCCAGGTCGGGCGGTAGGTCGGGCATCCGACTACGCAGCGGAACCGGTTCTTCGCTGATGATCCGAACGACGGTGGCCAGGGCGGTGGGGCCGGTCAGGGGCGGAACGCCGGCCAGCAGGTCGTAGAGGGTGGCGCCGAGGCCGTAGATATCGGCGCGCCGGTCCACACCCTCCCGGGTGCCGTGGGCCTGCTCGGGCGACATGTAGGCCGGCGTGCCCAGCAGCGCGCCGGTGACCGTGAGACCGGAGGTCGACAGCTCCCGGGCCAGGCCGAAGTCCACCACATACGGGTGGAGGGCGCCGTCCGCGCGGCGCTCCACCAGGATGTTGCCCGGTTTGACGTCCCGGTGGACCAATCCTTCCCGGTGCGCGGCCTGGAGGGCGTCGGCGGCCCGGATGACGATCCGGACCTTCTCATCCCAGCCCAGTTCGTTGCGGAGCGCGGCCACAGACGGACCGTCGATGTACTGCATGGCGATGAAGGGCCGTCCCTCCAGATCGCCCACCTCGTACACGCGGCAGACATGCTCGTGCTGGACGCGGGCCTGGATGCGCGCCTCCTGCAGGAAGCGTTCGACCGTTTCCAGATCGTCGCGGTGCAGAAATTTGATGGCCACCCGGCGCCCGAGCCGCGGGTCCTCGGCGAGAAACACTTCGCCCATGCCGCCGCGGCCCAGCAGCCGGATGACCCGGTAGCGGTCCCATTCCGCCATTCGTGCGCCGAACGCCGGATCGCCGCCGTCGCCGGCCGGGGCGGTGGGGGTCGGATCGGAGGCGGGGCCGCTGGGCAGGGGCGTGCGCGGCGCACCGTCCAGCTCCTCGGCCAGTCGGCGGACCAGCGACTCGTCGAGGCAGCCGCGACGGACCAGGGTGTCGAGCAGGCCCGCAGCGTCCGGGTGCGGACGGTTAGCGCTGGACGACGGCTGGGTGTCGTCGGACGGCGCGCGGTCCTGGCGGGCCTGCTCCAGCGCCGCAGCGGAGAGGTGCCCGCGCACCAGCGCCAGCTGGATGATCCGGTCGGCCTTGGCTGGCTCCATGCGTCCTCCGGCTCCCGCGGCTTCCGGTGCAGCCTAGCCCAGCCGCGCCATCCGGCGGGCGGCTGTCGGGTGATCCTGCGACGAATCTTGGAGCCGATTGTAACCGCATTTCCACCGAAGGGCAACGCTCAGGCTGAATCTCCCGGTTCCCGTTCACCTAGGACCCGGGCCCATCGCGACAATCGACCAAACAGCATGACAGCTCAGCATACCAGGCGCAAATCAGACGCAGACCAGGGCAAATCAGGACACCCAAATTCTATTAATCAGGATCACTGATCAACAGATCCGGACACCCATATTCCCCTTTTCAGTTCTGGACAGAAAAGAAATCAGGACACCCAAATTCTATTAATCAGGATCACTGATCAACAGATCCGGACACCCATATTCCCCTTTTCAGTTCTGGACAGAAAAGGACATGCAAATTTGCATTTCGTATGTTTCCGCACATCCAAACAGGTCGAATCTGACCTCCGGACACCACTTAGATGTCTTGAGTCGGATATCCTGGCAGATCCGGACACCCATATTCCCCTTTTCAGTTCTGGACAGAAAAGGACATGCAAATTTGCATTTCGTATGTTTCCGCACATCCAAACAGGTCGAATCTGACCTCCGAACACCACTTAGATGTCTTGAGTCGGATATCCTAGTGGTTGGGTGTCCAGTTCTCGCCACTTAGATGTCTTGAGTCGGATATCCTGGTGGTTGGGTGTCCAGTTCTCGCGGGGTGTCCAGTTCTAGCGAATAGGGTGTCCTGTATTCCGAGTCGGATATATTGATGTTTGGTTATGCAGTTTTTTTGCGATGTCAGGATGTCGAAAGTCCAGATCTTGTGTTTGGGTGTCCAGAATTATTCCAGACAGAAATAGCCGCTGGCGGGCTTTGGATCTGCGGTCGGCTGGCCGCGTTCCGGTGGCCCTATCCAACACCACGGCTAAGGAAGCAAGAGGTTTAATCGGGCGGTCGGTTACTTGAGTTCAACGTACCGGAGCGCCGTGCCCGTCCGGCCGGATTCGGCGTCGCGCACCGCCAGCCGGACCTGGTATCCGCCCGCCTCGGGCAGCGCCACGTCATACGGCAGCGTCAGGCCCTTTGCCCGAGCCGCCTCGAACTGGTCCGGCGGTGATGAAACGGTGAACACACGGTCGGATTGGTCGATCAGGTTCCCGTTCTTGTCTAGGGTGACAGCCAGCATGTCGATGGTGGCCTGGTAGTCGCCCGCCTCGTTCCGAACGAATCGGAGCCGGCGGGGATCGATGCGAACCAGCGACCTCAGAGCGGGCGGCGCGCCGTCCGACTCCACATCGAGTGCCAGGGCGAAGGCGTCGTCAGCCAGCGGCCGGACCAGCGCCTGGGTCAATGCTTCCAGCCGGGACCGGGTGGCCGGCCGGCGGGCGTTTTCGTCGAGGCCGAGGTAGCCGCGGCGGTAGCTCAGCTTGAGCCTGGGCCGGACGGTTTCCAGTTTCAGCTTGTTGAAACGCGGGCGCTCGCCGTCGTTCTGGAACGCCTGTTCCGAGGGCGTGTAGCCAATGAGGTAGTAGCCGCCCTGGGCCTGCAGGACGAGATCCAGCGCCTTGTTGATGTCGTTGTTGGCGTTAAAGCATGCGCCGCCGGTCGAATTGGCCAGAACGGCCAGGCCCGGCTGTTCGTAGCCGGGCGACGCATACACTCTTCTCTCGATCGCCCGCAGCTGCCTCTCCCGGGCTTCGAAGCTGTCCTGGGCGTAATAAGGTTCCCTGCCCGCCGTATCGGCGGTCATGCTACGTGTCTCCAAACCGCCCGGCCGGACGGGGTAGATGCGCACCCCGGCGGTGTTTGCCTGGTCGATGAGCCGGTGGAAGCGGGAGAGGTAGTCCAGAAACCGCGATCCCGTGGGCTGCATGGGGATGTCGTCGGTGAGCAGGACCACCACCTTCCGCCCGGGCATGGCCGACAGGCTCTGCATGACGCCCTCCAGGGTGTTGAACGTCCCGGCCACGGCCACCTGCTCCCGGAAATAGGCGTATTCATACAGCGCCCGTTCCCGCTGCAGACTCCGGTAGCGGCCGCCCACGCTCAACAACGGCGCCATCTCCAGCTCTTCCGCCGCCACGGCCCCGCTGAGACCCGTCCGACTGAACGGATTCCACCGCAGCCGCCCGACAGCCGCCCGCAGGAGGTCTTTGTCCGCGGTGAACGGCTGGAACGCCCCGAGGTTCTTGCCGGTGCACAGCAGCGCCACCCGGTCGCCGTCGCGCATCTGCTCATCCACGAAGCGCCGGAGCACCCGGCGGGTGTTGGCGAGGCTGGTGAAACGGAGCCCCAGATCATCCACCACCAGCACAATGGGGGTGGGCTCCCGGCCGGGATTTACCCACCCGTCGGAGCCAGATCCGGCAATTCCGGCAAGTCCGGCGAATTCGGCACCGGGCGCGCCCGGCCGTTTGGCGATTTCGGGCACGTACCGCAGGTACACGACGGGCCGGAGCGACCCGTTCTCATACACCCGGAAGTCCTCGGCCTTCAGGTCGCGCACCGGCCGGCCCTTGGCGTCGGTCACGGCCACGTCCACCTGAACCAGGTCCACGGTAACCTTCATCACGTGTTCTGGCCGTGAGTCCGGCACGGCCGGCTGACGGCTTTCGGCCATCCCCAAGCCGATGTTCACCGAGAGGATGTACACCATCGCCCATGTGCAGGGATTGCAACGCATCGTCCACCTCCCCAATCCGCGTTGTCGTCCCGCCGCTGGCATTCCCTCTGCCGATTTAGAAGACGGATCGGGGTCGATGGTTCAATCCGCCCGGGGAGTGGTGCCGGTCACCTTGCGAACCGGATACCTCGCGGCCTTCCCTTTTGATACAATCAGGCCATCGGATCCGAGGTTATGTGGCCGGTCGCCGCTGGCCAAGTCGTAACTCGGCCGATTGTGCGATACCTCCTTGGGAGTGCCCCATGCCGGAATCCGAGTCCCGCTTCCTGCCCAATATCCTGGATCCCCCCGAACGCATCTCGGAGATTTTGTTCGGACTGATCATGGCCCTGACCTTCACGGGATCCATCAGCGTCGCTTCAGGCGACCGGGCCGAGGTCCGGGATCTGCTCGTCGGGGCGATCGGCTGCAACCTGGCCTGGGGGATCGTCGACGCCGTGATGTATCTTATCGCCGGCCTCGTGGAACGGGGCCGCAGCCTCAAGGTCCTCCACGCCATCCGCCGCACCGCCGACCCGGGAGCGGGCCAGCGGCTCATCGCCGATGCGCTGCCCCCCACGATCTCCGCCATCCTGGGACCGGACCAATTCGAATTCCTCAGGCGCAAGCTGGTCGAGCTGCCCGATCCGCCCGAGCGGCCGCGCTTGCGCGCCAGTGATTTTCTCGGCGCGTTCAGCGTGTGTCTGCTGGTGTTCCTGTCCACGTTTCCGGTGGTGGTGCCTTTCCTGTTCATTGACGAAGTCCACCGGGCGCTCCGGGTGTCCAATGGGATCGCTGTCGGCATGCTCTTCCTGGGCGGCCATGCCCTCGGACGGTACGCTGGCCACCGCCCGTGGCGGATGGGTCTATGGATGGTGGCCCTGGGTTGCACCCTCGTCGCCCTCACCATCGCCCTGGGCGGTTGATTCCTCCGTCCTCACCATCGAATGCAGATGTCTCACCCTAGTTGACGACCGCCGGGACGCGCAAGCGCATCGATTACACGCGAGTGCTATCTTCGCGTCACCGCGTCTCAATCCGGACACCCATAGATTCTGCTGAATCCGATTGTGGAATTCTGGAGGCCCAATGTTCCTGATCTATTCTGGACACTTCCGGGAACCCAAGATTCCCTCCTGCAAGCCCTGCCCATCACAAGCCGCGTCCATCCGTTCGCCGGTGACGCCCGGATGTGTTGAATTGGATGAATGAGGCGTCTTGGCGTTGGTTGGTGTTTGAGTAGTTGGTTGTCCCGTTTCCCGTTGGATGCCTAGGCCCGGATGTCCTGGTGTTTGGGTGTCCAGGTCTTCACTTCCGGAAACCCAAGATTCCCTCCTGTAAGCCCTGCCCATCACAAGCCACGTCCGTCCGTTCGCCGGTGACGCCCGGATGTGTTAAATTGGATGGATGAGGCGTCTTGGCGTTGGTTGGTGTTTGAGTAGTTGGTTGTCCCGTTTCCCGTTGGATGCCTAGGCCCGGATGTCCTGGTATTTGGGTGTCCAGGTCTTCAGACATCACCCCGGGGGAAGATCGGGGGAACCAATCCAGATCAGAACAATACGGGACTGCCAATTTTTCCGTTGCGCATGGGCATTCACAGCCTTGTTCGCCCGCCGGGACCAGAGGGCACCCGGGTGTCCGGGAGTTGAATACGATGATGTTTGGATGTCCAGTTTCCCATTGTTCGCCCGCCGGGACCAGAGGGCACCCGGGTGTCCGGGAGTTGAATACGATGATGTTTGGATGTCCAGTTTCCCATCCAGTTTCCCAAAGCAGCAGATCAGGACAGCAGATCAGGACAGCCATCTTTTCCATACCGCATATTGCTGCACCGTCCCGCCAGCGCCCGGCCGGCCGGCGAACACCATTCGGATATCTCGAAATGCCATCCAGATGCCCAGATGTTCGGGAGTCCGGTTTGTTGGCATTCAGCATTCCAGGTGGATGGGAGTCCAGTTGTTGATATTTGTTTACAGATTATCAGATGTCCAATATTCCCCCGTGAGCGAGTGAATGAGCACAGGATCGATTTTCTGATTTCTGCCTGCCCGAATTGACAACCCGCCGGCGGCGCATCATAATTGAATTCAATGAACACAGTGCACATCTCAGCGGCGCGGCTTCTGGCCGGGCTGACGCTTCTCGTCGGACTCGCCGTTTTTCTGGGCGCGCAGGAGCATGGCGCGGACCGCATGGACTTTGCCCAGATTTCGGCCAGCATCCAGCGGCGCGGCTTCGCCGACTACATCCCCGTGGCCTACCGCACCATGGGCGTCGAGAGCGACTACTGGGGCCCGGCGGACAACCACGCCCGCGCTCATTTCCTCCTCTACATGGCCCGCGACTGCTCCCACTTCGTACTCAAGTGGGAGATCCCGGCGCTCGTGGCGCTGGCCGAAGACCCGAGTCCGCCCCGCGAGATGCAGACAGAGGACTATGTGCGCATGGGCGGGGTGCGGCCCAAGAGCCGCCTGTTCACTTACGAGGACAAGGCTCGCAACCTGGCGCTGCGCTCCTGGCAGGTTGGCCGGCTGAAGCGCATCTGGACGCGCGGGCCGCTGAACGACCTGTCCGACGCGGCGCACGCTCGCAGCGGCTGGTCGCCCGAAAAATGGGGCGCCCTGGTGAGCTGCGCCCTGTTTCTCGGCTCGACCACGCCCATCGCTGCCTATGCGACCCCGGCCGGCGAAGAGGGCGATCCCCTGAGCGGCGGTGCGATCCTCAGCATCTCGGCGTCGCACCAGCGGGTGCTCCAGGCCGCCGCGCGCATCAAGACGCTGGGGCCGGCGGCCGCGCCTGTGACCTGGCGCATCACGGCCGACGTCTTCAGCGCGGCGCTGCTCCGGGAGAAAGCCAGGCTCGAGAACGTCGAAATGAAAATCGACCTGTACGGCGGCGCCGCCGTCGACGTCATCGGTCTGTTCTGGCTCGTCGCCTTTCCGCCGTCGACAGCCGGCGAGGTCGCCCAGGAAGCCGTCTCCATGAGCCTCAGCCTCGCCCTGCCGGATGGGATTCCCAATCCCATCGATCCGTTCGACGTCGCCTGGTTCATCCTCAAGGGGGTGATCTTCGCGCCCATGGACGAGATGATCGGCACCCTCGGCAAGATCAGCGTCGTCCGCGTGGGCTACATGAGCCAGCCCGAGCCGTTCCAGGTGGCGCCCTGGACATCCGTCCTCCTGGACGGACCCAGCTCGGGGACCGACACCTGGGACGCCGTGGAGCTGCGGGGAGGATACCAGGACAAAAAAGACTACACCTGGACGGTCATGGCTGGCGCCTGCACAGACTGGGTGACCCGGTTGTCGGTGCGCCCGAGCCTGATCGTCAATCCTCGGCTCAGCGCCCCTGCCCCGTTTCTGACCGAGACGCGGCCCACCCAGCTTGCGGTGCAGATGCGGCGGGATGACGCCAACTGGGCCCAGGTGGACAAGTTCCTAACAGAACACATTGCAGGCGGCGTGAATGCGCCCGTATTCTGCGTCACCGCCCGGCCAACGGTGAACTACGAGGTCTGGGACCAGGAGGTGATCCAAGCGAGGGACATTCAGACCACCGAGAGCGCCGGGGACCGGCTGACGCGCCGGCAGCTCTTTCACAGCGGCAGCGCGTGCAGCGGCGCCGTCCCGCTGGATTTCAACGAGGGCGGGCGGTTCGATTTCGACCGCCCCCACCAGGAAGCGGTGATGGTGGGCGGCGTCGCGCTGCCCGTGTCAGTGACGTTCCAGGGCGGCGTCATGCCCCAGGGCGGCGACGCGTTCCCGCCCGCCAAGATCCGGCTGCAACCGGTGGAGCCGTTGCTCAGCGTCGGGAACAGCGGTCTGGCCGTGGTGGCCGTCGACTACGAGGACACGTGGTGGTACGTCAAGGTCGCCGCGGGCAAGCAGCGCTGGGAGGCGCAGGCTGAGTACCGGCGCCAGCGCCGCGCCGACAGCCTGGAGTACAATCGCAACCGCACCCGCCTCGCGCTGGAGGGGTGGCGGGACCGGCTGGACTACCGGCTGGATAGCCGCCAGGGCAGCCTGATCTACTCGCCAAACGCCCGCCGCTACACGGCCAACGGCGCTATCGGCGAGCAGCGGATCCGCTACCTGCCGCCCTATGCGACACTGGAATTCGCCGAGCCCGCCGCCTGGCGGCGGATCGGCCTCACCACCCCTTCCGCCGAACTGCCCGACCTCGAGGCGCTGGATCCGTGCCTGACCGTCGAGGGGAACCGCGCCGTGCTGTCGTTCAACAGCCCGCGCACCGGAAAGCGGATGACGGCGATCATCAAGATCCCGGCTGCCGGTAAAACTCAGAAATCCAACTGAAGCCAGCGGCGAACCCGGCTGGTTAACGGTTTTCCTCACCTGCTTTCAGGTGTGGCGAAGCCGGCTCAAATCTTGTCTTGGCCTTTCGGCGCATCCATAGCTGTCAACGGATCTTCGAAATTCGCATCGATTTTAGGACGGGCCGTCAGCGGGTCCTCGAAGCCAGCCGGGGCTTTGGGAAAAGCCGTGAGCGGATCTTCGAAACCGAGCTTGGGCCGAGCCGTCAGTGGGTCCTCGAAGCCGGCCGGGGCCTTGGGAAAAGCCGTGAGCGGATCCTCGAAGCCGGTCTTCGGACGGGCCGTCAGTGGGTCCTCGAAGCCAGCCGGGGCTTTGGGAAAAGCCGTGAGCGGATCTTCGAAGGCCGTCAGCGGGTCCTCGAAGCCAGCCGGGGCTTTGGGAAAAGCCGTGAGCGGATCTTCGAAGGCCGTCAGCGGGTCCTCGAAGCCGGCGCCTGTTTTTAACGATTCAGAATCCGTTCGGGGCAACCGGGCCGACAGCTTCGCTTCCCAGACATTGCCCTGCCATCGTTTATCACCGATGTGTTCGTGCTTGATGGCCGGCGGCTCCGACGCGCCCGGACCGTCATCTGGAGCTGTCAGCCGGGGCAAGCGGAGTTCTTGGCCGGCGGTTACTTCACCCGTGAGCCCGATGCCGGGATTGGCCGCCTGCAGCGAGGCTTCCGGAATGTTCAGGCGCTCCGCCACCTGGGCCAGCCGGGATTCACCCTCCCGGACCGTGGTTAGTTGAGACAGTCCGCCGTTTTCCGTACGGGCATTCAGCCCATCCACACCTGAAGGGCCCTGCGCCCCGCCATCGATGCGATCCACCATGATGCCTCCTGAGCCAGGACTTTACCTAATTCATCGGCTGTGCCGGCGATTCGTTGCAATAAATATATTGTACTTGAACCGTCGCCGCATGTGGTAATAATGCAGGCATCGGGCCATGCGCGTGCCGATTCAATTTCCGATCGTTCCGGACGGATCGGAACAAAAGAACACCCGATCCATGACGGTCGTCTCAGGCGCTGAGCCTTTCCACCGCTGAGCACGGTTGCCACTCAGGAGGCATCATGAAAAGTCCGGAATCATTGAAGGTGGAACTGGGCCCGCTGACCTTCGAAAATCCCTTCATCCTGGCCTCGGCGCCGCCCACCGCCACGGGGCCCATGATCCGCACGGCCTTCGCCTACGGCTGGAGCGGGGCGGTAACCAAGACCATCAAGCCCGACGACATAGAGATACGTGATGTCTCGCCCCGCTTCGGCATCCTGCGCGATTCCCGGAACATGCCGGTGGGCTTCGAGAACATCGAGCTCATCACCCGGCGGGACGTGACCTACTGGACCGATGAGATCCGGAAGACCAAGGACGAATATCCCCACAAGGTGCTGATCGCCAGCCTCATGTCCGACCTCCGTCCGGAATCGTGGCGGAGCCTGTCCCAAACCTTGCAGGACGCCGGCGCCGACGCCCTGGAGCTGAACTTCTCCTGCCCCCACGGGATGCCGGAACGGGGCATGGGGGCTGCCATCGGGCAGCATCCCGATCTCGTGGAGCGGATCACCGCCTGGGTCAAGGCCGTGGCCCGGGTTCCGGTGATCGTGAAGCTGACCCCCAACACGGGTGACATCGCCGCGGCGGCGCGCGCCGCCCGTGCCGGCGGCGCCGACGCGCTGGCGGCGATCAACACCGTCCAGTGCCTCATCGGCGTGGACATCGAGACATTCGACCCGCTCCCATCGGTCCGTGGCTACTCCACCTATGGCGGGTACTCGGGAAAAGCGGTAAAGCCCATCGGACTCCGGGCGGTGGCCCAGATCGCCGCCGCAGCGGACGGCCTGCCCGTGTACGGCATGGGCGGCATCTCCACCTGGGAGGACGCGGTGGAGTACATCGCCGTGGGCGCCGGCGCCGTCCAGATCTGCACGGCGGTCATGCTGGGCGGGTATTCCATCATCCTGCCGCTCATCAAGGGGCTGGACGCCTACCTGCGGCGCCGCGGTTTCGACTCCGTGGCCCGCTTCCGCGGCGCGGCCCTCCCCCGGCTGGTGGCCCACGACGACCTCGACCGGTCCGGGCCGCTGCTGGCCTACGAAGCCCAGCCGGAGCGATGCACCCTGTGCCAGCGATGCATCCTGGCCTGCTCCGACGGCGGCTCCAACGCCATCACCGTCGCCGACAACAACCTGGTGATCGACGCGGACCGCTGCGACGGCTGTTCGCTGTGCGTCTTCGTCTGCCCCTGCCGGGTGCTGGAGCTGAAAGAGCGGACATCCTGACAGCCCGTCACTCAGACACGTGCGATCGGAGGCACCCATAATGACCACCGGCCCAGTCAAGCCCGCCGAACGGATCTCGATCCTGGACATCGTTCGGGGATTCGCCATCTTCGGGATTCTGCTCATCAACATTCAGTTCTACAGCCATCCGGTTCGGACGATCTTCGACCTTCGGGGCGGCACGCTCAGCGAGTCGGATTACTATGTCATCCTCGTGACGAGTTTCCTGGTTTCCGAGAAGTTCTTCTCCATCCTGGCGCTGCTATTCGGTGTGGGGATGGCCATCACGTTCGAACGGACCCGGGCGCGGCAGGGCCGGTTCGTGCCGCTCTACGCCCGCCGGCTGATCGGATTGTTCGCCATCGGCATCAGCCACGCCCTGCTGTTTTACGCCGGGGACTACATCGGCAACTACGCTCTGCTGGGTGTTCTCGCCCTGGCTTTCTGCTACTTCAAGCCCGCCTGGATCCTCCCGGCGGCATTGGCCGTGCTGCTGGTTCCCGTCATCGTGTCGGCGCCCGCCATCCTCCAGCAACCCGCCGCGGATCCCCAAGTCCAGGCCGAACAACTCAAGGCACAGGAAACCATGCTGCGTGAGCGGACGCGGCGATACAACGAGCGAAGCGTGCGGGCCTACGGACACGGCAGCCTGTCCGACATCTTCCGGTACCGATTCCGGGAGACGATCTCCCAGTATTGGTCGCTGCTGTACGTCGGCTGGAAACTCCTGGCCATGATCCTGCTGGGCATCTGGTGCTGGAAGACGGGCATCGTGAAGGCGTTGAAAGACAACCTCGGCATCATCCGAAAGACCATGTGGATTTCGCTGGTTGTCGGCCTTGCCGGAAGCGCCCTGAGCCTCGACAGCGCCGTCGCCCCGCCAGGCGGCGGCCCGGTCCTGGAGCTGCTGGCGCTGGCTGGTCAGGAGATCGGCGCACCCGCGCTCGGCGTATTCTACGTGACCGCAATCGTCGCGATGTACTACGGGGGAATCGGGCGATCATTCTGGCTGCTGTTCGCACCGGTGGGGCGCATGGCCATGAGCAACTACGTGTTCCAGTCGATGGTCTGCACCACCCTGTTCTACGCTTACGGGCTGGGGTTGTACGGCAAGACCGGCTATGCGGTGAACGTGCTCCTGGCGCTGGCGCTGTTCAGCCTGCAACTCTGGCTCAGCCGCCTGTGGTTCAGGAAGCTCGAGTATGGCCCGCTGGAGCGCCTGTTGCGAACCTTCCAGTACGGCCGTGTTCGGGCGTCCGCGTCAGGTTCTGCGGATTCGTCATGACGAGTGGCCGAGACGTCGGATGTCCGGCGTCAGCTTTAGCCGCCAGACGTATTCGACTCAGAGATGTTTGGCAGATAATTGGACACCCAAACATTTCCTCGTCGCTTTGTGGAGATATTTGGACACCCAACTATTTCCTCGTCGCTCTGCGGATCTGTCTGGACACTCTCTAATTTCCTCAACACGTTGCAACACAGAATTCACTATAAACAGTTCCATTAAGAAAAGACAAACATAGGGAAAAGGACATCCACTGTTTTCCTTAATTTTCAAAAAAAACCTGAACAGCAGCCAATTCGATCGTTTGTATGGGTGAGAGCATTTTCTCTGGAGGTGACCCATGACGATCGCCCGGCGCGACATTGCGCCAGAAGGAGTGGCAGGGGCATACCATTGCACCATTCGATGCGTACGGCAGGCTTGGCTGTGCGGACAAGACGCAGCCAGTGGTCGGAACTACGACCATCGGAAGGACTGGATTCGGGAACGACTCGCTTTCTTGGCCATGATCTTCGCCCTCGATGTTTTGGGCTACGCGATCATGAACAATCATCTGCACACACTGCTGCGAACACTGCCCGATCTTGTGCGCAACTGGGCGGATCAGGAGGTGGTCCGACGATGGTTGATTCTGTTCCCATCCAAACGAATGCGCCGAGCGGAGGAGTCAGAACCGTCAGACGTCGACATCGCCGCAGTGCTGAGGCAGCGGGGTCGAGTGGCGTTGCTGCGTCAGAGATTGTGCAGTTTGAGCTGGTTCATGCGCTGTCTGGACGAGTACATCGCCCGCCGGGCCAACCGCGAAGACGGGTGCAAGGGACGGTTCTGGGAGGGGCGGTTCAAGTGCCGGGCCCTCGCGGATGAAGCCGCGGTGCTGACGGCCATGGTGTATGTGGACCTGAACCCTATCCGCGCGGGATTAGCGGCAACGCCGGAAACGAGTGCCTATACCTCCGCTCAGCAGAGGATCGCCAGGCAGCAGACGACTACAGACCGGAACGAAACATCCGCAGCGGAGGGATCAACAACTGACTGGTTATGCCCGCTGACAGACTCCGCCGACCGGCGGGGAGTATTCCGGCGGCTGACCTTGAATGAATACCTGACGCTGCTGGACACTGCGGGTCGAGTGGCCCGGTCAGACAAACCCGGCGTGATCCCACGAGAGTTGGCACCTATCATGGAGCGACTGGGCCTGGAACCGGCGAATTGGGTGGAGGCGGTAAATGGATACGAAAGATACTTCCGCCGGCTCGTCGGTCGACCGGACATGGTGGCGATGCTAGCCGAAACAGCCGGTCGGCGATGGTTTCAGGGGATCGCGGCCTGCCGGACGCTGCTGAATTTACCCCGCTCATGCTGAGCATGTTCAGAAGCCTGAACGGCAGTCTGAACTTGTCTATCCATTTCTCTGAGCTCCAACAAAGCTAGAGAGACTCTGTCGCCCTTGTTCTCGACCTAACACATCGAGTGTCTAGAAATGGGGGGCATCCCGAGAGCTATTGACAGAACATCCCTCCCCATAGACCGATCTTAACCTTTCTACTCAATCGTTGGATGTCCTCTTTCTCCTCTCTCGACCTAACACATCGAGTGTCTAGAAATGGGGGGCATCCCGAGAGCTATTGACAGAACATCCCTCCCCATAGACCAATCTTGACCTTTCTACTCAATCGTTGGATGTCCTCTTTCTCCTCCAATCGTTGGATGTCCTCTTTCTCCTCTCTCCCGTCGCAATCGTTGGATGTCCTCTTTCCTTCTTTCCTCTCTTTCCTCTACACGTCGCCGGCTCGGGCGAACCCCTGTCCGAGATTCCAGGGTAATCCAATCGAGGGAGCATCGGCGCCTCGGGTGTCAACGGGCACTCGTCTGTTCCTACGCAGCCGGCGGCTGAATTCTCCGCGCCGCGGCGAATCAGAAACGGTTCACCGAGTGCTCCAATCCGGGCGGATATGACACGAGCCGCCTCAGGGCGGCTCGTGAGAGAGGCGATCCGAATTCGGCGGCCGGGTGTTACTCCGTGGGGCCCTCCCATTTGACCAGCTTCAGGTCCAGGACCACGATGGAATAGATCACCGGCACCAGAATCAGGGTGATGAACGTGGCTGCGGTCAGGCCGCCGATCTGGGCGTAGCAGAGCGGCTCCCAGAGCGGTCCGCCGTGCGCGGCCAGGGGGAACAGGGCGAACACGGTGGCGCCCACCGTGATCAGGACCGGCCGCAGCCGGATGATGCCGGCATCCAGCAGCGCCTGCTGCATGGGCTCGCCCTCGGCGTGCTTCTCCTCGATGAAGTCGAACAGCACGATGACGTGGCTCACGATGACGCCGATAAGGCTGATGCAGCCCAGGAAGGCCATCATGCTGAACGGGGCATCCATGATCACCAGGCCGGCGAAGGCGCCCACCATGCCGTAGGGGATGGCGGAGAACACGATGAACGGCTTGACCGCGTTCTGGAACTGGAACACCAGCGCCAGGAAAATGGCCGCCACACAGATCCCCAGCACCATCACCATGTGGCCGAAATCCTTGTCCTTGTTTTCCTTCTCGCCCCCGAACTCCATGTGGTAGCCCACCGGCAGGTTCGCCTCGAACTCCTCGATCCGGGGCATGAGCTCCCGGAGCAGGTCGGAGGACAGGACACTGGGCGTCGAGTAGCACGACACGGTGACGGTCCGGAACTGGTTACGGCGGCACAGCTTCTCCGTCTGCATCAGCATGCTGGTGGACGACACCTGGCGCAGCGGCACCTTCTGCGGGCCTTCCATGGCGTACACATAGAGGTTTTGGATGTCGGAGAACTGGGCCCGTTCGTCCTGCCGCAGCCGGGCGACGATGGGGATCTGCTTGTCCCGATCCTGCAGCGTGGACAATGGATAGCCGCTGATGCCCGAAACCGAGGAAATCGCCACGTCCAGGTTCGAGACGCGGGCCAGGTTGGCCCGGTCGGGATCCACCCGCAGCTCCAGAGAGAACGTCTCCGCCCCCCAGTCGTCGCGGATGCGCGCCGCGGCGGGCGAAGAGCGGCAGATCGCCTTGGCCCTTTCGGCCAGCCGACGCAGCATGCCGATGTCCTCGCCGGAGATCCGGAGCTGGATCGGCGTGCCAATGGGCTCGCCGCTCTCCAGCCGGCGCATGTCGGCACGCACGCCGGGCAGCCCCTCGGTCAGCGCGTTCTGGATGGGTCCCACCAGAGGCAGGGTGTCGTGCTTGTCCTCCACCTGGATGAGGAGCTGGGCGTAGTTGAGCTGCCGCTGCTCCGGGTTGACCGAGAACCAGAACCGCGGACCGCCGCCACCGATGAACGAGGTGACGGACTTCAGCACCTGCCGCGGCTTGTCGTCCTCCGGCGTGGCCCGGCCGTACTCTTCGGTCACCCGCTCGATGATCGCCTCGGCCTGCCGGGCGGCGCTGTCGGTGGCGGAGATGGGGGCATCTTCCGGCAGCCAGATGTCCACGAACGACAGGTAGGAAAGGTCTTTGGGAAAGAACTCGTCCTTGAGCCGGGTCATCAGGAACACGCCCAGCCCGAGAAAGGCGAACGAGACGAACAGCGTCTTCCAGCGGTGGGTCAGCGCCAGCGTCCCGAACCGGTAGTAGAGGCCGGCGAACCCCCGCTTGCGGCGCTCCTCCATCGGCGGGGGCGTCTTGCGGCTGGGGCGCAGGAGGTAGTACCCGATGGTGGGGATGAAGGTCATGGATACCAGCCGGGAGGCCACCAGGGAGCAGGCCAGCACGATGGGCAGGCTGTAGACGAAGCGGCCCATGTCGCCGGGCAGCATCAGGAACGGCAGGTAAGCCACGATGTTAGTGATGGTGGCGAACAAGATGGCGTGGGCCAGGCGGGTGGGTCCCAGCCAGGCGGCGATGATGGACGGCTGGCCGCTGTCAAGAGACCGCTTGATCGCGTCATTCGCCACCACCGGGTCGTCCACGAGCAATCCCAGGGCGATGATGAGCGAGGCGATGGACACCTGCTGCAGATCGATGCCCAGCATGTGGGCGAAGCCGAAGGTCATGGCCAGCGTCAGCGGGATGGAGATCGCCATGAGCGCCGAGGACCGCCACTCCCAGAACCCGAGTAGCGCCACCAGGACCACCAGGATGATCGCCTCGTACAGGCTCTCCATGAACAGGTCCACGTTTTCGGTGACCTGGAGCGGCTGGTCGGAGGTGCGCGCCATGATGATGTCCGGGGGGAGGAGCTTGCGGATTTCGACCATCTTGTCGTCCACGTCCTGGCCGAACTTGCCGATCTGCTCCCCCGGCCGCATCTGAATCGCCAGGGTGATGGCGCGGGAGCGCTGCCATTTCCCGGCGGCATCGCGGTAGTTGAAGTAATTGAGATACGAGGGGGGGCTTTCGTAGCCGCGCAGGATGTCCACCGAATCACGCAGGTACACCGGAGCCCCGGCCTGGGTGGCGCCGACGATCACATCGCCGATTTCCTGCTCGCTCTTGAATTGGCCGGAGGGATTGATGATGACGTTCTTGCTGCCGACCTCCAGCACACCGCCCGGCAGCATGATGTTGCGGGCGTTGAGGACGTCCTTGAGCTGGCTCTGCTGGAGGCCGACGGACGCCAAGCGCGCCTGGGAGTACTCCAGAAACACCCGTTCGGCCAGGACGCCCGACCGGTCGATCTTCGAAACCCGCGGCACGGTCTGCAGCGACTTCTGAATGAGATCGGTGTAGTCGTCCAGTTGGCGGAAGGTGTACTTGTCACCGGCCACGGCCAGCAATTTTTGCTGCGTCTCGGCGGGATCCCGGATTAGGATGCCGGTCCAGACGTCCGGATGGAAATCCGGCACCCGGAGTTTCATCTGCACATTCACGAACTTCATTATCGCTTCGTCGTCGCCGCCGCCGGTGAAGTCGAAGCCGGCGAAACCCGGCCCTTCCACCCGGACGATGTCTTCGGCAAACTTCAGCTCCCGCATCACGCGTTCGAAATTCTCGAGGCCGCGTTCCACGATGCGGATGCTGTAGGAGTACGGATAGCAGACCAACAGGCTGGCGCGGGATTGCCCGGCTGGCGCGTGCGCCCGCGCCTCCCGGATGGCCCGGGCCACGGACTGGGCCCGCACCGCGATTTCCACCTCATCCACCTTCGGGCTGGCCACGGTGAGCATCAAGGCGGCCGTATCCCCGTAGTCCTTCAAGAACTGGATCGGCCCCGCCCCCTGGGGCAGATCGGTGATGCTGTCGAGCTTCCCCTTGATGTCGTCGAATTCCTTGGCCCGCTCGATGATGTTCTCGTCCAGCTCGATGGTGACGATGCTGACGCTGCTTCGGGTGACGGAGGTGATCTTGGTGACCTTGGCGTTTTCGGCGATTTTCTCTTCCATCCTCCGGGTCACCAGGTCTTCGACCTTTTCGGAAGCCGCGCCGGGCCAGGGACAGATGGCCACGGCCACCCGGACTGGAATGTCCGGATCCTTGCGCTGGGGCATATTCAGATAGGAATAGATCCCCCAGGCCAGCGTCGCCACGATCAGGACCCAGGCGACCTGGCGGCTCTCGGTGAAAAACCGGGCGGTGTTATGGGTGGTGCGGATGATTTCCTCATCAGACCTTCCGTGTTGCATGCCGTGTCCCTCCGCCGCTCACTCGAGAATCCGGACGGTCTCGCCATCCTGGATCATGGCGCCGCCGGTGGTCACCACTCGCTCCCCCGGCTGAACGCCTTGGACGGCGATGAGGTTGCCGTACGCGTCGCCCAGCGTCACGGTCCGGCTGCGGGCCACGAGGCGGTCCGCCTCGTCGACCACGACCATGACCGCGAAGCCCTGGGGATCCCCCTTGGGCCGCACGATGGCGTTCAGGGGCACGACGGTCACCGGTTCCAGCGCCTTCTCCTCGGCCAGTTCCAGCGAGGCGATCATGCCGACCTTGAGCGACTGTCCGGGATTCGGCAAAGTGAGCTCGATGTCGAATACCCGGCTGGTGGAATCCGCGGCCGGATAGATGCGCGTGACGGTGCCGGAAAACTGCCGGCCGGGCAGTCCCTCGCTGGTGATGGTCAGCTGGTCTCCGATGTGGACCTTGGCCAGGGTCCGGTCGGGCACGCCGAAAATGGTCTTGACCGTCGACGTGTCGGACAGGACGAAGCCGACCGTCCCCGGCGCCGCCATGTCCCCCACCTCGATCTTGCGCTGGAGGATCTGACCGCGACGCGGGGCCTTCAGGGAACAGTCGCCCAGGACGATCAGCGCCTGGTCCAACTGGGCCTGGGCGAGGCTGATCTTGGAACGGGTGGCGTCGACCTGGGATTGGAGCGAATCCACCTGAGACTGGCTGGTATCGAGCCTCGTCCGGGCCTGCTCGAAGTCGGACTTGGTCAAGCTCCTGGAGTTGAACAGGTTCTCGGCCCGGGCGTAATCCTCCTGGGCTTTCAGCAGCGTGGCCTTGGCGCCCACCAGCTGGGACTCGGTGGCCGCCAGCGCCGATTGGGCTTCGGCGAGCTGGGCCCTGGCCTGTTGGACAACGGCGGTGTAGTCGTCATCCCGAATCCGGACCAGCACCATGCCGGCCTCCACCCAGTCGCCCTCCTGGACATGGCGCATTTTCCCGTCGGCGCCCTTCACCTGGTGGATCGCCACGATGTAGCCGCTGTTCTTGAAGGCGAGCGACACCGGCTCGTCCGCCACAATGGACGCCGAATACCGCACCGTCCCGCTGGTGGAGTAAGTCTGGACGACGCTCACCCGGACCGGCGTGACGGGTGGCTCGTCCTTCTGGGGCGCGCCGCCGCAGCCGGCCAGGATGCCAAACAGCGCCAGGATGGCGATCAGGGGCCAGAGAGATTTGACTTTCATCGGGCTTTCTCCGGATTGGTCTTTTAAAAGTAGGTGCTTCATGTCAGTCCTCCCCCACCGCCTTTTCGAAATCGGCCTTGGCGGTCCAGATGGCCAGGACCGCCTGGCGGTACTGGCTGCCGGCGTCTGAGGCGGCCGCCTGCGCCTGCAGCACGTCCTTGAGCAGCGCGGCCTGTTGGGCGAAGCTGTCCCGGACCACCCGCAGCTTTTCACGGGCCGCCGACTCCGCCAGCCGGCAGACGTCCACCTGGGCCCGCGCCTGGCGGAGCCGGCGGAACTTGTCGCCCACGTCGCGCAACACCTGGGACTCCGTCTCACGCAGGGCTTCGTCGGCCTGCTGCTTCGTCTTGAGCTTCTGGACCAGCTCGTGGCGCTTGCGGCCCCAGTCGTAGATGTCCCACTTGAGCAGGACGCCCAGGGAGAACATGTTGCGGGGCAGGAAATCGATATTGGTATGCGTCGAATAATCCAGGGACACATATACCTGGGGAATGTATTCCGCCTTCTTGAGGCGCCGGTCCAGTTCGGCCTGGCTCACTCGCAGGCGGGCCTCCCGTATCTCGGGCCGCTGTTCCAGCGCCCGGGCCCGCGCCGGCTCGAGTTCCGCCTCCTGGGGGGCGGGTGCTGGCATGGGGTCCACCCGGAACTCGGTCCGGATGTCGCGGCCCATGAGGTCGTTCAGCGCCTCTTTCTGTGTGGCCAGGCTGTCGGCCAGCTTGTCGGCATCGAAGCGGGACTGGGCCAGGCGGGCCTGGATGTCCATCAGGTCGGCCGGCAGGGCCGTTTGCTCTTTCACGTAATCGGCCACCAGGCGTTCGAATTCGGCGTAGAAGGCGACCTCGTCCCGGACGGCGTCCATGGCGCTCTGGATCTGCAGCAACTCGTAGAACACATCCTTCACCGCGTTGGTCACCGCCTGGTTCTCCTGGCGGAGCTGCTCGCGGGCAATGTCCCGGCCCACCTCGGCCTGCTGGATCCCCAGGCCGATCTGGTAGAGCTGGCTGATGGGCTGGGCCACCTGGGCCTGGACTATTGTCTGGAACTCCTGGTCCACGGTGTAGGTGACGTCCTCCCGGGGGATCGGGCCCGATTCATCGTTGCCGAAGGTCCCCTGATCGAATTCGAAGGTCATGTCGGTGAGCCGCTGGGAGCCGAGCGCGCTCAGGGAGAACACGGGGAAGCGGTACGTCTTGGCGGCGGCGATCTGCGCCTCGGCTTTGTCCAGTTCCAACCGGGCGGTGATGACCTGCCGGTTGGCCTGCTGGGCCCGGGCGATGGCCTGCTCCAGGGTCAGCAATTCGCCGGTCGCCGGTGTCGGGCCCTGGGACCGCACCGCCTGGCCCAGGAACTGCAGAATGAGAAGAAAAACGGCAGCGGCCGCCCACCGCGGCTTCCGCCGGAACCGGCCCGGCGTTTCGGCCTGACGGCGGACAAGCGGCGGCTTATTCGTCACGCTTCCCGGCCTTGAGTCACGGCTGAGGACGATGATCTGCAAGGTCACCTCCGGTCGTCGATGGAATCCCGCCTGGTGGCAAGAAAGGACGCGCTGATTTTAGCACAACGAACACTCCCATATATTCGGAAAACTCTGTAAATATTGAATCATATCCGTGACAAATCCAAACCGGACGGCGCAGTTTTATGGCCAAGAAACAGAAGCGCTAACCCACCTGGTTGGATTAGAATAGGGTTTCGTGCTCGCTTACCAACTCACGAAGGAGTCTCAAATGGGAATACGGATCATTGGACTGTTCACGCTCCTGATCGTCACGCTCGGCCTCACGGCTTGCGGCGGCGGCGAAACCCCGTCGGGTGAACCGGCGGCCGCCTCCCAGCCGGCGGACAGCGCCCCCGCCGCCGCGCCGGCCAAGGCCGGCCTGCAGAAGATCGGCGATATGGCGGAGGCCTGGAACGAGCTGTACAAGCAAAACGAGGAAGCCATCAACAACTACGAGGGCATGCCCATCATGGAACTGGTCACCCCGGCCACCACGTTCATCGGCAGCGTGCAGTTCGACATGCTCAATCTCGACGAAACCGACGGCCACTTCACGGGCCGGCTGATGCTGGCCGGCTACCCGGCCGTGATGGACCGCGCCGGGTCCATGATCACGTTCAGCTACGACTTCAAGCGGGAGAAAGACGGTTTCGGCCCGTTGGCCAAGGCCGGCGACCGCATGGTGGAAAACGGCTCCCTCGATCTGAAGCAGGGTTATTACAAGACCGAGGATTTCACCGAGCGGGGCGGGACGAGAATTGCCCGCAGCTATCACGAGTTCAAGCGCCTGGGCGACGGCAGCATGATCTGCATGGTGTTCAGCGGTCAGGCTGTGGACGCGCGGGGCGACGCCCAGCCGTCCGACAGCGCGATCTACATTCACAACGGCAAGGACCGGTACGACTTCGTCGTGGCGAAGGGCACGGCCGGCCCCGGCTTCACCCCCATGTCCTTCGCCGACAAGGGCGACCTGACAAAGGCCCGGGCCATCGAGCAGTTCCAGTCCGCCGGCTACACCATCAACAAGTCCGGCGGCATCCGGAACGGCAAGCTGGCGCTCGACCAGTAGGCTCCGGTTCGGCCGGGGCTCACCCCCGGCCGAATCATCGGCTGAAGGCAGCGCGCCGCGGGATGGCGGTTCGGGTCGCCCCGCCGTATTGCCGCCCCCGGCAACGGTTCCGTCATGATGCGCCCCGGGAGGTTCTCTTGAAGCCAAAGGATGTCGCGTTCGCCGCGCTGGTGGTGGCCCTGTTCGCCCCCTTCTTTTTCTCCCCGGCCGCCCTGGCCGCGTACAAGACGGCCAACGCGCAGCACCCGCTGCTGCTGAGCTTCCTCAAGTTCGCCGTGCTGGCCACCCTGGGCGAATGCCTGGGATTGCGCATCCGCACCGGGCGCTACAACCAGCCGGGCTTCGGCATCCTGCCCCGGGCCGTGGTGTGGGGTGTGCTGGGCGTGGCGATCAAGGCCGCCTTCACCATCTTCACCGCCGGCACCCCGCGCTTCCTGGCCGAGCTGGGGACCGCGCTGCCGCCGGACATCCTGAAGCAGCCGTTCTCCGGGTTGAAGCTGCTGGCCTCGTTCTCCGTCAGCGTGGCCATGAACCTGGTGTTCGCTCCGTGGATGATGACCCTGCACAAAATTACCGACGACCACATCGGCCGAACGGGCGGGAGCCTGCGCGGGCTGTTCACACCCATCGCCTTCGGCGAGATCCTGGCTGCGCTCAACTGGCCGGTGATGTGGCATTTTGTTTTCAAGAAGACGATCCCGCTATTCTGGATTCCCGCCCACACCGTCACCTTCCTGCTCCCGCCCGAATACCAGATCGTGTTCGCCGCCGTGCTGGGCATCGTGCTGGGCGTCCTGCTGGCCATCGCTGCGCGGATGAAACGCTGAATCCCGGCGGTTGGGTGCCGGCAATCAGCTGGCGTTTTACGCACTCGAATCCCAAACCAAAGCAAAGTATGTCGACGGGCCATTTCGTCTGCGTCGACACCGCCCGTCTGGCCGGGACAGAGGGCGTTTTCACTTCGGACAGCTACTAAAATACTGATTTAAAATAATATTTATATTATGAACAGTGCAAGACAATCTCTGCAATCAGTGCTTTAAACGCGACCCGTTGATCCATTATTAGTAAAAAAATAAAAAAATAATAAAAATCGCTTGACACCTTCGTCGCCAGATGGCATATTCTTAACGTGAACGATTTCACAAAGTGAAAACATTCACAAAGAAACCAAAAGACGCATATAAACATGTTATCAGAAAAACAGATCAGCCGGATGAGCCATTACCGACGCCTCCTTAAAAAAATGGAGGCTCAAGGGCTCGTGTTCATATTCTCCCACCAGCTGGCTTCCATGGCGCATGTGACGGCGGCCCAGGTGCGCCGGGATCTCATGGACATCGACATCTCCGGCACACCCGCCAAAGGCTACCGGATCGACGCGCTGGCCGAATGCCTCCGCCGGGTGCTGGCGCCCGAGGAAGTTCAGCGCGTCGCCCTGGTGGGCGTAGGCAACCTGGGCCGGGCCCTGCTGGACTACTTCCCGGGCCGCATCCCGACCCTGTCCATCGAGGCTGCGTTCGACTCCGATCCCACCAAGACCAACCGGATCATCAACGGCTGCCGGGTCTACCCGGTTTCCGAGCTGGTGGAACGGGTGCGCGAACTCCACATCTCCATCGGCATCATCGCCGTGCCCGCCGAAGCGGCCCAGGACGTCGCCAACCTGCTGGTGCGGGGCGGTGTGACCGGAATCCTCGACTGCGCACCCACCCGGGTGCGGGTGCCGCACGGTGTCTACCTCGAAAATCTCGACATGACCGCATCTCTCGAACGGACCGCCTATTTCGCCATGCAACTGAAATCGAAAAAGGAAGTGCTAACATGAACGACGTCGACTCGATCCTGCGCAGCTTCCCCGACGCCAAGCGGGACAGCCTGATCCCGATTCTGCAGGCCGTCCAGGAATCCCAGGGCTTCCTCTCGCGCGAGGCTGTGGTCCGGATCTCCCGCCACCTGAAGATGCCGGCCAGTAAAATCTACGGCGTGGCCACCTTCTACAACCAGTTCCGCTTCCAGGCCAAGGGACAGTACCACATCATGCTGTGCCGCGGCACGGCCTGTCATGTCAAGGGCTCCGCCAAGCTGCAGGAGATCATCTGCAAGCAGCTCAAGATCCAGCCCGGCCAGACCACCCGCGACGGCTTCTTCAGCCTGGAAGTGGTGGCCTGCATCGGCGCCTGCGGACTGGCGCCGGTCATCAGCATCAACGGCGAATTCTATTCCAGCATGACCCCGGACAAAGTCTCGGCGCTGCTGGACAATTTCAAGCAGAAGGCAACCTCCCATGAAGGCAATTAACTCCACCCCGGTTTCTCAACCCACCGTCCAGACTCCGGCCGCCGGCGGCGCGATCGCGCCCTGGCTGGCGGATCGGCTCAACGACTCGCTGCCCCGGCTGCGCCGCGACCTCGTCGCGCAGCCGGTGGTCTATGTGGGTGCCGGCACCTGCGGGCTGGGCGCCGGAGCCAAAAAGACGGCGCAGGCGGTCCGGGACTACTGCCGAGACCACCAGTTCACCGCCGATCTCGTCGAGGTGGGCTGCATCGGCATGTGCTCGGCCGAGCCGCTGCTCGACGTCCAGATGCCCGGCCGCACCCGGATCTCGTTCACCCACGTCACCGCCGACTGCGTGCCCGCCATCCTCGACGCCGTCCGCAACGACCAGATCCCCGAAAACGGGTGGCTGGGCCAGTTCCGCCACCCGGAACACCGGCCGTACGCCGGCGTGGCGTTCATCGACGAGCACCCGTTTTTCGCGCCCCAGACCCGGTGGGTGCTGGCCAATTGCGGCCGCATCGATCCCACCCGGATCGAGGAATACATCGCCCGGGGCGGCTACACCGCTCTCGTCCAGGCCCTGAACAGCAAGACGCCGGTCGAGGTGATCACCGAGGTTGAGCTCAGCGGGCTGCGCGGCCGCGGTGGCGGCGGCTTTCCCACCGGCCGCAAATGGCGGCTGGCCAGGCAGAATGAGGGAGGCCAGAAATACCTCATCTGCAACGCCGACGAAGGCGATCCGGGCGCGTTCATGGACCGGGCCGTCATCGAAGGCGACCCGCACCGGCTACTGGAGGGCATGGCGCTCGCGGCCTACGCCATCGGCGCCTCCAAGGCGTACGTCTATATCCGGGCCGAATACCCGCTGGCCATCGAACGCCTGAAGCGGGCCATCCAGCAGGCCGAGGAATGGGGCCTGCTCGGCCGCAACATCCTCGACAGCGGCTTCAACCTGACCGTGGTCATCAAGCAGGGCGCCGGCGCCTTCGTCTGCGGCGAGGAGACCGCGCTCATCCACAGCATCGAGGGGAAGCGCGGCATGCCCCGCCCCCGGCCGCCGTATCCGGCCCAGAGCGGCCTGTTCGGCAAGCCCACCGTCATCAACAACGTGGAAACCCTGGCCAACATCCCGCCGCTCATCGCCAACGGCGCCGCCTGGTTCAACGCGGTGGGCACCGACAGCAGCAAGGGCACCAAGGTCTTCGCCCTGTCCGGCAAGGTGACCAACACCGGGCTCATCGAGGTCGCCATGGGCACGTCGATGCGCCGGATCATCTTCGACCTGGGCGGCGGCACCCCCGGCGGCAAGCAGTACAAGGCGGTCCAGATCGGCGGCCCGTCCGGCGGCTGCATTCCGGAACAGCACCTCGACATCCAGGTGGACTACGAATCACTCAAGACGGTGGGCGCCATGATGGGCTCGGGCGGTCTCGTGGTCATGGACGAGGACACCTGCATGGTGGACGTGGCCAAGTTTTTCATGGACTTCATCCAGCGGGAAAGCTGCGGCAAGTGCATCCCGTGCCGGGAGGGCACCAAGCGGATGCTGGAGATCCTGGAGGCCATCACCCGCGGCCGCGGCCAGGAGACCGGCAACCAGACCCTCGAGCGCTTCAAGGGCGTGATGCACCTGGCGGAGCTGGCCGAGGTGATCCGCGACACCAGCCTGTGCGGCCTGGGCCAGACCGCGCCCAATCCGGTGATCAGTACCCTGCGCTGGTTCCGCCACGAATACGAGAGCCACATCTTCGACCGGCGCTGCCCGTCGAAGGTCTGTCCCGGTCTGCTGGAATACCGGATCGACGCCGAGCGCTGCAAGGGCTGCACCCTGTGCGCGAAAAAATGCCCCGCCGGGGCCATCATGGGCGTCGCCAAGAGTCCCCACTACGTCATCAACGACAAATGCATCGGCTGCGGCACCTGCGTGGAAGTCTGTCGGTTCCAAGCCGTCGCGGTGGTCTGAGGAGTAACACGCCATGATCACATTGCATGCCAACAATCGGACAATCCAGGCGCAGGAAGGCGAGACCATCCTGTCCGCCCTCAAGCGGGCCGGCATCTCCGTGCCCACGCTCTGCCACATAGAATCGCTCCTGCCCGACGGCGCCTGCCGGCTCTGCGTGGTTGAGGTCGAGGGGCAGCGCGGCCTGATCCCGTCCTGTTCCTATCCGGTAAGCGACGGGATGAAAATCCAGACCCACTCCCCGCGCGCTCTGCGCGCCCGGAAGACCATCGTGGAGCTCCTGCTGGCCAACCACCCCGACGACTGCATGTACTGCCACCGCAACGACTCGTGCCGGCTGCGGGCCCTGGCGGCGGAACTGGGCGTCCAGCAGCGCCGCTTCGGGAGCACCCCGGTGGACCACAAGATCGACCTGTCCAGCCCGTCGATCATCCGGGATCCGGCCAAGTGCATCCTCTGCGGCAAGTGCGTCCGCGTCTGCGAGGAAATCCAGGGCGTCTCAGCCATCAACTTCATCAACCGCGGCAGCAAGACCGTGGTGGGGACGGCCTTCAACGAGGGGCTCAACGTGTCGAGCTGCGTCAACTGCGGCCAGTGCGTCATGATCTGCCCCACCGGCGCGCTGGTGGAGCGGAGCCAGGCCGAGGAGATCCGCGCCGCTCTGGCCGATCCCGAACGGATCGCGGTGATCCAGCACGCCCCGGCCGTGTCGGTCACCCTGGCCGAGGAGTTCGGGTTGAAACCGGGCCAGGACGTCGCCGGGATCCTGAACGCCGCCCTGCGCCGGCTCGGTTTCAAGCGGGTCTTCGACACCAGCTTCTCGGCCGACCTGACCATCATGGAGGAGGCGTCCGAGCTGGCCCACCGGATCCGGACGGGCGGGCCGCTGCCCATGTTCACGAGCTGCTCGCCGGCCTGGGTGAAGTTCATCGAGGAGTTCTACCCGGACTTCATCGACCACGTCTCCACCTGCAAGAGCCCCCAGCAGATGCTCGGCGCGGTCATCAAGAACTTCTATGCCTCGCGCAACGGCATCGACCCGGCGCGGATTTACAGCGTCTCGGTGATGCCCTGCCTGGCCAAGAAGTTCGAGGCGTCCCGCCCCGAGATGGCCCCCGACGGCCGCCCCGACATCGACGCGGTGATCACCACCCGGGAACTGGCCGCCATGATCCGGATGCAGGGCATCGACTTCACCTCGCTGGAACCGGAGGAGGCCGACCACCCGTTCGGCGAGCGCTCCAGCGCCGGCAAGCTCTTCGGGGCCACCGGCGGCGTGATGGAGGCGGCGCTCCGCACGGCCCACTTCCTACTGACCGGTCGCGAGCTCGACCCGCCCAAGGTCACCGCCCTACGCGGACTCAGCGGCATCAAGACGGCCACCGTCCGGATCGGCGACCTCGACGTGAACGTCGCCGTGGCGAGCGGCTTGGCCAACGCCCGGCAAATCCTGGACGACATCCGCTCCGGCGAGCGGCAACTGCATTTCGTCGAGATCATGTCCTGCCCGGGCGGCTGCATCGCCGGCGGCGGCCAGCCCTACCAGACCGATCCCGACCGCCTGCGCGCCCGCATGGCGGCCCTCTACGAGATCGACCGGCAGGCACCCGTGCAGACCTCCCACCGCAACGAGGAGGTCGCCCGGCTCTACGAGGAATTCCTGGGCGAGCCGCTGGGCGAGCGGAGCCACGAACTGCTGCACACCCACTACCATCACCGCGACGTCATGCAATAGCATCCGGAAGACCCATGAGCGAAGCCGCCGCCCCCCACTACATTCAGACCCTCCGGGAACGCTGCCGCGTCTGCTATACCTGCGTGCGCGAGTGTCCGGCCAAGGCCATCCGGATTCTGGACGGGCAAGCCGAGGTGATCCCCGAGCGGTGCATCGGCTGCGGCAACTGCATCCGGGTCTGCAGCCAGGAAGCCAAACAGGCCGCCAGCTCCATCGACACGGTCACGGCCATGCTGGCGGACGGTGTCCCGGTGGCGGCGATCATAGCGCCCAGCTACCCGGCCGAATTTCCGGATCAGGACTACCGCCGCGTCGTCGGGGCCCTGAAGCAGCTCGGCTTCGCCTCCGTCCACGAGGTGGCCTTCGGCGCGGATCTGGTCTCCCGGGCCCTGCGGCAGCTCCTCGACAAAGACCCGGTCCGCCATTACATCACCACTGCCTGCCCGGCAGTCGTCGCCTACATCGAGAAATACCACCCGGACCTGCTCAGCTACCTGACCCCCATCGCCTCGCCGATGATCGCCACGGCCCGGGCGCTGCGGCACAGCCGGCCCGCCCCCCTGCGCGTCGTCTTCATCGGCCCCTGCATCGCCAAGAAGGGAGAAGCCACCCGGAACACGCTGGCCGGCGAGGTGGACGCGGTGATGACCTTCCGCGAGCTCCGGCGCCTGCTGGTCCACCGCGGTGTCGAGTGCCGGGATGCGGATCCCGCCGACTTCGATCCGCCGCTGGGCGGCCTCGGCACCCTGTACCCGCTCAGCGGGGGCATGTTCCAGAGCTCGGCCATCCAGGAGGACCTGCTGACCGTCGACTACGTGGCGGCGGAGGGGCGGACCAACTTCGTCGAAGCCATCAAGGAGTTCGATTCGGGCGCCCTCAACGCCCGGCTGCTGGAACTGCTCTGCTGCAACGGCTGCACCATGGGCGCCGGGATGAGTGTCAAGAGCCCCCTGTTCGTCCGCCGCACCCAGCTCAGCCGGTTCGCCCGCGGACGCCACGAGGGCATGGACTGGCCGGCCTGGGAGGCGGAGATGGCCCGGTTCGCCGACCTGGACCTGGGGGTTGATTTCTGCGTCGACGATCAGCGCCACACGGCGCCGTCGCGGGACCTGCTCCGGGAGATCATGACCCGGATCGGCAAGCTGGCGCCGGAGGATGAGCTCAACTGCGGCGCCTGCGGCTACGACACCTGCGTCGAGCACGCCGAGGCCATCGCCCGCGGCGTGGCCCAGAGCGAGATGTGCCTGCCCCACACCATCGACCAGCTCCGCCGGGCGGTGAGCGAGCTGGCCCAGTCGCACCAGCAGCTCCAGGACACCCAGGAGGCGCTGATGCACTCGGAGAAACTGGCCAGCATGGGGCAGCTGGCGGCCGGCATCGCCCACGAGGTCAACAACCCGCTGGGCGTCGTGCTGATGTACTCGCACCTGCTGCACGACGAGTGCCCGTCCGATTCGCCGTTGCGGGAGGATCTGCGGATGATCACCGAGCAGGCCGACCGCTGCAAGAAGATCGTCGCCGGCCTGCTGGATTTCGCCCGCCAGAACAAGGTCCTCCACCAGCCCATCGATATCCGGGAGCTCGTCGAGCGCAACCTGCAGGCGATTCCGACCCCGGCCGGGGTGACCGTACAGGTGGAGCACCAGCTCGACGACCCGGTCGTCGAACTGGACCGGGACCAGGTGTCCCAGGTGATCATCAACCTGGTGGACAACGCCTATGCGGCCATGCCCGACGGCGGCCGCCTCACCGTGCGGACCCGCCGCGAGCACGACGATTTGGTGATCGAGGTGGAAGACACCGGGATCGGCATCCCCAAGGAAAACATCAAGAAGGTTTTTTCGCCTTTCTTCACCACCAAACAGATCGGCAAGGGCACCGGCCTTGGCCTGGCGGTGTCGTACGGCATCGTGAAAATGCACCGCGGCAACATTGCCGTCGAGTCCAACGCCGATCCCGCGGCGGGACCGACGGGCACCACATTCCGGGTGAAGCTGCCCCGCCGCGGCCCGCAGGATTAGCCGGTCCCCCATCCGGCCGATAACAAGGAGACACGCATTATGCAACAACCGAAGCACACGATCCTGGTCATCGACGACGACATCGACTTCGCCCAGCAGCTTCAGATTTCCCTGAAGGCGGCCGGTTTCGGTGTCCGCATCGCATTCGGCGAACAGGAAGCCGAGCAGGCTCTCCGGGAGGGCCGGCCGGACCTGGTGATCTCGGACCTGATGATGGAGCACATGGACGGCGGGTTCGTGTTGTGCCACCGGATCAAGCAGCAGGATCCCACCATCCCGGTGATCTTGACCACGGCCGTGACCAGCGCCACCGGGATGCGGTTCGACACCATCTCGGCCGACGAGCGCGCCTGGGTCAAGGCCGACGCCATCCTGGCCAAGCCGGTCCGGTTCGAGCAGATCATCCGGGAAATCCGCCGCCTGCTGCCGGAGGCATGATGACCGAAACGATGCGGGTCCTCATCGTCGATGACGAGCCGGGGATGCGCCTGGCGACCGAGCGCACGCTCCGCCAGTTCCAGGTCGACTTTCCCGACCTGGAGGCGAAGCTGGGATTCGATCTCCGGCAGGCCGCCAGCGGCGAGGAGGGTCTCGAGGTCATCCAGTCCTTCCGACCGCAGCTGCTCCTGCTCGATCACAAGCTGCCCGGCATGTCCGGCCTGGATGTGCTCGACCGGATCGTGGAGCAGAAGATCGAGCTGCTCACCGTCATGATCACGGCCTACGCCTCGCTGGAGACAGCGATCCGGGCCACCAAGCTGGGTGCATTCGATTTTCTGGCTAAGCCGTTCACGCCGGAGGAGCTGCGGATGACGGTGCGGAAGGCGGCGCACCACCACCTGCTCCAGCGCCGCGCCGACGAGCTGGCCCGCGAGAAGCGGCAGATCCGGTTCCAGTTCCTGTCCGTCCTGGCCCACGAGCTCAAGGCGCCCATCGCGGCCATCGAAGGCTACCTGTGCCTCCTCAAGGACCTGCCGGCCGGCATGGAGCCGCAGCAGTTCGCCCAGGTCATCGACCGGTCGCTGCTGCGCCTCGAGGGCATGCGCAAGCTGATCTTCGATCTGCTGGACCTGACCCGGATCGAATCGGGACAAAAGAAGCGCGAGCTGGCCGAACACGACCTGGTGGCGATCGCCCGGCTCTGCCTGGAAACGGTGCAGCCATCCGCCGCGGTGCGCCGGATCGAGCTGGTGTTCGAGCCGATCGGACCCGTCGTCATGACCGCCGACCGCGGCGAGATCGAGATCATCCTCAACAACCTGCTGTCCAACGCCGTGAAGTACAACCGCGACGACGGCCGCGTCACCCTGACGATCGCCCGCGAGGCGGACCGGATCTGGATCCGGGTGACCGATACCGGCATCGGCATGACCCCGGAGGAAGTGGGCCGGCTGTTCGGCGAGTTCGTCCGGATCAAGAACGAACAGACCCGCATGATCCTGGGCAGCGGACTCGGGCTGTCCATCGTCCGGCGGCTGGCCCATCTTTACGGCGGCGAGGTGTCGGTGGACAGCACACCCGGCGAGGGCAGCACGTTCAGTGTGTGGCTGGCCCCCGCCGATTGCTGCGACGCGAAGACTGCGACGGAGCCTGCCGTATGACCCTGGCGGAGATCGAAACCTGGCTGCGCGAGGAAGACGCCGGACGCCTGGAGCGGCTCTGGGCGATGGCCGACGGCGTCCGCCGGCAGCACGTGGGTGATGCCGTGCACCTGCGCGGATTGGTGGAGCTCTCGAACCACTGCCGCCGGCAGTGCGCTTACTGCGGGATCCGGGCCGGCCGGAACGAGCTGGTCCGCTACCGCCTGACTGAAACCGAGATCATGGACTGCGTGCGGCTGGCGGTATCGCTCGGCCTGGGCACAATGGTGCTACAGGCAGGCGAGGACCCCGGCCTGACCCGCGACGGCGTCGCCGGCCTCGTCCGCCGCATCAAGGCGGAGACGGCGCTGGCCGTCACCCTGAGCCTGGGGGAACGCGACGACGATGAGCTGGCGGCTTGGCGCGAGGCGGGCGCCGACCGGTACCTGCTGCGGTTCGAAACGTCCAATCCGGAGCTGTACCGCCGGATTCATCCCGCCCGGCCCGTCGAGACCCGCGACCGGCTGGCCGTGCTGGAGAGCCTGCGCCGTCTCGGCTACGAAGTCGGCAGCGGCGTCATGGTGGGGATCCCCGGGCAGACGTACCGGGACCTCGCCCGGGACATTGAGCGGCTCGGCGAGCTGCGGCTGGACATGATCGGGCTCGGGCCATACCTGCCCCACCCCGAGACGCCGCTCGGCCAGGCCGGCCAGACGGTCACGGACGCCGCCGCCGACCAGGTGCCCAACTCCGCGGTCATGGCCACCAAGGCCATGGCGCTGGCCCGGCTGGTCTGCCCGGACGCGAACATCCCCGCGACCACCGCCCTGGCGACCGTCGACCGTGCCCGCGGCCATGCACTCGGCCTGCAGCGGGGCGCCAACGTGATCATGCCCGATCTCACGCCACCCGGCTATCGTGAACTGTATGCCATCTATCCCGGCAAGACCCCGCTGACCGCCGACCGGATCGAAGCCGTCCGTGCCGTCCAGGCGCTGGTGGCGTCCCTGGGTCGGAGCGTCGGGCGTGGGCCGGGCGGCGCCAGACACCGGGAGGACGTGACGTCCCGCCCGAAGGAGTGTCCATCATGGTCGAAGTGAATGAATCCAATTTGAGCCCCCATGCGGTCGACTTCATCGATGACGACCGGCTGTCCCGGCTGGTCAGCGGACCGCCGCCGGAACCGGCCCGGGTCCGGGACGTGCTCGCCAAGAGCATGGCCAAGGAGGCTCTCAACCTCGAGGAGACGGCGGCGCTGATCCGGACCGCGGATCCGGCGCTGGTGGAGGAGATCTTCGAGTCGGCGCGGCAACTCAAACGCGACGTCTACGGGAACCGGATCGTTCTGTTCGCCCCGCTGTACATCGGCAACGAGTGCCTCAACGAGTGCGGCTACTGCGCCTTTCGCCAGTCCAACTCCGACGTGATCCGGCGCACGCTGCGGCCCGACGAGCTGCACCAGCAGGTGACGGCCCTGGAACAGCAGGGTCACAAGCGGCTGATCCTGGTGTTCGGCGAGCATCCCAGCTACGACGCCGAGTTCATCGCCGCCACCACCCGGCAGGTGTACGGCATCCGTGTCGGGCACGGCGAGATCCGCCGGGTCAACATCAATGCCGCTCCGTTCGACCACGCCGGCTACCGGATCATCAAGGAAGCGGGGATCGGCACCTACCAGATCTTCCAGGAGACCTACCACCACCCCACCTACACCCGCTACCACCCGGCTCATACCCGGAAGGGCAACTACCTCTGGCGCCTGGACGGCCTGTCCCGGGCCATGGAGGCCGGCCTCGACGACGTGGGACTGGGCGTGCTGTTCGGGCTTTACGACTGGCGCTTCGAGCTGCTCGGGCTCATCAGCCACGCCCGCCACCTGCAGAAGCGCTACAGCGTCGGGCCGCACACCATCAGCTTCCCGCGGATCCGGCCCGCCTGCGGGGTGCGGGTGGACCCGGCGTGGACGGTCGCCGACGCCGACTTCAAGCGGCTCATCGCCATCCTGCGCCTGGCCGTGCCGTACACCGGCCTCATCCTGACCGCACGGGAGACTCCGGAGATCCGCCGCGAGCTGCTGGGCTTCGGCGTGTCCCAGATCGACGCCGGTAGCCGGCTCGAGCTGGGCGGCTACACCGAGGCCGGCGACGCGCAGTGCATGGAGCGGGAGCAGTTCGAGCTGGGCGACATCCGCTCGCTGGACGAGACCATCCGCCAGCTCCTGCACGACGGCTTCATCCCGAGCTTCTGCACTTCCTGCTACCGCCTCAACCGCACCGGCGAGCACTTCATGGAGTACGCCATCCCCGGGTTCATCCAGCGCTTCTGCACTCCCAACGCCCTGATGACCCTCGTCGAGTACCTCGAGGATTACGCGTCCCCCGAAACCCGCGCCGCGGGTGAGGCGCTGCTGGCAAGCGAGCTCGACCGCATCGCCGACGCCCCCGTTCGGAGCCGCCTGGAGGCCCGGCTGGCGCGGATCCGCGGCGGTGAGCGCGACATTTACCTGTGAGCGGCGCCACCACCGCCCGCGGCGCCCGTGCCCGGGCGCGGACGGCCCGCCCAATCGATCGGTAGGTGAACATGAACAAAGCCCCCCGCGGCATGCGGCTGCACATCGGGTTCTTCGGCCGGCGCAACGTCGGCAAGAGCTCCCTGCTCAACGCGCTGGTCCGGCAGTCGGTCTCCATCGTCTCGCCCGAGGCGGGGACCACCACCGATCCGGTGGAAAAGCCCATGGAGTTCCTCCCCCTGGGCCCGGTGCTGTTCATCGACACGGCCGGGATCGACGACACCGGCGCCCTGGGCGACCTGCGGATCGGCCGGACCCGCCAGGTCCTGGACCGGACGGACCTCGGCCTGGTCGTCGCCGGTTCGGCCGGCTGGGGCGAATTCGAGGAGGCGCTCCTCGACGAGTTCGCCCGCCGCGGGGTGGCTGCCGTCGCGGTGTTCAACCAGGTGGATGTCGCCGCTCCGGCTGACGACGTCCTGGCCGGACTGGCGGCGCGGCGGGTGCCCGTGGTGCGGACCTGCGCCCGCTCCGGCGAGGGGCTGGCGGCGCTGCGTGAGGCCATCCTGCGGGCCGCGCCCGACGATTTCATCGACTCCCCCGCCATCCTGCGCGACCTCGTCCCGCCGGGCGAGCTGGCCGTGCTCGTGGTGCCCATCGACAAGGAGGCGCCGCGGGGACGCCTCATCCTGCCCCAGGTCCAGACCATCCGCGACCTGCTTGACGGCGACGCCACCTGCCTCGTGACCAAGGAGCGCGAGCTGCGCGGCGTGCTGGAGCGCCTCACCCGGCCCCCCGCCATCGTGGTCACCGACTCCCAGGCCTTCCGGCAGGTGGCCGCCGACACGCCGCCGGCGGTGCCGCTGACCTCGTTCTCCATCCTCTTCGCCCGCTTCAAGGGCGACCTGGCCGAGCTGGCCCGCGGCGCGGCGGCCATCGCCACCCTCCGGCCGGGCGACCGGGTGCTGGTGGCCGAAGCGTGCAGTCACCATCCCATCGCCGACGACATCGGCCGGGTCAAGCTGCCGCGCTGGCTCACCGAGCACGTGGGCGGCCCCCTCGAGTTTGACACCGTCCAGGGGCACGATTTCCCGGCGGACCTGGGCCGCTACCGCCTCGTGGTGCACTGCGGCGGCTGTATGCAGAACCGCCGGGAGATGCTGGGCCGGATCCTGCGCAGCCGCGCCGCCGGCGTGCCGGTGACCAACTACGGCGTGGCCATCGCCGCGACCATGGGGATTCTCGACCGCGCCCTCGCCCCCTTCCCCTCCGCCCTGGCGGCCTGGCGCGCCGCGTCGACGCCGGCGTCCTGATCCCGCGCTCCCGCCCGGCGCGCTCCTGCCCGCTCACCGCGCGCGTCCCGCCGGGGACGCCGGTCCGTTCACGGCGAACGCCGCCGTCCCCTGAAGGTCCGCTCCAGATAGCCGCTGCGGTACACCGCGGTCAGGCCCCGCAGGTACAACCCCGGGAACAGCCGCTGGCACAGCCAGATCGCCCGTCCGCCGAGCGGGGTGATCACGCGGAACCGCCCGCGGCCGACGGCGCGGACCACGCGGCGGGCGATCGCGTCGGCGGTGGTCCGGGAACGCCGGAGCAGCACCTCGGCCATCCGCCGCTGGCGCGCGTCGGTGGAGGTGAAGCCCTCCATGATATTGGACCGGAAGTAGGTGGGGCAGACCACCGTCACGCCCACCCGGTGGTGCGCCAGCTCCACCCGCAGGGTTTCGGACAGGGCGATCACCGCGGCCTTGGACGTGTTGTAGCCGGCCATTTCGGGATACGTGGCGAACCCGGCGGCGGAGGCGACGTTGACGATGTGGCCGCCGCCCTGCGCCTTGAAGACGGGGATGAAGGTGCGGCAGCCGTGGATCACGCTTCGGAGGTTGACGGCCAGGATGCGGTCCCACTCCGCGAGGGGGATCTGCTCGAAGTGGCCGGCGGCCACACTGCCGACGTTGTTCACCAGGATGTCGAGCCCGCCCCAGGCGTCGCCGACGGCGCGCGCCGCCGCCGCCAGGTCTTCGGGACGGCAGACGTCGCAGGGGATCTCCAGCGCCTCGCCGCCGGCCGCCCGGACCCGTCGCGCCGTTTCCTTCGCCCGTCCGGCGTCGATTTCGGCGACGGCGACCCGCCAGCCCAGGCGGGCGAACTCCAGGGCCAGGGCCCGGCCGAGCCCGGAGCCGGCGCCGGTGATCAGGACGCGCCTGCAGGGAAACCGCTTCATGTTCTGGCTGCTCCTTGGACGGCCGCAGCGGACGCAGTGTGCGGGCGGCCGATTTGTCCGTTCGCACCCGATCGGACCGCCGGCCCGCGCGACGGCCCCGTCCCGCCCCCATTATCCGGCCCCTCCCCTCCGTTTTCAACCGCGCGCTGTCAGATCGCGCACGAGTCTTCGGCCGGCCAGGCAGTGCTGCCAGCCGGGCCGCCGGATAAAGTCGGGAGGCCGCCAGGCCGAGTCAGCGGAGTGAGTCAGCAGAGAGTCAGCTCGAAAATGCAGCGCGTGCCGCCGGCGAGCTTGGTTTCCTTCAGGCGGGCCTGGACCGGTCGGCCGAAGATGGCCTCGAAGCTCTCCTTCTGGTACCCGACGGAGCAGTTGCACCAGACGGACGGCGTCCGCTTCGGGTCCACCAGCGGGCAGCCGCACGGCCCGGCCGCCACCGCGACGGTGACGACGCCCTTCTCCCGGTCCCAGGTGAACTCGGTGCCCCACGCTTGCCGGGCCGCGGCGAAGTAGCCCTCCGGGTTTCCCTTGAAGCGGACCCCGAGCTGGCCCAGTCGGGCGCACTCGCGGCCGGTCTGCTCCAGGATCCCCGCGCAGGTCTCGGCGGGCGTGCCGGCGACCATGGCGCCGAGGAGCTTCGCCAGTTGGTAGCGGGCAAAGAGCAGTCGCTGATCCTCCTGCGGAGTATCGGCCGCATGCACCAAACCGGGCGAACCGATGAGGTTCAATGCGCAGCCGCACACGCCCAGTCCACACGCGCGCATCAGAAATTCCTTGCGATCCATGGGGTCTCCTTGCGGGAAGTTGACGTCTGCCGCCGAATACTGTTGCTCCGTGGTGTACGTCCGGCGCCGGAGAAAGTTTGTCTCACCCATGTCAGGTACCTCGCGACCTCCGGCCAGGCACCTCGCGGTCTCCGGCCGCGAGTTCGCCTTGCCCGACCGCGGCGATACGGCACCGGTTATGAGTGCGCTAACACGTCTGCGCTCTGGTCTCCCGCGGAGGGGACGCCGGGATCTGGCTTTCCGCGACTGACCGTTCGCCCTGATTGTACCCCGCGCGCGTCCCGCGCACCCGGACCTGTCGATTCGGGCTACACGCCGCCGCCGCATTCGCGGCGGGATTGTGCCGCGGGCCGCGTTCGGCGAACGCGGCCTACGACAATGGCCGCGCCCCGGAGCGGGCGCGGGGAGCCGTCACTACAGATAGCGTTCATCATACGGCGTGCCGGCAGCGTCCAGGAAGCGGCGATATTCTTCCTGGAAGGTCTCCCGGCGGTGGTGTTCATCCTGATGTTCGATGTAGTGCCGGACCGCCTCCCGCCGACTCCACCATCCGCACCGCCTCTGCCATTCGCGGCGCGACCGGCCTCCCGGCGTTCTCCTCGCGCCCCGTCAGGGCGCGGTTCCGCAAGGAATGATCGGCTTTCCAGGGGCTGCGGCCCGCCCTGCCGGGCGCGGCCTTGACCCTGGCTAATATCTTCGCCTCCCTTCGGGAGGCGGGGCGTAATGGACGAGAAGCATGGTCGCCTCCGTCAACGGCCTCCATGGCACACCGATGGGCTATAATGCCCCCATGGACTCGTGCGGCCACATCCTGGGGCGGGCGGTGACGGGGGGCGGGGGCAACCTGCCGAGCGCGCTGGCGCTGGCGGTGAGCCGGGCGACGAACCGTCTGGGCGGCGCCGGGTATTACCACGACGTGCTGGGGAACCCGGTGACCATGCCGGCTGCCGACGGCGCCGGGACCGTGAGCATGTCCTACCTCGACCAGGGGCACATCGGCACGCTCACCGACGCGAAAGTGTAGTTCTCCGACCTTAATAATTAATGTCACTGTGACGCGGGCTGTCTGGCGGGGACGGGTGAACGCTGTAACGTGTTGATAAATGGCGCGCCCGGCAGGGCTCGAACCTGCAACCCCCGGCTTAGAAGGCCGGTGCTCTGTCCGGTTGAGCTACGGGCGCACATTAAGAGGCAGCAATTACGGACGCCGGTTCCAGGCGGCGCGATCCGCCGGCGCCCCCGGGCGCCGGCGTCCGCATCGTTGTCCACCGGCGGGAAGAAATGGTCGGGACAGCAGGATTTGAACCTGCGACCTCCTGCGCCCAAGGCAGGCGCGCTGACCAGGCTGCGCTATGTCCCGCCCGAAAAGATCCGGGCATGAGTGTAGAAGCGGGGGCGGAGTTTGTCAAGGGAAGCGGCTTTGCGGAAAATCCGACCGGCCGACGCTCACCGCAAGGAATTTCATTTGTCATCGATCATTTTTCATTCGGCATGTGACATCGCGGAGACGGACTGCGCTTGCTTCCGGTACAGGCGGTTTCACCTGACGCATTGCAGCGCGGGGCGGCGGCGCGCCGCCGCGCCGCCGCGGCGGATCAGGCGGGGGACGCCGGCGGGTACGCCAGCCGCAGCTCGGCGCGGAGGGTCCGGTAGAACGCGTCCCGGGCGTGCCGCTCGAGCCAGGGGAGGTGCCCGCACCGCTCCAGCAGGACGAGCCGGAAGCCGGGCAGGACGGCCGCCAGCGGCTCGGCCACGCCGCCGGCCGGGTGGGAGTCGCAGTCGCCATGGATGGCCGTCACGGGACAGCGGACCGACCGCGCCAGCTCCAGGAGCCCGCCGCGGCGACGCAGTTCCGCCATCTCCGGCCAGACGCGGGCGTAGATCCGGGCCTGGTGGGCCAGCGCCCCGGTGTCCGTCGTCAGGAGATCGCAGGCGTCGGCCCGGGTGGCCAGGGCGCCGAGCCGGGCGAAGGCGGCGTCGGCCTCGGGCCGGCCGGGGTCGCCGAACGCTGCGTCGGCCAGCGCCGTCCATTCCCGCCGTTCGGCCGCGCTGAGGCGGCTCCAGCGGGTGGCCTGAACGGCGGCGGCGTGCCGTTCCGTGAACGCGCCGCTCCCCACCAGCAGCAACCGGCGGGCGCACTCAGGGTGGTGCGCCGCCAGCACGACCGCCAGCATGGCGCCCCAGGACGATCCGATCAGGACCAGGGGCATTTCGCCGGCGCCGGCCAGAACGGCGCGCAGCTCCGCCACCTGGCCGTCCAGCGTGTCGGCGGTCTGGAGCGGCTCCAGCACGCCCCAGGCGTCGGCCAGTTCGCGGGCCACCGGCGCCATGCAGCCGGGCGCGCCCGGTCCGCCGTGGATCACCGCCACGCGGCAGGGTGCTCGTCCGTAAATTCTCAGGTTATCCATCCTCGCCCCCCCTCCCCGCCCCGTCACGTCCGCACTCGCCTATTCGTTCTCGTGCTCGTAATCGTACTCGTAATCGTGCTCGTCATCGTAATCGTACTCGAAAGCGACAGTTGATGGTTGATGGTTGATGAATTTTAGCTTTTTGTCTCGGTGCGTCAGGTCGCGCGGAACAGCATCGACTCCTCGTCCGTCCATTTAACCCTTCGGCGACCGCTCCCGCTTCAGGCGGCGGCGCCGGCACCACGCCAGCGCGCCCCCCGGCAGGAGAAAGCAGACGATGCCGCCAGCCAGGAGCGCGATCCGGGTCCCCGGCGACAGGCGCGCGGAATGGCCCAGCGCGGCGTACACGTACCAGGCCGTGGACCAGATCAGCCCCACCCCCGCGGCCGTCGCCAGCAGCGTGGCGCCATGGAGAACGCGGACGGGCCGGCCGGCGCGGACGGCGCGCGCCACGTTCACGACGGCCCACCCCAGGACCAGGGCAAGACCGAGCACCGCCAGAATGACCAGAGGCAGGATCGTCATCGCCGGACTCCTGACCTGCACGTCAACGCTCTCCGGCTCATCCGATGTACCACGCCGGCGGGGTTGTCACCCTATCCTCCCAGCCGCACCGCCGGCAGCGCCAGGCGGTCGTCTTTGTTTTCTCCGACAGCCACGGCTCGGTGCTGGTCTCGTAGTTTCCCGTGTCGGTCCAGGTGACCGTCTCCTCGAGGTCGTGGACGGTTCGCCCGCACCGCGCGCAGCGGCAGCGGTCGTCCGGGACGTGGCCGCGCAGCCAGCAGACGAGTCCCATCACATCCCCCAGAACCGGCCTTACCGGCTGATCATGGCAATCGGTCGCCTGCCTCCGGCAGGCTCCTTATCAGGGCGATGGCACGGCGGTACTTTTCGATGCGGATGCGATCCCTGTCGGTAGGGGCGGCGATGCGGGCGAGGTCGCAATTGTCCTCGAGGTCGGCCAGTTTCACCCGCCGGCCCACCGGGTGGGCGGCCGCCCGGAGGACAAAGTCTTCGTACGCCTCGCCGGCGCGCTTCGTCACGGCGTCGAGGGCGGCGAGCACGGTTTCGGAGAATCCCTCGGCGCGCAAGGAGTCCAGCGTCCAGCCGCAGTCCTCGATGACGTCATGGAGGACTCCAGTGATGCGCTCTTCCAGCGTCTCCAGCCGGAGCATCACCCGGAGCGGGTGCAGAATGTACGGCGCGCCGGCCTTGTCCGTCTGGCCGGCGTGCCCGCGGGCGGCGATCTCGATGGCGCGCTCCAGCGATCCGAGCGACCGTCGGGCGGCGTGGTCGGGCACGGGTGGCTCCTGCCGCAGTGATTGTTGACGGAACGATCCGCGCCGGTGATTGTACCACGAACGTCCGGCGCGTTACTCCAGCTTGCGGAGACGGGTGCCGAGGAGGACGCCCGCGGCGCCGAGCACCGGGTTGAGCAGCGTGAGCCACATGGGCTGCTGCGCCATCTGCATCGCGTCGAAGTTGGAGACCGCGCCGGAGCGTGAGGCCGGCACCCGCTCGCCGGAATGGGTGAACTCCATGGCCGCGACGGCCAGGCCCAGCGCCACCACCACCACGGCCAGCGCGATCACCGCGGCGCGGCGGCGCCCGATGCGGGCGCACACCCAGCCGCCGACCAGCGCGGCGACGACGCTCAGGACGACGCTCACCACGATCCAGAGCTTTGACACGTCGAAAGATCCGGGCCGGAAGGAGCCTTCCGTGCCGATGATCAGATAGGCCGCGGAGAACGTGGTGAACACGAACACGGCCATGGCCAGGTAGCCGACGATGACCGCCAGAATGATACGTAGCATGGACAGTTTCCTCTCAAGTGGCAGGATCGAACTGATCGGTCAGATGACGGGAACGGGGCTTCGTATTCCGGATCGGCGTCACGGAGACCGGCGTGGCCCGCAAACGGCTGCACCAACCCTGCGGGAGCGCGGGTGTCGGCCGCTCAGTCGTGGTTCAGGGTGATGGCCTGGACGGGGCAGGCGTCGGCGGCATCCTGCGCCTTGGCGGTCACGCCGAGCGCCGCATGGTCGGGGTGTTTCGCCACCGCCACGTCGCCGTCCATCTCGAACACCTCGGGGCAGATATCCGTGCACAGGGTGCAGCCGGTGCACAGGTCGGGATTCACATATGCGTGCTGGCCCATGGTCGCCTCCTGGCGGGTCGATGGTTCAATTGTAGCACGGCCGTGCGCCACCGGGTCGCTACGACCGGACCGGGATCCAGAGCAGGGTGAAGCCGAGCACCTGGATATCGGTCTTTTCCAGCCGGACTGGCAGCGTTTCGATCTCCTCCACCCGGCGGTTCGCCTCCTGTTCCAGCCGGGCGATCTGTTCGGCCAGCTCCTTTTCCATGGCGGCGACGTCCGCCTCGAGGTCCTTCACCAGTTGCGATTTGGTTTCGACCGACTGGGCGCTGGCGGCGGTCATCCGGCGCTTGCTCATGGCGCCGGAGAACGCCCGCCGGCTGCGCGATCCCAAAAACATGCCCAGGATGCTCTCGCCGGCGTTGACCAGCTCCTCGTTGCGCCGCGCGGCATGGGCCTGCTCCTTGTGGGCCAGCTCGATCCGGGCGCGCTGCAGGCGGTCACCCAGCGTGTTGAGCTTTTGCTTGTAGCGGGTTTCCAGCGTCCGGACCTTGGCGTCGACCTCGTCATCGGCGGCGGCGCGGCAGCGGGCGACGAACGCGTCGCGGCTCTCGCCGGGCTGCGAAACCAGTTTCAGGGCGGCGTGGCGTTGCAGCTCGATGGCTTCCTCGCGCCACACGTCCTCGAGCACCGTGTCCGTCAGGGCCGCCTCGGCTTTCCGGTCCAGCCACGTGGCCGCCACCGGGGCGAAACGGGCGCCGGCCGCTGGCGGCACCGACAGCGGGGCGCCGGCCCAGACGGCGCTCAGATTCTCCCAGACCGGTGTCGCGGCCGCGTCCAGCGGACCCGCGGCGCGGTAGAACTCCTGCTCGGCGAAGAAATGGTGGCGTTCCTCGTCGAAGACCGCCTTCACCCGGGCCAGGACGTACGGCGCGTAACGGAAGGGAAGCGCCTGGGGCACCGCGACTTTCGGGAACAGGCTCTTCAACTCCTCGTAGTGGGCGGAACCCGGCGCCAGGTACACCCGCGGCCAGGACGGAAAGACCTGCGGCTCGGCCGGCAGGTCGCCGCCCAAGCCCGCGGGGGCGGACGGGGCGGGCGCGGGCGGCCCGGCGACCGCCGGCGTCGCATCTGCGGCCGGCGGCGCGGCCGCCGCGGCGGGCGCCGGCGCCGGTCCGGCCGCGGACGGCTTCTGCAGCACGCCCGTCGTGTACAGCGCCGCCACATTGGCCAGGCTCATGGGACCGGCCAGATAGCTCATGGCCCAGCGGGTGGTGATGAAGGCCAGTTCCTCTTCGTGGACGTTTTTCACCAGGAACTGCCGCTTCTGGAGCGCCGACATGGCCGCGTCGGTGTCGGCGCGGTTCGGCCCGCCGCCGGCCAGCTCGAGGCCGTCCAGGAGGCGGGCCTTGTCGCCCTCGGCCTGGAGGCGGCCGATGAACCAGGTGCCCATGTTGGTGAGCCCCTTGTAGTCCACGTCCACGGGATTCTGGGTGGCCAGCAGCACGCCCACGCCGAACGCCCGCGCCTGCTTCAGCAGGGTCATGAGCGGTCCCTTGGCGGCCGGGTTGCGCGGGTAGGGCGGTGCGTAGCCGGCAATCTCGTCGAAGTAGAGGAGGGCGCGCAGGGCGTCGGAGCCCTGCTGGCGCCGCATCCAGGCGACCATCTCGTTGAGCACCGCGGCGACGACGAACATCCGCTCGGCGTCGCTCAGGTGGGCCAGGTAGAAGATGTTGCACGGCACCCGGCCGCCACGCTCGGCCAGCAGCGCGTCCATGGCCAGAGGCGAGCCCTGGCGCCACAGGGCGAAGGACGGCGCGGCGACGATGCCATTGAGGGTCATGGCCAGCTTGCGCCGCTGGGCGGGCGGATACAGCTCGTCCACCGGGAAGATGCCCAGCTTGGTCACGGGCGGCGACTGGATGGCACCCAGCAGCGACTCCATCGTCACCTCGTGCCCCTGGCTCCAGAAGAATTCCAGGATGTTGGCGAGCAGGATGTGCTCGGGACTCTGGATCGGATCGGCCTCGATCCCCACCAGTCCGAGCAGGGCCGACGCGGCGCCGCTGACGCGGTCGGCGCGCCGCTCCGGATCGGCCAAGTCGCCGCGATCCGGCTGGAGCATGCTCAGGACGTTGAGCGGCTCGCCCGCGGACGAGCCCGGGGTGAAGACGCGAAAGGCGGCCAGCTCCCGGAGCTGGTTCAGCCGCGCGGGTGCGACGGTCCACTTGGCCAGCCCGTCGCGCCACGAGGCGGCGGTCTCCGCCGCCAGTTGCACCGGCTCGCATCCGCGCCGGCGCGCCTCGGCCGCCGAGACCCAGGGGGCGAACGCCGTCGCCTCGAACCCGGGGAACTGGAGGCACAGGTTGGCCAGGTCGCCCTTGGGATCGAGGATGACCAGCGGGATCCGCTGCAGCAGCAACTCCTCGAGCAGGACCAGGGCCAGGCCGGTCTTGCCGCTGCCGGTCATGCCCACGATCAGGCCGTGGGTGGTCAGATCGTCGGGATCGTAGTGCCAGGGTCCCTTGGGCGCGCCGCCGGGTGCGTCCAGCGAGGCCCCCACGTACAGTTTGGCGTTGGCCACGGGTCACCTCCCTCGGAATCCGGAGTTGTCGACTTCTCAGTCTATCCAATTTTGGACCGGCAATAAATCATAAATCGCGTCAACTCCGCTGCGGGCGGCCGGCCGGGCGATCCATTCCCCGGCCTCGGAAAATGTCGGGCCGAACCGGCCGGCTTGCTTGCCGCAGCAGCGCTTTGTGTTATAATGCGTTTTACAAGCGCTGGGCTGTAGGTGACGCCACGGCGTCACCGTCGGGAATGGCGGGGCCTCCGGCGAACCGATCTCGGACAGGTTGCGGGTGGTTGTCAGGAATCTTTCTCCGGCGGAGCTCATCTGAGACCGGAGAAGGAACGGCGGCGAGTGCGATCGGCTGAAACTCCAATTCACTGGATTCTTGTATGTCGAACAACTGGAAGGTCCAACGGAAGGAAGGGCGGGTGTCCATCCGGGTGCCCATGACCATGGAGTTCATGGACGAGCAGGACACCATCCGCTCGGTGGCCATCATCGCGGAGAACGTGTCGCGCAAGGGATTCCGCTTCTCGTTCGAGGATGCGGACAACCTGCCCATCGAGTTCAAGGTGGGCCGCGAGTACGAAGTCAACCTGTCGTTCGGCCGCAAAAAGGTGAAGGGGATCATCGCCATCGTCTGGAAGAACGGCGAAATGCACGGCGTGTCGTTCGTCGAGCGGGAAAAGGGCTGGGTGGTGAACTAGCGCCGGCCCACCCGACCGCCGCCATTTGTTTTTTCCCATTGTTTCCTTTACAATACCCGCTTTCGGATTCCACCCTTCGAGGTGCTTCATGATCACCTGTGTGCGGGGCACCCGCGACATCCTCCCCGACGAGATCCACCTGTGGCACCTGGTGGAGCGGGAGAGCGCCGCCATCTTCGACCGGTACGGCTTCGAGGAGCTGCGGCTGCCCATCTTCGAGGTGACCGAGCTGTTCGCCCGCGGGATCGGCGACACCACCGACATCGTCGAGAAGGAGATGTACACCTTCACCGACCGGAACGACCAGTCGCTGACCCTGCGCCCCGAGGGAACGGCCTCGCTGGTGCGCGCCTACATCCAGCATCAGCTTTACAAGGACGGCGGAACCCGCAAACTGTACTACGCCGGCCCCATGTTCCGTTACGAGCGGCCGCAGAAGGGCCGCTACCGCCAGTTCTACCAGATCGGCGCCGAGGTGCTCGGCCCCGACAGCCCCGGCGTCGAAGCCGAGGTCATCGACATGCTCATGCTGCTGATGGACCGGCTGGGCATCGGCGACACCCGCCTCTGGATCAACTCCATCGGCTGCCCCGCCTGCCGGCCGGCCTTCCTGGCCGTGCTGCAGGAGCGGGAGCAGGCGGCGGCCGGCCGCCTCTGTGCCGACTGCGTCCGCCGGATCGCCGCCAATCCCCTGCGGGTGCTGGATTGCAAGAACCCGGACTGTCAGGACACCATCAACTCCCTGCCGAGCATCCTCGACTACCTGTGCGCGCCGTGCCGGTCGCACCACGAGCGGCTCAAGAAGCACCTGGGGCTGCTGGGGATCGCGTACCACGAAAACCCCCGGATGGTCCGCGGCCTGGACTACTACGTGAAGACCACGTTCGAGATCACCTCCGGCGCCCTGGGCGCCCAGAATTCGCTGCTCGGCGGCGGCCGCTACGATGGATTGGTGGAGCAACTGGGGGGACCGCCCACCCACGGCTTCGGGTTCGCCCTCGGCCTGGACCGGTTCGTGCTGGCCCTGCCCGAGGCGGTGCGCGCCGGCTCGCGGCCGGTGCCGGACGTCCATCTGGCGCCGCTCGGCGAGACGGCCCAAGAACTGGCCCAGGTGGTGGCCGCCCGGCTGCGCCGCGCGGGCTTTGCGGTGAGCCAGGACTTCCAGGACCGCAGCCTCAAGAGCCACCTGCGCCACGCCAACCGCCTGGGCGTGCCGCGCGTGGTGATCATCGGCGACGCGGAAGCCGAAGCCGGCCAGGCCGCCCTGAAGAGCCTGATCACCGGCGACCAGATTCTGGTGCCGCTGACCGAGCTGGAGGCCGTCCTCCGGCAGCAGCCCGCCGAGAAGGAGTGACGCGATGAGTCTGCGCACGCACACCTGTGGCGAACCCGACCTCGAGCTTGTGGGCCGGGCCGTGACCCTGGCGGGCTGGGTGCACGCCCAGCGCGATCTCGGCAGCCTGCTGTTCCTGCAGCTGCGCGACCGGTACGGCCTCTGCCAGGTGACGTTCTATCGGGACCGCGACGCGGCGCTCTATGAACGGGCCGCCGCCCTGCGGTCGGAGTTCGTCATCCGCGTCCGGGGCCAGGTGGCCGCCCGCACGCCGGAAAACGTCAACCCGCACATGCCCACGGGCCGGGTGGAGGTGGTGGCCGACGAGCTCGAGGTGCTCAGCCCGGCGGAGCTGCCCCCCTTCGAGATCCAGGACGAGGTCCGGGCCTCCGAGGAGCTGCGCCTGAAATACCGCTACCTCGACTTGCGCCGCGCGCCCATGACCGCGAACCTGGTCCTGCGGCACCGGGTAGCCCTGGAGATCCGGCGGTACCTCGACGCGCAGCGCTTCCTGGAGCTCGAGACGCCCTTCCTGACGCGCTCGACGCCCGAGGGCGCCCGCGATTACCTCGTGCCCAGCCGGATCCACCACGGCAAGTTCTATGCCCTGCCCCAATCGCCGCAGCTGTTCAAGCAGCTGCTCATGATCGCCGGCCAGGACCGCTACTTCCAGATCGTGCGCTGCTTCCGCGACGAGGACCTGCGCGCCGACCGCCAGCCCGAGTTCACCCAGGTGGACATCGAGATGAGCTTCGTCACGCGGGAGGACATCATCGCCCTGCTGGAACCCATGATGCAGCAGGTGTTCCGCCTGGCGGGCGTCGAGGTGCCGGCGCCGTTCCCGCGGATGTCCTACCGCGAGGCGATGGACCGCTTCGGGTCCGACCGGCCCGATGTCCGCGCGGGGATGGAGATCCACGACCTGTCGGACTGCTTCCGCGACGGGCCGTTCGCCGTGTTCGCGCGGATCGTCGCCGATGGCGGCTGCGTCCGCGGCCTGGCCATCCCCGGCGGCGCGAAGTACTCCCGCAAGGATCTGGACGGCCTGCAGGAGGTTGTCAAGGCCTGCGGTGCCGCCGGCCTGGCCTGGATCCGGCCCGACGACGGCAAATGGAAGTCCTCGCTGCCGGCGGCCGTCCCCGACAGCGTGAAGGAGCGCGCCTTCCAGGCGGCGGCCGGCGCCGCCGGCACCCTGGTCGTCCTCGTGGCCGGCCCCTACAAGACCGTGAGCGAGGCGCTGGGCACCCTCCGCCTCCACGTGGCGCGGCGCGAAGGCTGGCTCGATGATCGCGACTTCCGCTTCCTCTGGGTGGTGGACTTCCCCATGTTCGAGTACGACGCGGCTGACGGCCGGTACTACGCCTGCCACCATCCCTTCACCGCGCCGGCGGATCCCGCTTACGCCGATCCGGCGGCGGCGCTGGCGCAGGCCTACGACCTGGTGCTCAACGGCACCGAGATCGGCGGCGGCTCCATCCGTATCCACCGCGAGGATGTCCAGCGCAAGGTGTTCGGCACCCTGGGCATCGGTCCGACCGAAGCCCAGGAGAAATTCGGATTTTTCCTCGAGGCGCTGCGCTACGGGACGCCGCCTCACGGCGGCATCGCCCTCGGCCTCGATCGGCTGGTCATGGTGCTGGCCGGCGGCAAGTCGATCCGGGACGTCATCCCCTTCCCCAAGACCACCTCGGCGATGTGCCTGATGTCCGGGTCGCCGTCGACGGTGGCGCCCGACCAGCTTCGCGAACTGCACCTGGCTATCTCCGGAGAGGGCGATGGGCAGTGACATCCAATTCCTGAAGCAGTCCGAGCTGTTCAAGGGGCTGCCGAACTCCCTGCTGGAAGACGTGTACCGCCGCGGCATCATCCGCCGCCTGGGACCGGGCGAGCTGCTCTTCCGCGAGGGCGAACAGGGTTTCAGCCTGTTCGTGATCCGCGGCGGCGTGGTGGAGATCCAGAAAGCCAAGCCCAACGACGCGCCCCCCGCCGTGGTCGCCTACCTCACCACCGGCGAGTGCCTGGGCGAGATGGCCCTGATCACCGGCCGCCCCCGCTCGGCCTCGGCCCGGGTGCCGCAGCAGGCCGAGCTGCTCGAGATCCCGCCGGAGGCCTACGAGGAGCTCATCCTGAGCAACAATTTCTTCCTCCGGCGGCTCTGCGAGCTGCTGGCCTGCCGGCTGGAGAGCGCCGACACGAAACTGGCGTCCAGCCAGGCGGGTAAGGAGCTGCGGGGCAGCCTGCAGTACTTCGACGTCGCCACCGTGATGCAGACGCTGATCAACTCGGGCCAGAACGGCGTCATGGTCATCGAGACACCCGACAAGCGCCGGGCCGAGGTGGTGTTCGCCGCCGGCAAGGTGCTGTACGCCAAGATCGGGGTCCTGGAGGGCGAAGAGGCCTTCTACCAGATCTTCCAGCACGACCTGACCGGCGAGTTCATCTTCCGGGGCGAGCAGGTGGACTCCCTGACCTTCGAGGCGCCCATCGAGAAGAGCCCCATGAACCTCCTGCTGGAAGCCATGCGGATGAAGGACGAGCTGCTGGTGTTCACCGCCGAGATTTCCGATTTCGCCCAGGTCTTCCGGCCGACGCGCCCCACCCTGGACTGGGACGACGAGGAGACGCTCGACAGCGCCCTGCTGATCTGGATGAAAATCACCGAAGGCGCCAGCCTGGCGAAGATCCTGGCCGACGTGCCGCGCTGCACCTACAACACCCTGGCTATCATCCGGCGGATGCTGGACCAGGGGCTCATCCGCTGATGTCCGCCTGGCTGAACCTGCCCAACGCCCTGTCCGCCAGCCGGGTGGCAGTGTTGCCGTTCATGGTGTACGCCATGGCCGGCTCCCACCGGCTGCTGCTCCTGGTTCTGGTCGGCTGGGTGGCGCTGAGCGACTTTTTCGACGGGCTGGCCGCCCGCCGGTTGGGCCAGGTGTCGGATCTGGGGAAGGCGCTGGACCCGGCCGCGGACAAGATCTGCGCGCTGGTCCTGAGTGCGGCCCTGGTCCTGTACACCGATTTCCCCACGTGGGCCATGGTCCTGCTGTACGTCAAGGATGGCCTCATCGCCCTGGGCGGCTGGCTCATCTCCCGCCGGGAGCGCGTGCCCATCGTGCCCAACTTCTGGGGCAAAGCCGCGGTGTTTGCCGAGATGGTCGCGTTCTTCGCTTACGCCTTCGACCTCGAGCCGCTGCAACGCGACGCCCTCTGGGTGATGACCGGCTTCGTGGCGGTCTCGTTCGCCACCTACGCCGCGATCTTCGTGGAAGTGGCGCGCGGCCGGCGCCGCGTGGCCGACGTCGTGGCCGCGTACGGCAGCTACGGCCTGCCCCGGGGCGACCGGGCCCGGGAACGCTGGATCCGGTGGTTGATCCTGGCCCTGTGCGCCGCGCTGCTCCTCCGGCTGGCCTGGCTGATCGCCGCCCACTGGGCGGCGATGCGCGTGTTGCCCTGAGTCATGGGCTGTGCGACGGCCGGCCGGACGGGCCGCCGCCGCCCCCCTGCCCCGCCTGCCGTCCGCAGGATCATCGCCGCCCCAGGCGGACGTGTCCGCCCGGCGAGCGCCCATCAATGGTCGTAGAAAACCCCGGTGGGTGAAGCGATGTCCACCCCTCCCTCACAGACCGTGCCCCAGCTGGGGAACGCGCTGTCCCAGCTGTTGAAACGGATTCCGATGGTGCACTTGTCCTCGATGAACAGGTCGCAGTGGTGGTTGCCCATCAGCACGTTGCCGCCGGTGCCGTAATACAGCCCGCCGCCCAGGTCCGGGTCCGCATCCGCCCCGACGAACACGCCGATGGTGTTGCCGGTCAGCGTGCAGTCCGTGATGACGGTCCGCCCACCGATCAGCTTGATCCCGGTGCCGGCGCAGTGCAGAAACCGACAATCGTTCACGCCGATGGTGGTATCGGTGTAAATGCCGTGCCCGATCGGGTTCATGACGGTCACGTCGGCGATGAGCCCCCGGTTCTCACCCGTCACGGCGCAGCTTTCAGCGGAGCCGGACGGTGTGCTGCCGCCCAGGATAAAGACGGAGCGGGCGTCCGCGCCCTGGATCAGGACACAGTACTTCAGGTAGATCGGGAAATCCTCGCCGCTGTCCTCGCTGTAGAGCCCGGGCAGCAGGTAGATGGTCCAGCCCCGGTCGGCGACGGTCTGTGCCTTCCGGATGGTCTTGAACGGCCGGAGGAACGACCCGTCATAGACCGAATCCTGGCCGATGATCGGGCTCACGTAGATGATGTGGGAGTTCCGCCACGGCAGGATGTCGTGCACCGCGGGGAGAGTGGAGAACAACCGGCCCTCGATCCGCAGGGCGGCGGCCGCCATGGGTTGGGACGCGGTGATCTTCACGAAGCCTTCCAGCTCGGTCACGCCGGGAAACAGCGTGGCACCGGACAGCAGTCCCACAAACTTGCCGTTGGCGGGAACGGGTACGGTGCGCGTGCCGACCACGCCGCCCTCGGCGTCCAGCAGTTCGAGTGTGGCGTCACCGGCGGTCTTCGACGGATTGACCAGGGCGACGCCCGTGTCCCGGCTGGCCGCCGTGGCGACGGACACCGGGAGGACGCTCCACACGTCCGGCATGGCCGGCAGCACTCCCGCCGAGGCGACGGGGGCGGCATCCACGGTGGCGGCGTAGGTGGCCGCGACGGTGGCCGGCCCCGGGCTCATCACCATGGCCCAGCCGCTTTCGATGACGGTGCTCTGGCTGGAGAGAACGACCGTCTGGGTCTGGTACGGGCCGGTCCACAGATCCACGCGGTTGTAATTGCCCAGGTTGGTGGGCACCGTCCACGCGGCGCCGTTCTCGCGGTAAAAATAGATCAGGATCCAGTCGGTCTGGTCCGGCACCAGGTTGGTCGCGTTGATCGTGGTGGTGTAGCCGCCGCCGACGACCACGTGGGGCAGATACTGGACATCTGCGGCGGCGAACCCGGCCGCCAGCAGAATTACGCTCAGGGCAGCCGCAACTCTCATGAGGCACCCCCGGAGACAAGCTGGGGATATTATAGCATGGGGACACCGGCGTCGGCTGCGCGGGGCACGCCCGGTCAGTCAACCAATTGGAAGCTGCATCGGCTGCCGGCCGCCCGGGGGCGCGGCTTGCGATCCGCGGGAAAAGGGGAGGGCCGGAGCTGGTGCCGCCGGAACCTGCGGCTTCAGAGTGTCTTTCCGCCGTCCATGCCCTGGCACATGGTGGTGGACAGGTAGCGCTCCCCGCGGTCGCAGCAGACGAAGACGATGTTGCCGGAACCGATCCGGTCGGCGACCTGCAGGGCCGCCCAGTAGTTGGCGCCGGAGCTGATGCCGCCGAAGAGGCTCTCGCGCTGCGCCAGCAGGCGGGCGTACTCGATGGCCGTGTTGTCGGGGACGTAGATGTGCTCGTCCACCCAGCGCTCCTCCCAGATCGGGGGCAGGTAGCTGCCGTCGAGGTGAAGCAGGCCTTCGATCTTGGAAATCCCCTGGGTGGGCTCGATGGCGATGACGCGGGCCTTGGGGTGGGACTCCCGCAGGCGGCGGCCGACGCCCATCAGCATGCCGCCGGTGCCCAGGCCGGTCAAGAAGGCGTCCACCGGCAGGCCGTCCATGTCGGCGATGATCTCGGCGCCGGTGCCGTAGTAGTGGGCCCAGTAATTGCCGGGGTTGCCATTCTGATTCAGGTAGAAATACTGATCCGGATGCGCTGCGACGATCTCCTCGCAGGCGTGGATGTGGGAATGGGGGTTGTCCGGCGCGGTCAGGATCAGTTCGACTCCGTAGAAATTCATCATGATCCGGCGTTCGCGGCTCTTGGAGGAGGGCATGTACACGCGGCACCGGTAGCCCATGGCCGTGGCGATCATGCCCATGGCGATCCCGGTGTTGCCGCTGGAGGCGTCGACGATGATCTTGTCTTTGGTGAGCGTTCCGTTCGCCTCGGCCTGTTCGATGATGTACTTGACGATGCGATCCTTCAGCGACCCGCTGGGATTCAGGTGTTCGAGTTTGGCAAACAGGCGGATCCCCGGATGCGGCGATGAGCGGCGCATCTCCACGAGGGGTGTATGACCCACCTGGTCGAGGACGGACGTACGGGACATCAGGATGATACCTCACTGGGAAAAAAATAAAGAGGAGTATAGACCGCCCCCTGGTGGATTGCAAGCACTGCCTGGGTTTACTCGCGGCCGGCGCCGGGGCGCGGTGTCACTCGGGGATGCCCAGGTACCGGTCGCGCAGCCGGCGGGCTTCGGCCGGGTCGGCGGTGCCCCGCACGAAGCAGCGGCCGTCGTGGAAGAGGACCAGTTCATGCGGCGGCACGGTGAGGCGGAGCAGGTGGGGGTTGTGCGTCACCGCCCCGGCACCGGCCAGCCGGGCGGCCAGCCGCTCCAGGTCGGGAGGCGGGCCGGGGGGCGGTTGCAGCTGGACAATCGCCTTGCCGTCCAACGCCGCATCCTCCGCACCGGCGCCATCGAGCAGGGCGAACCGCCGGCAGCCGCACACCGGGCAATCGGGCCGACGCCCGGCGGCGACATCGATGACGGTGAATTCGGGCGTCCACGCGTCCAACTGGATCAGCCGGGCCGGCAGCTCTTCGCGGCCGGCGACGATCGCCCGCATGGCCAGCGCGGCCTCCTGTGCGGCCACCATGCGGACCACCGGGGCGATGACCCCCACCTGGTCGCAGGTGGGCACGCTGCCCGGCTCGGGCGGCTCGGGCATGATGCAGCGCAGGCACGGTGTCCGGCCGGGCACCACCGGCATGATCGTGCCCACGCCCGACAGCGCCGCGCCGTAGATGTAGGGCGTATCCGACCGGATCGCCAGCTCGTTCATCAGGAAGCGGACGCCGAAGTTGTCGGTGCCGTCCAGGATCAGGTCCATCCCCGCGGCCAGCGCCGGCGCCGTGGCGGCGTTGAAGTCGGCCACGACCGCCTCGCCGACGACAGCCGAATTGATGGCCCGCAGGGCGTCCCGGGCCGCGATGGCCTTGGGACGGCACTGCGCGACATCGGCCTCGGTGTAGAGCGCCTGCCGGGGAAGATTGGACAACTCGACGTAATCGCGGTCCACAAACCGGAGGCGCCCCACGCCCGCCCGGGCCAGCGTTTCGAGGACCGAGCTGCCCAGCGCGCCGCACCCCACCACCAGCACCGCCGCCCGCGCCAGCCGGGCCTGCCCCTCGGGTCCCACCGGCCGGAAGCGGACCTGCCGCGAATATCGATCCGGATCGCACAGGTCTGAAGCCATCGGCAGCTACCTCCTGGGGAGCGCTTTTTGGTGCGCGGACCGGCTGTATTCCGGTAAGATAGTCCGGTACGCGCCTATTGTAAATGATTCCGTCGGGCATGGAGCGTCAATCGTTCATGACGGGACCGTTGAGTCGGCTGAAAAGCCGGGAGGAAAACCGGGCGGTCTGGCTCATGCTGGGCAGCAGCCTGGCCTTCAGCCTGATGGACGTGTGCGCCAAGCTGGCGGTCAACGCAGTGGGTGTGTGGCCGCTGACCTGTTACCGGGGCGTGATGCTGGCGGTGATCATGGCCGCCCTGATCCGGCTGCAGGCGCGGCGCCAGCGCGGCGCCGATCCCGCGCACGGCGGCTGGCGGCTTGCCGACCGGGCGGCGCCGGCCGGCGGCAGCCGCTGGCGGCGGCTGCTGGCCGACCGCAACGCGTGGCTGCTGGTTTCGCGGGGCGTGTTCGGCAGCCTGGGTCTGGTCTGCTATCTGTACGCCATCAGCCGGATGAAGCTGGCGGACGCGGTGATCCTGAACAAGACCAGTCCCGTGTTTGTCCTCCTGTTCGCCGCGCTGATGCTGGAAGAACGGATCACCGGCGGCCTGCTGCTGGCTCTGGCGGTGGGATTCTATGGCGTCTACCACGTGGTCAAGCCCGACCTGTCAATGGATCTGACCGCCGGACTAGTGGGCCTGCTGTCGGCGGTGTTCTCGGCGGCAGCCTACCTGTCGGTCAAAAAGCTGACCGCGTGGTTCTCACCCCTCCACATCGTCCTCTGTTTCGCGCTGGTGTCGGTGGTCATGGCGCTGCCGCCCACCGTGGCCGGGTTCCGGATGCCGCCGGCCGCCGGCTGGCTGCCCGTCCTCGGCGTCGGCGCCAGCGCCGCGGTGGGCCAGCTCACCATGACCCACGCCTACCGGCTGGCGCCGGCCGGGCGGATTTCCATCGCCACCTACGCCAACGTGGTGTTCGCGGTGGTCTGGGGCTGGTGGCTCTTCGGCGAGGTGCAGGACGGCCGCTCGCTGCTGGGCAGCGCGCTGATCCTGGCCAGCACGCTGAGCCTGCTGTTCATGGGCGGACGGGCGGCGCGCCGCGCGTGATCAGGTCGCGTCGGACGCCTCGCCGGACTCGCGGAGCCGGTGGGTTTCCTCGTCGATGACCCGCAACGCGTCCAGCACCACCTGGGTGTTGGAATGCTGGATGCTGGTGACCAGACCGGCGGGGAGATTGGGGTCGAAGGTGAAATCACCGCCCGGCAGCTTGAGCAGGTGGTAGATGGTGTCCGCGCCGATGGAGTCCAGGTAGGCCGCGTGGACCATCGCGCCCTTGCTGAAATAGATCTTGCCCACCCGGTCGGTGAAGCGGATCTGCAGGACCCCCGTCTTGCGGGCGGATTCCAGCATCTGGATCAGGTCGGCCAGGCTGATCTCCTCGAGCTTGCCCCGCATCAGGTCGAGGTTGCGGTCGGATTTTTCGTCCAGGATCAGCTTCAGCCGGCGCATCTCCTGGCGGATCCAGTCGTTGCTCTCCTCGAGGTTGAGCCATTTCTCCAGCAGCTGGTACGCCCGGCGGTGATCCTCGGTCTTGAGGAAGTTCTGGTACAGCTTGGCGTACATCGAGGTGACGCCCTGGATATCGCCGGTGAAGATCTTCAGCTCGGCCATCTTCTGCAGGGCGCCCACGTTGTCCTCGTCCTCGGCCAGGATCCGGGAGAGCGCCTCGGTGATCTTGCTGCTGAACGAGTGGTACTGGGAGAGGTCGAGCAGATCGAGCAGCTCCACCGCCATCGCATGGCGTTTGGAGCCCAGGGCGCGGTCCACGAACCGGAAGACGATGGTGTAGCTGTCCGGCACCATGAAGCTCATCTTGTGGACGAGGTTCTTGAGCTCGTCCTTCCGGTCGAGCTCCAGCAGAATGTCGCCGCGGTACTGCAGCAGCTTCAGATCGGTCTCCTTCTCCCCCTGGCTCATCGCGTTCCAGTGAACGAGCGCGTCCTCGTAGCTCTGCAGTCGGATGAGGGTCTCGAGGATCATCAGGTTGGCGGGCAGGTTGTCCGGCTCGTGCTGGATCACCGTGTAGAGGTGCATGTAGCTTTTGGCGTAGTTCCCCTTCTCGAAGAACTTCTGGCCGGCCCGGAAGCTGCACTCCACGGCTTTCGGGATGAGCTTCTGCTTCAGGTACAGCTCGGCCAGCGACGCCAGGCCTTCCGGATTGTCGGGCTCGTGTTTGAGCACCTTCTCGTAGTAGTAAATCGCCTGCGACGGGTCCTTCACGCTGGCGACGGCCGCGGCACGGAGCAGTGTCTGCGACGTCTCGCCCGGGTGGCCGGCCTTGAGGTGGAGGTCGGCCAGTTTCGACAGGATGTCCAGGTTTTCCGGGTCGTGCTGGAGATACTTCTTGTAGATCGAGATGGCCTTCTGCGTCTCGTTGCCCCGGTCGTAGAGGAAGGCGGCTTTGTTTAGCAAGGCCAGACCCGATTCCCGCTGCTTGAGCCGGATCTTGAGCTCGCCGGCCAGGAACAGGATGTCCGTCTCCTCCGGCTCGCGGGCCAGGATCTTGTCGAACACGGCCACGGCCTTGTCGAGCTGACCCTGGGCGACCAGCTTCTCGCCGGACTTCTTCAGGCGCGTTTTGTTGTAAAACAGCATGCTCATCTCCCGCGTTGGTGGACCGGCAGCTCCACGTAGACCGTGGTGCCGAGTCCTTCTTCACTCTTGGCCCAGATGCGGCCGCTGTAATGCTCGATGATCTCCTTGCTGAACGCCAGCCCCAGTCCGAAGTTGACCTGCTGCGTGCCGAAATCGCCGGCCTCGCGGAAAAATCGCTCGAAGATCCGCGGCAGGTTTTCCCGGCTGATCCCGCTGCCGGTGTCGGCGACGGACACCACCATGAACCGGTCGTTGAGAACGGGATTGAATTGGGCGCGAATTTCCAGGTACCCGCTGGAGGTGAACTGCAGGGCGTTTTCCACGAGCTGGTTCAGCACGTACTGGAGCTTGTGCCGATCGCCCAGCACGTTGGGCAGTTCGTCGGGAATGTCCTCCCGGAACTCCAGCCGCTTCATCTTGATGACGGGCAGGTACAGATCGCGCACTTTCGCCAGCAATTCGCTCAAGGGGAACGAGCCCTCCACGAAGTCGGCGGGCTGGAAGTAGCGGGTCGTGGCCGCCTCGAATCCCGCCAGTACCTGGTTCAGCCGGGCGGATTCTTCGCGCAGCACCTCCAGGAACTTGTCCAGGTTGTCCTTGCTGGTCACACCGAATTTTTCCAGGATCTTGCCGGCGGTCAGCACCGACGAGAGCGGTTTGCTGATGTCGGTCCGAAAGGTCTGCAGCCGCTGGTAGCGCTCCTGGTCCATCCGGACGATGGGCACCAGCAGGGTTTCCAGTTTATGGAGGCGGTTCTGGTAGTCGGCGTTCTGGGCGGACAAGGTGTGGGCCTGTTGTTCGATCGCCGCCGTGCGCTCGGCGATGAGGGTGTCCGCCTGGCTGTCGGCCGCCTGCACGCGCTTGGCCTGCTCCATCCGTTCGAAGGCCAGGGAGATGACGGCGCCGAGCCGATTCAGGAATCGGACTTCCTCCGCTCCGTATGCCTTCAGGACACTGGCCTCGTTGATGAGCTGATAGAGGGTCACCAGACCGAACTGGGTCTCGGCCGCTCGCAGGGGGACGCTCATGAACGCCATGATGTGCCGCTTCTTCAACTGTTCGGCCAGCTCCGCCGGCGGCAATCCCGGCAGCGCGTCCGCGTCAAAGGAGAAGGCGTTGAAGAAATACGGTTTCTGCTGTTCAAACAGATGCCGGGCCAGGGAATCGCTGCCGCTCATGGCCAGGCTGTCCAGGGGATCCTTGCTGAAACCGGAGATGAACAGCTCCTGGAACCCGTCGGTGCCGGGGTTGAGCCGCAGGATGGAGCCATATGATGTCTGGAACGTCATCAGCACCGACTTGAACAGCATCCGCGGCAGCTGTTCGGGATCGAACGGCTCCACCAGGGCCTGCGTCACCTGGGTCAGAATGGTCAGCTCGCGGCTCTTCTGTTCCAGTTGATTCTTCGTGGTGTTGAGGGCATTGTAGAGCTCGGCCATCTCGATGTTGGTCTCGACGGCCTTCTCCAGCAGCTCGGCCTGGGAAATCTCATCCCGGCTTTCCCGCACCTTGATGTTGTGCGCCGAAGCCTGGAGTTTCTCGCGGAAGGCGGTCTCGGGTTCGGCCACCGGCGCCGTGGCGCGGCTGCCCTGCTGATAAGCGTCGAGCACCGCTTCGAAGCTGCGGTCGATCCGGTCCTCGATCTCGGAAACGGGAAATTCGGGGAATGTCCGGCTGAATTGCCCCAGCACCTGCAGGATCGACTGCTTCAGCGTCTGGAGCACGCCGACGCCGGTGATGGCGATGGCGCCGAAGCTGGGCACCCGGCGATCGTTGAGCTGACGGTCCAGGGCCTCGACCGGGTGGATCCCGTCCAGATCCTGCTTGTTGTACTGAATGATCAGGGGGATGCTGGCGTACGGGAGGTGGTTGAGGGCGAGATTCTCCTTGAGATTGGTGTAGCTTTCGAGGTTGGAATCTTCGAAGCCCTTCTGGGAATCCGCAACGAACACCACGCCGTCGGTCTTGCTCAACACCGCGCGCCGCGTCTGGTTGTAGCGAACCTGGCCGGGCACGGTGAACAACTGCAGCTTCAGGTCATAACCGTTGACCCGGCCCAGCTCCAGAGGCAGCAGGTCGAAGAACAGGGTGCGGTCATCGCCGGTGTTGATTGAGAACAGCTTGACCGCCTGGTTGGGGAAGAGCACCTGGTGGATGTAGATCAGGTTGGTGGTCTTGCCGCTGAGGGCCGGGCCGTAATAGACGATCTTGAGCTTGATTTCCTTTTCGGCGTGGGAGATCTGCGCCATAGTCCCCTTGCTTCCTCGGTTGAACCACCCATTCAGGAGGCCCAGGATCCGGAACGGGAGTTCGCGGCCGGCGGGCCTGCTTTGATCTGCCTGAAAGAACGTGCCTTAGTGAAACACGCTCATTGTGCCACAGCTGCCCACAAATGGCAACTTTCAGGTAAGCGGCCGAGGACGAATGGTGGTAAAATCATCCCGTCCGATCCACCTCCGGAGGACCGGGGCCCTGGGCATCACTCGATTTTTCAGACACATCAAGGGACTCAGCATCGGCATGGCGGCGATCGTGCTGCTGGCCGTCGCCTTCTTCTTCGTCCGGCGCGGCGGCGACGGCGCGCCCGATTCCGGTGCCGCGGTCCTGGATCGGGAAGTCGCCAGCGACACCCGGGAGATCCGGTACGTCGAATCGCGCGACGGACGCCCCCTGTTCGTCATCACCGCCCGGAAGAACGTGGCCACCCGGGGCGGCGTCAACGATCTGGAAGGGGTCACCGCCGTCTACCACGGGCCGCAGGGGAAGCGCCAGGACCGCATCGAGGCCCGGCAATGCCGCTACTCGGTGTCGGATCAGAACGTCCGCTTCCAGGGGGACGTGCGCCTTCACTCGCAGGGTTACACCGTCATCACCTCCCGGCTCGATTACAACAAGACGCAGGAGCAGGTGGTGAACGACGCGGACTTCCGGCTCGAGGCCCCGGGGCTCGCCGGCCGGGGGCGGGGCTTCCGGGTGTCGTTGCGCGAGCGGACCTTCCGGCTCACGCAGCCGCTGGAGTTGAAATACACGCTGCCCGACGAGATGCGGGACCGTCCCGAGTGGCGGGAGGAGTACCTCGACCTGGCGGCCGGTTCGGGCTGGATCCTCGACGAAGGCCGGACCATCCGGCTGGAGGACGGGGTGACCATGAGCAGCGCCATCTCCCGCCTGACCGGCGCCGAGATGCTGGTTCGGCTCGACGCGGAGCACCGCGTCCAGGAGGCCGCGACGTCGGGCGCGGCGGAGTTCACCCGCCGCGACACGGCCGGCGAGATGAAACTGGCCGGCGACACCGTCGTCTTCCGGCTCACCCCCGCCAACGACCGGCTGGAATCGGTGAGTGCCGACGGCCAGGCGCTGCTGCGGCTGAACGGCGACGAGCTCTCGGCGGCGCACATCCGCATCGACGCGGATTCCACCGGCCGGGTCACCGCCACGCAGGCGACGGGCGGCTGCCGGTTTGCCGCCGCGCGGACCGGCCAGGAGATGACGAGTCAGAGCCTCCGGCTGGCGATCGGCCCCGACATGCAACCTGAAATCCTGCAACTGGACGGCGAAGCGGCCATCAGCCAGCAGGCCGAGCGGCGCGTCAACCGCCTGTCGGGCGGTCGGATCCGGATCGAATTCCAGGCCGGGGCGGCCGCCCCCGCCGTCGGCCGGATCACGGTCCTCGACCGCGGCCGGGTGACCGCCACCAGCGCCGGCGGCGACGCGTATCAGGCGACTGCGGACGAGCTGGTGGTGCAGTACGACGCCGAGGGCCGATTCCCGGCGCGGGCGGAGGGGCGGGGCCACGGCGACTGCCAGCTCCAACGCCCCGCGCCGAACGAGACGACGACCATTCAGGCCGACCGCTTCCGGGTGGATTTCTTTCCCGGCAGCGCCGACGCCTCGGCGTTCGAAGCCGACGGCGATGTCCGATTGCACCGGTCGGCGGCGGGCGGCCGATGGAGCGAAGCCACCGGACGGTCGCTGGCCGGATCGCTCCGGCCCAAGGAGCGCAACCGAATCGACACGATGGTTCTGAAGGGCGGCGTGACCTACAAGGACCCCGAGCAGCAGGGATGGGCAGCCGAGGCCAACCTCAAGGACGATCTGCTCCGGCTCAAGGGGGAGCCGCGGTTCGAAACCGGCGGCGCCGTCACCCGCGCCGAGATCTTCGTCTATGACGTCCGGCGCCGGACGCTGGCCGGTCAGGGGCCCGTGCAGACGACGATCATGCCGGGCCAGCCCGGCGCCAAGTTCGACCTGTCGGCCCTGGGCAACGGTGAAGGGAAACGGGAGCCGGTCTACCTCCACGCCAGCGGGCTGGAGGGCGATGAGGCGGCCGGGCGCCTGGTCTATCGGGGCCCCTGCCGAATGGTCCAGGGCCGGAACATTCTGACGGCCGGCCAATTCGAGCTGGAGCAGCGCGGGGGCCGTTTCAGCGCCAGAGACAAGGTCCGGGGGATTTTCTTCACCCGGGACGGCCAGGGGAAGGAGCAGCGGTTCGAGATCACCTCCGAGCGGATGCAGTACAACCCCGAGCGCCGCGAAATCCGGTTCGAAGACCAGGTCAGGACCCGGACCGATCAGGGCGTGATGAGCGCCGACACCCTGGACGGCCTGTTGCGCGAAGGCGGCGGTCTGTCCGAGCTGGTCGCCCGCGGCCACGTGCGGCTGAATCAGTCCGCCCGGGATGCCACCGGCGACCAGCTGCGGCTGGATCTGGCCGCCGGGCTCTACGTGCTCAGCGGCGCTCCGGCCGTCGTGGTGGACCGGGTCGAAGGCCGCACCACCCGGGGGACGCAATTGACATTTCACCGCGGGGATGATAAAATTCGCGTGGATTCTGGTTCGCAAACCATTAAAAAATAATAAGTTAGCAGTATGCCCCAACTCCGGACCGAACAGATCACCAAGTCGTACCGTGGCCGTCAGGTGCTCAAGGGCATCGACCTGGAGATCAACGACTGCGAGATCGTCGGGTTGCTGGGGCCGAACGGCGCGGGTAAAACCACCACGTTCTACATCGTCGTCGGCCTGACCCACCCCGACGCGGGGCGGGTGTTTTACAACGACGAGGACATCCTGGACATGCCCATGTATCTGCGGGCCCAGAAGGGGATCAGCTACCTGCCCCAGGAGCCGTCCGTTTTCCGAAAGCTGACCGTCGAGGAAAACCTCCTGGCCATCGCCGAAACCCTCAATCTCACCGCCAGCCAGGAGGAGAAGCTCGCCAACGACCTGCTGCAGGAGTTCGGCATCGCCCACTTGCGCAAGAACAAGGCGTACACCCTCTCGGGCGGCGAGCGCCGTCGCGTGGAGATCGCCCGCTGCCTCCTGCTGAAGCCGTCGTTCATTCTCCTGGACGAGCCCTTCGCCGGCATCGACCCGCTGGCCGTCATCGACATTCAGAAGCTGATCGTGCACCTCAAATCCCGGGGCATCGGCGTCGTGATCACCGATCACAACGTCCGCGAAACGCTCCGGATCACCGACCGCGCCTACATCATCCACGAAGGCCGGATCTTCCGGAACGGCACGCCGCAGGAGCTGGCGGCGGACGAGGAAGTCCGCCGCGTCTACCTCGGCGAACACTTCCAGCTGCTCTGACGCCGGCTCTTTTCCCCGCCCGCCCGCACATCTGTTATAATGGGTCCAGAGTGACGGTTTAACGAACGCATGGTGAATAAGAATCCCTACCTCCGCCAGAGCCTGCGGATCGCCCCCATTCAGAAGCTGACCCTCACCCCGGCCCTGCTCCAGAAGATCGAGCTGCTCACGCTGCCGCACCTGGAGCTCAGCGAATTCATCAAGAACGAGCTGCTGGAAAATCCGTTTCTGGACGAGACGGCCGACGATGCCGCGGAGAGGCCGCTTGTGGACAGCCCCCCGGCGGCCGCGGCCGCTGACGCCGAGGAAACCGAGGCACCGGGTCCTGACTCCTTCGACGACGTCGAGATGGACAGCTACTTCCAGGAGTACCTGTCGCCCGGCTTCAAAACCGCAGAGTACGAGCACTACGAGCGGCCGGAGTACGACACGTTCGCCGTGCGACCGGTCTCGTTTTACGAGCACCTGAACTGGCAGTTGAACCTGGTCGAGACGCGGCCGGAGGTGGAGCGGGCGGCGCGGGAGATCATCGGCAACCTGGGGGAGGACGGCTACCTGCAGGTGGGCCTCGATGAGATTGCCTCCGCGGCCGAAGTCGGGGCGGCCGACGCCGCCGAAGCCCTGACCCTGGTCCAGGACTTCGATCCGCCGGGCGTCGGCGCCCGGGACCTGCGGGACTGCCTCCTCATCCAACTGCGCTACTGGGAGGAATCCGACACCCTGGCCTACCGGGTGCTGGAGCGTCACGCCGCACTCGTGGAGGCCGGCCAGCTGGACCAGATCGCCGAACTCGAAGGCTGCCCGCCGGCTGACGTGGCGGCGGCGGTGGCGCGCATCCGTCACCTCAATCCCAAGCCCGGCCTGCAGCACCAGCCGGACAGCACCATCTACATCCAACCGGACGTCTATATCCACAAGGTGGGCAGCAACTACGTGATCACCCTCAACGAGGACGGCCTGCCCCGCCTTCACATCAACGCCTACTATCGCCGCATCCTCGAGAGCGGACAGGCCAACCGCGAGGATAAGCGGTTCATCCGGGAGAAATTTCGCAGCGCCATCGAGCTCATCCGCAACCTGGATCACCGCCGGCGCACCATTTACCGCGTCTGCGAGATCATCATCGAGCGGCAGCGCGATTTTCTCGACAACGGCATCGCCCATCTCCGGCCGATGCTGCTCAAGGACGTCGCCGAGCAGTTGGGGCTGCACACGTCCACCGTCAGCCGTGCCGTGACCAACAAGTGGGTGCACTGCCCCCAGGGCATCCTGGAGCTTCGCCAGTTTTTCACCCTGGGTTTCAAAACGGATGCGGGCGACGACATCTCGGTCCACATCCTGAAGGAAAAAATCCGGGACCTCATCGGGAAGGAGAACTCCGACCGGCCGCTGTCCGACAACGATCTGACCGACATCCTCAACCGGGACGGCATTGAGATCAAGCGCCGGACTGTGGCCAAGTACCGCGAGGAGATGGGCCTGCCCAACTCCCGCTCGCGACGACGGAAAAACTAAACAAGGAGGAGCCATGAACATCGAAATCACCGGCCGCCACATCGAGATCACCCCCCCCATCCGCGAACACGTGCAAAAGCGCGTCAACAAGTTCACCAAGCTGGTGGGTGGCGAGTGCGATTTCCATTTTGTGCTCACCGTCGAGAAACACCGTCAGATCGCCGAGGGGGTGCTCAACACCCGGCACGGCACGTTCACCGCCACCGAGGAGTCCAAGGATCTGTACGCCTCCATCGGCACGGTGGTGGAAAAGTTGGAAAAGCAAATCCGCCGCTTCAAGGACCGGCGGAAGGATATCGCCCGCGGCACCGGCAAGGAGGAGCTCCACGAGCGGCTGTTACACCGCTCCATCACGGACCTCGGCAGCCCGGCGGTCCTGGCGGAGAACCCGCAGGTGGTGGAGCTGGAACTCAATCCCCGACCCATGGCCGTCGACGAGGCGATTCTGGAGCTGCGGGAATCGGGCGGCAGCTTTGTGGTGTTCTACAACGCGCAGTCGGAGCAGATCAATGTGCTGTACCGTCGCAGCGACGGCAATTTCGGCCTGATCCGCCCGTAACCCGGTCAGCCGGCCATGGAGGACCACGCCACCCAGACGCAGACGCCCGCATTGACAGTGGGCGAGTTTCTCGAGAAAAACCGGTCATTCGTCCGGCTGGATCCGGGTTCGGATCCGGCCTTGCTGGCGCGGCGCATCACCAAAAAGCGGCTGCAGAAACTCGGCATGGCCCTGGCCGGCTTCACCGAATATATCCAGGACGGCCGGATCTACGTGTTCGGGAACACCGAGGACAGCTATTGCAAATCCCGGCCGATCGACCAACTCCGCGACGTGATCGCGAAGCTGGCGCCCCGACTGAACACCGCCCTCATGGTCACCCAGGGGTTGGCCCTGCCGCCGGCTCTGGCCGAGTTCGCCCGAGCGCAGGGCCTGCCCGTCCTGCTCACCGAACTGGACAGCTCCACGGCGATTTACCGGTTCACCGAATTTCTGGAAATCGAGCTGTCGCCGCGGATGATCCTGCACGGATTGCTGATGGACGTCTACGGCCTGGGCGTGCTCATCGGCGGCGAAAGCGGCATCGGCAAGAGCGAGTGCGCGCTGGAGCTGATCCTGCGCGGCCACCGGCTGGTGGCTGACGACGTGGTGGACCTGCGCAACGTGGGCGGCAAGCACCTCATCGGCGAGTCGCCGCCGCCGGTGCAGAATCTGCTCGAGTTGCGGGGCATCGGCATCCTCAACGTGCGCGAGATGTTCGGCATCTCGGCGGTCAGCCGGATGAAGGAGGTGATCTTCTACATCCAGCTGGAACGCTGGCACCCCCAGAAGGAGTACGACCGTCTCGGCTTCTCCTGGCAGCGGCGGGAGGTTTTCGGCGTCGAACTCCCCAGCATGAGCATCCCGGTGGCGCCGGGCCGCAACCTGTCGGTGCTGGTGGAGGTGGCTTGCCGCGTCTTCCTGATGCGTTCCAGCGGGCAGCATCCCATGGGCGACTTGCACCGGACACTGCTGGACCCCAACGCATCATCGGCTGGAACCGAGGAGGTGGCGCCATGATCAGCTGTGTGGTGGTGACGCATGGCCAGCTGGCCAGCGAACTGGTGGCGGCGGCCGAAATGATCGTGGGCGAGATCGAGCACATCATCCCCGTCTGCATCGGATGGCACGATGACGTCAGCGAGGCCCGGGAGGAAATCGCCAAAATCCTCGGCACCCTCGATGCCTCCCAGGGGATTCTCATCCTCACCGACATGTTCGGCGGGACGCCGTCCAACCTGGCCATTTCATTCATGGACCAGTACCGGGTGGAGGTGATCACCGGCGTCAACCTGCCCATGATCATCAAGGCGGCCAGCCAGGCGGACGGCGAGACCGCCGCCTCGCTGGCCCAGAAGATCTGCGAGAAAGGCAAGTCGAACATCACGGTGGCTTCCCAGTTCCTCGCCGAGTCGTGAGCGGCGCACAGGCCGCCTCCAGCGGCCGGACCCTTCCGGCCGCGGCCGCGCCGAGCGCTTGCCCCCGGGTGTACAATATCGCCTTTGCGGGCACGGAACACGCATGGTGCAAAAAGTGCTGACGGTGAACAATCCGCTGGGCATCCATGCCCGCGCCGCCGCCCGCCTGGTGGCCGCGGCCTCCCGCTTCCAATCACGGGTCTACCTGGCCCGGCCGGACCGGCAGGAGCAGATCGACGGCAAGAGCATCCTGGGCATCCTCATGCTGGCCGCCTCCCGGGGCTCCCGGCTCCGGGTGACTGTGACGGGCGTTGACGAGGCGGCGGCGATGGCCGAGATCGAGCGCCTGTTTGCGAACGCATTCGACGAAGGGATGGAAGCACCATGAAGGAACTGACGGGACAGGGCGTGTCGCCGGGCATCGCCATGGGCCACGCGGTGAAGGTGGACCCGGGACTCCCGCCCGTCTTCAAGATCCGCCTCCGGCCGGACGACATTCCGGCCGAGCTGCGGCGGTTCGACGACGCGGTTGCCCGCACCACCGCCCAGCTGCAGCAGGTCGAAGCGATGCTCCAGCGCGAGCTGGGGCACCAGCACTCGGCGATGATCGGCGCACATATCCTCATCCTGCAGGACGACCACTTCAGCGGAGCCATCCGGCGCCGCATCGCCGCCGACGCGGTGAACGCCGAGTGGGCGGTGAAGGTGGTGTCGGAACACCTGCAGACGGTGTACGTCGGACTCCAGGACGCCTATCTGCGCGAAAAGCTCCATGACATCGCCGACATCGCCGACCGCCTGCTGCACAACATCGCCGGGCGGACCCCCAACGGCAACACCAAACAGTACGATGACGTGATCGTGATCTGCCCGGAGATCAGCCTGTCGCTGTTCAGCGAGGTCAACCTCAGGCACCTGAAGGGCTTCGCCGTGGACTTCGGCGGCTGGACCTCGCACACCAGCATCATTGCGCGCTCGCTGAACATCCCGGCGGTGACCCACCTCAAGGCGGTCTCGGCGGAAGTGCACACCGGCGACTTCCTCATCGTGGACGGCAGCGCCGGCGCGGTGGTGGTCAATCCGGACCGCGAGACCATCGAACGGTTCCGCCACCGGCAGAGTCAACCGGCCGGCGAAGCCCGCGGTCCCTATTGCCTCCTGGAAGCGCGGGGCGATGACAAGCCGAAGCCGGCACCGGCACTCGGCGCCCTGTACATCAACGCCGAGCTGCCGCAGGATCTCGACGACTATACCGGATTGGGCGTCGCCGGAGTCGGGCTGTTCCGTTCGGAGTTTCTGTACCTGGGCCGGCCGCTGGACGCCATCACCGTCGCCGAGCACGAGTCGGTCTACCGTCGTCTGGCCGAACAGGCGTACCCGGCCACCGCCAACATCCGCACGTTCGACCTGGGCGCGGACAAGATCCCCCAGCTCCGCGAGCAGTTCCACGAGACCAATCCGGCCCTGGGCATGCGCGGCATCCGGCTCAGCATCTTTCTGCAGGAAGCGTTCCGGCGGCAGCTCGAAGGGGTCCTCCGCGCCAACGACCGGGGCAACCTGCGCCTGACTTTCCCGTTTGTCTCCAGCGTGGACGAGGTGCGCACCGCCAAGGCGATCCTCGCCGACGTCGCCGCGAAGGCGGACCTCCGGCACCGTCTCCCCCTTCCCCTCGGGGTGATGCTGGAGATCCCCAGCACCATCTTCATCATCGACGCCCTGGCCGAGGAGGTGGATTTCTTCGCCCTCGGCACCAACGACCTGGTCCAATACACCGTCGCCCACGACCGCAATACGAGCACCGACGCGTCCATTTTTTCGCCGGCGCATCCGGCCGTGCGGCGGGGGCTGGAAATGATCTTCGCGGGCGTGCGGGACAAGGGGAAGGAGGTCATCTGCTGTGGCGAGATGGCCGCCCACCCGTTCTTTCTGCTTCTGCTGCTGGCGGTGGGATTCCGGGGATTCAGTGTGAACAAGCCCGCGCTGCCGCTGGCCCGCTACGTGCTCCGGAATGTGGATGAGACGGCCCTGGCCCGCTTCCATGCGGAACTGTCCAAGCTAAGCACCCTGGACGCCATCGGGCGCCTGTTTCTGGAGCGGTTGCCCGAGTTTTTCCCCCGGCCGTTCGCCGACACGCTGCTCGAGCTCTTCCGGCTGCACGTCTGACGGCGCCTCGGGACGCCCCCGTCACGGAACCTTACTGCAGCAGCGCCTCGATCCGGGCCACGACCTCCTCGGACAGCGGGTCCGCCTTGGACTCGAAGCGGGCGACCACGCGACCCTGCCGATCCACCAGAAACTTGGTGAAATTCCACCGGATGGGTCCGGGATCGGGGCCGTGCGTGGTCAGGTAGCCGTACAGGGGGTGCATGGCGTCGCCCTTGACGCTGATCTTGGCGAACAAGTCGAACGTGACCCCGTAGGTGCGGCCGCAGAATTCCCGTATCTCCTCGTTGCTGCCCGGCTCCTGGGCGCCGAAATCGTTGGCGGGAAACGCCAGCACCCGCAGCCCGCGATCCTTGTACTTCTCGTACAGTTTCTCCAGAGGGCCGTACTGGGGGGTGTACCCGCACCGCGAGGCGGTGTTGACGATCAGGAGGACCTGCCCCGCGTAGGCCGACAGCGGGCGGGGCTGGCCGTCGATGGTGTCCATGGTGAATGCATGAACGGTGCCACCATCATCGGAACCGGCGCCGGCGTTGACGACGGCCGTTGCGATCACCGCCAGGGCCAGCAGGAAAATTAATCGGATCATCACAGCCTCCTTGCGTGAAGATGGGTCCGGCGGTCATCACCGCCGGACCGGCCGGATTCATGACGCAGCCTGGAATCAGCGCCGGGCGGTGAACCAGCCGTTCACCACATCCCAGTTCAGCACGTTCCAGAACGTCTGGACATATTCAGGCCGGCGGTTCTGGAACTTCAGGTAATACGCGTGCTCCCATACGTCCAGACCGACGATGGGGACCATGCCGTCCATCTGGGGACCGTCCTGATTGGCGGTGGAGAGCACCTGGAGCCGGCCGAACGCGTCAACGGCCAGCCAGGCCCAGCCGGAGCCGAACCGGGTCGCGGCCGCCTGGGCGAACTTCTCCTGGAATGCACCGAACGAACCGAAGGCGGCGTCGATGGCCTGCCGGAGTTCGCCGCCGGGGGCGGCGGGTCCGCCGGGTTGGAGCAGTTGCCAGAACAGCGCGTGGTTGAAATGCCCGCCGCCGTTGTTGCGAACCGTGGCTTGGATCTCGGCAGGCAGGGACGGGAGATTGCGCAGCAGGTCGCCGAGCGGCACCCCGTGCAGGTGCGGGTGCTTCTCGATGGCGGCGTTGAGATTGTTGACGTAGGCGGCGTGGTGCTTGGAGTGATGGATCTCCATGGTGCGGGCATCGAAGTGGGGCTCCAGGGCATCGTACGCGAACCCCAGCGCCGGCAATTGAAACGGATACGTTTGATCGAGCAGTTTGTCCATGTCGCTTTCCCTCGTCAGGCAGAGTGTGAGTGCCGGAATGATGATGCGCATGATCACCGGCGGTTCGCGGGAATCCGAATCGCCGGAGCGGTTTTGGATGCGAGGCGGACGGGGTGGATTCGAAGGACCGGACGGGCGCCGGTCCGGCATCGGCCTCAGGAGCCGGCCGACGGGGACGGGGCGTCGGTGGCCACCCGGTCCCGGATGGCCAGAAAATCAGCCATCGGGATGTCGCGGAAGACGCGGACGATCTCGGGATCGAACTGCCGCTCGGTGTTCCGGCCGACCTCCGCATACGCCTCCTCGAAACTCAGGGCGTGACGGTACGGCCGGTCCGAGGTCATCGCGTCCAGGGTGTCGGCCACCGCAAACAGTCGGGCCGCCAGGGGAATCCGGTCCTGGCGAAGGCCGTGGGGGTAGCCGCTGCCGTCGAACCACTCGTGATGGGACAGCACCACGTGGGTGGCGCCCGGCAGCGAATCGATGCGGTCGATCATGCGGGCCCCGATGACGGGATGCTGGCGCATCACCGCCCACTCGTCGGGTGTCAGCGGCCCGGGCTTGAGCAGGATGCGGTCCGGAACGCCGATCTTGCCGATGTCGTGGAGGATGCCGCCCACCGACAGGTTGTGGATCTCGCTCCCGGCCAAACCGGCCCGTCGCGCCAGGAGCATGGCGTAGTCCCGTACCCGGATGGAATGCTCGTGGGTTTCGTGCTCGCGCATCTCCAGGGCCAGGGCGAACGCGACGATGGTGTTGTCGAAACTCCGCTCGGCGTCGTGGAGGGCTTTGCGCAGCTCGACGGTGCGCTCCTGGACCATGTTCTCCAGATTGGCCACGTAGTTGCGGTTCTCGATGACCAGGGTTCGCTTCTCGAACGTCTTCTGCAGGCTGATGGCAATGGCCTGGACGGTGAACGGCTTCTGGATGTAGTCGCAGGCGCCGAGCTGCATCACCTCCACCACCGTGGTCAGATCGGTGCCGCCGGAAATGGCGATGACCGACGTGTCCGGCGCGTGGGTCCGCACCCAGCGGCAGAGATCGACGCCGTTCATCCCGGGCATGTTGATGTCGGTGAATACCAGGGGCAGCCGCACCGCCTGAAGCTGTTTGGCGGCCTCCAGCCCGTCGAAGGCGCTGATGGCGGTGAAACCCAGCCGGCCGAGGATCGCCGTGAGCACGGAGTGCACCATGGGTTCGTCGTCGGCGATGAGGACGTGGCGCTCTTCGGGTCTGAGGTGGGAGAAATCCAGCATGCGGCCTCCCGGTTCAGAAAGATAATTGTACCAGATCCCCGGCGTTCGATTCATACAATTCTGACGCGGCTGGGGGCCGGACGGATTCCGCGGCTGGCCAAATCACCACGCCTGGGGCATAATGGCGGCTGATCCAGGAGGCTGTCGTGGGCCAGATCCGATCCGTCCCGCCGGTGAAGCTGTTCTGCGGCGTGCTCTATGCCGACGGCTTCCCGTGGGCGGTAATCCTGGAGCGGCTCACGGCCGCTTTCGGCCCCGTCGACCGGCTGAGTGAACCGCTGCCGTTCAACTTCACCGACTACTACCGCGACGAAATGGGACCGGCGGTGTGGCGCCGGTTCGCGGCGTTCGCCGGACTGGCGCCGCCGGGCGGGTTGCCCGCGATGAAAGTGGCCGCCAACCGCCTCGAGGCGGAGCTGGCCGCCGGCGGGACGGCGGGCCTCCGCCGCCCGGTGAACCTGGACCCGGGCTACCTGGAGCAGGCCAAGATCGTTCTGGCCAGCACGAAAAATTTCGCCCACCGCGTGTACCTCGCCGAAGGCATCTGGGGCGAGGTGACCCTCCAGTGGCGGAGCCGGCACTGGGAATCGCTCCCCTGGACGTTCCCCGACTTTCGCTCGCCCGCCTACCAGGCCTTCTTTACGGAGCTCCGCGACGCCTACCGGCGCGAGCTGGCCCAGGCGCAACCATGATGAGCCGGGTGCTGCTGGTCAATCCCTGGATCGAGGACTTCACCGCCTACGACCTCTGGCTCCGGCCGTTGGGATTGCTGCACGTCGGCGCGCTGCTCGAGGCGGCGGGCGCCGATGTGACCCTGCTCGACTGCCTGGCCCGCGAGGTGGTGGGCGGCCCGGACCGGTTTCACGCCACCGGCCGGTTCCCGTCCGTGCGGATCCCCAAACCGGCGCCGCTGGCCGGCACGCGTCGCCACTATTACCGCTTCGGGATGGGCGACACCGACTTCAGCGCGCGCCTGGCGGCGCTGGCCGAACCCGATTTTGTCTTCCTGGGCAGCGCCATGACGTACTGGTACGGCGGCGTGTTCCGGGCGGCCCGCCGGCTGCGGGCGGCGTTCCCCCGCGCCCGGATCGTGCTCGGCGGCGTCTATGCGGCGCTCTGCCCGGAGCACGCACAACGGTCGGGGCTGTTCGACGACGTGGTGGCCGCGGCGGAACCGGCGGTAGCCGCCCGGGCGGTTGCCGCCATCACCGGGCTGCCGGTGGCGGTGTCCGATTCCCTAGGGCCGGCCTATCATCTCTATGGTCATCCGCTGCGGCACGCCGCCGTGCTCACCGGCTGGGGATGCCCGTTTCATTGCACCTACTGCGCCACACCCTCGATGTTCGACGGGCTGCAGCGCAAGGCGCCCGGGGCGGTCCTCGACGAGCTGCGGCAGACGGTGGCGGTCACGGGGGCGGGCCACGTGGTCTTCTACGACGACGCCCTGCTCGCCGACCGCGAGCGTCACTTCCTGCCCATCCTGGAGGGGATCGCGCGGTGGCGACCGCCGGTCCGGTTCCACCTGCCCAACGCCGTCCATCCGCGCTACATCGACCGCGACACGGCCCGGCTCCTGCGGACCGCCGGCTTCGTCACCATCCGGCTGGGCTTCGAGGGGATGGGCGAGGCGGCACGGATGCGCTCGTCCGGCAAGGTGGACCGGGGTGCGGCCGAGGCGGCGGTGGCCGCGCTGCGCGCGGCCGGTTTCACGGCGCGGGAATTGGGCGCCTACCTGCTGTTCGGCCTGCCTGGCCTGGACCCGACGGAGCTGGAGTCGGATATTCGGTACGTCCACCGGCTGGGGATCAAGATCCAGTTGGCCAGCTTTTCGCCCATCCCGGGCACGCCCGACTTCGAGCGGGCGCGAGTGCTGGATCCGGCGATCGGCGACGAGCCGCTCCGGCACAATAAAACCCTGACCATGCTACGCGCCGGCGAGCGCTATCGCAGCCTGCAGCTCCTCGCCTTGTCGCTGAACGCCCGCCTCGCCTAGCCCGCTCTCTTCATCGTAATCGTAATTCGTAATCGTCATCGTAATCGTCATCGTAATCGTGCTCGTAATCGAGGCTCGAGACTCGAGGCTAGAGGCTCGTTCCCGTAACGCGGACATCGGAATTCGGACCTGGGTATTGGGACCAGGGTCACAGAATCCAGATCCTAAGAGTTGTCCGCGAACCTGTGAACCTGCGAACTTGGGAACCGGCGAACATTCCCACGTTCAAACATTCCAACCTTCGAACGGCTCGATTACGAGCACGATTACGAATCACGATTACGAATTCCAAGCCCAAAGTCCGAGGTCCAACGACCAGGAACAAGCCTCGAGCCTCAAGTCTCGAACCTCGCTCCTAGAACAGCTCCTCCGTCCGCTCACCCAGGTGACACCCTTCGTTGAGCCGGGTGATGGTGTAGCCAATGTCGGAGCGATGCTCTACGCTCGTGTACGCGCCGTTGTCCAGGTAGAACTTCCAGAAGTAGCGCCCTTCCAGGCCCAGGATGACGGCCAGCGCCGCCTTGAGCACGCTGCGGTGCGACACCACCGCGACGGTGGCCCCGGCATGGACGGCCAGGATCTCCGCCAACCCCGCCCCGACGCGGGCGCGCAGGTCGGCCAGCGTCTCGCCGCCGGGGATGCGAATATGCTCCGGATCGTGCACCCACTGGTGCCAGAGCTCCGGACACTCCCGCTGGACGTCGCGTTTGGACCGCCCCTCCCACTCGCCCAGGCAGATGTTGTGGAACGCCGCCGCCGGCTGCGTCGCCAGCCCGTGGGCGGCGGCCAGGGGGGCCGCCGTGGCCATCGCGCGATCCATGGGGCTCGAGTAGATAGCGGCCAGCGGCAGCATCCGCAGCGCCTCGGCCAGCCGCACCGCCTGCTCGCGGCCGGTGGCGTTGAGGGGGATGTCGGTTCGGCCGCGGAAGATGTTCTCCACGTTCAGGGCGGTTTCGCCGTGCCGGATCAGGATCAGGGTGGTCGTCGCGACGGACATGATGCGTCTCCTCGGCGGGGCCGGCCCCGCGCTTAGGGATTAGCGTCCCGCGGGGCGGTCTCGGTGGCGGCATCCTCCCCGCCGTCGCAACGCATGAAGAATGTGACGGCATGGATGTAGAGCACCGGAAAGATCAGGTACAGCAGCTTGCGCAGTCCGTACAGGAGGGTGAACTGCTGATCCGTGTACATCAGGTAAAAGCCCGCCACCAGGGGCAGGGCCAGGCCAAGGGTCAGGAGACCCACCAGGCGGTTGGTGGCCGGCATGCGCCGGATTCCGGACCAGCCGGCCAGGCGGGTGATGACCAGCAGGAAGGCGACCACCGTTGCGGTGACCAGCAGCAACAGCAGCAGGCCGTTGAGCACCATGAAGACACTGAAGATGGGCACCAGGGCCGACGGCGGCTCCCCGCGGGCCAGCACCGTGATATAGTCCTGCACCACATACAGGAACGAGGCGTACAGCAGCAGCGACACCGCCACGAGGCAGCGGCCGGCGAACCCCGTGGGCGGCGCCGGGGCGGTCCTCTCCGTCAGTCGGCTCCCCACGCGCAGCACCGCCAGCGGCAGCAGACACACCGCCAGCAGCGGCACCGCCAGCGCCCGGGTGCTCCAGACGCCCAGCACGTCGCACAGGTAGGCGAGGTTGAGCTGAAAGAACGGCGTCAACAGGGCCAGCAGCAGGAACAGCGCCCCGCTGGCCCGGCTCACGGGCCCGGCGGGCCGGAACAGGAAGAAAAAATAGAACGCGGCGCCGAGATAGACGAGCTTGACCGCCGCCTCGCAGAGGATGGAGATGCTGGCCGAATTGTGCCACGGGGCGGTGCCGGGCCCGGCGGTGTAGACCCGTTCCGTCTCGACTCCGTCCCGGACGATCGTGAAACGGTAGGGATCCCCTTCGCGCTGGGCGATCTTGACGGCATACAGGCGGTCGAGCAGCCGGTCGGCGTCTCCGTCGATGGCCGTGATGCGATCGCCCCTCCGGAATCCCGCGGTCTCCCACCGCGAACCGGGAATGACCCCGATGACCGCCAGCGCGTTGCCCTCCTCGCGGCAGTAAAGGCCGCTGTCGTTCCCCTCGAGCACGGCAAAGGCCGTCAGGGTCAGCAGCCAGGCCGCGACGAGGAGCAGCGCCGCCCAGAGCGCCGGCAGGAGCCGGTTCACTGGTCCGCCCCGACGGCGGCCGGGGCCGGCCGCTGCAGCCGGGCGGCGGTCCGTTCCACCTCCCGGAAGTAGCGCAGGAAGTTGCGGCCGAGGATTTTTTCAATGTCCGGCTCGGAATAGCCGCGCTGCAGCAGGTGGTACGTCACCATGGGCAGGTCCTGGCAGCCGCTCATCCCCTCGGGCATGGCCGAGATGCCGTCGAAGTCGGAACCGATGCCCACATGGTCGATCCCCGTCAATTGAACCACATGGTCGATGTGGTCCACGAGCGCGGACACCGGGGGCGGTGGAATGGGGTGGCTCTTGAAGATGCGCGTGATCTCGCGGAAATACGCGTCCATGTCGGTGGTGAACAGGGCCCGGACCCGGTCGATTTCCGGCCGGAGCCGCTCCCGCCGTTCCTCTTCCCGGCGGCCGTATTCATCGCTCAGGAAGCTGGCGTAGAAGTTCACCTGGATGACGCCGCCGCGCCGGCCGATCTCGCGGATCAGCTCGTCGGGCAGGTTGCGCGGGGCGCTGCAGAGCGCCCGGCAGGCGGAGTGCGACGCGAACACGGGCGTCTGGCTCGCCTCGAACAGGTCGCGCACGGTGGTGTCGGCGAGGTGCGAAACGTCCACCATGATGCCCAGCCGGTTCATCTCGCGCACCACCGTCCGCCCCCAGGCGCTGAGCCCGTCGGAGACGGGATTGTCGGTGGAGCTGTCGCACAGGAAATTGGATTTGTTATGACAGAGGCCGATGGAGCGCACCCCCAGCCGGTGGTACAGCCGGAGCAGATCCAGCCGATTCTCCAGGATGGGTGTGCCGTTTTCAAGACTGGCCAGCAGCGCGAGGCGGCCGCCTTTCCGCGCGGCCTCGATCTCGCCGGCGGTGCGGGCGAAGACCAGCGCGCCGGGGTGCCGGTCGACGGTGTCGCGCAGCGCCTCGAGCTGGCCCAGCGCCTCGGTGACCGCGTCGGCGCCCTCGTGGCGGGGCGAGGTGAAGGCGGCCATGAACTCGGCGTCGAGCCCGCCCCGGCGCATCTTGGGGATGTCCACGTGGACATCGGGCGTGTCGGCGGCGAAGTTGTAATCGGCTTTTCGCAACCGGCCGGTGGCGTCGCAGTGGGTGTCGATGACCAGGGCGCGATGGGTGAGGGTGACGGCGCGCCGCCACAAACCGGCCTCGTAGCCGGCCGGGGCCGGTGTCACGGGCGTCGCGGCGGGGCGGGCGTCCGTGGGCACCGCCGGGACGGTGGGTAGCAGCAGCGCGACCGCGGCGGCGGTGAAGAGCAACAGGCGGCGGATCAGCATCACGATCGATCTCCTGGCCGGATTGGAGCCGGGTCGGACCCCGACCGATGAGTGTACCATCTTTGGGATGAGATGCCAACCGGGGGGCGCCGCGCGCGACGCGCCGCCGAATGCCCCGCGGCGCGGCTGCGCCTGGGCCGCCCCAACGGCACCCGGAACGGACGGGCTGGCACGGCACCCCATCGATCGCGCCCCCGGTCACGAAACCACGGCTGTTTCGAAAAGCCGCGCCGATGCCCGCCGGTCGAGGCTCGAAGTCCGCCGCGGCGGATCGGGTGTCTCGCCTTTCCCCGCCTCAAAAAAAACGGCCGGAGCATCTGCTCCGGCCGGTTGGTGGTCTTGAACGATCGGTTCGACCCGACTCACTCGTCGTCGGGCTCCGCCAGCTTGCCGCGTTCGGGGACGTAGTCCTCGGCGGAAAGCTCGCCGACATCGTGGCCGTTCATGTCCTCGAGCATCGCCTCGGCCTCTTCCGCCCGGAGCTCGGTGATGAGTTTGAACTGGCGGTACTTCTTGAAGCCGGTCCCGGCGGGGATCAGCCGGCCCATGATCACGTTCTCCTTCAGGCCGAGCAGGTAATCCACCTTGCCGGCGATGGAGGCCTCGGTGAGCACGCGGGTCGTCTCCTGGAACGACGCCGCCGAGATGAACGAGTCGGTGGACAGCGACGACTTGGTGATGCCCAGCAGCAGCGAGCGGCCGATGGCCGGCACCTTGCCCTCGCGGGCCATCCGCTCGTTCTCTTCCTGGAAGCGGAACTTGTCCACCTGCTGCTCCACGTAAAACTCGGTGTCGCCCACCTCCTCGACCTTGATCCAGCGGGTCATCTGCCGGATGATCACCTCGATGTGCTTGTCGTTGATCTGGACGCCCTGCAGGCGGTAGACCTCCTGAATTTCGTTCAGCAGGTAGCTCTGCAGCGGCTTGACGCCGAGGACCTTGAGGATGTCGTGCGGGTTGATGGGACCGCTGATGAGCGCCGTGCCCGCCTTGATGAACTCACCCTCCTGGCAGGTGATGTAGGCGCCGCGCGGCACGAAGTATTCCTTCACGTCGCCGGTGGCGGTCTTGATTTCGATCTTCCGCTGGCCGCGGATCACGTTGCCGAAGTGGACGGCGCCGTCGACCTCGGTGATGACGGCGGGCTGGCGGGGCTTGCGCGCCTCGAACAGCTCCACCACGCGGGGCAGACCGCCGGTGATGTCCTTGGCCTTGGTGAACTCGAGCGGGAACTTGGCCAGGATGTCGCCGGCCTGGATGGTGTCGCCGTCGTTGACGGCCAGGTGGGCCTTGGCCGGGATCATGTACGACTTGAGCACCTCGCCCTTCTTGCCGAGGATCTCGATCTGGGGCTGCAGCTTCTCGTTGGGCGAGTAGATGATGACGCTGATGGATTTGAGCGAAACCTCGTCCTTCTCCTCCTTGACCGTCTCATCGGGGATGATGTCCTTGAAGCGGATCTTGCCGGAGAATTCGCTCAGGAACACGTTGGAGAACGGGTCCCATTCCACGATCTTGGTGCCGGGGTCGACGATGTCACCGTCGGCGACCAGGATGCGCGCGCCGTAGACGACGGAGTAGCGCTCGCGGTCGCGGCCCTTCTCGTCCTCGATGACGATGGCGCCGTTGCGGTTCATGACCGTCAGCGTGCTGCGGGCGTTGACGATGCACTGCACGCCCTCGAACCGGACTTTGCCGCGGTGCTTGATCTCGATGGTGGACTGCACCTCGGCGCGGCTGACAGCGCCGCCGATGTGGAACGTGCGCATGGTGAGCTGGGTGCCCGGCTCGCCGATGGACTGGGCCGCGATGACGCCCACCGCCTCGCCCATCTCCACCATGTTGCCGGTGCCCAGGTTCCGGCCGTAGCACTTGATGCAGGCGCCGCGGGCGGCGTTGCAGGTGAGCGCCGAGCGGATGAGCGCCTTCTCGATGCCGAGGCTCTCGATCTCGGCGGCCTTCTCCTCGGTGATCTCCTCGTTGCGGCTGACGATGGCCTCGCCGGTGATGGGGTTGAGGATATCCTCCTGAGAGACGCGGCCGACGATGCGGTCGCTCAGGGGCACGATCACCTCGCCCATCTCGATGATGGCGCCGACCTCGACACCCTCGAGCGTGCCGCAATCCTCGTGGGTGATGATCATGTCCTGGGCCACGTCCACCAGGCGGCGGGTCAGGTAGCCGGAGTCGGCGGTCTTCAGGGCGGTGTCCGCCAGACCCTTGCGAGCGCCGTGCGTGGAGATGAAGTACTGCAGCACGGTGAGGCCTTCGCGGAAGTTGGAGGTGATGGGCGTCTCGATGATCTCGCCGGACGGCTTGGCCATCAGGCCGCGCATGCCGGCCAGCTGGCGGATCTGCTGCTTGCTGCCGCGGGCGCCGGAGGTGGCCATCAGATTGATGGGGTTGAACTCGCCGGTGGTGCGCTCCTTCTCCTCCATGGCCACGAACATCTTCTCGGCCACGCGGTGGGTCACCTGGCTCCAGATCTCGACCACCTTGTTGTAGCGTTCGCCGTTGGAGATGGTGCCGGCGAGGTACTGGTTCTCGACTTCGATGACGTCCTTCTTGGCCCGGTCGACGATCTGCTGTTTCACGGCGGGGACGACCAGGTCGTCGATGCCGATGGAGATGCCCGCGCGGGTGGCGTAGGCGAAGCCCACCGCCTTCAGGTCGTCCAGGATCTTGATGGTCACCGGATGGGGCAGGTTGAGGATGGCGTAGGTGACCAGCTTCTTGAGGCCGTCCTTGTTGAGGCGGCCGTTGACGAACGGGATGTCCGACGGGAGGCGGTCGTTGAGGATGACCCGGCCCACGGTGGTGTCGATGTAGTGGTTGGTCACTTCCTGGACGGAGGCGGCGCTGATCTCCTGGTCGTCCTTCGACAGGTTGATCAGGCGGCCGGTGTACCGGAAGCGGATCGGCGTCAGCAGCTCCACTTCCTTGTTCTCCAGGGCGTAGTAGATCTCGTCCGAGCTGCCGAACACCTTGCCGGCGCCCCGGGCGTGAGCCTTGAGGCTGGTGAGGTAGAACAGGCCGAGCACGATATCCTGCGACGGCACGGTGATGGGCCGGCCGTCGGCGGGCTTCAGGATGTTGTTGGTGCTGAGCATGATCACCGCGGCCTCGACCTGGGCTTCGGGCGACAGCGGCACGTGGACGGCCATCTGGTCGCCGTCAAAGTCGGCGTTGAACGCCGCGCAGACCAACGGGTGGATCTGGATGGCCTTCCCCTCGACCAGCACGGGCTCGAAGGCCTGGATGCCCAGCCGGTGCAGCGTCGGGGCGCGGTTGAGGAGCACCGGGTGCTCCTTGATCACCTCTTCGAGGATGTCCCAGACGTCGGGGTGCTCGGTCTCCACCATCTCCTTGGCGCTCTTGACGGTGGACGCGTAGCCCAGCGCCTCGAGGCGGTGGTAGATGAACGGCTTGAACAGCTCCAGCGCCATCTTCTTGGGCAGGCCGCACTGGTGGAGCCGCAGCTCGGGGTTGACCACGATGACGGAGCGGCCGGAGTAGTCGACGCGCTTGCCCAGCAGGTTCTGGCGGAAGCGGCCCTGCTTCCCTTTCAGGTTGTCGGACAGCGACTTCAGGGGGCGGTTGTTGGAGCCGCGGATCACGCGGCCGCGCCGGCCGTTGTCGAACAGCGCGTCCACCGCCTCCTGCAGCATACGCTTCTCGTTCCGGATGATCACCTCGGGCGCGCGCAGCTCCAGCAGCTTCTTGAGCCGGTTGTTGCGGTTGAGCACCCGGCGGTACAGGTCGTTGAGGTCGGAGGTGGCGAACCGGCCGCCGTCGAGCGGCACCAGGGGGCGCAGCTCGGGCGGGATCACCGGGATGACCGTCAGGATCATCCATTCCGGTTTGTTGCCGGACTTGCGGAAGCTGTCCACGACCTTCAGCCGCTTGGCGTGCTTGATCTTCTTCATGTGCGAGGACTCGGCGCGCATCTTGTCGCGCAGGTCCTTGGACATCACTTCCATGTCCATCCGGGCCAGGATCTCGCGGATGGCTTCGGCGCCCATGCCGGCGCGGAAGTTGTCCGGGTTCTCCTGGCGGATGGTGCGGAACTCATCCTCGGTGAGGAGGTCCCGCTCCTTGCGGCCGCTGGTGCCGGGATCCAGGATGATGTACGATTCGAAGTAGAGCACCCGCTCCAGGTTCTTCAGGCTGATGTCCAGGAGCTGCCCGATGCGGCTGGGCAGGCCCTTGAAGAACCAGACGTGGGAGCTGGGCGAGGCCAGCGTGATGTGGCCCATCCGCTCGCGGCGGACGCGGGAGTGGGTGACCTCCACGCCGCACTTGTCGCAGATCACGCCCTTGTATTTCATCCGCTTGTACTTGCCGCACAAGCACTCCCAGTCGTTGGTGGGCCCGAAGATCTTGGCGCAGAACAGGCCGTCGCGTTCCGGCCGGAACGTGCGGTAGTTGATCGTCTCGGGCTTCTTCACTTCGCCGTACGACCAGCTGATGATCTTCTCCGGGGAGGCGACTCCCAGGCGGATGCAATCGAAATCAGTGGTCAACCGGCGCTTGTCTTCGCGGAAGATTGTCTGGCTCAAGCTCGTTCCTCCTTGGCCGGAAACGCTCAGTCTTCTCTGAACTTGATCAGCTCAACGTCCAGGCACAGGCTCTGCAGCTCGCGCACCAGGACGTTGAACGACTCGGGGATGCCGGGCACGTACGAAGCCTTGTTCTTGACAATGGATTCGTAGATCTTGTTCCGGCCCTGCACATCGTCGGACTTGACGGTGAGCAGCTCTTGCAGGATGTGGGCCGCGCCGTAGGCTTCCAGCGCCCACACCTCCATCTCGCCGAAACGCTGGCCGCCGAACTGGGCCTTGCCGCCCAGCGGCTGCTGGGTGATCAGGGAGTAGGGGCCGATGGAGCGGGCGTGGATCTTGTCGTCCACCAGGTGGGACAGTTTCATCATGTAGATGTAGCCCACGGTGACCTTCTGCTCGAACGCCTCGCCGGTCTTGCCGTCGAACAGCGCGGTTTTGCCGGAGGTGTCCATCCCGGACCGGCTGAGCAGGTCGCGGATCTCGTCCTCCTTGGCGCCGTCGAACACGGGCGTCGTGAACTGCATGCCCAGCACGATGCCGGCCCAACCGAGGTGGGTCTCCAGAATCTGGCCCACGTTCATGCGTGAGGGCACGCCCAGTGGGTTCAGCACGATCTCGACCGGCGTGCCGTCGGGCAGGAAGGGCATGTCCTCGTCGGGCAGGATCTTGGCGATGACACCCTTGTTGCCGTGGCGGCCGGCCATCTTGTCGCCCACCGACACCTTGCGCTTCATGGCGACGTAGACCTTGACCAGCTTGTTCACGCCGGGGGGCAGCTCGTCGCCGATCTCCAGGGAGTTCTTCTTCTCCTCGAAGATGCCGTCGAGCACGCTGATCTTGTTGTTGATCTTGTCCTCGATCAGGCGGATCTCCTGGGCCTGGTCGATGCCCTCGCCCTCGACCTTGAGCAGCTTCAGGTCGCTGATGCCCAGCGGCCGGAGCATCTCATCGGTCAGGACGGTGCCCTTGTCCCACGCCACGCCGAGCGCCTTGTGCTTGACCGGCTTGGCCAGGGTCCGGCCGACCAGCAGATGGCTGACCTGCTTGTCGCGCTCCTCGCGGAGGATGCGGATCTGCTCGTCGAGATCGGAGCGCATCTTGTCCACCTGGTCCTGCTCGATGGCCAGGGCGCGCAGATCCTTCTGCACGCCCTTGCGGGTGAACATCTTCACGTCCACCACGATGCCCTCGATGCCCGGCGGGCATTTCAGGGAGTTGTCCTTGACGTCGCTGGCCTTGTCGCCGAAGATCGCCCGCAGCAGCTTCTCCTCGGGGGACAGCTGCGTCTCGCTCTTGGGCGTGACCTTGCCCACCAGGATGCTGCCCGGCTTGACGGAGGCGCCGATGCGGATGACGCCGCTGTCGTCCAGGTCCTTGAGCGCCTTCTCGGAGACGTTGGGGATGTCGCGGGTGATTTCCTCGGAACCCAGCTTGGTCTCGCGGGCTTCGATTTCCAGCTCCTCGATGTGGATGCTGGTGTACACATCTTCCTTGACCAGTTTCTCGCTGATCAGGATCGCGTCCTCGAAGTTGTAGCCGCCCCAGGGCATGAAGGCCACCAGGACGTTCCGGCCCAGGGCCAGTTCGCCGTGGCTGGTGCAGTGGCCGTCGGCGATCACCTGACCCTTCTGGACGAATTCGCCCGTCTTGACCAGCGGCTTCTGATTGATGCAGGTGTTCTGGTTGGAGCGCTTGAACTTGTTGAGCAGGTAGATGTCGACGCCGGCCTCGCGGGCGAGGCGCTTGCTGTCGCCGGGGTCGGTGACGCGGATGATGATGCGCTCGGCGTCCACGCGGTCGACGATCCCGGCCCGCGTGCTGACCACCACGGCGCCGGAGTCGCGGGCGGCGATGGCTTCCATGCCGGTGCCCACGATGGGCGGCTCGGCCACGAGCAGCGGCACCGCCTGGCGCTGCATGTTGGAACCCATCAGGGCGCGGTTGGCGTCGTCGTGCTCCAGGAAGGGGATCAGGGCGGCGGCCACGCTGACCAGCTGCTTGGGCGAGACATCGATGAAGTTGACGTCCTCGCGGGCGGAGAGGATGAAGTTGCCCCCCTTGCGGGCGTCCACGTGGTCGTCGACGATGTGACCCTTCTCCTCCAGGCGGATGGAGGACTGGGCGATGACGTACTTCTCTTCTTCCCAGGCGGTCATGTAGAAGGGGTGGATCTCGTACAGGCAGACCTTTTTCTTCCGCTTGCGCAGCCGCTCGTTTTCGGCGTCCGCCTCCTCCTGCAGGACGATCTCGGAGATCTTGAACGATGCGTCGCCGCGGTCGGTGATCCGGACGTGCTCCACCACCCGGCCGTCGATGACCTTGCGGTACGGCGACTCGATGAATCCGTAGTCGTTGATCCGGGCGAAGCAGCTCAGCGAGCTGATCAGGCCGATGTTGGGACCTTCCGGGGTTTCAATGGGGCAGAGGCGCCCATAGTGGCTCGTGTGCACGTCGCGGACTTCGAAGCCGGCCCGCTCGCGGGACAGGCCGCCGGGCCCCAGGGCCGACAGCCGGCGCTTGTGGGTGATTTCCGACAGCGGATTCGTCTGGTCCATGAACTGCGAGAGCTGGGAGCTGCCGAAAAATTCCTTCAGCGCGGCCATGACCGGCTTGGAATTGATCAGGTCGTGGGGCATGATCTGGGCCAGTTCCTGGAAGACCGACATCTTCTCCTTGATGGCGCGCTCCATGCGCACGAGGCCGATGCGGAACTGGTTCTCCAGCAGTTCACCGACGGCGCGCACCCGGCGGTTGCCCAGGTGGTCGATGTCGTCGGCCGTGCCGATGCCCACGGGCAGCTTCAGCTGATAGTTCAGGACGTCGATGAAATCCTGCTGGGTGAGCGTGCGCTGGGTCAGGGGAATGTCCCGGTCCAGCTTCAGGTTGGACTTGAGCCGGCCCACCTTGGACAGGTCGTAGCGCTTCGAATCGAAGAACATGCCCTGGAACATGCTCGAGGCGACCTCGAGGGTCGGGGGGTCGCCGGGGCGCAGCTTCTTGTAGAACTCGATCAGCGCCTCCTGGCTCGTCTGGATGGGATCCTTGTGGAGCGTGGCGGAGATGGTCGGGCCGGCGTCGTCGAACTCGGGGTAGCAGATCTGGAGCTGCTTGACCCCGGCCTCGAACATCCGGTTGATCATCGTGGCGGTGATGTCCTCGTTGGCTTCGCCCAGGATCTCGCCGGTCTCCATGTTGACGACGTCGTTGAGCAGGATGGCGCCCTGCAGGTCGTCGGCGCTGAGCAGCAGCTGCTTCATGCCGATGCCCTTGAGGTCTTCGAGGTGGCCGAAATTGAAGCGGTCCCCGCTCTTGTACAGCACGTCGGTGGGATCGTCCGGGTGGGTGACGGTCTGGCGCAGCTTGCTGCCGATGAGTGTCTCATCGAGCATCCGGCTGATCTTGCCGCCCTTCATGGTGATGGTGACGGGCCGGTAAAAGAGGTTCAGAATCTCCTCGTTGCTCTCGTAGCCCAGGGCCCGCAGGAAGATCGTGGCCAGGAACTTGCGTTTGCGGTCGATGCGGATGTACAGGATGTTCTTGTGGTCGTACTCGAACTCCACCCACGAGCCGCGGTAGGGAATCACCTTGCCGAGGTAGTATTTGCGCTCCGGGTCCACCTCGAAGAACACGCCGGGCGATCGGTGCAACTGGGAGACGATGACGCGTTCGGTGCCATTGATGATGAACGTGCCCCGGGGCGTCATCAGCGGCACTTCGCCGAAGAACACCTCCTGTTGCTTCATGTCGCGGATGGTCCGGCTGCCGCTCTCCTCGTCGACGTCGTAGAGCACGAGCCGGACGGTGACCTTGAGCGGCACCGAATAGGTCATGCCGCGGTCGATGCACTCGTCGATGGTGTACTTGATTTTCAGCTCGACCGGATCCCCGCAGGACACGCACCGGGAGAACTTGTTCTCGTTGCGGGCGCCGCACGCCGGGCAGATGATGTGGCCGAGGTGCTGCGGATTGGTGACGATGGTCTGGCCGCAGTCCATGCACTTGGAGCGCAGGTGTTCGATCCCCACCAGGCTCCCGCACTTGCACTCCCAGTCGCCCAGCGTGTAATGGACGAACTCGAGACTGGCGGTGGAGCGGAAATCCTCGATGGGGAAGATCGAAGCGAACACCGACTGGATCCCGACATCTTCCCGCTCGTCCGGCAGCAGTTCCATCTGCAGGAAGGTCTGGTAGGATTTCATCTGGATCTCGAGCAAGTTGGGGATGGGGACGGTTGCCGAGATATGTCCGAAATCGTGCCTATCCTGCTGAGGGGTGATAGATTCGGCCATGGGCGTAAATCTCCAGGGTAAGAATGGGTCCGGGCTCGTCTCAGTTAAGGGGGGTCGGCATTTGTCAGAGCGGCAACGGGCGCCTAGTTGATGGTCCGCAACCGTCCGCCGGGATGTCACAAATTCTACCCTAAACCGGGCAAAAAGAAAAGGTTAAATGGAAAAAGGGAATGAAAGGGAAACGCTCCCTTCCATCCCGTTTTCCCGGTTCTCGCCGGTCCTCCGGCGCGGACCTACTTGATTTCAACCTTGGCGCCGACTTCTTCGAATTTCTTCTTGATGGACTCGGCCTCGTCCTTCGAGACCCCTTCCTTGACCGGCTTGGGCGCGCCCTCGACCAGGTCCTTGGCCTCTTTCAGGCCCAGGCTGGTGACTTCGCGGACCACCTTGATGACCTTGATCTTCTCGGCGCCCACTTCCTTCAGGACCACTTCGAACTCGGTCTTCTCTTCAGCCACAGCCGCAGCGGCGGCGCCGGGGGCGGCAGCACCCATCATGACCGGGGCGGCCGCGGCGGCGGAGACACCGAACTTCGTCTCGATGTCCTTGACCAGCTGGGCGATTTCCAGCATCGTCGACTGCTCGATCCAGTTGAGGACTTCTTCACGGGTGATAGACATTATGGTACCTCCAGAATTTATTGCTTATCAATCTCAGGATTCTTTCCGGGCTTCCTTCATGACCAGGCAGAGGTCGCGGAGCGACGCCTGGAGCACGCGGGCCAGGCTGGTGACCGGGTAATTGAGCAGGAACAGCATCTTGCTGAGCGATTCCGTCTTGGTGGGCATGTTGACCACCATCTCGAGCTGGTCGGCGGGCAGCGGCCGGCCTTCGAGCAGGATGCCCTTGAACCCGATGGCCTTGTTGTCCTTGGTGAAGTCGCTGAAGATCTTGGCCAGGACGACGGGGTCGGAGGGGTGGTAGGCGATGGCCGTGGTTCCCTCGAACTGGTCGAGCAGGGCGGCCATGGGCGTACCGTCAGCGGCGATCTTGGCCACGGTGTTCTTGACCACCCGGTAGGCGCACTTGGAGTCGCGCAGCTTGCGCCGGAGGGCGGCCACGTCGTTCACCTTCAACCCGCTGAAGCTGAGTACGAGGGCGTACGGGTGGGTGTTGAAGATGTGGTGCAGTTCTTCGCGCAGTTGTTCTTTTTCGGTCTTGTTCACGGCTATTTCCTCGCGCCTTTCTCGAAGGAGGGCAGGGAGATCTGGATCCCCGGGCCCATGGACGAGCAGGCGAAGATGCTATGGATATACTTGCCCTTGCTGGCGGGCGGCTTGGCCTTGACGACGGCGTCGATGAAGGCCGATGCGTTCTCGATGAGCTTTTCCACATCAAAGGAGAGCTTGCCCACGGGGGCGTGGACCACGCCGCCCTTGTCCACCCGGAACTCTACCTTGCCGGCTTTGATCTCGTTGATGGCCTTCCCCACTTCCGTCGTCACGGTGCCGGTCTTCGGGTTGGGCATCAGGCCGCGGGGGCCCAAAACCTTGCCGAGGCGGCCGACGAACTTCATCATGTCGGGTGTGGCCACGACGGCGTCGAAGTCCAGGTAGCCTTTGGAGATTTTGTCCACCAGGTCCTCGGCGCCCACTTCGTCGGCGCCGGCGTCCTGGGCTTCCTTGAACTTCTCGGCCGAGGTGATGACCGCCACCTTCTTCGACTTGCCCAGGCCGTGGGGCAGCACCACCGTGCCGCGGACCATCTGGTCGGCGTACTTGGGATTGACACCCAGCCGCATGGAGACCTCAAGCGTCTCGTCGAATTTGGCGAAGGCGATCTTCTTGATCAGGGCGACGGCCTCGTTCAGTTCATATTCCCGCAGGTCCACGAGCTGGGAGGCGTTGTTGTATTTCTTTCCGCGTTTGGCCATCGGAATCTACCTCTATTCACTAATTTCGATGCCCATGCTCCGCGCGGTGCCCATGATGATTTTCACCGCGGCGTCCACGTCGTAGCAATTCAGGTCGGGCAGCTTTGTCTTGGCGATATCCTTGACCTGAGCCATGGACAGCTTGGCCACCTTGTTCTTGTTGGGCTCGGGGGAACCTTTGGCAATCTTCGCCATCTGCTTCAAGAGCACCGCCGCCGGCGGCGTCTTGGTGATGAAGGAGTAGGACTTGTCGCTGTAGACCGTGATGACTACCGGGATGATCAGTCCGGAATCCTTCTGAGTCTTCGCGTTGAAGTTCTTGCAGAAATCCATGATGTTGACGCCGTGCTGGCCGAGTGCCGGGCCCACGGGGGGGGCCGGAGTGGCCTGACCGGCGGGTATCTGCAGTTTGATGAAACCGACCGCTTTTTTGGCCATGGGAACTCCTTAAATCTTCTCCACCTGAAGGAAGTTGAGCTCCACCGGGGTCTGACGCCCGAAGATGGTGACCGAAACCTTCAGCGTGCTCTTCTCGTTGTTGATGTCATCCACGACCCCGACGAAGTTGGAGAAGGGGCCGTCGATGATCTTGACGGTTTCGCCCTTCTCGAACCGGAAACGGGGCTTGGGCTTCTCCGCCGACGCCATCAGGGAGCTCATCAGGCTGTTGATCTCTTCCTCGGTCAGCGGCGTCGGCTTGCCGCCGGAGCTGATGAATCCCGTCACCCGGGGGATGGAGCGGATCAGGTGCCACATCTCGTCGGTCATGTCCAGTTCGATGAGCACGTACCCGGGATACACGATCTTGGACGTGACCACCTTCTTGCCGCCCTTGATCTCCACGAGATCTTCGGTGGGGATCAGGATCTGCCCGATGGCGCCCTCGATCCCGGCGATCTGGATGCGGTTCATCAGGCTCTCGGCGACCCGGCGCTCGAAGCCGCTATACGTGTGGATGATGTACCACTTCTTGTCGCCCATGGATCATTCCCGGAAGAGTGTGCTCAGGTAGTGGATCCCGTGTTGCAGGGCCAGATCCACCAGAAACAGGTAGAAGCCGAAGAAGATCGAGGTCAGAATGACCACGATCGTGGTGCTGTAAACCTCTTTCTGGTCCGGCCACGAGACTTTCTTCAGTTCCGACTTCGTCTCGCTGATGAAACTGAAGAACCGCTTGAACGTGTCCACGACTGAGGTGAAAAAACGCTTGACCGCTTCAATGATGTTCGTCACAGGCTATTCCTCGGCTATCAAAAGGAATAAATGGCAGGCCAGGAGGGATTCGAACCCCCAACATCCGGTTTTGGAGACCGGCGCTCTAGCCATTAGAGCTACTGGCCTGCACGCTCCGAACTCCGACTACTTGGCTTCCTTGTGCGGCGTGTGCCGGCGACAGAAGGGGCAATACTTGTTGAGCTCGTATTTCTCGGTATGCTTCTTCTTGTCGCGCGTCGTCGTGTAGTTCTTGTTCTTGCACTCGCTGCACTGCAATTGTACTTGTTCACGCATGGGTCAAACCCCGCCGGGAAGCGCCCGGCTACTCGATGATCTCGGTGATGGTCCCGGCGCCCACGGTCCGGCCGCCTTCGCGGATGGCGAAGCGGAGACCCTTTTCCATGGCGATCGGGGTGATCAGCTTGATCTCGAGGCTGGTGTTGTCGCCCGGCATGACCATTTCGACGCCCTGGCTCAGGGTGGCGTTGCCGGTCACGTCGGTGGTCCGGAAGTAGAACTGGGGCCGGTAGCCGTTGAAGAACGGGGTGTGGCGACCGCCCTCTTCCTTCGTCAGGATGTAGACTTCGCCCTTGAAGTGGGTGTGCGGGGTGATGGTGCCGGGCTTGGCCACGACCTGGCCGCGCTCCACCTCGTCCTTGTCGGTGCCGCGGAGCAGCAGTCCGACGTTGTCGCCGGCCTGGCCCTCGTCCAGCAGCTTGCGGAACATTTCGACGCCGGTGACCACGCGCTTCATGGTGGGCCGGATGCCGACGATCTCGATTTCTTCCTGGACATGGACCTTGCCCCGCTCCACGCGGCCGGTCACGACAGTGCCGCGGCCGCTGATGCTGAACACGTCCTCGATGGGCATCAGGAAGGGCTTCTCGACGTCGCGCTGCGGCAGCGGCACATAGCGGTCCACCGCTTCCATCAGGTTCAGGATGCCCTTTTCAGCCTCGGGATCCTCGGTTTCCAGAGCCCGGAGGGCGCTGACGCGAACGATGGGGATCTCGTCGCCGGGGAACTCGTACTTGCTGAGCAGGTCGCGCACTTCCATTTCCACGAGGTCCAGCAGTTCCGGGTCGTCCACCGCGTCCACCTTGTTCAGGGCGACCACGATGCAGGGGACGCCGACCTGACGGGCCAGCAGGATGTGCTCGCGGGTCTGGGGCATGGGGCCGTCCGGCGCGCTGACCACGAGGATGGCGCCGTCCATCTGGGCCGCGCCGGTGATCATGTTCTTGATGTAATCGGCGTGGCCGGGGCAGTCCACGTGGGCGTAGTGCCGGTTGCCCGTCTCGTACTCGACGTGGGCGGTGGCGATCGTGATGCCGCGCGCCTTTTCTTCCGGGGCGTTGTCGATGGAGTCGAAGCTGCGGAACTTGATCTTGGGATTGTTCTTCGCCAGGACCCGGGTGATCGCGGCCGTCAACGTCGTCTTGCCGTGGTCGACGTGACCGATGGTGCCGATGTTGACGTGAGGCTTGGTCCGTTCAAACTTTTCTTTAGCCATTGCTGATCTCCTCCAAAATCATCATTAATAAATGCCATGTTCCGAATGAAGAGAGATGGAGCCCACGACCAGAATTGAACTGGTGACCCCTTCCTTACCAAGGAAGTGCTCTACCGACTGAGCTACGTGGGCCCAGAGCCGACCGAAATTTTGAAGGCAAAGTGGAGCGGGAGACGGGATTCGAACCCGCGACCCTCAGCTTGGAAGGCTGATGCTCTAGCCAGCTGAGCTACTCCCGCTTTCAAGGCGTCAAGACTCGATTCAGCCCGAGGTCTGTATGCGAACAACTGGGGGGCGTTCTCCCTCTGAAGCCTGAACCTCGCCTCAAAATCATGGTGGAGAGGGGAGGATTTGAACCTCCGTAGGACCTAAGTCCGGCGGGTTTACAGCCCGCTGCCATTGACCGCTCGACCACCTCTCCGTCTATTGCAGGTGCAAATAACTATGCTGTCTGTGGAGCTGGCGAGAGGACTTGAACCCCCAACCCGCTGATTACAAATCAGCTGCTCTACCGGTTGAGCTACGCCAGCGTCGCGAGTCGCTTAAACTAACACAGGCGGCGGCCCGCGTCAAGCGAAAAATCAAAGAAGAACCCCGAACGCATCGGGGTTCGCCGCTCGAAAAACTGGATGCTATCGCAATCGCCCACCCTTTGGCAAGCGATTAATTGAAAAAGAACCGGCCTCAACGGTTCGGCAGGGTCAGGCCGTACCGGTCGCTCAGGTCCAGCGGCGGCAGCGGCCCGTCCAGCGGCCGGAGGTCGCGCACGTACCAGTCCAGCCACTGCAATTGGCGGTGCAGCGAGTCGATCCGGCCCGGCTGCCTCCGGTTGCCGTGCCCCTCACCGGGATACTGCACCAGCCGGACGGCCGGGTGGCCGGTCATCTTGAGCTGGCGGTAAAACTCGAGGCTCTGGCTCGGGTGGACGCGGGGATCCTGTGCTCCGCCCAGGATGAGCACGGCCGAGCGGCTCTTCTCGGCGTGGTAGAGCGGGCTGCGCTGGAGGGCCAGATCCCACATCTGCTCCAGCGGCTTGCCGGAGTGGACGTGGAGTTCCTCGTACGGAATGTCGGTGGTGCCCCGCTTGCTGACCAGGTCGCTGATGCCGACGAACATGCACACCGCCCGAACGTACCGGGTGTAGTACGTGGCGAACCACGCCGCGGCGTAGCCGCCGTACGAGCCGCCGATCAGGCCCACGCGGCCGGCATCGGCCAGGTCCCGGCCGACCAGGTAATCGATCCCGTCGGCGATGTCGTCGAATTCCTTGCCCGCTGGATCGCCGTAGCCCTCCGCGGCGAACGCGACACCGTAACCGGTGCTGGCGCGATAGTTGGGCAGGAAGACCAGATAACCCGTGCCGGCCAGAACCTGCACCGGCTCGGAGTACCGGGTGAGCCAGCCGTCGGAATAGTGCGCCTCGGGGCCGCCGTGGACGACCACCACCAGCGGCGGCTTCCGACCCGGCTCCACTGCGGTCGGATGGACCAGCAGGCCTTCGATGGAGCGCCCGTCGCGGGCGGCGTAGCGGATGACCTCCTGCCGGCCCAGGGCGCGTTCCGACAGCCAGGGATTGGAGTGGGACAGGCGGCGCGGTTCGCCGGCGCCGGTCCAGACGAAGAGCTCCGGCGGATACGCGGCGGTGTGGCCGGTCAACGCCATCACCCGCCCGTCCCGCGCGGCATGCGGCACGCCGAACGCCAGACCGTACGCCGCACCGTCCAGGAGCATCCGACGCTCGCCGCCGCGCCAGGCGACGGCGCTCAACGTCTGGCGGACGCCTTCACCGGCGAGATAGAGCACGGTGTCGGCATCCTGCCAGCCCGCCCACACCGCATGTCCGGCGAAGGCGGGCGGGGTGAGGTTGCGCGGCGTGCGCGCGTCCGCCGCCACGACGAACACCTGGCTCACGGCGTGATCCTTCCGTTCGATCGCGGCCGTGTAGGCCAGTTTGGCGCCGTCGGGACTGAAGGCCAGAGAGCCCAGTTTCCCGTCGGGATCCACCCACGGTGTCAACGTGCGTCCGGCCAGCTCGAGCAGGTAAATCTTCTGGAACATGTACTCGTGGTCCACCAGGTTGCGCTCGGCGGCCGACAGGGCGATCCGTGCGCCGTCCGGGCTGAAGCAGAAATCCCAGACGCTGAGGTCGCCGACTAGGAGGACGGGTTCCGGGAACACGCCGCCTGCGGGCAGGCCGACGAGGTGGAGGGCGCGCGGCCTCAGGTTCTCCTCGAAGTAGATGAAGTTGTAGCCTTTCTTTTCCAGTTCCTGCTCGCGGGCCGACGGGGCCGGCTGGGCGACGTAGGCCAGCCGGGAGCCGTCCGGATGCCAGCGGAAGGCGAGGACGTCGGTGGCCGACTGTGTGGCCGGCGCGGCCTCACCCCCGTCGGCGGGAATCGTCCAGACCTGGGTCTTGGCGTCGCCACCCCGTTTGAGCAGGAACGCGATGAGGCGGCCGTCGGGCGACCACTCCGGCGCGCTGACCGCCACCTGACCGGTGACGAAGGGGCGCGCCTGACCCGTCGCCACGGACCAGACATGCAGCTCGGCGTAGTTGCCGCCGGGCGCATCGCCGGCCTCACGCTGGCAGCTGACCACCGCGGCAATCCACTTGCCGTCGGGACTGATCCGGGCTTCGGTCACGGACCGGAGGCGGCCCACGTCGTCGGGCGACAGGACCGCCGGCGCGACGGGTGCGCCGACGGTCAAGCCGGACAGGAGCAGGCCGAGCGCGATGACGGTCAGGCGTCGGCCAAAGAGCCGGGTAGACCTCATTGGGCGGACTCCGCGGCTTCCTTCGCGAGGGTGGCGAGCTGGCCGAGGTCCACCTCGCCCAGCGCGGACTTGATCCGATCCATGGGCAGATTGGAACCTTGGATGTTGACGATGAACCGCTTGGCGACCAGCACATGCATCTCGCCCCGCTGGGACTGGGAGTCGAATTTTTCGAACGCCCGGTGGCCGCGGTAGGTCATGGTCCGCTCGTAACCATCGGCGGATTCCTTGTCAATGTCGACCAGGGTCCAGGCGGCCGATGCCATGGCGGTCAATCCCGAAGCCGTGCCCATATCCGTGATCTCGATGTCCAGACTGGATTCCTCATTCGCATAGTGGGCGCGGGCCATGGACACCTTGACCCCCATGGCGCCTGACTTTTCGCCTTCGGTTGATTCACGCGCCAGATCGGCGGCCGTCTCGGGCAACAGCGCCTTGAGCGCCTGGTGATCCACCGGCTCCACCGGCTCGCCCTTGCCCTCCATCGCTTCTTTCATCTTGGACAGCGCATCACCCATCTGCTGCAGTCCCGGCTGCGCTGCTTCCCCGGCTTCCTCGCCCTTCTGCGCCGCCTGATCGGCGTCGGGTTTCCGGGAGCACATCCCGCAACCCATCATCACGAGCAGCCCGATCAGGGCCAGTCCGGCCAGAATCAGCCGGATCGTCCATTGCATCTGGATCATGATCTCCTCCCGTATAGACTCATTAATTAGATAACGGGTTGTCCCCGCCGGCATCAGTTGTTGGCGGTGCGCCTGAACGCACTTTACATGGAACGGATGAAGCGCGTCAAGAGTCTCCGGAGTGGCGGAAGCGGGGCAGCGTTGACACCCCCGCCCGGTAGCCGCTATAATCCGCCTTTGCCCGGAAGGAGACCCGCATGCCATCCACACCGGTCGCCCGTCTGGCGGCCCCCGCAGTGCACCCCGCCAGCCCGTCGCTCCGCCACCTGGCGGTCGTGGCGGCGGCATGGCTGGCCGCGGTCGCGGTGTTCGGACAGGCAGCCGATCGCAAGGTGATCATCATCGATCCCGGCCACGGCGGTGACGACAACGGGGCGCGCTCAACGGCCGGCACCTTCGAAAAAGACGTCAACCTGATCCTGGCCAAGGCGCTCCAAACGGAACTGAGCCAGGACAAACAGCTCCAGGTCGTGCTCACCCGCGAGGGCGACCAGCGGCTGGCGCTCGAGGAGCGGGCCATCCACGTCAACCGACTGCGGGCGGATCTGTTCCTCAGCCTCCACTGCGCCCACGCCCCCCAAGAGTCGTCGGACGGTTTCCTGATTTACTATTTTCAGCCGGACGCCGACCAGGCCGACACGTACCATTACCTGAAAACCCCGCTCGGCGGGCGCGAGCTCCGCGTGCTCCCCTGGAATCTGGCCCAATTCCAGTGGGTTCCCGCCAGCAAGGAAATGGCGGGCATCCTCCAGCGCCGGCTCAACGAGTTCTACGCCCGGTCCAGCGGGGCGCCGCTGGGCGGTCCGCTGAAATTGCTGGCGACCGTCAATTGCCCCGCCGTGCTGCTGGAGGCCGGGCACCTGTCCAATCCCGCTGACGAGCGGCGCCTCGACGACGCCGGCCACCGGGCCGCGCTGGCTCAGGTGCTCCGACAGGCGGTCGCCGAATTCCTCAAGGCAAGCGAGCCGATCCGGGAGACGCCATGACACGGAAGGTGCTGCTCATCGCCCTGGCGGTGGCGCTGGTCCTGTCCCTGGCCGGGGTATGGATCCTTTACCGGTCGGAGCTGGCCAAGCAGGCCGCCGAACGCCAGGAAGCGGACGCGGCGGCGGAAACGATGACGCCGGGCGCCGCCCCGGACGACGTCACCCAGGGCGAGCTGCAGATCAAGTTGTACTTCCGCGCGCCGGCGCCGTCGGCGGGGACGCTGGCCCTGCTCACCCCCGAGGTCCGGACGATCCCCCAGTCCATCCGCAAGGAGTATCTCATCCGCCGCATCCTCGACGCGCTCATCGCCGGCCCGACCCAGGGCGGCGGACCCACCATCCCCAAGGGGACCATCGTCCGCCAGGTGTTCGTCGCCAACAATCTGGCGGTAATCGATTTTTCCCGCGAGATCGCCGTCCGCCACCCCGGCGGCGTCCTGGGGGAAATGGCCACCGTCTATTCCATCGTCAATTCGGTGGTGGATAACGTGCCCGGCGTCGACGGCGTGCGGATCCTGGTGGACGGCTCTGAGCGCAGCACCCTGTCCGGACACCTGGCCCTGGACCGGTCATTCGGCGCCGCGCCTGAATTCGTCGTCGGCGCATCGGGTCGGGACGCGCTCATCCAGGAGGAGAACCTCGAATGAAGCAGAACAAGCCCATCGCTATCTTCGACTCGGGCATCGGCGGCCTGACGGTGTATCGGGAACTCAAGACGCGGCTGCCGCACGAGCGGTTCATCTACCTGGGCGACACCGCCCGGCTGCCCTATGGCAGCAAGTCCGCCGAGACGGTCGTCAAGTACTCGCTCCAGAACGCCGAATTCCTGGTCTCGCTCGGGGTGAAGATGCTGGTGGTGGCGTGCAACACGGCCTCGTCATTCGCCCTCGACGCGCTGGTGGACCGGTTTGACATGCCCATCGTCGGCGTGATCGCCAGCGGCGTCCGCCGGGCGCTGGCGCTGACCCGCAAGGCCCGGGTGGGCGTGATCGCCACCGAATCCACGGTGGGCAGCGCCAGTTACCAGAATCTGCTGCGGGAGCTGGGTCCGCAAACCGAGGTGTACGCCGGTGCTTGCCCGCTCTTCGTGCCCCTGGTGGAGGAGGGCTGGCTGGACCACCCCGTGACGCGGGAAGTCGCCCGCCTGTACCTGGAGCCGCTCCGCGCCCAGGGCGTGGACACGCTCATTCTGGGCTGCACCCATTACCCCCTGCTCAAGGGAGTGATCGCCGCCACCCTGGGGCCGGACGTCCAACTGGTCGACTCGGCCGCGGCGCTGGCCGGCGAGATCAGCAGCCTTCTCACCGCGCTGAGCCTGGAGCGGCGCCCCGAGGCCGGCGGGTCCGCCGCGGACGATTTCTACGTCACCGACTCCATCCCGCGGTTCCAGCGCGTGGCCGAGATCTTCCTGGCGCGGGAGCTGGACAACATCCGCCTGGTGGACCTGGGCGTCGCTCCGCGGCGGGAGGGCTGAGGCCATGCCCCGCAGCGGACGCGGTGACTACGCGCTGAGGCCCATCCGATTCGAGCCCAACTTCCTGAGTCACGCGGAAGGTTCGGTGTACGTGACCTGCGGCGCCACCCGGGTGGTCTGCACGGCCAGCATCGACGAGAAGGTCCCGCCGTTCTTGCGGGGTAGCGGCACCGGCTGGCTCACCGCCGAGTACGCCATGCTGCCCCGCGCCACGCAGTCCCGCACGCCCCGCGAGCGGGCCCAGCTCTCGGGGCGCACCCAGGAGATCCAGCGGCTCATCGGCCGCTCGCTCCGCGCCGTCCTGGACCTGCCGCGGCTGGGCGAGCGCACCATCCAGGTGGACTGCGACGTCATCCAGGCCGACGGCGGCACCCGCACCACCGCCATCAACGGCGGTTTCGTCGCGGTGGCGCTGGCGGTGGAACGGCTCATGAAGAACAAGACCGTCGCCGGCAGCCCGTTGAAGGACTATGTGGCCGCCACCAGCGTGGGCCTCGTCGGCGGCGTCACGCTGCTGGACCTGGAATACGTGGAGGATGCCGCCGCCGACGTGGACCTCAACGTCGTCGCCACAGGCGACGGCCGGCTGGTGGAGATCCAGGGCACCGCCGAGAAGACGCCGTTCACCAACGAGCAGCTCTACGAGATGCTGGAGATCGCCCGGATGGGCATCGAGGAGATCATCGAGCTGCAGCGCCGGACGCTGGAAACCGGCAAGCTGGACATGGAACGCCTGCTCCCGCATTACCGGAGCTGACCAACACGGGCGCTTGCCGCCCACCCCACGGAGAAACCGCATGCCGCCGATCGACCATCTGCTCGTGGCCACCACCAATCCCGGCAAGGCCCGGGAGATCGCCGAGATCCTCGGCGACCTGGGCGTGCGGGTCGCCGGCCTGGAAGCGGTGCCATGGGTGCCGCTGTTCGAGGAAGGAGATGCTTCCTTTGCCGCGGGCGCCCGCGCCAAGGCGGCGTTCTACAGCCGGATCACCGGTTGGCCCACGCTGGGCGACGATTCCGGGCTGGAGGTGGACGCCCTCGGCGGCGCGCCGGGCGTGCGCTCCGCCCGCTACGCCGGCCCCGGGGCCACCGACGCCCAGCGCATTGACAAGCTGCTGGCGGAGCTGGCCGGCGTGCCGCCCGAGCGCCGCACCGCCCGTTTCCGCTGCGCCGTGTCGCTGGTGGCGGATGGGCGGGAGGTGGTGGCCGCCGAGGGGAGCTGCGAGGGCCGGATCCTCGAGGCCCCGCGGGGGACAGGCGGCTTCGGCTACGACCCTGTGTTCCTGGTGACGGAGACCGGGCGCACCTTCGCCGAGCTGCCGCCGGCGGAGAAGAACGCCTTGAGCCACCGCGGCCGCGCCCTGGCGGCGCTGCAAGCAAAGCTGGCGGAGTGGTTGCGATCGGACGCGTGAACCGGATCGATCCCGGCGCGGCCCGTCCGTCCAGATGGAGAAACCGACAATCCACTTCTGGGGAGAGATACCATGCGAAACATCCTGATGCTGCTGAGCCTGTTCGCGCTCATGGCCGGTTGGACACCGGCAGGCGAGAACAACGACTACTTCGACGATGCCGCGGCCACCACCCTGGCCGGACCTGACCTCGTCATCGCCGGCGACGTGGCGACGCCCGGCCCCGTGGACGTGTCCCGCCTGCCCGTGCGCTCGGTGACGGTGCGCGAGGCCGTTCTGAAGGACGGCCAGCGGGAGTTCGTGGGCGCCTACCGCTACGACGGCTACTCGCTGTTCGATATCCTGCGCGACGTTACGGTGGTCAAGAAAAACGAAGCCGAGTTCCGGCCCATGATCGACCTGCTGGTGGTGGTGGAGAATGCCGCGGGCGAGAAAGCGGTCCTGAGCTGGGGCGAGATCTTTTACACCAACGTTCAACACCGCAGCCTCATCGCCGTGCGGGTGTCGCCGGTCATCCCGTCGCACGCCGACGACCGCTGGCCGGTTCCGACGGACACGCGCCTGGTCTGCGCCGACGACATGGTGTGCGCGCGGCAGATCGGTCAGCCCGTCAAGATCACCGTGCTCACCTGCCCCCACAGCTTCGCGGTGAACCGTGACCTGAAGCCGCTGTACAGCCCCGCCATCCGCCTCGTGGCGGACGGCCAGGAGAAGGGCCGGCTGGAGAGCCTGTCCGCCGCGGCCGGCGAGCGCGCGTTTCCAACGGTGTCTTATGGACATGGGATGGGCTTCCACGGCATGAGCGAGATCCGCGGCCAGTCGGCCAAGGACGTCCTGCTGGCCGCCTTCCCGCCGACGCCCGAACGCCTGCGCGCCGGCTACCTGGTGTTCGCCGCGGCCGACGGCTACCGCTGCACTGTCTCGTACAGCGAGCTGTTCAACCGCAGCGACCGGGCCGAGTTCCTGATCCGGGATCTCGGCGTGGACGCCAAGGGCGGCCGGTTCCCGCTGTTCGCGGGACCCGACTTCTTCGTGGACCGCGGGGTCAAGGCCCTGTCGGAGATCCGCTGCGTCCAGATCCCCTGACCCATCGTGTCTGAACGCATCATGGGTGAACGAGCTTCGGGACTCCGGTCCCGAAGCTCGTTTGCTTTATACGCACGCCGACGAAGCGGTGCGGCGCCCGGGCTGAGACGCCACGAGGGCCCCTTTCCGCCCCCCGCTCCCGCTCGCAGTGCCTCCTCCGCCGGGTTGGGAATTACGAGCATGAACGACGGGAATGAAGACAAACCCTGAGCCCCGAACCGCGAGCCCCGATTACGAGCACGAGTACGATCACGAGTACGATCACGAGTACGATTACGAGCACGAAGGGAAAATCTCAGCCGATCGCCTCCACCGTGTGGCGGTAGATCACGCCGCGGCGCGCCAGCTCCGCCAGCATGAAGGCGACGCAGTCGGGCTCCCGGCCGATGTACTCCGGCGGCACGATTCCGCCGCGCCGGTACATCCCGCCGGCCAGCAGCCGGGCTGCGGCGGTGGCGGTGTAGCCGGTGGTGCGGGCCATGGAGTGCACCTTCGTTGCCGCATCGAAGCGGTCCAGCAGGTCCCAGGTGTAGCGGACCCGGCGCCCCGCCTCGCGTCCCTCCACCAGAATGCGCATCACGGTGAGGTCGGTGTCGCCCTCGTTGAGGTGCCACAGGGGGAAGAGGATCTTGGCGGTGAAGTCCACGGGACGGATCTTCACGCCGCCGACATCCACCGGCTCGGTGCCGAAAAAGCCCGTCTCGCGCAGCAGGGCCATCTTGGTGATGTGTCCCGGGTAACGGAGGGTCTTCTCCTTCATGTTGGGCGCGTCGATCGTGGTTGCCAGCGTCCGCAGACCGTCGGTGTTGAACGCCTCGAGGGTGCCCACGCCGGGAAAGTTGACGAACTCCGGGTCGGAGAGCGCCGGCCGCACCACGAGCTGACCGTTCTCCACGTAGCGGGCGGGGCGGACGTACTCCTCGATCACGTCGATGGGCGAGAACACGGCCTTGTAGTCATAGGGCCACTCCCGCACCTCGGGCAGGCCGCCGACGTACACCAGGACGCGCTCCACCGCCTCCAGCTGCCGCGCCGCGTGCCCCACCAGCAGGTTGCTCATGCCGGGCGCGACGCCGCAGTCCACCACGGCGGTCACCCCCTGGCTCTGGGCGAGCGCATCCAGGCCGAAGGGATCCTCGGGAAAGAAGGCGATGTCCACCACCGGCCGCTTCGCCTCGATGACCGCCTGCAGGGTGGCGTAGCCCATGAAGCCGGGGACGGCACTCACCACCAGGTCGCCGGCCTTGACCAGCTCCTGGACCCGCGCCGCATCGCGCAGGTCGGCCTGGACGGTGCGCACGGGCCAGCGGGCCGCAGTCTGGGCCAGGGCGTCCGCGTTGATGTCAGCGACGGTGACTTCGAAATCAGGGTCGGCGGCGAGGTCGCCCGCCATGGGCCGCCCCACCAGTCCGGCGCCGAGTACGATGATTTTCATGATTGCTCCTCTGTGGAATCGTGTCGGTTCATCATGCCCCGGTCATGCGCCCCGCGCCGTCGGCCGCGCGACGGACCCGTCCTGCAAGACAGGCCCACCGGGCCGAAAGTCGCGAGAAGCGGATGGAAAGCTACCGCAGGCCGCTGAAGCGGTTGACGAAACAGATCGTGGCCGCAAGGCCGGTGGGTCGTTCGCTGTAGGTGGCGTGGCGCATCCGAAGCATGGCGCCATGATAGCGCAAGACGCCGCCGGCGCCAACGCTTTTTCGGCGCGTCGCGGCCGGCGGTCCTGTTCGCCCCGGAGTTGCGCCGGACGTCACCGGAGCCGTTGAAATCCGCCGGAGGCGGGTGTATCTTCAGGCGATTGTCAGCCAATACCGCAATCGGGGTGCATACATGAAACAGAACCGCGTGACCGCCGGAATCGTGACGCTCGTCTGGCTGGCGCTGGCCGTCGTGGCCTCAGCCCAGATCACGCCGCCGCGGATGGTCCGCACGCCGGACATCCACGGCGACCGGGTGGCTTTCAGCGCCGAGGGGGACCTGTGGCTCGGCTCCATCGCCACCGGCACCGCCGAGCGGCTCACCCTCCACGAGGCGGACGAGTACGGACCGCGCTTCTCGCCGGACGGCGCGTGGATCGCCTTCACCGCCGGCTATGACGGCGGCCAGGACGTCTACGTCATGCCCGCCGCCGGCGGCGCGCCCCGCCGGCTCACTTACGATCCCGCCGGTGCCGAGGTGGTGGACTGGACCCCCGACGGCGCGCGCATCCTGTTCCGCTCCCGCCGCAGCGTCCCCATGGTGGGCGCCCGTCTCTATCTCGTACCGGCCGCCGGCGGTCTACCCGAGGCGTTGCCCATGGAAAAGGCGACGCAGGGGTCGTTCGCTCCCGACGGCAACCGGCTCGCCTACTGCACCATGGCCCTGGAGCGCCACAACTGGAAGCGGTACCGCGGCGGCATGGCCAACCATATCTGGATCGCCGACCTGAAGGCGAAGACCTTCCGGCGGATCCACGACGACTCCATCAACGAGCAGTACCCGGTGTGGGCGGGCGAGGCGGTGTTCTACGTCTCGGAGAAGGACGGGCCGGCCAACCTGTGGCGCTGGGACGCGCGCAGCGGCGAGGCGGCCCGGGTGACGGACCACGCGGACTACGACGTCAAGTCGCCCGCGGGCGACGGCCTGCGGATCGTCTACCAGCACGGCGACGGCCTGTGGGTCTACGACATCGCCGCCGGCCGGGCGCAGCCGCTGAAGCTGGCCCTGGCGTCCGACCGCATCCATGCCCGGCCGGTCCGCGTGGCCGGCGCGCCAGGCGCGTTCGGCGTCGGGCCCACCGGCAAGCGCCTGGTGGCGGAAAGCCGCGGCCAGCTCTTCACCCTGCCGGCGGAGAGCGGCGAGATCCGCGCCGTGGCGCCGCTGGCCGGCGCCCGCTCGAAGGAGCCGGTTTGGTCCCCGGACGGCAAGTGGATCGCCTTCGTCTCCGACCGCAGCGGCGAGGAGAACCTTTGGCTCGCCCCGGCGGCCGGCGGCGGCGAACCGGTCCAGCTCACCCGGATCGAGCAACGGCGCCTGGCCGGCCCCGTCTGGTCGCCCGACAGTAAGCGGCTGGCGTTCTACGACAATTCGCTGGCCCTCCACGTCGTGGACGTGGCGAGTCGCGCCGTGAGCGAGGTCGCCCGCGGCGAGTACGGCGGCGTCGGCGACTTCCGGTTCTCCCCCGACGGCAAGTGGCTCGCGTACATGCGGCCGGAGAACCATTTCGTCCGCTCGCTCTATTTCTACAATCTGGAGAGCAAGCAGGCCACGCGGCTCACGCACGCGCCCACGCGCGACCACGGGCCCGTGTTCGACGCCGAGGGGAAGTACCTCTTCTTTCTCACCGAGCGGAGCGTCACCCCGCAGTGGGATTCCTTCGACTTTCAGATGAACCAGGACCGGACCACCAAGATCTACGTCATCACGCTGGCCGCCGACACGCAGTCTCCGCTCCCGGTGGAAAGCGACGAAGAGCCAAGCGGTGCCGGCGAGGAGAAGAAGGACAACGCCGCGCCGCCCGATGGGGCCAAACCCGAGGCCGCGGCCGGGGACAAACCGGCCGGCGACAAGCCCGCCGGCGACAAGCCCTCGGCCGACAAGCCCGCCTGGCCGCCGAAGCTCCCCGACATGAAGGTGGACCTGGAGGGGATCACCGGGCGGATCCTGGAGGTGCCGGTGCCCGCCGGGCGCTACACCGGCCTCCAATCCATCGCCGGCAAACTCCTCTACCTGGCCACCGAAGAGGACGAGGGTGACGCGACCGGGGAGCCGTCCCGACCGGCTTTCAAGCTGAAGGTGTACGACTTCAAGACCAGGAAGGTCACTGAAATGGCCGCGGGTGTCATGGGGTACGACTTGTCGTTCGACCGGAAGAAGGTGGCGCTCCGCACCCGGGCCGGCTTCCAGATCGTGGACGCCGGCACCCCCGTCAAACCCGACGCCCCCAAGGTGAACACCGCCGCCTGGAGTTTCGAGGTGAATCCCGAACTGGAATGGCGGCAGATCTTCCTGGAGGCGTGGCGGGTGCACCGCGACACCTTCTACGACCCCGCCATGCACGGCCGGGACTGGGAAGCGATGCGCCGCAAGTACGAGGCGCTGCTGCCGGCGGTGGGCTGCCGCGACGAGCTCAACGAGATCATCGGCGACATGCAGGCGGAGCTCAACGTCTCCCACGAATACGTGCGGGGCGGCTACAGCCGCCGCAGCGCCCCGCCCGCGCCCGGCATCGGCGCGCTGGGAGCGGAACTTGAGTGGGACGCCACCGGGAAGGCGTACCGGATCGCCCGGCTGTTCGAAGGCGACGGCTTCGGCGACGCGGCGCGCTCGCCGCTGCTCGCGCCCGGGCTCAAGGTGAAAACGGGCGACTACCTCCTCACCGTCAACGGCCAGCCCCTGTCGCCGGACCAGGACCCGAACGCCCGGCTCGTCGGGCTGGGCGGCCAGCCGGTGCTCCTCCAGGTCAACGACAAGCCCGCCGCCGACGGCGCGCGCCAGATCCGCGTCAAGGCGATGGCCACCGAGTATCAGGCCCGTTACTACGATTGGGTGACCCGCAATCGGGACTATGTCCGGCGGCACGGCGGCGAGAACCTGGCCTACATCCATGTGCCCAACATGGGCAACTACGGCATGGCCGAGTTCGCCAAGCACTTCTACGCCAACCTGGACAAGGACGGCCTGGTGCTCGACGTGCGCTACAACGGCGGCGGCATCACCTCCGGCATGATCCTGGAGCGCCTGCGCCGGGTGATCTTCGAGTACGACCAGGCCCGCTACGGCATGCCGGAACCGTACCACCGCACCGCTTACCTGGGCCGGGTGGTGCTGCTGTGTAACGAGCGCACCGGGTCCGACGGCGAGTACTTCAGCACCGGCTTCCGCTACATGGGGCTCGGACCCTCGGTGGGGACGCGCACCTGGGGCGGCTACATGGCGGTGGGCGGGTTCGCCGCCATCGACGGCGGCATGGTCTCCTGCCCGCAGCAGGGGAGCTTCACCCCCGAGGGACAGTGGCTCCCCGACGGCTACGGCTTCAACCCGGACCACGTGGTGGAGGACGATCCCAACGCCTTCGTGGCCGGGCGCGACCCGCAGCTCGACACGGCCATCGCCCTGCTGCAGGAGGAGATCCGGAAGAACCCGCCCCGCTGGCCGAAGCGCCTGCCGCCGCCATCGGCGGAAAAGGCGTTCAAGTAGCGGTTCCGCGGGCCTGTTCCGGTGGCCCGGAGGTGCCGTGACATGACAGACGTGTTCCCTGAACTGATCCGTTGCCTGCCCCGCGCGGACATCCCCCTGCCGGGTGTCCGCGCCTACCTCTCCCAGGGCGAGGATCACCAGGTCCTCTTCATGGAGTTCACCGCGGACGCCGCGGTGCCGGAGCACGCCCACGCCGCCCAGTGGGGCGTCGTCGTGGCCGGGCGCATCGACCTCGTCATCGACGGCGTGCCCCACACCTTCGGTCCGGGCGACTCCTACGCCATCCCCGCCGGGGTACCCCACTCGGCGCGCATCCACGCCGGCTATGCCGACGTAACCTGCTTCGCCCAGCGGGACCGCTACCGCGCGCGGCCGCCGGAGCTGTCGGATTAGCTGAACGGAAGGTCACTCGAGGAAATAGCCCGGGCGCGTCTTGACCTGCACACCGGAGCGGGCCACCTCCACCGCCACGGCGTGCCACTCGCGCCCCGCGCCGGCTTTGGCCGGGGCGTAGAACGACAGGCTGTACAGGTTGCGCAGTTCCTCGGCCACCGTCCGATACACCGTCTCCAGGTCCTCGAACCGCTGGACGGGGAACATCCGGCCGCCCGTGCTCTCGGCCAGGCCGGCGATCTGCCGGCGGGCGGTGCGGTAGACCACGCTCGACACGTTCCCCTCCTTGACCACCTGCTCGTACTCGGTGTCGATGTAGACGGGGAAGACGGTCACGTCGGCGGCGGCGACGCGGTCGCGCATTTCCTCGTACGACCACTTGGAGGTGTAGTCGTCGGGCCGCTGCAGGACGTTGTCCACGCCGTCGCTCATGACCACGATGACGTTGCGGCGTCCCTTGGTCTCCGCCATCTCGTCCAGGGCGTACCACATCGCCTCGTAGAAGGCGGTGCCGCCGCCGCGGTTCTTGATGTCGTCGATCCGCTGGCGGATGAGCTTGCGGTTCTCGGAAAATCCCGACACCAGCATGTAGCGGCTGGTGAAGGCGGCCACGGCGACGCGGTCGGCGGGGTTCAGCATGTCCACGAACCGGGCGGCCGCCTGCTTGATGACCTTGGTCTTGTCCTTAGTGCTGCCGCTCAGGTCCAGGAGCAGGAGGAGGTTGAGCGGCGCGGTCTGCGGCTCGAAGTAGACGATCGGTTGCTCGGCGCCGTTATCCAGCACGCGGAAGTCCTCACGGACAAGGTCCGTCACCGCCACTCCCGTGGCGTCGGCGGCCTGGACGTTCAGGGTCACCAGCCGGGTGTTCACGCCGATCCGGTAGCCGCCGGCGCCCCCCGCCGCGGGCCCGGCGGCGGGCGCGGCGGACGGGACCTCCCGCGACACCGGACTCACGTCTGCGACCGCCGGCCGGGGGGCGGGCCCCGCCGGGACGCCGCCGGCTGTATCGTCGGTCTGGCGGGCGGCACGGGCCGGGTCGTCGGCGAACACGGTGACGCGACCCGCGCGGGTGCGCACCAGCACCGGCACGCCGCCGCGGCCGAGCCTCCCGTCGAGGAGCCCCTGCTGGGGCGTCCCAAAAAATTCCAGCGGCAGGCGCGCCTCCACCATCCCCGTGAGGCTGCGGAGCGAGACATCGGCGTCGGCGCCGGCGGGGAGGCCGCAGCGGATGTCCCCGCTGTCGGTCTCCGCCGTGATCCCCCGTCCCACCCCGCGCACCGTGATGGTGCCGGAGCGGCTCCGCGCCGCCACCTGCACGTCCGCCGGCACCAGCAGGTGCAGGTCCACGGCCGCCTCGCCCGCCAGCTCGGGGCGGGTCCAGACGTCCACCTCGCCGGCGGCGCCCGGCTGGTTCAGCACGTCGGCCGCCGGGTCCACCTCGGCGCCGTCGTGCCGTGCGGCCAGGATGCGGATGTAGCCCCCGGTCCAGGTTTCCAGCAGGATGTCGCCGGCCAGGTTCTGCACGTGCACGAGCCGCACCGGCGTCTCGATGTCCCGCACCGGCTGCTCGGTGCGCGCCGTGCCGGCGGCCTGTGCCGGGACGAACCCGGCGGTGAGGACAAGGCACAATAGAATCAGCCGGACAGCCCGGTTGCATGTCGTTTGCTTCATGTCGCCCAGACGCTCCTCTCCCCGGATCATGACCATATCGTCAATGTAATATACGCCTCCCGCGGGGGAAAAGATGCGGCAAAGTCGTCCGGGATCCCTCGCGGCCTGGCGGCCGAGAGTTCCAGAGTAGTGCGCGTTCGATGAACGCGCGTCACGAGTTCGTTCGGTACAATCATGGGGATTTCTGTGCCAGGATGTAGCTGGATTTCATCGGCAGGAAACAGGTGATACCGGATGAATCGATATCGATGCGGATGGGTGCTTTCTCCGGCCGAACCTGCCGTGGCCGAACTCGCACGCGGAGCGTTCAAGGTACGCCATTTCAACTGAACAGGGCATAGATCATGGCACCGGCGGCCCCGACAATCGCCGCTACCAGGTTCAGCATCACCAGCGCCAGGAGCTTGACCACGGTGATCCCGTGCCCCTGCCCGTAGACACGGCGGAGCGCCAGATAGATATAGCTGAAATAGACCACCATGAACAGCAGGGTGACGGGAATGGACTCGCCGCCGATGGCGGACATGACCACCAGCGGAACCAGGCCCAGCAGGTAGCCGAAGCTGTTGATGTGCAGGGTCATCACCAGGTGCTGCGCCAGGAAGGGCCGCTGCCGGCGATAGAGCAGAAACAGGGCGGGACCCAGGAGCGTCACATCCAGGATCATGTTGGCCGTCTTGTGGGCCTCCACGTAGCGCGGATCCCGCTCGGCCACGAACTGCTCCCGGGTCTGCCCGGAGTCCCGGGCTTTCTCGTCCACGAGTTCCAGGAGCGGACTGTCCGCCTGCTGCTGGGAGACCAGCATGGCCAGGTTGACCGGCGCGTAATGGTTGAAGAAGAAGTAGAGCGCCAGGCACGCCAGGTACAGGGGGATGGGCCGGATGTGGCGCTGCCGCCGGCCGTCCAGGAAGTCCACGGTGAGCCGGCCGGGATGGAAGAACAGGTCCAGCAGGGTCCGGGGCAGTTTACCATCCAGCTCCAGCGTCTCCGCCATCACCGTGCCCGCGACATGGCGCAGGCTCATCTCGTCCGCGCGGATCCGCTTCTGGCCGCATGCCTGGCACGCCTTCCCGGCGGCCGCCGCCCCGCAGTTGGGGCAGGTGAAGGCATCGATCTCAGAGGTCGCTTCCTGGTTCATGCCCATCCCCGGTTTGTCGATCGGACGGTTCATGCATCCGGATCAGGTGGGCCCGGGCGGAACACCCGAGCAACTCTCTCCCTCTCCGCCGTCTGACGACTCGCTGTTTGCCTTTCACTGTTTACTGTTTGCTGTTCACCGTTTCCTTTTCACTCTCGCAGCCAGCTCCACGGTACGCACGAAGTCCTTGTACTCATGGTGGAGCGCCTGCTGGAGGCTGGTGAGGCCGCTGTCGGTGTTCCCCTCCCAGCGGCGGCACAGGTACACCGGCTCGAAGATCCGGGCCACCGGCCACGTGCGGCTCAGAGCCAGGGCGGCCGCGTAGTCCTCGCCGTAGCTCACGTCCGGGAAGCCCGCGCGGCGGAGCGCCGGCACGTGGTACGCCCGCGGCGCGCCGATCCCCTCCACCCGGAGCAGGTTGTTGTGGCCGTTGGCGGGCGTCCACTCGCGGTGATCGATGACCCCCGGCGGCAGCTCATTGAGGTCGCGATCCACCAGCCGGTAGCTCCCCACGGCAAGCGCGGCGCCGCCGGAGCGGAGGCCGTCCACCATGCGCTGAAGCGTGTCGGGCCCGGCGTAGAGGTCGTCGGAGTCGAGTTGCACCGCGTAGAGCCCGCAGAGCGGCGACTCGACCGCCAGCCCCCAGCAGCCGCCGATCCCCCGGCCGGGGAGCGGCGGGACCAGCCGGTGGACGTGCGGATGGCGATGCCGCGATTCCTCGATGACAGCGCCTGTGCCGTCGGTGGAATAATTGTCCACCACCAGGATGTTGAACGGAAAATCCGCCCGCTGGTCCGCGGCGCTGGCCACCGCCTCGCCGATGGTCCGCGCCCGGTTCCGTACCGGGATCACCACGCTGGCGAGCACGGGGTGCTCACCGGTTGCGGGCGGCAGGGGCGCCGCCGGCGGCGGCAGCCACGCGCCGATGCGGCGAAGGTGTTCCGTAAACACCGCCTCCAGTTCCTTCTGGCGGTCCTGGTTTTCACGTCTCAGATAGTCAAAGTGCCCGTCCGCCGCCGGACCGGCCGCCGGCCGGACGCGGTAGAGCGCCTCGGGCACGCGGGCGACGGCGCCGGCGCGGGCCAGACGCAGGCGCAGCTCCGCCGGACCGGACCAGCGCGTGGGCGCGAGCGGCCCGCCGGCGTCGAGCGCCGCCGCGACCGCCTCGCGCCGCCAGGCCGTCAGCGGCCCCCACGGGAAGGTGTCGCGGGCGGAGCCGGGCATGAACGGCGGCGCGTGAACCGTCTCCACGGCGCCGTCGGGCGTTTCGCGCCGCCAGTGGCTGTAGAGGCACCCGGCGTTCAGGTGTTCAAACGCGGCCGCCAGCCGCTCCGGGAAGCCGGCTTCCGGGGCCGCGGCCACCGGCTCCTCCACCAGCGCCAGATATTCCCCGGCCATCCCGTCGACGAGCCGCTCCAGTTCCCGGCCCGGGAGGAAGGCGGGCACCCGCTGGACGTCCGCCGGCGCTCCGAGCGGCAGGCTCCCCGGGGTGTCCGCCGGGACCAGGAGCACCACTCGGGCTACCCACTCTCGCCCCGCCCAGGCGGCCGCGGCCGCTGCCGCGACGGCCGGGTCGTCCACCCGGATGGCCACCGTCCACCGGTTCATGCTGTCCCTCCGTCCGGTTCCGCCGGCCGCGGCAGCTCGGGCCACGGCCGGGCCAGGGTGACGCCGCTCATCCGGTGCGCCGCCAGGAACGCGGCCAGGGGCGTGCGCACGACGCCGCCCGCCGAGCGGGCCGCGTGCACCAGCACGGGCCCGCCGGCCTCAACCAGGAGCACGCCGACGTGGAAATAGTCAAGCCCGCGGCGGGTGGAGATGAAGCCCGCCACGTCGCCGTCCCGCACAGCCTCCCGGAAGGGAGCCAGCGCGCGTTTGGGCCAGCCGCACACGCCGGCCGTTTCCGGCGGCAGGCCCGCCACCACCGCCAGGCGCCGCGTCCACACGCGCGGGGCCTTCCCCGCCGGATGCCGAAGCAGCGCCAACCGGCCCTCGGCCGCGTTGTCCGCGAGCCAGCGGGACAGGTAGTGCCGGCGCGCCTCCCACGTCACCCGGCCGCTCGAGTAACGGATCAGCCGCAGACGATCGAGGAATTCTGCCGCGTCCGCCGAACGCGCCAGCGCCATGACGGTCTCACAGAACGTGACGCAGTCGAACGCGTCCAGCGCGGCGGTGAACGCCTCGGGCTGCCCCGGCCCGCCGCCCAGCGGCGCGCGGCGATACGGCGCGCCCGCCAGCGCAGCGCAGAGCCGGCGCACCCGCTCGCCGTACGGCCACCCCGCCGGCGCGGCCGCCAGCAGCGCCGCCAGCCGCTCCGGTGCATGCTCTGTCCGGATATTACGAGTCCCGGTGTTCATGGTGGATCGTATTCCCAGCCTCCGCCGGGTGGCCCCATTCTAACACTTTTCTTGACTCGGCTGTTTTGTGTATAATGGTGTTTCCTAGACCCCGCCCGCTCGTTTCCAATTGTGAGGTTGACAAACGAGGCCGCCCACCGGACGGGACCATCTTTCCCAATGGAGGCTCGCATGAGCCGCAAGTACAAGCAAAAGGGCTATCAGGACGGCGATTCCGAGCGGCCGGCCCGCCCACGCCCCGCCGGCAACGGCGAGCACGCCCGCGGCCGCGTGGAGACGCGCTACCGGCGGACCATCCGCTGCACCGAGTGCTCCGCCAACGTCCAGTTCACGGATGAATTGAAACCCACCGACACCTGCCGCGCCTGCAACGCCGACCTGCGCACCTGCCGCAACTGCAAGTTCTTCGACCCCGGCGCCCCCAACGAGTGCATGCAGCCGGTGACGCGGCGGATCGACGGCAAGAACGTCCGCAACGAATGCCCGCAGTTCCGCCCCAAGATTCTCTTCGAAAAGGCTGTGGAAGAGCGGAAAGAAGGGCCGGTCAACGACGCCCGCAAGGCGTTCGACGATCTGTTCAAGATCTGATATTCGCCGAATCCAACATCATGCAACGAGGCTCGGGGCTTGAGGCTCGTTCTCCATCAATGACCGGCTGATTTGGCCGGTCGGGCCAGGGTGACCAAGACCGCCGAGCCCATGGCGACGGCGAAGGTGACGCCCATGGCCGTGACGGTCGCGTCCAGGCCGGTGGCGATCCAGATCACCGTGGTCACCAGGCCGGTCACGAGGGCGGTCACCACACCGGCGCCGCGGAAGCGGTCCCAGTAGAACGACAGCAGCACCGCCGGCGCGAACGAACAGCCGATGCCGGCCCAGGCGTAAGAGACAATCGTGTAGATCAGCTTCTCCGTCGTCAGGGCCATCACCAGCCCCAGCAGGCCCACCGCCAGCGTCGCCGCGCGCGAAACCATCAGTACCGTGCGGTCGGGAGCCTGCCCTTTTCGGACGATGCCCTGGTAGACATCTTGGCTGATGGACGTGCCGGCGACGATGAGCATGCTCTCGGCCGTGGAGACCATGGCCGCCACCGCGCCGGCCAGCAGCACGCCGGCCAGCCACCACGGGAACATCGTATTGAGCACATAGGGCAGGACCATTTCGGCGTCGGGCACCGTCTGGCGTCCAAACAGGGTCAGCGCCCCCAGACCGATGCCCACCGCCCCGGCGTACGCCAGCACCGTCCAGGTGATGGCGATGTTCCGGCCGATCCGCACCTGGCGGTCGTCGCGCATGCCCATGAAGCGGGCATTGAGCTGGGGCTGGCCGCCCAGGTAGCCGAAGAACCAGGCAAAGTGGTTGAAGATGATGAGCCCGCCGGCGAATCCGGCCAGCCCGCCGGTCCACGAATCCATTCCCGTGCCGGACGTGGCCAGCGCGGCCGGGATGCTCAGCCCTCGGTCGGCCACCTGGATCAGCAGCACCAGCGGCGTCACGATCAGGGTGATGATCATGAGGACGGACTGGAAGACGTCCACGGCCACCACGCTGATGAAACCGCCGATGGTGGCGTAGAGCAGAATCACCACCGCGCAGATGATCTGTCCGTAGATGGGCTCCAGTCCGAAGGTGGTCTGGATGGTCTTGCCCGCCCCGGCGAACTGCGCGCCCACGTAGAACACGAAGAAGAAGACAATGATGAGCGTGGACACCAGGCGGATGGTGTTTGCCTTGTCGGGAAACTTGGCTGAAAAATACTCGGGCATGGTCATGGCCCGGTACCGCTCCGATTCCGACCGGAACTTGGCCGCCAGCACGAGCCAGGCGGTGCTGATCCCGGTCAGACAGCCCACGCCCACCCAGATCGCCGACAGTCCCTTGGCGAACACCAGGCCGGTGAACCCAAGCAGCAGCCAGGCTGATTCACCGGTGGCCCGCTCCGACAGCGCCAGCATCCAGCCAGGCAGCTTGGATCCGCCCAACACGAAATCCGCCTGCGACTTCGTGCGCGTGGCCTGCCACAGGCCCAGCACCAGGGTCAGCACCAGATAGCCGAGGAAAATCCAGACCATCTTCACCGCTCCTTTGGATGGGGACAGAATGGGCCCAATGTACCGGAATCGCCCGCCGAAGGCAATCACTTCCGCCGGTCGCCCGCCCGCCCCGCCGCTTCAAAACAGTTGACCGGATGGGTGGCGGCTGTTTTAACATGATCTAAACCGAACGTTCATTTTTCGGCTGCAGCCGTTCCCCGGTCCTGAGGGGACAGCCCGACGAAGGAGCCATCCCATGAGAACAATGCGTTGGACCCTCATCCTGGCGCTGGCCGTCGCCCTCGGCCCTATCCTGCGGGCGGACACCGCCGCCCTGGAGGAGAGGATCCGGCAGTTGGAGCAGCAGCTCGTTGCCCAGCAGGCCGTGCTGGATGAATTGAAGGCGGAGGTGCGGCAGCAGGCGGCCGGCCAGCCGCAATCCGCCGCGGAGGCCGTCCAGAAGGAAGTTGCGAAAGAACTCGGCACCCGCGGCCTGTCGCGGATCAAGTTCAGCGGCGATTTCCGCCTGCGCTACGACAGCATCTATTATGAGGATGAAGCCATCGCCGACCGCCAAGGTTTTCGGCTCCGGGCCCGCGTGAAGCTGGAAGCTGACCTGGGCCATGGTGTCAAGGGAGTGTTCCGGCTGGCTTCCGGCATGGCCAAGGCCGTGCCGGGCTGGGATTTCGGATCCGATTCGATCTCCACCAACCAGACCTTCACGGACAGCTTCGACGGCAAGGGCATCTGGCTGGACCAGGCCTATCTGGCGTGGACGCCCCCGGAACTCGGCCGGCATGTCACCCTGGGCGGCGGCAAGTTCCAGAATCCCTGGATTTCCTCACCTATGGTCTGGGACACCGACGTCAACCCGGAGGGCTTTTACGAGCAGCTCAGTTTTGCGAACGACTCGGTCGAGGTGTTCGCCACCCTGGGACAGACCGTCATCCGCGAGGTCACCGACGGGAACGATGCCTTCATGCTGGCCTATCAGGGCGGCCTGAGGGCCGGGGCCGGCCCCTGGCGGATCACCGGCGCCGTCTGCTATTACGACTTTCACAACTATGCGGCCAACTTCAAGTACGCCAAAGGCAATATCACCACCACCGTCGACGGCGTGACGGTGCTGGACGCCGGCGATTTCGACATCGTCGATGCCGTGGGCCAGGTCGATTACACGGGATGGCGGTACCCCGTCATGGCCTACGCGGACTACGCCGTCAACGTCGGCGCCGAGGGACCTCACGCGGATGAGAACACCGCCTGGAGTCTGGGCGGCCAGGTCGGCCAGAACCGGAAGACCGGCCAGTGGTCGGTGTTCTACCGCTACACCCGCATCGACGCCAACGCCCTGGTGGGCGCCTATGTGGACAGCGACTTCGGCAACGCCAACCGGAAGGGTTCTCAGATCACCTTCAAGTACAGCTTCCAAGACCGGATCACCTTCGGGCCGACCCTCTACATCACCGACAAGGTGTCGGGTTCCGACCGGTGGAACCGGCTCCAATTCAACCTGGAGGCCAGTTTCTGACCGTCCGCTCTCGCCGCCAGTCGCCCGGCAGTTTTTTTGAAACCAAAAGGGCTGTCGGGGGTTGAACATTTCTTGGAGCCACAGCCGGCAGGGGAACGGACTCTCAATCACCCGGAAGTCGTGCAGGCGCCCGCTGGGCTTAGGCGGCGGTTGACGGATGCCCCCGGATATTCAGAACCTGCGGCCGCCATTTGCGCATCTTGATCTTTCCACATGTGACCCCGGACACACAATCGGGATTGATTCTGTCCGGCGTTGCAACTTTCCACACTGACCGGCGTAGAAAGCAGTTCGCATTCCATAAATGGGTTTTTACATCATGAAACACGCATTTCGTCACATTTCGATTGTCAGCCTGACCGCTCTGGTCCTGCTCGCCGCCGGGTGCGGCACTCCGGCCGCCAACGGCGCCAACGGCCGCCCCAACGGCGCCAACGGCATGCGGCCCGGCGGCGCCGGCCCCACCGTGTCGGTCAAGGCACAGCTGGCCGACCGCGGCGACGTGGCCACCTTCATCATGGCCTCCACCACGCTGGACGCCGTCCGCAGCGTCGACGTCTTCTCCAAGGCCACCGGCATCGCCGCCAGCGTCAACTTCGAGGAAGGCAACTACGTCCCCGTCGGCAAGGTACTCATCAAGCTGGACGACCGGGAGATCCGCAACACGTACAACCAGAGCGCCCTGGCTGTGAACCAGGCCGAGATCGCCCTGTCGCAGGCCAAGGTGCGCAAGGAGCAGGCCGCCAGCGATTACAAGCGCAACGAAGAACTATTCCGGGAGAAGCTGGTCAGCACCCAGGAGTACGAGAAGTCCAAGCTGGATGATGACTACTCCCAACTGGCTCTGGAGAACGCGGAGTTCGACCTGAAGGTGGCGCGGGAGCGTTACGCCGCCGCCAAGATCCAGCTCGAGAACACTGAGATCATCTCGCCCATCGACGGCGTGATCAGCGAGCGGCTGGTGGAGACGGGCGACATGGTCAAGGCCAACGACAAGGTCGCCGCCATGGCCGACCTGAACCTGTTGTTGGCCCGGGTGTTTGTCCCCGAGACCGAACTGCACCGGCTCCGCGAAGGGCTAACTGCCCGCATTGAGCCGGAATCGCTCCCCGACAATCGCTTCACCGGCACCGTCAAACTCATCAGCCCCACCATCGACGCAGCCACCGGCACCGGCAAGGTGACCGTCGAGATCCGCGACGCCTCCCGGCAGCTCAAGCCGGGCATGTTCGTCAACGTCTTCCTGACCACCTCGGTGCACCAGGACGTGGTACGGATCTACCGCAAGGCGATCTGGCACGAGAAGGAGGAAGACTGGGTCTTCATCATCGGCGAAGGGGACAAGGTGCAGAAGCGCAAGGTCACCCTGGGCTTCACCGAGGAGCCGTGGGTGGAAGTGACCAGCGGCCTGCAGCCGGGCGAGAAGGTGGTCACGGTGGGCCAGGACAGCCTGGACGAGGGGTTTGCCGTCCAGGTCGCGGCCATGGAAGGCGAGAGCCGCGAGGAGCAGATGGCCCGCGCCCAGCAGGCGGCGCAGCAGGCGGTCCGCAAGACCGCCGCCGCCCGTCCGGCCGCCGGCGGCCCGGCGGGTGCGGAAAGCCCCGGTGGAATGGGCGCCCCCGGCAGCGGCCAGGGCGGCGCTCCCGGCGCCGGCATGATGCGCGGTCCCATGGCCGAGATCATGCAGAATGCCGACGCCCGCGCCGAGGTCGAGGCCAAGCGCAAGAGCGATCCCGATCTCTTCCGCGATCCTGAGAAACGCCGGGCGTTCTTCCAGCAACTGATGGAAAAATACGGGAAGAAGTAATCCATGCGACTGGTCGAATTCTCCATCCGCCGGTCGGTCACCACCAGCATGCTCATCCTGGCGCTGGTGATCTTCGGCGTTGTTTCCTACAGCCGCCTGGCGGTGAACCTGCTGCCGGACATCACCTACCCGTCCCTCACGGTCAAGACGATCTACGAGGGCGCCGCACCGGCCGAGGTCGAGGACGTCATCACCAAGCCCATCGAAGAAGCGGTGGGCGTCGTGAACAACATCGTCCGCGTCTCCTCGGTGAGCCGCGCCGGCGAATCGTACGTCATCCTGGAGTTCGACTGGAAGACCAACATGGACTTCGCCGGCCTGAACGTGCGGGAGAAGCTGGACCTCGTCCAGCTGCCCGACGACGCCGAGAAGCCCGTCCTACTCAAGTACGATCCGTCGTCCGACCCGATCCTGCGCATCGGCGTCACCGGCAACCAGAACCTGGCCCAGATCCGTCTGCTGTCCGAAGAGAAGGTCAAGCCCTATCTCGAGAACATCCAGGGCGTGGCCGCGGTCAAGGTCAACGGCGGTCTCGAGGAGGAGATCTACGTCGAGCTGGACCACGGCAAGCTCAACACCCTCAACCTGCCCATCACCCAGATCACTTCGCGGTTGGCCCAGGAGAACATCAACCTGAGCGGCGGCATTCTCGACGAGGGGCGGCGGCGCTTCCTGGTCCGGACGCTGAGCCAGTTCCAGCAGGTGGACGAGATCGGCGACGTGATCGTCGCCCGCCGCGGCTCGGCCAACGTCCTGCTCAAGGACATCGGCCGCGTTTACTCCGGGTACAAGGACCGCACCGTCATCACGAAGCTCGACGGTCGCGAGGTCATCGAGCTGGCCGTCTACAAGGCAGCCGACGCCAACACCATCCTCGTGGCTGACGCCGTCAAGCAGCGCGCTCAGGACCTGCTCCCCGACATCAACGTGGGCGGCGTGCGCCTGGCGTTGACGCCGGTGTTTGACCAATCCATCTTCATCCGCCAGGCCGTGGACGAAGTGCTGGACACCGGCATTCTGGGCGGCATTCTGGCGGTGTTCGTCCTGTTCCTGTTCCTGCGCGATTTCAAGAGCACTTCGATCATTTCGCTGTCCATTCCACTGTCGGTGGTGATCACCTTCTTCTTCATGTACATGTTCGACCTGTCGCTGAACATCATGAGCCTGGGCGGCCTGGCCCTGGGCATCGGCATGCTGGTGGACAACTCCATCGTGGTGTTGGAGTCCATCCAGCGGTTCCGCGAGGAAGGCCTCGGCGTCTTCGAGGCGGCCATGAAGGGCGCCTCGGACGTGGGCATGGCGGTGACCGCCTCGACGCTCACCACCATCTGCGTGTTTCTGCCCATCGTGTTCGTCGAGGGCGTGGCCCGGCAGCTCTTCGCCGACCAGGCGCTGACGGTGACGTTCTCGCTCAGCGCCAGCCTGCTGGTGTCACTCACGCTGATTCCCATGCTGGCCTCCAAGGGGATACGGCCGGCCGCGGAAGTCGACGGCGCAGCGGGCGCCCCGGAACAACCTCCGGCCGGCGGCGTGCGGCGTGCCCTCCATTTCGTCGCCGTCGTTCTGCCCGGACTGATCCTGGGCCTGGTGTCCCGTGCGATCCGGCTCGTTTGGAAGGGTATCCTGCTGTTGCTGACTCCGTTCACCTGGAGCTTCAACATCGCCTATACCGCCCTGAGCCGGGTGTATGAGCGGCTACTGCTCTACGCGCTGGACCATCGGACCGTGGTGCTGCTCGTCACGCTGGTCCTGACCGTGGCCTCATTGGCCATCTACCCGCTGCTCGGCGGCGAGCTGATCCCCGAAGTCCGGCAGGGGCAGCTCTCGGTGACCCTGAACCGGGCCGAAGGGACGCCCATCGACAACACCCAGCAGACCGTGGACCTGCTGATGAACGAGATTCGCGAAATCGACGGCATCGCCGGCGTCTATGCCGTCACCGGCCTGTCCACCCAGTCCGGCATGAGCATCGAGGAGAACAAGGAGAACGCCGCCTGGCTGTACATCCAGATGGACGACACGGTGACCCCGGCGGCCGAAGATCACATCCTGGAGCAGATCCGCACCCGCGTGGCGCCGCTGCCCGGCCTGGACTACAAGTTCTCGCGGCCCACCTTCTTCAGCTTCAAGTCGCCCGTGGAGGTGTTCGTCCAAGGTTACAACCAGCAGGTGCTGGCGCGCATGGCCAATCGGTTGACGGGTGAGATGGGCCGCCTGCGCGGCCTGACCGACTTGAAGGCGAGCACCGAGGCCGGCAATCCCGAGGTGCAGATCGTCTTCAACCGGCAGCGCCTGTCTGCCTATGGTCTTACCATCCAGGGGGTGGCCACCGCCATCCGGAACCAGATCCTGGGCGACGTGGCCACCGAGTTCGTCCGGCCCGACCGGAAGGTGGACATTAGGGTTCGCCTGCCTGAGGAGCAACGCCAGACGCTTGCCCAGATCCGCGAGCTGAAGATCCACGACTCCTCCGGCAACACCATCCCGCTCACCACCGTGGCCAGCCTGGAGGTGGCCGAAGGACCGGCGGAAATCCGCCGGCTCAACCAGCAGCGCGTCGCCCTCATCAGCGGCAACGTCGAAGGGCGTGACCTGGCGTCGGTCATCGCCGAGATCCGCGGGGTGATCGCCGCCAATCCCATGCCCACCGGCTTCACCGCGTTCCTGGGCGGCCAGAGCGAGGAGCAGGCGGTCGCCTTCCAGAGCATGGCTTTCGCCGTGCTGCTGGCGATCTTTCTCATCTACCTGGTGATGGCGTCCCAGTTCGAGTCGCTCGTCCAGCCGCTCATCATCATGTTCAGCATTCCGTTCTCCGTGGTGGGCGTGCTGCTGACCCTCTGGCTGACCCGGCAAAGCATCAGCGTGGTGGTGTTCATCGGCATCATCATCCTGGCCGGCGTGGTGGTGAACAACGCCATCGTGCTCCTGGACTGCGTCAATCACCTCCGCGCCGGCGGCCTGGCCATCCGGGACGCCGTGATCAAGGCGTGCCACCTGCGCCTCCGGCCCATCCTGATGACCACGTCCACGACGGTGCTGGGACTCCTGCCCATGGCCGTGGGCATGGCGCGTGGCGCGGAGCTCCGCAAGCCGCTGGCGCTCACCCTGATCGGGGGCCTCACCTCGTCCACCCTTCTGACGCTGGTACTGATCCCGGTGCTCTATCTCTGGATCATCCGCGAGAAGCAGTCATGAACCTCTCGGAACTGTCCATCCGCCGTCCGGTCACCGTGATCATGCTCACGCTGATGGCGGTCATTCTCGGCGTCATCAGCATCTTCAAGCTGCCGCTCCTGTTCATGCCGGAGATCAGCTTTCCGAGCCTCCGGGTGCAGGTGGACTACCCGTCCTCCTCGCCCGAGGAGGTGGAGCAGGACATCACCCGTCCCATCGAGGACATCCTGGGTACCGTCACCGAGCTCAAGAGCATGTCCTCGTCGTCCTCCGGCTCCGGTTCCAACGTCATGCTTGAATTCGATTATGACGCGGACATGGACCTCAAGAGCCTGGAGGTGCGCGACAAGATCGACCAGGTGCGCAACTCGCTCCCTTCGGGCGTGCGCAACGTCTACATCCGGCGCTGGCAGACTTCCCAGAGTCCCATCCTCCACCTGACCATGACGCTGAAGCAGTCGCGCGACGAACTGAACACGCTGATGGACAACGTGATCCGCCCCCGGCTGGAGCGAATCGACGGGGTGGCCAACGTGGACGTCCGCGGCCTTGACCAGAAAGATGTGTACATCGATATCGATCCGGACCGGGTGCAGGCGTTCGGACTCGATGTGTACACCCTGGGGCAGTCCCTCCGGAACAACAACCTGGACCTGGGGTCCGGGCACCTGTACGAACAGGGCAAGAAGTACTTTCTACGGGCGGTGGGACGGTTTCAGAACCTGGAGGAGATCCGGGACCTGCCTATCCGCGGCACCACGGTGCGCGTCCGCGACGTGGCCGACGTGCGTTACGCCTATCCCGAACGAACCAGCGTTTACCACTTCAATGGCCAGGATGCCGTGACTGTCCGGATTTTCAAGGCCTCCACCGCCAACGTCGTGGAGGTATGCCAGTCGGTGACGGCCGAACTGGAGCAGCTGCACAAGCTGCCCGAGCTCAAGGGGCTCGAGTACCGGGTGTTCCGCGACTCGTCGGAGGAAATCCTGGGCACCATCTCCGACCTGAGTGAGGGCGGCATGTACGGCGGTCTGCTGGCGCTGGTGATCATGTTCCTGTTCCTGTGGAAGGTCCGCAGCACCCTGATCCTGTCCATCTCAATGCCCATCTGCGTGGTGTTCACCTTCGCCGGCATGTACATCCTCCGGTCGCTGGGCATCGTGGACATCAGCATCAACATCATTTCGCTGATGGGCATGGTGTTTGCCGTGGGCATGATCGTGGACGCTTCCATCGTGGTGCTGGAGAACATCTTCCGCCACAAGCAGGAGGAAGGACTCAACGCCATGGACGCCGCCCGGGTGGGGAGTCGGGAAGTGGGCATGGCCGTGACCGCCTCGACCCTGACCACCATCATCGTCTTCGTGCCGTTACTGTTCGCGTCCCAGTCCATGTTCGGCAAGTTCATGAGCGACTTCGGCATCGCCGTGACCCTGGCGCTGGTCTCGTCGCTGGTCGTCTCGCTCACCCTCGTGCCCATGATCGCCTCGCGCATCTACACCGGCCAGGAAAAGCCCAAGCTGCGCGCCCTGCACTGGATCACCCAACTCTACGGCCGGTTCATGGCCTGGACGCTGCGCGGACGCTACGTCATGCTGCTGCTGCTGGTCCCGGTGCTCTGGTTCAGCTTCTGGCTCTTCTCCCAGATCGAGCAGGAGGACATGCCCCGGGTGGCGGCGCGCGAGTTGAACGTCAACGTGCTCATGCCGTCGAATTACACCATGGAGGAGATGGCGGCCCTGTTCGACCGGATCGAGGGCTCGGTGGCCAAGAACCAGCAGGCGCTGGAGGTCGAGACCTACACCACCTCCTACGGCAAGGAGCGGCGCAGCCTGGGCCGCTACAGCGGCGAGCTCAGCCTCTATTTCACCGAGGAAGGCGACCAGCTCACCGCCGTCGACATCCTGAAAGAGCGGATGCAGGCGCTGCTGCCGGCCGAGGCCGGCGTCGAGTACCAGGTGGGCGCCATGCGCCATTTCGGCGGATCCGAGGGTGGCTTCAACGTGGAGCTGCGCGGTGACAACCGCGAAATCCTCGCCCTGTACGCCGAGCAGATCAAGACCCGGCTCATGAGTCTGCCCGAGGTCAAGGACGTCACCACCGACCTCGAGAGCGGCGACCAGGAGCTGCACTTCCGCGTCAACCGGGTCAAGGCCGAATCGCTGGGGCTGACTCCGCGGCAGGTGGCCCAGACCATCAGCGGCGCGCTCAGCGAGCGGGCGACCACCCGCTACAACACCGAGCTGGGCGAGGTGGACGTGATCGTCCGCTTCCGCGAGGCGGACCGGAAGAGCATCGACCAGATCCTGAACCTGAAGGTGGCCGCGCCGTCGGGCGAGCTGGTCACCCTGTCCACCGTGGCCCAGCCCGAGTTCCAGGCCGGCCCGCGGGTCATCCGGAAGGAGAACCGGAAGCAGATCGTCTCCATCTCGGCCAACACCGGCCGCTCCGGCATGATGTGGCTCCAGCAGAGCCTGCAGGACGCCCTGGGCGACCTCGAGTTGCCGCCCGGCTACTCGTGGGAGATGGGCCGCTCCTTCCGGCGCTTCGCCGAGAGCCAGGAAATGCAGACCTTCGCCGTGTGGCTGGCGCTGCTGTTCATCTTCATCATCATGGCGTCGCTGTTCGAATCGCTGGTCCAGCCCATGATCATCATGATCACCGTGCCGTTCGCCATCACGGGCGTCAGCCTGACCTTCTGGCTCACCGGAACGTCGCTGTCCTCCACCGCCTACCTCGGCATCATGCTCATGTGCGGCGTGGTGGTGAACAACGCCATCATCCTCGTGGACCACGTGAACATCCTGCGCCGGGAAAAGGGAATGCCGCGGCTCGAAGCGCTGGTCACCGGCGGCAAGGACCGGCTCCGCCCCATCCTGATGACGGCGCTCACCACCATCTTCGGCCTGCTCCCCATGATTCTGCCGGTAATCGTGCCCCAGTGGTTCGGCGCCGTGAGCTTCCGGGCCCAGCAGTACGCGCCGGTGGCCCTGGCCCTGTTCGGCGGGCTGACCACCTCCACCTTCCTGACCCTGGTGGTGGTGCCCACCCTCTACCTCGTGGTCGAGGACTTGCGCGACTGGACCGTGCGCGTCGTGCGCCGGGCGGCGGGCCACGTGGTGGCTCCGGACGCGCCGGAAAAGGCCTAAACCACCCCGATTCAAAACGTGATAGACTTTCAGACGCGTCCGGATGCGCCGGCTTCAGACAGCCGGGCGCGTCCGGCCATCTTGCCAAGGAGATCACCATGAAGCAGATGCTGATGGGGTCGCTGCTGGCCGTTCTGGCCGCGCTGCTGATTGCCTGCAGCGGGGTGGAGCAGGCGAAGACGCCGCCAGCGGTGCCCGACGCCCCCGAAGAGGTCGCCAAGACTGCCACCCGCGCGGACCGCCGCCAGTTCATCACCGACTCCCTCCCGCTCGACGAGGCGCAGGCCGGGGTGTTCTGGCCGCTCTACGAGGAGTATCAGCAGGGCCTGGACCCGCTCTACGACCGTCTCGTGACCATGAACCAGATCTACGAGCGGGAGTACGGCCAAATCTCCGACGAGCGGGCGCGTTGGCTCCTGGACGAGTACCTGGCCATTGAGGCGGCGCGTCTCAAGCTGCGGCAAGACTTCGTGCCGCGCTTCCGGGCCGTGCTGCCGGAGAAGAAGGTGACCGCCTACTACCAGTTGGAGAACAAGCTGTACGCGCTGTTCATGTACGAGGCGGCGATGCAGGTGGTGCCCCTCGAATAGCCGGGGCGCGCAGGGCGGGCCGGATCAACCGAAGGTCCAGCTGAAGGAGATGTTCACGCCGTAGTCGTGATCGGACGTGACCTCCTCGCTCGGCTGGTTGTCATAATAATCGTACGCTCCGAACACCAGGAAGAAATCCTTCAAGAGCTCGAAACGGAGCTTGCTGGAAAAGTCCGTCCGGACCCGGCCCCAGTCGGAGACGCTCAGATAGAGGGTCATGCCTACCGTGAAATCCAGCTTGGGCCGGTCGTACCGGAAGGCTTCCCATTCGGTCAAGAGGAGTATTTCGGAACTGAATGTGGTGGGTTCGTCGTCCCCGTAATATTTTTCGCTGCCGGCGCTCAGTCCTGCGCCGGCGATCCATTTCATTCGGTTGCTGGCAATGAGGCGGCGCCCCACGCCGCCGCCGAACAGGGAACGAATCGCCAGGTCGAGTTCCTCGTTCTGCTGGAACTGGACGATGCCGAAAGCCGTCCAGGCCGGATGGAAGTAGTAGCCAGTCTTGTTCTCGAGGTAGTTGCGCGTCGAGTAGTCGGATCCCTCCTGCTTATTCAGATAGGACGAAAAACTGAACTGGGAAAATCCCTTCTGGCCCCGGTACTTCAGCCCGAAGTCAAAATTGTACTGGGTGCTTTCGTTCGCCTTGGCCAGGTTGAAGCCGAAGTCGATGTTGCCCTTGAGGCGCTGCCAGAACACCCTCTCGAACCGGTCGATCTGGACCACGGAGGCCATCTCCAGGGTGACCACATCGTCCGTGCCGGCGACCACCATCCAGCCGGGCCGGTCGCTGGGTGGGAAGGTACCGGCGAACCAGAAGCCGACTGCCGTCTGCACCTGGAACCGGGTGGTGCTCCGGATGCTTGTCACCTTGTCCCATTCGACAGAGAGGGTGCCCATGTCGTCTGTGCTAAAATCCAGTTTTCCCCGGGACAGGCTGCGGATTTCGCCGGTGATCGAGTTGCCGTTGGCCAACACGATCACATCGGTCTTGGCGGCGCTGGCGGTGATGGAGAGTGTCGCGAGGATCAACGATACCAGCCGAATGCGACCGGGACGGAAAGATGAAACGGGGTGAATCATGGGAGCAATCATACCGGCCTTGATCGGTTCGATCAATAGCAAAGCGGGGTCGCCCGTCGAGGCGTTGCGGCGAGCGGCCGGGAGGCTGAACCCGCGGGCGGGTGAAACTCCGCTCCTGCCCCGCTCATCAAAAGGAAGACGCGACGGGCATCGCGAGACTGTTCCTACTGGAGGTAACGTGCGCCGGAACATGTGGATCTTGTGGGTTGCGGCATTCGGCTGGCTGGCCGGGAGCGCCCTGGCTCAGGAGCGTTCCGAGGTGGAGCTGAACCGGCAGATGATTCAGACCCAGCGGCAGACGATCGTCAGCGACAACCTCGGCCTGACCGACACGGAAGCCGCGGCCTTCTGGCCGCTGTACCGGAAATACCGGGCGGAGGTCGCCGGGGTGGGCGACCAGCTGGTCAATCTGCTGATGGAGTATTCCCAAAGCTACACGATGCTGACCGACGAGCAGGCCACCCGGCTGTTGGACAGCACGTTGAAGTGCGAGCAGGAATACCTGAAGCTCAAGATGAAGTGGGTCCCGAAATTCCGCGCCATCCTGCCCCCGGTCAAGGTGACCCGATTCTTCCAGATCGAGAACAAAATCGATATCATCGTCCGCTCGGAGGCGGCCGAGGACATCCCCTTGGCGAAATAGCCGGCTCGCGCCGGACTGGAGGCTAGATTCATGCGCTGGTTCCTGATCCTGCTCCTGCTCCCCCTCTCCACCGCCTGCCTGCAGGCGGCCGGGCCACCCCGGGTGGTGGATCGTGTCGACCTGAAACGCTACGTCGGCACCTGGTACGAAATCGCCCGCTACCCCAATTTCTTCCAGAAGAAGTGCGCCGGCGGGACCACCGCCACCTACGAGCTGCGCCCCGACGGCAAGATCACCGTGATCAACCGCTGCCGGGAAAAGGACGGGGACACGAGCGAGGCCCGCGGCAAGGCCTGGGTGGTGGACCGCGCCACGAACGCCAAGTTGAAGGTCCAGTTCTTCTGGCCGTTCAGCGGCGCCTACTGGATCATCGAGCTGGATCCCGACTACCGCTGGGCGGTGGTGGGGCACCCCGACCGCAAGTACCTCTGGATCCTGAGCCGCACCCCCGCGCTCGAGCCGGCGGCGTACGACGACATCCTCCGGCGCATCGCCGCCCAGGGGTACGACCTGAAGCCGATCATCCCAACGCCCCAGCCCTGAACGCCCCCGGCGGCCCCGATCCCGGGAGTCGGGTGGAACTGTCCATTGGCAGATCCGCCCAGGCGGTGTATGCTATCCCGCGACGGACATTCCCCGCCAGAGGTATCGCATGCATCCATGTCGCCTGACCCCCACCATCATTCTGCTGGGCCTGCTGACGGCCGGGGCCGCCGCCCAGGAACGGGCCCGCGTCGAGCTGAACCGCCAGATCATCCTGACCCAACGGCAGATGATCATCCGCGACAACCTGACGCTCACCGAAGCGGAGGCGGCGGCGTTCTGGCCCCTGTACCGGGAATACCATGCGGCGATCGAGCCTCTGGGCAATCCCCTCGTGGACCGTCTCCTGAAATTCGCCCAATCGCCCGCCACTCTGAGCGAGCTGCAGGCCGGGCAACTGCTGGACGAGTGGCTGGATTTCGAGGAGGCGCTGCTCGCCACACGCCGGCAGTGGGTGGCCAGGTTCCGCGCCGTCCTGCCCGCCTCGAAGGTGACCCGCTTTTACCAGCTCGAGAACAAGCTGGACGCCGTCCTCCGCGAGGATGTCTCCCGGAAGATCCCGCTGGTCCCGTGACGGAGTCCGTCCCGTGCGCCTGCGGCTGATCCACTGGCATGCAGAGGAGGCGGCGGCGCACGCCGCCCGCCTGCGGACGCTGGGATTCGAAGTGGACGCCACCCCCCCGGCGGGACTGTCTCTCCTGAAGGAACTGTCCGCCGGGCCGCCCGACGCGCTGCTGGTCGTCCTGGACCGGCTGCCGTCCCAGGGGCGCGACCTGGCCCTCCTGATCCGCCAGCGCCGCGCCACCGCCCGTTTGCCCATCGTGATGGTGGGCGGCGCGCCGGAAAAGATCGCCCCAATCCAGGCGGTGCTCCCCGACGCGGTTTACTCCACCTGGGACGACCTCCCGAACACCCTGCCCGGGGCCATGTCGGCCGCTCCGCCCGATCCGCCTTCGGGGCGGCCGAAGTCGGCCTTCGCCGCCTACGCCGGCCGGCCCCTGGCGGCAAAACTCGGCATCAAGACGGGGATGACCGTCGGGCTGGCCGATGCGCCGCCCGGTTTTGCCGCCACCCTGGGCGTGCTGCCCGCCGGTGTCTGCCTGAGGGATGGCATCGACGACTGCAATCTCGGGATCGCGTTTTTCCTCCGGGCGGCCGAGCTTGAGCGGCGCCTGCCGGGCATTCTAGCCGCGGCGGGCGACGCGCCGGTCTGGCTCGCCTGGCCCAAGCGCGCCTCCGGTCAGGGCTCGGACTTGAGCCAGGCGGCGGTCCGCGCCGCCGGTCTGGCCGCCGGCTGGGTGGACTACAAGATCTGCCGCATCGACGCCACCTGGTCGGCCCTGCTTTTCCGCTGGCGAGGGTTCGGGCGGAAATCCCCCCGCTGACCGTCCCGACCCGATTGGGCGGGCGACCCGTCACCGCGGTGGCGGAAGGGTGTCGGACCAATCGGCGTCAGGAGTCGAAACTATCCATTTGGTCGTTGAAATAAGTCCGGACGATGGCCTTGAGTTCGGCGTCCGGCACCTCGTCCGAAGAGCCGAAGCGGTCATACAGCGGACGGGCAATCCGGCCGAAAGTGTCCAGCAGCTCGGGATCAAAATGGGTGCCGCGCCCCTCGGCCAGAATCTCCATCGCCTTCTCGAACGACCACGGCTCCTTGTAGGGGCGGCGGGAGGTCAGCGCGTCGAACACGTCGGCGATGGCGAACATCCGGGCCGTGACCGGGATATCCGACCCGGCCAGGCCGCGGGGGTACCCCCGGCCCTCCACCTGCTCGTGGTGGGCGTACACCACATCCATGGCGTCCTGCAGCCACCGGGAACGGCTCACGATGTCGCGGCCATGCTCCACATGGGTCTTCATGAGGGCGTACTCGGCATCATCCAGCTTGCCGGGTTTCAGGAGGACGCCGTCCGGGATGCCGATCTTGCCCACGTCGTGCAGAAAGGAGCCCTTGATCAGGCTCCGGATGGTCGGCGGCGGCACGCCGACCGCCTCCGCCAGCCGAACGGCATAGATGGTCACCCGGTAGTTGTGCGCGTGGGTGTCGCTGTCCCGCTTGGCGATGGCGCTGCCCAACAAAGCGAGGGTCTCCAGATTGGCGTCGAGCAGGCGGACCGAGAACTCGGTCACCCGCCCCGTCAGGCGGCGTACGATCGGGTAGACGACCACCGTGGTCAGAAGCGCCACGACCATCACGCCGGCCATGGCCCGCAGGCCGCGCCAGCGGAAATCGGCGATCGTGTCATCGGAGAAGGCGAAGACGCCTTTCACCACACCCACCCGGTCGCCGGTGCGCCCGGTCAGGGGAAACGACACCCAGAGCCAGGGCCGGCCATCGATCCGCAGGATCTCGCGCCGGCTCCCCTCGGCTGGAACCGACTGGGCGCGCAGCGCCGCGGCTGTGCGGCGAACCGCTACCGGGACGGCAACGCGGTTGCTGAAACCCTCCGTGACCAGGCGCCCGGCGGGAGTGAACACGCCCAGGTAGACAAATTGACCGAGGGCCGACTGGTCCCGGGATGTCGAGAACTCACGAATGGCGGCCTGGATGGCCGTCCCATCGAGGCGGTCCGGATCGGCGAAGAGATGGTCGTAGCGGGCGGTGAAGAGCTCGGCCTGGTGCAGGCTCTGTTCCAGCGCCGCCTCGCTCACCCGGTCCCGCTCATAGAGAAGCACCGTCAGGCCCAGCCCGGCGGAGATCACCAGGCCGGCGACCAGCAGGCGCCGAAACAGCATCCGATGCACACGGCTTGCCAGCGAGTGAGTGGTTGGTTTGGCCATGGACGCACACTCTACCATGCAGATTACAAGGCCGGGCGGCCTGCGATCTCATCTCCACGGAATGCTGTATTTGATGCTTCTTCCGGCGGGTTGTCTCAGAAAATCCGATTGACGGCCCCATCGACCGGACGTTACAGTGACAGCGAACTCTCCCCCATGAGGAGGCGCGTATGGCCACCAAGAAAACGTCCAAGGAACGCGGTCTGACCATTCTGGGCCACCCGGCCAAACCAAGCCGCAAGCTGGAGACCTTTCCCAATCGGCATCCGGGGCGGGACTACACGGTAAGCCTCGAAACCGACGAGTTCACCTGCGTCTGCCCCGTCACCGGCCAGCCCGACTTCGCCAGCCTGACCATCGAGTACGTGCCCGACCGGAAGATCGTGGAGTCCAAGTCGCTCAAGCTCTACCTCGAATCGTTCCGCAACGAGGGCGTCTTCCACGAGCACGTGACCAACACGATCCTCGACGACCTGGTGAAGGCGCTGGCGCCCCGGTGGTGCGTGGTCCGCGGCGAGTTCGCCGTCCGCGGCGGCATCGCCATCACGGTGGAGGCGGAATACCAGAAGGGCAAATGAGCGACTCGAGACCGGAGGCTTGGGGCTAGCACCGGCACCCGTCGCTTGCTTGATCGGGTTTGATGGTTTACAAGTCCCCGATGCACAGGTTTGCCGCCGGTTGATCGTTGAGGGGTGATGACCGCGAGTTGAGGTTTCCCGTCTCCCGATTCAACGACTCACCGATTCACCCACTCACTTTTTCGTCAGACGGTCCGCCCGGCTTGGCTCACGCTAAAGACAGACGCTGGTGCGCCAGCGTCAGCAAGCCCTGGATGGCCACGCCGTGGGGACAGCTCCGCTCGCAGTGACCCTCGCAGTGGGTGCAGACGTCCGCCCTGGCCGTGGTGAGGCGGGCGTACTGCTGCATGGCCAGCTTCTCCCGCCCGTGCGCTTCGTAATAGTGGTGGTAGCGCATGATGGTGTTGACGGGCACGCCCTTCGGGCAACTGGCCTCGCAGGCTCCGCAGGCGTGTCGGCAGTAGTAGCGGCCGAAGCCGTCGGCATACGCCTGGAGCTGGCGCGACTCGCGCCGGGTCAGCTTGGTGCCTGACAGCTCCATGAATGCGGCCGCCTGGTCGAAGTTCTGGGCGCTGCAGCAAACGGCGTTCACGTGGGGATTGGCCAGGGCCCACCGGATGGCCGCGGCGCGGATCTCGGCCGGGTTGGTCAGGCTGTGCTCCTTGATGAACGCTTGGGCGTTCTCCAGGTCCTTCTGGAGGCGCTCCAGGTACTTCTTGTAAAAATCGGGTACTTCCTTCCCCTCGGCCACGAGCTTGTCCACCCGCTCCTTCAGCATGTAGTACTTGCCCACCGGGTCCGTCTTCATCAGCGTGGTGCCGATGTTCTTTTCGGCGCAGAGCCGCAGCACCTTCTCGCCGGCCTCGCGGGCGAGAAAGTTGTACGCGAGCAGCATGACGTCGTAGCGGCCGTCCTCGGCCGCCGTGCCGAGGATGGTTTCCATGGGCGTTTTCGGATCCTCGGCCCAGCTGACGCCGTGGTTGGCGATGCCGACGAAGCGGAGTTTGCCGTCCGCCTTCATCTTGGCCATCACGGCGTGGAACGCCTCGTGCCGGACCAGCTCGACCTCCTCCGGCATGTGGTTCATCATGCAATCGATGTACTCGGTCTGCAGCTCCTCGAGGCACTTGCGGAACCGGTCGGTGAGCCCCTCGACGGTGTCCTCCTTCTTGATCTCCAGCTTGGAGGTGATGAACACTGTTTTCCGGTCCCGGCCCTGGATGGCCTTGCCCACAGCCGGCTGGTTCTTGTAACTCTCGGCGGTGTCGATGTAGTTCAGCCCCCCCGCCAGCATCATCTTGATCACCGCCTCGGCGTTGCAGTAGCCCAGGCTGATGTCCGACACCTTGAACCCCGTGCGGCCCAGCGTCCGGTACTCCCGGATCTTCGGATCCGCGGCCGCCGCCGGCGCTTCCTCCGCCGCCAGCAGTCCGCCGGCCGGCAGGAGCCCCGCGCTCACCACTCCGGCCACGCCGCCCTGGATGAACCGGCGCCGATCCAATCCTTCCTGATTCCCCATGTTGCGCTCCAATGATTCGGAATAATGACGGTGACGTATACGAGTGGAGCGGGGGGAAAAGTTGCCGGAATTCGGGGCTCGTTCCCAATCGTTGAGGGTTGAGAGTTGAGGGTTGAAGGTTCGTGCTCGTAATCGTAATTCGTAATCGTGATCGTAATCGTAATCGTAATCGAGGCTCGAGGCTCGAGGCTCGAGGTTCACGCTGGCGGATCAGGACTCCAAATAGCCGATCACAAATAAGCAATGGCCGATAACCAATTAACGAATGACAAATGAATGACGATCGCGGAATGATGTCCACCCACCCCGCTGCGACCTTCTCCCCGACCGATGGTATAATCGCCCGGCGTCCCGACGCCCCAGAACCATGAACGACCAGCAACCCAACAACGCTCCGCTCTTCGGTTTCCAGTGGCACCTCACCGACCGGTGCAACCTGCGCTGCACCCACTGCTACCAGGACGCGTTCGACGGGAGCCGCGAACTGGCGCCGGCGGCGCTCCGCCGCCTGGCCGACCGCGTGTTCGGCGCGCTGGCGCCGCGGCCGGTGTCGGTGAACCTTACAGGGGGCGAGCCGCTGCTCCTGCCCGGATTTTTCGATCTGGTGGCGCATCTGCACGGCTTCGCCAATCTGGCCGAGGCGCACATCATCACCAACGGCACCGTGGCCGACGACGACACCCTGGCGCTCATCGCCGCCTCCCCCCGAATCGGCGCGCTGAAGATCTCGCTGGAGGCCGCCGACGCGGCGGCCAACGACGCCGTGCGCGGGCGCGGCAACTTCGACCGCGTCACCGCCAACCTGGAGCGCTTCCGGCGCACCGGCAAGCTGCTGGTGGTCATGCTCACCCTGGCGCGATACAACGCCGGCCGCATCGCCGAGGCCGTGCGGTGGGCGCGCGGCGCGGGCCTCCACGGCATCATCTTCGAACGCTTCGTCCCCCTGGGCCGCGGCCGCCGGCTCGCCGCCGAGGTGCTCACCGCCGCCGACTGGCGCGGCGCCGTGGCGGCCATCGCCGCCGCGGCCGGGCTCGAGGCTGAACCTGAAGACCTGCTGCCGTACCGCGCCTTCTGGCTGGGGCTGGCGCCCGGTGAGACGGATCCGCTCCGCGGCGCGCTCTGCAATCTGGGCGACGAGTCCATGGCGCTAATGCCGGACGGGGACGTCTATCCGTGCCGCCGGCTGCCGGTGCCGCTGGGCAACGCCGTGGCGGAACCCTTCGCCGACATCCTCCCCCGGCTGGCGCGCTTTTCCATGGGCGCCCTGCGCCCGCGGCTCAGCGGCCTGCGGTGCGGCTACTGCGGCGTGGCCGACTGCGCCGGGTGCCGGGCCTTGGCCTATGCGCTCACCGGCGACTACCTCGCCGACGACCCCCAGTGCCCGCTCGCAGAAGACGACTGAACATACTTTTCGGCCGTTAATCACCACGAAGATACAAAGGACACAAAGGAAGATGTTGGACGTCGGTCATCGGACGTCGGACATCGGACCTAGGACCTCGGTTCTGGGTTCTGGGTTCTCGGTTCTTGCTTCTTGGTTCTCGGTTCTTGGTTCTGGGAGCTAGGTTTTAGATCCTGGACCTCGGCCCCGAGTCCCGGATCCCAGGCCTCAGGTTCCAGGTTCCAGGTCCCAGGTCCCAGCACCCAGGTCCCAGGTCCCAGCCCCCAGGTCCCAGCACCCAGGACCCAGCCCCCAGGTCCCAGCCCCCAGGTCCCAGCACCCAGGTCCCAGCACAATCCGGCTCGGCTCCACATAACCAAAAAGATATAAACAATCAACAATAACCATTAATCTCCTCCCATTCACCGAATCTGAAATGAAAACTGACAAAATAAAAAATGATCAATGGCAAATGGAATGCTCTCTTCGTGTTCTTCGTGCCTCCGTGGTGATTCTGCCTCACCGGCGCCGCGGGTGATATAATCTCCGGCAAAGACCGGGAGACCGCATCGTCGCCATGACCGAGTCGTCCCCACCGCCCGCCGCCGCACCCGATCCGCTGGCCGCCTTCCACCCGCTGGTGGCGGAATGGTTCCGCACCCGCCTCGGCCAGCCCACAGCGGCGCAGGCGCTCGCCTGGCCCGCCATCGCCGCCGGGCGGCACGTGCTCCTCACCGCGCCCACCGGCAGCGGCAAGACACTGGCGGCATTCCTGTGGGCGCTCAACCGCTTCGCCGCGGGCGTCGTATCCCCCGCCGAAGCTCGCGTACTGTACGTGTCGCCCCTCAAGGCGCTGGGCAACGACATCCGGCAGAATTTGGAGCGGCCGCTGGCGGAGCTGCGGGAGCTGTTCGCCGCGCGGGACGTCCCCTTCCCCGAGATCCGCGTGGCGGTGCGCACCGGCGACACCGATCCCGGCGAGCGCCGCCGGATCCTCCGCCGCCCACCCGAGATCCTCATCACCACGCCCGAGAGCCTGAACATCCTCCTGTTGTCGGCCTCGGGCCGGCGCGCCCTGCAGGGTACGGCCACCGTCATCCTGGACGAAATCCACGCCGTCGCCGGCGAGAAGCGCGGCCTATTTTTAATGACCGCAGTGGAGCAGCTGGCACTGCTCGGCGGCGAGTTCCAGCGCGTGGCGCTGTCGGCCACGGTGCGGCCGGCGGCGGCGGTGGCCGCGTTCATGGGCGGTTACCGCCTCGTGGCCGAGTCCCCCGAATCCCTCTATGAGGCGCGGGCGGTGGAGCACGTGGACGCGCCCGGCGCCAGGCGCTACGACCTGCGGGTGGACGCTCCGCCCGCGCCGGCGCCGGGCGAGCCGCCGGCCCACTGGTGGCTGCAGGTGGCGGAGCGGTGCCGCGGCGAGATCGACCGCCACCGCACCACCCTGTTCTTCGCCAACAGCCGCCGGCTCGTGGAACGACTCACCCGTTCCATCAACGAGTCGGCCGGCCGCGACGTGGCCTACTCCCACCACGGGGCGCTGGCCCGCGAGATCCGCGCCGCGGTGGAGGCGCGCTTCAAGCGGGGCGAGCTGGCCGCCATCGTGGCCACCTCCTCGCTGGAACTCGGCATCGACATCGGCAGCGTCGAGGCCGTCGTCCTGGTCCAGCCGCCCTACTCCGTGACCTCGGCGGTGCAGCGCATCGGCCGAGCCGGCCACGGCGTGGGCCGAACGTCATGCGGCCGGTTCCTGCCGCTGCACCCGCCGGCGCTTGTCCACGCGGCGGCCACGGCCCGAGCGGTGGCCGAGGGCGCCATCGAGCCTATCGTCCCTCGACCCGGCGGGCTGGACGTGCTCGCCCAGGTGATCCTGGCCATGACCGTGGACGGCGCCCGCCCGCTGGACGAACTCTTCGCCGAGGTCCGGTGCTGTGCCGCTTACCACGGCCTGGAGCGGCAGGACTTCGACCGCGTCGTGGCCATGCTGGCCGGCCGCTGGGCCGGCACGCGGCTCCGGGAGCTGCAGCCGCGGCTGGCGGTGGACGCCGACGGGCGCGCCCGCGCCCGGCCCCACGTGCGCGGGTTGCTGCTCCTGTCGGGCGGGGTGATCCCCGACCGCGGTTACTTCACCCTGCGCGCCGCCGACACGAAGGCGGCCGTGGGCCAGCTCGACGAGGAGTTCGTCTGGGAGCGGTCGCTCGGCGACGCCTTCCCCCTGGGCAACCAGATCTGGCGCATCACCCGCATCACCGCCAACGAGGTGGAGGCGGTCCCTGGCGGCCGCGGCCACTCCCTGGTCCCGTTCTGGCGCGCCGAGGAGCAGGGCCGAACCTGGTCGCTGGCGGAGCGGATCGGCGGCCTGCTCGAAACCGCCGACGGCCGGCTGGATGATCCGGATTTCCCCGGCGAGCTGGCGGCCCGCTACCACCTGACGCCCGAGGCCGCCGGCGCGCTGGGCGACTACCTGCGCCGCCAACGCGAGGCCGCCGGCGCGCCGCTGCCGCACCGGCACCACCTGCTCGCCGAGAGCTGTCCCGATCCGGTCCACCCCGAGCGGCGGCGCCGGCTCCTGCTCCACACCGGCTGGGGCGGCCGCGTCAACCGCCCCTTCGCCCTGGCCGCGGCCGCCGCCTGCGCGGAGCACCTCGGCCGCGCGGTCCCCTATTTCGTGAGCGACGACTGCGTGCTTCTGGAGGCGCCGCCGGAGGTGACCGTCGCCCGCCTGCTGGAATGGGTGACGCCGGCCACCGTTCGCGACTTGGTCCGGGCGCGCCTCGGCGCCACCGGCTATTTCGGCGCCCGCTTCCGCGAGTGCGCCGGCCGTGCTCTGCTGCTGCGGCGCGCGGGCTTCCGCCGGCGGACGCCGCTGTGGCTGCATCGGCTGCGCGCCAAGGAGCTGCTGGCGGCGGTGGGGGACGATCCCGAGTTCCCCATCCTGGCCGAGGCGTGGCGGGAGTGCCTGGCAACCGACTTCGACCTGGACGCCCTGGAGCGGCTCCTGGCGGAGCTCGGCTCCGGCGCCATCCGCGTCACCGAGGTGGCGACGTGCGCGCCGTCCCCCTTCGCCGCCGCGGTGCTCTGGCGCCAGACCGGAACCTACATGTACGGCGACGATGCCCCCGAGGCGCCGGTGGAGCTGCCTTCGGACGCGAACGTCCTGGACGCCCTGGCCCGGGACCCGGCGGCGCGGCCGCGCCTGCCCGGCGAGTTGCTGGACGCATTCCAAGCCAAGCTCCACCGCCTGACGCCCGGCTACGCCCCCGGCACCGCCGAAGAACTGGCGTTCTGGGTGGGTGAGCGGCGGGCGATTCCCGAAGCCGAGTGGGCGGCCCTGTTCGTTGCGGCCGCGCGGGATGCGGACGCTGACACAGCGATACTGGAGGCGGAGCTTGCCGGCCGGGTGGTCCCATTGGCCGGACCGGCCGGCACCGCCGTGCGCGTCTCCGCCACGGAAGCAGACCATGTGACCCACGCCCTGGCCGGCGATGAGATTGAGCTGGCGGCCTTCCTGCGGGAGTGGCTGGCGTTCTACGGCCCGGTGTCTCCACAACAAATCGGCGAAGCGCTGGGCGTGCCCATGGAGCGGGTGGCGACCGCCGTGGCGCGGCTGCTGGCCGACGGCCACCTCGCCGCCGGCCCCTTCCGCGAGCCGCCGGCGGAGGATCCGGATGCCGTCTGCGACCGGCGCAACCTAGACATGCTGCTCCGGCTCCGCCGCCACGAGGCCCGGCCAGCGGCGCCGTTGCGGCCGCTGGCGGAGTTGCCGCTGTTTCTGGCGGTGCATCAGGGGCTGCTCGCCGACGACGACGGGCCCGACGCGCTGCGGGCGCGGCTCGACGCACTCATGGGCTGGAGCGCGCGGGTGGAGCTCTGGGAGACGGAGATCCTCCCCGCCCGTCTCGCCGGCTACCGGCCCGAATGGCTCGACGCGCTCATGGCCGGCGAGGGCCCGGCCTGGTTCGGCGACGGCGCGGAGCGTCTGGCATTTTCGTTCGAAGACCAGCTGGCGCTCTTCGCCCGGCCGGATGCGGCCGGGCCGGCAGCGGATCCGGCAACGGCGCAGCTGGCGGCGTTCTTCCGCGGCAACCGCGGCCGCTTCCGGCTTGACGACCTGATCGCGGAGACGGGTCTGTCCAGCGAGACCGCCACCCGCAGCCTCTGGCAACTGGCCTGGGCGGGCGTTCTCACCAACGACGCGTTCGCCGCGGTCCGGCGAGGGCTGGAGCACCGCTTCGAGGCCGAGTCCGTCGCCGCCCTGGCCGGACGCGGTCGCCGTACGGGGCTGGCCCGCTGGCGCACCAGCCAGCCGTGGACCGGCCACTGGCGCAGCCTGCCGGCAGCGGCGGAAGCCGTCGACGCCCTGGACCGCCTGGAGGGCGCCAAGGAGCGGGTCCGCCTGCTCCTGCGGCGCTACGGCGTGGTGTTCCGAGAGCTGCTGGCCGGCGAGCGGCCGGAGCTGCGCTGGGGTGCGGTCTTCCCGGCGCTCCGCCTCATGGAGCTGTCGGGCGAAGTGGTGGCCGGGCGCTTCTTTGACGGGGTGCCCGGGATCCAGTTCGCCGCGCCGGCAGCGGCGCGGACGCTGGCCGCGCCGCTCCCCGCCGACGCCGTGTACTGGCTCTGCGCCGCCGATCCCGCCTCCCCCTGCGGGCTGGCCCTGCCGGGACTGACGCCGGCGCTGCCGGCGCGACTGCCGTCGAGCCACCTGGTTTTCCGTGGCTCGGACGTCGTGCTGGTCTCCCGGCGGCTCGGCGAAGAGTTGGCGATCGCCGTGCCGCCGGACGACCCGGTGCTGCCGCGCGCGCTGGCGATGTTCCCCGCCTGGACTCGGCGGTCGGCGCGGCCGCCGGCCCGCGTCCGCGTGGCCGAGATCAACGGTGCGCCAGCCGTCGCCGGGGCGTACGCCGAAGCGCTCCGCGCCGTCGGATTCCGCCGCGACGGCCGGGATCTCCTCCTGGAGCGGCAGGTCTGAAAACATTCCCTGCCCGTGTTGAACTTAATCTGTTATCGCTTTACTTTGAATAACCTGCCGAAGCTACTTGATCTCGTTTGCCCCGCCCGGTCGAGTGGGAAATTCGATCGAGTTGTCTTCTGTGAACAGTTTATCCCAGACGATGCCTTCCAACTCATCGAGTGATACACCGCTCACCGAGAGCGCGAACTCTCGATTCTGGACTTGTGGCTGCAGCAAGAAATCCCACCGTTCCCCATAGAACGACCAGATGAAGACGAACAAGTCGGCAGGCGAGGCTGAAGTCAGGCGTAGGCAGATCGGTGTGGTGGACGGATCAAGCAAACGGGGCTGGGACAAGATTGGAATGCCGCCCACTCGCACATCCCCATCCCTTCGGGAGGCACTCCGCAGCAAGTCCAGAAGGATGAACTGCCCGGTCTTTCCCGGATGGATCGACTCCGCTGGAAAAACGATCAATTCCGTTTTCAGTCCGCTCTTCAGCATTATCTCCCTGAGGGCGATCGTCTTGTCGGTCAGGAGAACCTGTTGCTGCAGAATCCGGGCCACTTCAAACCACGTCCAGGTCGCTCCCATTTTCGGCGGATCTTGAGGCGGTTTGGCGTAGCAACCGCATGAGCAAGGAGGCGGATCACAGGTACAGTATGCATGGGGCGTGGGTGGTACGCAGTGAGCGGAACAACTGCAGCCTTGCCCGCTGCAACTGCAGTCCGCATCACCGAATGCAGTTCCGACGCAAACGGTGAGAAGAAATACACTGAAGACACAAACAGAATATTTCAACATTTTACACCCCCTAAATATATTTTTAGTGTAACAAAAATAACTACAACTGTCAAGGCGATCCACTTCGGTAAATTATTGTGCCACAGCTCTATGTATCATCTTCAAAATGTCCGGATAGGGGGCGGCGATGCCGCGGAGCATGTCCAACTCCGGCTTCACGTCGTAGCCCCCCTCGAGCAGCGCGGCCACGTTGTCCGCCCGGTTGAAGAGCACCGCCATCATCATGGGCGTGGCGCCTCCCTTGGCCTTCACATCGGTGCGGGCGCCGGCTTTGAGCAGGGCGCGCACCGCCGCCGCTTCGCAGTACTGGGCGGCATGGAGAATGGGCGGTGCGTTGTTGCTGTCGGCCCGGTTCACATCGGCGCCGGCGGCGATGAGATCCGCAACCAGTGCGGTCTGAATGGCGGACTTCTTGCCATACTGGCGGAAGGTCACAAAGAGCAGCGGCGTGGCGCCGTCGTGCGCCCGCGGCTGGTTCGGGCTCACCCCCGCCGTCAGCAGCAGCCGCACCGTCTCGGCGTCATCGTCCATGAGCGCCCGCCAGAGCGCATCCTGGGAGGGGGGCAGGCCCCGCGTCTCCAAAGTCGCCATCGCCTCCGCCCGGCTCGGCATCGGCCGGACGGGTGCGCGCGCCGGTGCCGCTTCGGCGGGCGGCCGGGACGGCCTGACTTCCGCAGGCGGCCGGCTGCCGCCGGCTCCCGTCGCCTCCCGGAGGATCTTCTCAACCTCCGGCCGGCCCACCGCGTCCTTCAGCAGCCGGTCGCGCTCCGCGGCCACCGGGTAACCGCGGGCCACGAGCAGGCGGACCACGTCCGTCTTTGACAGGGCGATGGCCGCATCCATGAGCGCCTGGCCGGCGGTCCGTCCTCTCTGACCCGAGGGCGCATCCAGCCGGGCGCCGGCATCGAGCAGCGCCCCCGCGATGTCGGCGCAGCAATACACCCGGGCCAGAGCGGTTCCGCCGGCCTGCCGTGACACGCGGTTGGCGTCGGCGCCCCGCCGGAGGAGCTCCTTCACCGCGGCCCGCTGGCCGTCGCTCAGATCACCCCCCAGCATCTCCAGGAGCAGGGTGTCGCCGGTTGACGGATTGGGCGTGTCGGGCAGCATACCCGCATCCAGGTACCGGATCACATTGCCGGCGTTCATGAGGGCGCCGGTGAAGAACCAATCCGGCGTGAAATGCAATCCCTCGGCCCGAAGCTGCTTGCGGAGTTTGCGCTGCGCCGGCGTGGCGGCAGCCTCGGCGGCTGCCTCCCAGCCCGGCTTCACGGCGGCATGGAACTCGCCGCTGAACGACCAAGTCCGGCCGTTGGTCTGCTGAGGTTTTCGTGTGAACACCCGCCCGTTCACCGCACCAGCGGTCCGGGTGGCCGCGACGTCCCAGTCGCTGCACACCGCGCAGCCCGTGCTCAGCGAGGGGTGGGCCACGTTCCACCCCTCGGGCCGGCCCTCGCCGGTGAGCGAGAAATGGAGTCCGTGCGCCTGGCCGGCGTTGGCCAGGAGCTCATGGAGCGGGATGCCCCGGTCCAGCAGCTCCACCGAGAGCGGCCGGTCGGTGAGGAGCACCGCCAGCTCTTCGACGCTGTCCATATTCAGCTCCACCCGAGCGTACGCGTGGACCAGCCGGATGGCCTGCCCGTCCACGGTGAGGGTCACGTCGGCCCGCCCCGGGAGTGGCGCCGCCGCGAGCCCCGCCGTCAGGTTGAGTGTCGCGAGCAGCGCGATGATGTGCAACCGGATTGCGGTCATGGTCGCCTCCATCAGATCGGGATCAATCGAAAGCCGAACGCTCGCCACCGGATTGTAGTTGCATTCAGTATATATGAATCGACCGGTTTCCAACCAGAGCCGAAGCGTGGCCCGCCGTCCAGAAAGCGTTTGGACCGAATTCGTTCTTATGCTGAAATGGACCGTATCATCCACGGGGAGGCATGATCCATGCAGGTGTTGTATCTCAATTCGGATCAGATGGGCGCCGGCGACCCGGAGCTGGGCCGGAAATTGCTGCAGGGCTTCCTGAAGAAAATCGTGGACTCCGAGATTTCCCTCGACTTCGTGGTGTGCGTCAACTCCGGCGTCTTTCTCACCACCGCCGACGGCGAGGCGCTGAAGAGCCTGCGCACTCTCGAGTCGCGCGGGGCGAAGGTCGCCTCCTGCGGCACCTGCCTGGACCACTACGGCCGGCGCGCGGCGCTGCGCGTCGGCGTCGTCGGCGCCATGGCCGAGACCGTGGAATTGCTCGCCTCCGCCGCCCGCGTCATCCGTCCATAGACTGTTCTCGTCATCGTAATTGTCATCGTCATCGTAATTCGTAATCGTGCTCGTAATCGCACGTGTGAACATTTGTTCACAGGTTTTCAGGTTCACAAGTTCACAGGTTTCATGTTTCCGCCGCCTGCGCAGACCCGCGAAACTACCCAAAATCCAATGATCCATCGCCGTGGACACGGGGAGCACAGAATATTTCAAGGGCCGGAACGAGCCGCGAGTCCCGATGTCCGGTGTCAGAAGTTCGATATTTCACCCCAATGGACAGGGAGGGCACAGAGAATTTGGAAGTTCCACAGCGTGCCCCGAGCCTCGAGTCTCGAGCCTTGGTGACAAGGACGATTACGATTGCGATTGCGATTGCGATTACGAGCACGATTACGAACTACGAGTACGATATACTTGGAACTCTTCTCTCCTCACTCCTGTCTCCTGACTCTGTACTGTTTACTCCTTCCTCATTCCGCCGTTGCCCCGCAGAAGCCCGCGGTTTGAAGCAGGACGTTGATACTCCCTGCGAGGATAGTCCGCCCATGAGCGATGATCTGTCCACCCGCCTGGTGTACATCGGCGACCGGCTGCCCGAGTCGGTCGCGCCGCCCGAGAGCTTGCCCATCGTGCCGAGCACCGTGTACGCTTTCGACGATCTGGATCAGCTGGAGTCGGTGTACACGGGAACGGCATCCGGCTATGTCTACGCCCGGATAAGGTCACCCCAACCACGATGTTGTGGTGGAGATCGCCCCGGCGGCGAATCCGTAAACGCCTTCATCCGGGCACTGACGCACGTCCGGCTGACGCCGAGCCTGGGCGGCTGTGCCACGACGCTGTCGTATCCGTGGGGCACCTCCCATCGAGCGCTCGGTGATTTTAGCGAAAACTACAGGGGATCACCCCGGGTCTGGTGCGCGTGTCGGCGGGACTGGAGAGCGTCGAGGATCTGGTGGCGGAATTCACGGCGGCATTGGGAAGCATGAAGTAATTTACTCGCTCCAAAGGCATGAACCATTTGTCAACGGCCTGGTTCTCGGCTAACGCTGTCGCGCTGGCGCTGATCGGGGGGATGACGGTTTTGCCCGATTCAACGAAGTTTTCAACCACGGTGATGGAGTCGGCCGATGCGGCCTATGCCCGCACCACCCTCACCGTTCAGACATGATTCGGCTTCCTGCTCACCGCCGCCAGCATCCGCCTGGTACACCTTCTAACGGCGGCCAAGAGTTGGACCATCGGCATCCCGGCCCTGGCTGCCCGGCGCCGGTCATCCGGTGCATGCCGGTTGGGTGGCGGCTACCGTCGATTGCTCGTGGTGAAGGATAATCCACATTTCTATATATAGATTGTTGAAGAATAGTCTACAATCCTCCTGCCTACCCAAATCCTGTTACCTCCTAAGCGCCTAAAAAAACAAACATTATCAACTTTGGCATCCGTTTTGTCTCCCCTTTTTCCCAAGGAGGGGTTCAACCCATGATACGCCGGTTGTTCATCTTCATGCTTCAACTCACCGGTTCGGCCTGTCTCATGATGGCCGGTGCCGTGCCCGCCGGAGCCACCGCCGCCGGACAATCTGCCAATCCGGTGGACACACTCGTGGCGGATGCCGTGGCCCACAACCCCGGCCTCCAGGCCCAACGGCAAACCATCCTGGCCGCCCGCCAAGCGATGGTGCGAGCCGGCGCGCTGCCGGATCCCACCGTGGAAGTCGAGTGGATGAACATCCGCCTGCCGGTGCCCGATCCCGTGGACGCCCTGACCACCGGGGTCGGCGTGGGGATCAGCCAGATGCTGCCCGCCGGCGACAAGCGGCGGGCGGAGCAGGAAGCGGCGCGGGCCGAAGCCGCGGCGACCCACGCCCGCCTGGAGGAGATGGAGGCAACGCTGGCCGCCGACGTCCGGGAATCCGCCTATCGGCTGGCGACGATGCGCCGGCTGCTGGAGCTCCAGGACCGGCTGGACGAGGCGTTGGCCGGAGCCGCCCAGGCCGCCTTGGCCGCCTACTCGGTGGGGCGCGGCAGCATGGCGGACGTCCTGGCGTCCCAGGCCGCGGTCACCCGCGTCTCCATCACCCGGGAAGAGCTGCGCCGGCAGGAGGCGGTGATCCTGGCCCAGCTCGACGGCCTGACCGGCCGGCCCGCCCACCGAGAAACCGTGGACGCCGTCCGGCTGGGCGATCCGTCGGAATTGCCGCCGCTGGACGGCCTGCTGGCCCGGCTGGACCGCGAGGCGCCGGCGGTGCGCCGGGCCCGCAGCGAGGCCGGGATCGCCGATGCCGGGATCGTCCGCGCCCGAGCGGATTTCAAGTCCGACACCATGGTGGGGGTAGGCGCCCGCTTTCGTGATATGAGCATGGGCGGCGACAGCTTCATGGCGGTCCGCCTCGGCTTCACCCTCCCCTTTCTTCATCGGAACGACCGGTACCGCCCGGCTCTTGAAGAGGCGCTCCGCCTTCAGACCGGAGCCCAATTGGAAGTCCGGCAAGCCCTGGTCGACGCCCGCTACCGCCTCACCGCGGCCTGGCAATCGGCCGCCAGCGCCCAGCGGACCGTCTCCCTTTACCGCGACGGTCTCCTCCTGCAAGGCCGGCTCGCCTACGAATCCGCATTGGCGGCCTACAGCGCCCAACAGGTGGATTTCGACTTTCTCGTCCAGGCCTTGACCGCCTATTTCGAATGGCAGGGGATGGAGATCATGGCGCTGGGCGGCTATCAGGAAGCGATGGCGCGGGCGCAGGCCGTCCTGCCGGGGCTCCGGACCAATTCGCCCGCCGAACCCGCGCCGCTGCCGGCACCTGCGGGATCGGCAATCCCCTTGGAGGTTTCACCATGAAAACTGTGTTCTGGAACCATAGACGCTGGCCGTTCGCCGCAGCCGGCATCGTCATCCTGGCAGCCGCGCTGGCCGTTCTGGCGGGATGCGGCAGCACCTCCGCGGAAGCCAAACAGTACCACTGCCCCATGCATCCGACGGTGGTTTCCGACAAGCCCGGTGAGTGTCCCATCTGCGGCATGAACCTCGTCCCCATCCATGAAGCCGAAGGGGCCAAACACTCCACCGCCGACCATACCGAGCGGTCGGCCGAACAACCGGCTTCGAGGACCATGGCCAAAAAAGGACCGTACGCCTGCCCCATGCACCCGGAGATCACCTCGGACAAACGGGACCGCTGCCCCAAATGCAACATGTATCTGGAAATACTGGATGAGCCGCCTGCAGAGCCGGGACAGGACCAACCGTCGCACCCTCCCGCCAAGGCGCCGTCGAAGCACGGACACGGAGCAGCAGCCTTCCCGGCGGATCTGGACGCCGTCGACCCGCCCGCGGGACTGGCCCCCGTCTCGCTGAGCCCGGAAAACCGCCGCCGCCTGGGAGTCACCCTCGGCGAGGTGGAACACCGGCCCATCGTCCGGGAGACCCGCACGTCGGCCCGGCTCACCGCGGACGAAACTCGGCTCACCCGCGTCTCCACCAAGGTGGAAGGGTGGGTGGACACTCTCCACGTCAACGTCACCGGTCAGTTCGTGAAGCGCGGTCAGCCGCTGCTGACGGTGTACAGCCCCGAGCTGGTGGCCACCCAACAGGAATTGCTCACCGCCCTGGCCATGTCCCGCCAACTGGCCGCCAGCCCTCTGGATTCGGTGGCCCGCGGAGGAACCGACCTGATTGAAGCCGCCCGCCGGCGGCTGCGGCTCTGGGACATCACGCCCGAACAGATCGCCCGGATCGAAGCCACCGGGCAGATCGAGAAAACGCTCACGGTCTATGCCCCGGCCTCGGGCTATGTGCTGGAGAAAACCGTGCTGGCGGGCCAACGGGTCATGGCCGGCGAATCGCTCCTGGTCGTGGCGGATCTGTCGCGACTGTGGGGCCTGGTGGACCTGTACGAGACCGACCTGGCATTTGTCCGTGTGGGGACGCGGGTGGAGCTGAGTCTGCCCTACCTGGGCGACCGCACCTTCCGCGGCCGCATCAGTTTCATCGACCCCGTGCTGGATCCGCAAACCCGCACGCTGCGGGCGCGGATGGAAATCGCCAATCCCGGCATGACCCTCAAGCCGGAGATGTACGCCGACGCCCGGCTCCGCTTCGACATGGGCGACCGGCTGGTGGTGCCCGATGGGGCGGTCATGCGGACGGGGACGCGGGACTACGCCTTCGTCGAGGCCGCCGACGGGCGGCTGGTCCCCCGCGAACTCCGGCTCGGCGCCCGCACCGACGGCTACTACGAGGTGCTGGCCGGATTGGCTGGCGGCGAGCGGGTGGTCACCTCCGCCAACTTCCTCATCGATTCCGAATCCTCGCTCCGAGCGGCACTGGCGGCTGTCACCCACTCGCATTGAGAGCCGGGAACAGGTTCCCGGGAGATGGATCAGTCATGATCGGACGGCTCATCGAATTCAGCGTCGAATACCGGCTGCTGGTGATCCTGCTGGCGGCGGTGGCGCTGGTCTACGCCGGCTATGCCATCCAGAACATCCCCCTGGACGCCATCCCGGACCTGAGCGACACCCAGGTCATCGTCTACTCCCGGTGGGACCGCAGCCCCGACATCCTGGAGGACCAGGTCACCTATCCCATCGTCTCCGCGCTGTTGGGCGCCCCCCAGGTCAAGGCCATCCGCGGTTTTTCCGATTTTGGCTTCTCCTACGTCTATGTCATTTTCGAAGACGGCACCGACCTGTACTGGGCCCGCAGTCGGGTGCTCGAGTACTTGTCCAAGATCCAGGGAAGTCTGCCCGAGGGGGTGCGGACGGAACTCGGCCCGGACGCCACCGGAGTGGGCTGGGTCTTCCAGTACGCGCTGGTGGACCGAAGCGGCACCCACAATCTGGCCGAGTTGCGGTCCTACCAGGACTGGTACCTGCGCTACGCGCTGCAGAGCGTCCCCGGCGTGGCCGAGGTGGCCGGCATCGGCGGATTCCAGAAGCAGTACCAGATCACTGTCGATCCCAACCGGCTGCAGGCCTACAACCTCTCCATCATGGAGATCGCGGAGGCGGTCCGCCGGAGCAACAACGAGGTGGGGGGACGGTTGCTGGAGTGGTCCGGCACCGAGTACATGGTCCGCGGCCGGGGGTATGTCCGGCACCCCGAAGACCTGGAGCAGATCGTGCTGCGGACCGTGCCCGGGGGCACTCCGGTACGCCTCGGCGACGTGGCCGCGGTGAGCCTCGGTCCGCAGATCCGGCGCGGCCTGGCCGACCTCAACGGCAACGGGGACGCCGTGGGCGGCATCGTGGTGATGCGCCACGGCGAAAACGCGCTCGCCGTCATCGAGCGGGTGAAGCAGCGCCTGCACGAGATGCGCGGCTCGCTGCCGGAGGGCGTGGAGATCGTCACCACCTACGACCGCTCGGAGTTGATCCAGCAGGCCATCAATAATCTCAAGGGCGATCTCATCCTCGAAATGATCATCGTCTGCGTGGTCATCCTGTTTTTCCTGTGGCATTTCCCATCGGCCGTCGTACCCATCATCACCATACCCGTGTCGGTGGTGCTGGCATTCATCCCCATGTACCACTGGGGCATCTCCTCCAACATCATGAGCCTTGCGGGCATCGCCATTTCCATCGGCGTCCTGGTGGACGGCGCCATCGTCGAAGTGGAGAACGCCTACAAGAAACTGGAGCATTGGCAGGCGGAGGGCGGTCGAGGGGACTTCCACCGGGTCCGGCTGGAGGCGATGAAGGAAGTCGGTCCGTCGGTGTTCTTCTCGCTGCTGGTGATCGCCGTCTCGTTCCTGCCCATCTTCACCCTGGTGGATCAGGAGGGGCGCCTGTTCAAGCCCCTGGCGTACACCAAGACGCTGACCATGGCGCTGGCGGCGCTTCTGGCGGTCACGCTGGACCCGGCCGTGCGCATGCTCTTTTCCCGAATGCACCCGTTCCGGTTCCGGCCGCGCTGGCTGGCCGGTGTGGCGACCGCCTTTCTCGTAGGACGCTACTACCCCGAGGAGCGCCATCCCGTGAGCCGAGTGCTGTTCTGGCTGTACGAGCGTCCCTGCCGGCTGGTGCTGCGCTTCCCCAAGACGGTCATCGTGGGCGCGGTCCTGGTCATGGCGGCTACCGTGCCGGTTTACCTCAAACTGGGCACGGAGTTCATGCCCCCCCTCAACGAGGGAACGATCCTCTACATGCCCACCACCCTGCCGGGGATTTCGGTCACCGAGGCCCAGCGGCTCATGGAGCTGCAGGACCGAACCCTCATGGCTTTCCCCGAGGTGGTCAGCGTCCACGGCAAGGCGGGCCGGGCCGATACCGCCACCGACCCGGCGCCGTTCTCCATGATGGAAACGGTGGTCCAGCTCAAGCCGCCGGAGCAGTGGCGGCCCAAGCCCCGCTGGTACTCCGATTGGGCGCCGGCCCCCTTGCAGGCGATCCTGCGCCCCATCTGGCCCGACCGGATCTCCTGGGATGAGCTGGTGGACGAAATGGACCGGTCCATGCGCATTCCCGGCAACACCAATGCCTGGACCATGCCCATCAAGGCGCGCATCGACATGCTTTCCACCGGGGTGCGCACCCCCGTGGGCATCAAGGTGCTGGGCGGCGACCTGGCGGAGATCCAGCGGCTGGGCGGTCGGATCGAGCAGATCCTCCAGCCGCTGCCCGGCACCCGCAGTGTCTTCGCCGAGAGGGCCGCCGGCGGATACTTTCTCGACTTCGAGCCCAGGCGCCAGGATCTGGCCCGGTACGGCCTGACCGTGGACGACCTCCAGATGGTGATCATGGCCGCCGTCGGGGGCGAGACCGTCGGCACCACCGTCGAGGGCCGGGAGCGGTACAGCATCAATCTGCGCTACCCGCGCGACCTCCGCGCCGAGCTGGACCAGCTGGGCCGGATCCTCCTGTCGACACCCCGAGGCTTCACCGTGCCCGTGTCGGCGGTGGCCGACCTCCGGCTGACCGCCGGTCCGGCGATGATCCGCAATGAGAATGGCATGCTGGCCGGCTATGTCTACGTGGACGTGGCGGGCCGCGACATCGGCTCCTACGTGGCCGAAGCCAAAGCCGCCATGGACCGGGAACTGAACCTGCCGACGGGTTACTCGTTGCTTTGGAGCGGCCAGTACGAGAACATGCTCCGTGTTCAGAAGCGCCTCAAGCTGGTGGTGCCCCTGACCCTGTTCCTGATTTTCGTCCTGCTCTACCTGAACACCCGCTCCACGTTCAAGACGCTGCTGGTGCTGCTGGCGGTGCCGTTCTCCCTGGTGGGCGCGATCTGGCTGCTCTATCTATTGGGCTTTCACATCTCGGTGGCTGTCTGGGTGGGCATGATCGCCCTGATGGGGCTTGATGCGGAGACGGGTGTGTTCATGCTGCTGTACCTGGATCTGGCCCACGACGACGCCCGGCGGCGGAACCGGCTGAACAACCTGGCCGAGCTCCGCGAAGCCGTGATCCACGGCGCCGTCAAGCGGATCCGGCCCAAGATGATGACGGTGGCCACGGCGGTGGCCGGCCTGATGCCCATCATGTGGAGCATCGGCACCGGCGCCGACATGATGAAGCGGGTGGCCGCCCCGATGGTGGGCGGACTGTTCACCTCGTTTGCCCTGGAACTGCTGGTTTACCCCGCCATCTATCTGCTCTGGAAAAAACGAGACCTGCCGCCCGCCGCGGAGGCAAGGCCGATGGAGGAATCGCCACATGAAGCATAGCACCCTTTGGATAATCATCTGCCTCGGCGCGGCGGCGGGAGTGTTTGCCGCCGAACCGGCGGAGCACCGTTTCGCCGTGGTGCACGGTCACACCCTGCGCGACTGCCAGGGCACGCTTGTGATCGGCCCGGCGGGAATCCGTTACGAGGCCGGCCGGGAATCAGACACCCGGGCCTGGAACTGGACAGACATTCGCGAGCTCCGGGTGGAGTCTCCCCGGGAGCTGTCGCTGGTCACCTATGAGGACCAAAGACGGCTTTTGGGCCGGGACCGGGTGTTCCATTTCCGGCTCACCGACGGGGACATCACTCCCGCGCTGGCTCGAGAATTGGCCGCCTGGTCGGCGCGTCCACCGGTCCTGACGGTTCTCCCCCCAGAAAGCTCGCCGCCCCTCTTCCAAATCCCGGTGAAACACCGGCATCTGACCGGCGGATGCGTGGGCGAACTGAGGGTGTATGCAGAACATTTGGAGTTCCGATCCACCGAATTACCCGCCCACAACCGGTTCTGGCGCTGGAACGACCTAGCCGCCTTCAGCCAGCCGGAGCTATTCCTGTGGCTCATCCACACCTTCGCAGCCGGGGAGGATACGCTCACGTTCGATCTCCGCCAGGATGCGCCCGCCGGGGCCGCGGACTACCTTCGCGAGCGGCTGGTTGAGGCTGTTCTGCCGGCCGTCGGCGGTGATTGACCGGCTGGTGGTGGACCCATCTCATCCATCGCCGGGTGCACGCTCACGCCTCACCACGGATCGTAATCCACGCCCGACCGGCCGTCGACCCGCGAACAACGCGTCTTTCCATCGGACGAATCTCTCCCGGCTGGGACCCGCGGGGGAAAAAGATGATGCCAGACCGGGACCTCTTCAATATAATATAGCATCTTATATACATCCCTTCGGCAACGGCCGAATGCGAACTCGTTTAACCCAATATTCAGGAGGATCCCATGATTCGAACCGTCACCGTGTGCCTCGTGCTGATGCTGCTGGCCGTGCCGTTTCTGGCGGCCGACACCGCTTCGTCCAAGCCGGCGGACGACTGGCAGATTCTGCGCGACAAGTTGAAGGCAGACAAGAAGCTTTTGGTGGCCGAGAACCTGACGATGACCACCGAGCAGGCCCGGGCGTTTTGGCCCATCTACGACGCTTACCAGGCGGACCTGACCAAGATCAACGAGCGGATCAAGAAACTGGTCCTCGCCTACGCCGACGTCTGGAACAAGGGCGCCGTGAAGGACGAGGACGCCAAGAAACTGATCGCCGAGATGCTGTCCATCGAGGAAGCGGAGCTTCATCTGAAGAAGACCTTCCTGCCCAAGTTCGAAGCCGTGCTGCCCGCTACGCAGGTGATGCGCTACTTCCAGATCGAGAACAAGATCCGGACTCTGGTCCGGCTGGATCTGGCCGCCAACATTCCTCTGGCCGATTGAGCCCCCTCCTCCCGGCCGGATCCGCACTTTTCAGGACCGGCCGGGATTTTTCCTGCGATCGAATCCCGGACACCCCGCCCGAATCTTCCGGACGTTTCCCATCTCCATATTTCATCATTGTTGGCGCCTCGCTCACATTGTCCGCGCCGCCCGCCTCCGCTTGACCAAGCAGCTGCTAGGGCACCGCAAATCCCGGATCAGCCCCAGACTTGTCATTGATCCGCCTCGCGGGTTCAGCAATCCCGATAACCCTGAGGATACCGGTTGATTTATAATACCAACTCTATGGAATATTCGCACAACCAGGAGGTCAACATGGTCCGGATCATCGCGAGCGCCTCAATCCTGATCTGCCTTTTGGCGGGCGGCGCCCTGGCCGCCGAACCGAATCCGGCAGCCATGAAAATGGTGATGGACTGGAAGGCGCGGCTGCAGCTGACCGACGCCCAGCAAGACGCTCTCCTGAAACTGGTGGACGAGCTGGGAACCAAGCTGGATCCACTGGCGGAAAAAATCGAGGCCGGAGAGGAAGTGGATAAAAAGGCCGCCATTGGGCAGCTGAAGACCGTCCAGGCCGAGTTCGAGTCCGGGATGAAACAGCTCCTGACTCCCGACCAGCAGAAGGAGTGGGAGAAGATCCAAACCGAAATCCACGGGCTCATCCTGAATCAGGTAGGCGCCAAGCAGGTGGCCAAGCTCAAGGATCCCCTGAAACTCAGCGACGCCCAGTTGCAGCAATGCGTCCCGGTGATGGCCAAGAAGACGGGAGAATTGATGGAGTACTTCTCAGAGGTTCAGGAAAAAAAGTCGGATCCGCCCCGGAACAAACGCCAGGAGCGCCGGGCAAAGATCAGCACGGTCCGCGGGCTCAAGGAGATCACCGGCGAGGCTGACGAAGCGCTCAGGAAGATATTCACCGACGATCAGTGGAAGCAGTATGAGGCCATCCAGGAACAGCAGAAAGCGGCCCTGAAGGCGAAGATGCAGCAGGGGAAATGACCGGATCTGCTACAATGCGGGCATGAAAACACCCCCTGACGGCGCGCCATCCGAACAGGCGGAGGCGCCTCGAATTCCGGAAGCCGGCCCCGACCTGTTCTCGGTCACAGCCGAAAATCCAGGCCGTTACGCCTATCCCGGGGACAACCCGGCGGGGGCCGAGCTGGCCCGCGGAGGGATCGGCCGGATCCTGCTGGTGCACGACCGGCACCTGGGTCGCGAGATCGTGCTCAAGGAGCTGCTCGGCGAGTTCGCGGTGAACCGCGACACGCTTTCCGCGTCCGGGGCCGGCACCGCCGGTACCGCGCCGCTCACCGTCGTCCGTTTCCTGCGCGAGGCGCGGGTCACCGGCCAGCTGGAGCACCCCAGCATCGTCCCGGTCTACGAGTTGGGCATCCGGGCCGACGGCACCCTGTACTACACGATGAAACGAGTCCGCGGTCGGACCATGACCCAGGCGTTGCAGGCATGCGAGACCCTGGCCGACCGACTGCATCTCCTGTCCCATTTCACCGACCTCTGCCAGGCGATCGCCTACGCCCACAGCCGCGGCGTGATCCACCGCGACATCAAACCCGACAACGTCATGCTCGGCGAATTCGGCGAGACGGTGGTGCTGGACTGGGGTCTGGCCAAGGTGAAAGGCAAGAAGGACATCCACCGCCAGGAGATGTCGCGGGACATGCAGGCCCTGCAGGACGGCCGCGAGGGCATCACCCTTGACGGCGCCGTGGTAGGCACTCCCTACTACATGTCGCCGGAACAGGCCGAGGGCCACCTCGACCAGCTCGACGAGCGCTCCGACGTCTGGGCCCTGGGCGCGGTGCTCTACGAGATTCTCATCGGCCGGCGGCTGTTCAGCGGCGAGTTCCCCGTCCAGATCATCTTCGAGGTGATGCAGGGCCGCTTCACTCCGCCCCGCCAGCTTGAGCCGTCCGTCCCGGCCGAGCTCGAGTCGATCTGTCTCAAGGCCCTCCAGCGCGATCCCGCCGACCGATACGCCTCGGCCCAGGAGCTGGCGCGGGAAATCCAGTCCTTCCAGAGCGGCGCGCGCGTCATCGCCCACGAGTACACGTCGTGGCAGCACCTCCGCCGCTTCGCCGCCAAGAACAAGCCGGCCATCATCGCCGCCGGCGTGATCCTCGGCGTGATTCTGGTCGCGCTGATCCTGCTCGGCACCGCCAACGCCCGCCTGCGCGAGGCCCGTGCCCGGGAGCACCAGGAGCATCTGCTGGCCAATTACCATATCGCTCAGGGTTTCAACGAGAAGGCCGCCGAGTTGCTCGAGGAGCAGCAGTATCTGGCGGCCCGGGTGTTCGCCGCCGCATCGGTGCTGCACAATCCGGCCAATCCGGCGGGGCCGTTCGCCTCGGCGGCATTTGCGCGGAACCAGGCGGAGAGCGTGCGGTTGCAGGTCATGGCCCGGTCCCGGGTATTCCAGGCCCGGACGGGCGCGCGGCTGGAGCACAGCCGGACACTCGATGCCGGGACGCCGCTGCTGGCCGCCGCGGTTTCACCGGACGGCCGCTGGGTGGCCGCGTTGGGCGACGACCAGGCCGTCCGGGTCTGGGAGGCGGCCTCCGGCCGGCTGGCGCATACCCTGCGCGGATTCCGCCGGGGCCCCCGCGGTCTCACCTTCTCACCCGATAGCCGACGGTTGATCGCCGCCGGCGTGTCGGCCGAAATCCACGCCTGGGATCTGCCGTCAGGCGAGGAAGCGTTGGCGGTAACCGGCCCACCGGGTACCATATTCGACATTGTCTACGCTCCGGACGGGCGATCCTTTTTCACCGCCGAGGCGGCGGGAACGATCGGCATCTGGGATGCCGCCACGGGTCGGCGGCGGGGCGCCCTGACCGGCCACGGCGCGCCGGTTTTATCCCTGGCCATCGCCGACGACGGCCGCCGCCTGGCCTCGGCGGGACGGGACCGGGTCATCCGTCTCTGGTCGCTTCCCGGCGGGAGATCCGAGCGGGTGCTGCACGGCCACCAGGGCGTGGTGCGCGGCGTGGCGCTTTCGCCCGACGGCACGCGCTTGGCCTCGGTCAGCTCCGACAAGACCCTCCGGATCTGGGAAACCTCCACCGGCCGGCTGCTCTTCACCGGCGAGCAATTTGCCGACGAGGTGCTCACCGTCGCCTTCTCCCCCGACGGCCGCACGGTGGCCGCGGGCGCCTGGAACGCGGTCACCAGCCTCTGGGACGCCCGGTCCGGCCGGCTGCTCCTGCAGGTGACCAGCCACGCCCAGGCTGTCTGGGATGCGGTCTTCACGCCGGACGGCCGGGAGCTGCTCACCTTCGGCGAGGACGGCCGCATGCAGGCGTGGAGCGTCCGGCCGGGGCCACCCGCCTATGTCGCTCCGGGGCAGGAGTACATCTGGTCCATCAGTTTTTCGCCCGACGGACGACTGGCCGCCGTTGCCGGCAACGACGGCGACCTCCGGATCTACGAAGCCGCCTCCGGCCAGTTACTGCGCACCCTGACCGCCAGCCGGGACATCATCGCCGACATCCAGTTTTCACCTGACGGCCGGTCACTGGCCGCCTCCGGTTACGATGGCACCATCCGGATCTGGGATCCGGAATCCGGTCGTCTGGTCCGCTCCTGGCTGGCCCACAAGTCTCTGGTCCAGAAGCTGGCCTTCTCGCCGGACGGTGCCGAACTGGCTTCCGCCAGCAGCGATTCGACCACCCGGATCTGGCACCCGGCCACGGGCCAACCGCTGCGCACCCTCGAGCCGAAGAGCGGACCGGTGCGCGGTCTGGCCTACTCACCCGACGGGCGCCTCATCGCCACCGCCAGCAACAAGGGCGCCCTGGATCTGTGGGACTCCCGGACCGGCTCGACCACCGGGCGGATCACCGTGAGCGACGCCGACCTCTTCGCCGCGGCCTTCTCGGCCGACGGCCGCTGGCTGGCGGTGGCCGATTTCGCCGACCGGCTGGCGCTGGTGGACATGAAGTCCCGGCTGGTCGTCCGCAATCTCGCCTGGACGAGCGGCGGGGTGAACCGGCTGGCCTTCGCCCCGGACTCACAGCGGCTGGCTGCCGCTGGCAACGACGGCGCCACCGCCGTCTGGTCGCTGGACGGCGGTACGCCCGACGTGGTGATCAGCAGCCGCCAGAGCGTCATGGGCATCGCCTTCACCCCGGACGGCCGGTCGCTGGCGGTGGGCGACGTCGAAACGGGCCGCATCTACCCGCTGGACTTCACCCATTTGGGCGATCCGCCCCGGCGCCAGCTCCGCGCGGCGGAGTCCGCCGCGGGCGTCGTCCTCGACGGCTTCAACCTGACGCTGCGACCGGCCGGACGCTGATTCCGACCTCCTGTGTCGTACCGGGATCAGCATTCGCGGAATTGGAATACGCATGCTCCCGCTGGCATCCAACATCGGGGCGGTTCACTCCGATCCGGCGGAAACCCAGATATTGTTTAAGGAGCCGGTTTGATGAAAAAGATCACCCTGTTTTCAGCCCTCCTGCTGGCCGGCCTGGTGGGTTCCCAGCTGCTGCCGGCCTGGCTGGGACCGGCCTACGCCCCCCTGGCGGAAGCGGTGCGCTTCCTCACCATGTTCGGCCTGGCGTTCATCATGATCCACGTGGGCTACGAGTTCGAACTGGACCAGACCCAGGTGCGCGCGCTCGGCAAAGATTACGGCGTCGCGATGACCACGGCGGCGTTTCCCTGGATCATCGCCACCATCTATTTCATGTACCTCCTGCTGCCCGCCGCCGAGTGGGGAAGCTGGACGACGTGGAAGGAGCTGATCCTGGCGGGGCGGTTCGCCGCTCCCACGGCCACGGGCATCCTGTTCTCCATGATGGCCGCGGCGGGTCTGTCGGCCACCTGGGTCTTCCGCAAGACCCGCATCCTGGCCATCTTTGACGATCTGGACACGGTCCTGCTCATGATCCCCCTCAAGATGCTCATGATCGGCTTGGCCTGGCAGCTGGGCTTCATCGTGGTGGTGATGGCTATCCTCCTGGTCGTGGGCTGGCGGTGGCTGCACCGGGTGAGGTTGCCGGTGAGCTGGCCGTGGGTCCTGGGCTATGCGCTCGCCATCGCCGCCGCCAGCGAATTCATCTACCAGTTCACCAAGCTGCTCGATGACAACGTCCCGGTGCACATCGAGGTGCTGCTGCCGGCGTTCGTCCTGGGCTGCGTGATCCAGCGGCCGGCGGGGTGCGACCCCCACTGCGACGACGCCCGCGAGGGCCATCAGGAAGGGCCCGAGTCGCCCGTGGAACAGCGCGTGTCCACCATCGTGTCCGCGGTCTTCATGATCCTGGTGGGCTTGAGCATGCCCGTGTTCGTCGGGTCGGCGGCGCTGGCGCCGGCCGGCGGCGTCGCCACCGTGACCGCCGCCCAGCCGCCTCTGTCGCCGGGCGCCCTGGTGCTGCACGTGGTCGCGCTCACCCTGCTCATCAACATCGGCAAGCTGTTCCCGGCCTTCTGTTACCGGCGGGAGGCGCACTGGCGGGAGCGCCTGGCGGTGGCCGTCGGCATGTGCCCCCGTGGCGAGGTGGGCGCCGGAATCATTCTTTTGAGCCTGAGCTACGGCATCGGCGGTCCCGTCGTGGCCGTGGCGGTGCTCAGCCTGGCCCTGAACCTCGTGCTGACGCCCGTGTTCGTAGCCGCTGTCAATCACCTGGTCCGCACCGCGCCGCCCGGGCTCGCCTAACGGGGGCGGCGCCGCAATTCCGGCTTCAGTTTTGCCGTCCGCCCGGCTACAATAGCGGGACACACCGCGTCACCGGGAGAACGGACATGAGCCACACGCTGCTGCGAACCAAACCCATCCAGACGCTGCTGGCGGACACCCAGGACGAACACCACAGTCTCAAGAAGTCGCTCCGTGCCGTCGACCTCATCGCCATCGGCATCGGCTGCATCATCGGGGTGGGCATCTTCGTGCTGCCGGGCGTCCAGGCCGCCCACAACGCCGGCCCGGGCATCATCCTGTCGTTCGCCATCGCTGCGGCGGCCTGCGCCTGCAGCGCGCTGTGCTACGCCGAGCTGGCCGCCATGATCCCGGTGGCCGGCAGCGCCTACACCTACGGCTACGCCACCCTGGGCGAGATATTCGCCTGGATCATCGGCTGGGACCTGATCCTGGAGTACATGGTGGCGGCGATCCTGGTCTCCACCGGCTGGAGCGCCTACTTCGTGAACATGCTCAGCGCGGGAGTCGGAGTCCACCTCCCGGCTGCGTACACCGCCTCGCCGTGGGACAAGACCCCCGGCCTGTTCAACCTGCCGGCGGTGGCCATCGTGCTGCTGCTCACGTTCCTCCTGGTGCGCGGCATCAAGGAGAGCTCCCGCGTCAATCTGTTCATCGTCATCCTGAAGATCGCCGTCATCCTCTTCTTCATCCTGCTCACCGTCTGGCACGTGGATCCGGCCAAGTGGAGCCCGTTCATGCCGTTCGGATTCACCGGGGTCATGACCGCCGCAGCTATCGTCTTTCTGGCCTTCGTGGGCTTCGACGCGGTGAGCACCACCGCCGAGGAGGCGATCAATCCCCAGCGGGACATGCCCATCGGGATCATGGGCTCCCTGGCCGTCGCCACGGTCCTGTACATGGCCGTCTCCGCCATCATGACCGGGGTCGTGCCCTACCAGGACCTGGGCGTCGCTGATCCGGTGGCGCTGGTGCTGAACCGCCTGGACCTGCCGTGGGCCAGCGCCCTGGTGAGCGTCGGGGCCATCGCCGGCATCACCAGCGTGCTGCTGGTGCTGCTCATGGGCCAGCCGCGGATCCTGTTCGCCATGTCGCGGGACCAGCTCCTGCCGCCGTTCCTGTCCAACGTCCACCGGCGCTTCAAGACGCCGTGGGTCACCACCCTGATCACGGGCGGCATCGTGGCGGTGTTCGCGGCGCTGACGCCCATCGACGTGTCGTCGGAGTTGTGCTCCATCGGCACGCTGTTCGCGTTCATCATCGTCTGCGCCGGCGTGCTGGTGCTGCGCTACACCCGCAAGGACCTGCCCCGCCCCTTCCGCGTGCCGCTCTTCCCGGTGCTGCCGGCGCTGGGCATCGTGCTGTGCGCGTATCTCATGCTCAGCCTGCCCCTGGTCACCTGGTGGCGGTTCCTGGGGTGGATGGTTATCGGCCTGCTGATCTACTTCCTGTACAGCATCCGCTCCAGCCGCCTGAACCAGGAGGGCGTCGCGGCGGCGCCGGAGCCCAAGTAGACGCGGCGGCGGACTGGGTACCCGTCGCACCGCGCTGGGAGGTCACCGCATGGATCCCGTCTGGGCCAAGCTCAATTACAAGGGGCACGCTCCGGTGCTGGCGCTGAACGCGCCGGACAGCTTCCGGCCGCGGCTGGCCGACTTGGGCTCCGTCCGGGTGGATCGCCGGCCGGCGGCCGGCGCGGTGTATCCGTTCGCCCTGGTGTTTGTCACCGCCTGCGCCGATGTGGCCGCGCTGGCCCCGCCCGTGGCCGCCGCCATGGGTTCCGACGCGGTGCTGTGGTTTGCGTATCCGAAGAAGACATCCAGGATTTACACCTCGGACCTCTCCCGCGACGTCGGCTGGCAGCCGCTGGGTGACCTCGGCTTCGAGGCCGTCCGGCAGGTGGCCATCGACGACGACTGGTCGGCGCTCCGGTTCCGCCCGGCGGTGGCGATCCGAACGCTGCGACGCGACGCGTCCCGCCGCATGAGCGCCGAGGGACGCCGGCGGGTGGATGGGAGGGAGTGAGGACCGACCACTTCAAGGGGGAATGAAGGTTTGAAGGTTTGAAGGTTTGAAGGTTTCGCAGAACCTTTCAACATTCCAACCTTCAATCTTTCCAACAGTCCCCGGATGGTTCCGGCCGCCGCATTTCTCCCTACGGCCAGAGGAACCGCTTGAGCACCGTGAACGCCCGGTCCACGTGGCGTTTTTCCAGGATCAGCGTCAGCTCGGTGTACGTGGACACCACCTCCACGACGTTGATGCCCGCCCATAGCAACTGCTTGAGGATGGCGTAATACACGCCCGGCATCCCCACCACCTTGGGCGTGTAGCGGATCCCCACCGCAGCCAGTCCCGGCAGTCGCGACACGCGCCGCTCCCCGGCGAAGATCGCTTCCACCCGCTTCTCCAGACCGCCGGCCGCCAGCACCGTCACCTCGTGCACCCCCTGGGTGACCGCGAGGAACGCGTCGCCGCCGCGGGTCGTCTCGCGGAGCAGGCGTTGGAGGCAGCCGGCGATGCCCGGCGAGTTGAGATAGGTGAACTCAGCGATGTTGGAGCGCACGGTGATGTCGCGGATCTGGCGGAGGATCCCCTTGGCGTCCCCCGGCGGCCCGGCCAGGCGGGGCGCCAGCCGCTTGAGGGCCATGACGATGGCCCCCTCGCCCGCCGGCTTGAGGGTTTCCGCCGCCACTTGCGGCCCGATGAGACGGGCCACCGCCGACAGGTTCAGGATGCCCTGCGCCAACCCCTCGCCGAGGAGCGGCGATTCTCGGACGATACGTTCCACGACTGCGGCGATTGGAATCATGTTAAATATTTAACACTATATACTATTTTAGTCAAATATAACCAAAAATTTTATTTCGCCGTTTTACGGCCCTACACTGGCCCCCAGCTTCGCAATGGGAGGTTGCCCATGATCGACGTTCATCTGTTCAGCAGCCGGCCCGCCGCCGCGGCGCCGGCGGGGAGGTAGCGATGGTTCGCATTCTGGATTCCACGCTGCGGGAGGGGGAGCAGTCACCCGGCGTCGCCTTCCCCACGCACGTGCGTCTGGCGGTGGCCGAGGCCCTGGCCGCCGTGGGCGTGGACATCATCGAGGCCGGCCATCCGGTGGTCACCCCCGCGATCCGCCAGTCGGTGGCCCTGCTGGCCGGCGCCGGCCTGCCGGCCCGGATCGGCGCCCACGCCCGAGCCCTGGCCGGCGATATCGACGCGGCGCTGGCCTGCGGCGTCGATTTCCTCGGCATCTATTTCTGCGTCGCCCCGGCGCGGCTGGAGGACCAGGGACTCACGCTGGTCCAGGCCGTCGACCGCATCGCCGCCGCAGTGGCGCGGGCCCGGGCGCAGCGGCCCGGCCTGCTCATCCGGTTCACCCCCGAGGACGCCGTGCGCAGCCCCCTGCGACACGTCGTCATCGCGGCCGCCGAGGCGGTGCGCGCCGGCGCCGACATCATCAGCATCGCCGACACCACCGGCTGCCTGGTGCCGGGCACGCCCCGCAACATGTACGACATGGTCCGCCGCGTCCGCGATGGTCTGACGGCGCGGGACGCGCATCCGCTCATCGCCGTCCATTGCCACAATGACCGCGGCCTCGCCCTGGCTAACGCCCTGGACGGCGTCCGCGCCGGCGCCGACATCGTCGACGCTTCGGTGCTGGGTCTGGGCGAGCGGGCCGGCATCGTGGACCTGGGCCAGCTCCTGGCGGTGCTGGCCGGCGACTTCGGCGGCGATGGCCGCTGGGACCTGACTCGGCTGCCGGCCCTCTACCGCCTGGTGAGCCGCGCCGCCCGGCGGCCGGTGCCGGCGCATTTTCCCGTGACCGGCCGCTATGCCTTCACCCACTGCGCCGGCGGCCACGTCCGGGCCGCCCTGGTCCACAACGGCCATTACGCCAGTCTGGCGCCGGAGCTGGTGGGCCGACGGGCCGAGGTGGCTCTCGGCCACATGTCGGGTCTGGCCGCGGTGCGCCACGGCCTGGACCGGATCGGCGTGGCCGCGGACGACGACCTGGCCCGGGACGTGCTCACCGCCGTCAAGGCCGCCGGCCAGGGTGGCCACGCGGTGGACGTGGAGGAGCTCGCCCTCATCGTCCGCTGCGTCGCCGGCACTGACCGCGCCCCCGCCACCCCCCGGCCAGAAGCGCCGGCGTGCGCCATGGCGTCAGTCGATCATTGATCGTCGATAGTTGATGGTCGATGGTTGATAGTTCGTGCTCGTAATTCGTAATCGTCATCGTAATCGTGCTCGTAATCGAGGCTCGAGACTCGAGGCTGGCGGCTCGTTCCCGATCGATGGGCATCGGACTTCGGACATCGGATATCGGTCTTCGGATTCTGTCTTTTCAGCATCACTCTCGACTTGAGATAGCCAATAAAAACAGCAACCGGTAATAACCAATTAACACCCAATTCACCAATTCGCCAATTCGCCGTTTCGCCGTTTCACCGGTTTGCCGGCTCGCCATTCGCCGGCTCGCTGGTTCAATGGCGCCGGTTCTTTCAGTCATTCACGATTTCTTGATGATCGGGAGAAGATCGCCTACAATCGCTCCATCAAAACCTGCGGGGGCCGGCATGGATTTTCCAATCTTCCATCTGGATTGGCTGGGCAACCGGATGCTCATCGCCGTGATCGCGGTGGTTCACGTCCTCGTCAACCACGCGCTGGCGGTGGGCTTCATCCCGTTCATCACCTTCATCGAGTACCTGGGATTCCGCCGCCGCCAGGCCGATCCCGAGGCGGCCCGGGCGTGGGACGATCTGGCGCGCCGGATGATGGCCGTCTGTTTCGTCCTGACCACCACCGTGGGCGCGCTCACCGGCGTCGGGATCTGGCTCTCCACCGCCCTGGTCAACCCGGACGCCATCGGCAGTCTGATCCGGGTGTTCTTCGGCGCCTGGTTCACCGAATGGATCGTCTTCGTGCTCGAGGTGGTGTTCGTCATCCTTTACTATTACAGTTGGCACCGCTCTAACGACTCCGACGCCGCCAAGCGCCGGCACATCCATTTCGGCGCCGCGCTGAGCACCTTCTCCTGGCTCACCATGGCCATCATCGTGGCCATCCTCGGCTTCATGATGGACCCCGGCGCGTGGCCGGTCGCCCGGACCTTCCTCAGCGGTTTCGCCAACCCGATCTACGTGCCCCAGCTCTACTTCCGGACCGCCCTGGCCATGATGATGGGCGGGGCGGTGGGGCTGCTGCTGGCGGCGCTGCTCACCGGCCGGGACAGCCCCATCCGCCGGCCGGCGGTCCGCTACGCCGCGCTCTGGCTGCTGGTCTGGACGCCGCTCACCGCGGTGGGGGCGTTCGTCTACCGCGCCGTGATCCCCGGGGAGATGATGCGCAACATGCCCACCGCCGTGTCCACGCTGGTCTTCAGCCAGTGGTACGATTCCCTGGTGGCGATCATCGCGGGATCGCTGGTCGCGGCTGCCGCCGTGGCGCTGTGGGGCTTCGCCCTGCCGCGGTGGCTGCCGCGGGCGGCGGCCGTCGTGCCCATCCTGTGCCTGGCGTTTTTCGTGGGCAGCTTCGAGCGGGTGCGGGAATTCATCCGCAAGCCGTACGTCATCAAAGATTACATGTACGCCAACGGCTTGCGGGTTGCGGAATACCCGCTCTACCAGCGCGACGGCGTACTGCCCCACGCCGCCTTCGCCGCCTCCGGCCCCGACCGCCTCGCCGCCGGACGCGACGTGTTCCTGGTCGCCTGCAGCCGCTGCCACACCATCACCGGCATCAATTCAGTGACCGCCAACTTCCGCCGCCTCGCCCCGCCCGGCCAGACCATGGGCGCCGCCGACATGCGGGACTACATCCTGCGCATGCACAAGGCGTGGTACTTCATGCCGCCGTTTCCGGGCAACGCCGTCGAACTCGGCGCCCTCGTCGACTACATCCGGACGGTGGATCAGAGACCCGCCGCCCCGCCGGGCGCCCAGGATGCCGGCGTGTTCATCAACCCCGACCGGCGGCTGCCGGTGCCGGCGCCCGCCGCTCCGCGAAAGGGGGTGTGACCATGGACGCGCTGTCGATCCCCCTCCTCACCGCTCAGACCATGCCCGTCCTGCGCGATATTCCGCTGCCGCTCCCCCTGCCGGCCGTCGCCCTCGCCGCCATCCTGGTGCTGGCCTTCCTGGCGCACATCCTGTTCGTGGACCTGCTCCTGGGCGGATCGCTCCTGACCCTGTGGGCGGAGCTGCGCGGCCGCCGCGACGCCCGCTACCTCGCTCTGGCCCGCGCCATTGCCGCCACCATCACCGTCAACAAAAGCCTGGCGGTGGTGCTGGGGGTGGCGCCGCTGCTGGCCATCAACACGCTGTATCCCGTTTTCTTCTACCCGGCCACCGTGCTCACGGGCCGGATGTGGATCAGCCTCGTGCCCATCCTCATCGCCGCGTTCCTGCTGCTGTACCTCCACAAGTACCGCTGGGAGCAATTGTCCCGCCGGCCGGCGCTGCGGCTGGGCGTGCTGGGGCTGGCGGTGGCTCTGCTCCTGCTGGTGCCCCTCATCTTCCTGACCAACGTGAATCTGATGCTCTTTCCGGAGCGCTGGGGCGGCGTCCGCGGCTTCTGGAGCGCCACGCTCCTGCCCAACGTGCTGCCCCGCTACCTGCACTTCGTCTGCGCGGCGCTCGCGGCCACCGGGCTGTTCCTCGTGGGCTGGATGCGGCGGCCCGCCTACCCGGCCGCCGAGCGCGTGCCCGGCTTCACCCGGTCGGAACTGCTCCGCCTCGGTTACCGCCTGGCGCTCGTCGCCTCGCTCGCGCAGCTCGCGCTGGGTCCCCTGAACTTCTTCACTCTGCCGTGGCACGGGGTGACCTGGGAACTGGCGGGGATCTTCACCGCCGGCCTTGCGTTCGCCCTGGTGGCCATGCACCAGATCGGGCGGGAGCTGCGGGGGCCGGACACGGGCGTGGGCCGGAGATTCTGGGCCGTCGTCGCCCTGCTCTCGGTCACGGTGCTGTGCATGGGCTGGGGCCGCCACGCCTACCGCGAGAACACTCTGGCGCCCCACCGCGCCCGGCTGCTACAACCGGCTGGGCAACCTGTACAACCGGACGTTTCCACCGCGGACCGACGCCCGTAACCGCGCGCACCGCTTCGAATATTCACCTCTCGCCCACGGCCCGCGACTCCGCGGGCCGTCCGCCGGTTGATCCTGCGCGTCTCGTCGCTCGCAGGCTTCGCTGTCGCGGAACGGCCAGCGTCCTGCCGCGTATTAGCTGACAACGGAGGTCCTCATGATCAAAACCATCATCCTGATCGGATCGGTTTGTCTGGCGATGGGTCTCAGCGGCTGGTCGGACGGGCAGCAGACCGCCGCTCCCTTCGCCTATCCGGAAACCGAAACCGGGCGGCGCGTGGCCGGTTACGTACGCGCCTTCAATGATCCCAGCGAAGGGGCGCTGCGCGCGTTCCTCACCGACAACCTCACGCCGGCGGCACTTGCCCAGCTGCCCGTGGAAAACCGGCTGGATACACTGCGCCGGATCAAGGGAGACACCGGCACACTCGAGCCGGTCCGGGTCCGGACCGCCGGCGCGGCGGCCATCACCCTCACCGCCCGTACCACCAAGGGCGGATGGCTCGAACTGGCATTCGCGTTCGAGCCCGAGCCGCCGCACCGGCTCCTGGGCGTGCGATTCAACCTCCAGGACGGCCCGCCGGGGCCGGACGAACCGGAGACGCCCATCACCGAGGCCGAACTGGTGGGAAAGCTGGATCAGCTTCTCGTCACTCGCACAAGCCGGGACGAGTTCTCCGGCGTCGTCCTGCTGGCCCGGGGCGCCACACCGGTTTTCCAAAAGGCCCTTGGCTTGGCGAGCCGCGAGTACAACGTGCCAAACCGATTGGACACCCGCTTCAACCTGGGCTCCATCAACAAGTACATCACCCAGATCGCCATCGAACAGCTCGCCGGAATGGGCAAGCTCCAACTCGACGCGCCCATCGGCACCTACCTGCCCGATTACCCGAACCCGGATGCCGCGGCAAAGGTCACGGTGCGGCACCTCCTGGACATGACGGGCGGCATCGGCGATTTCTTCGGCGAACGCTATGCCGCCACCGCCAAGGACCGCATCCGGGACCTGTCCGACTACCTGCCGCTGTTCGCCGCCGAGCCGCTCCGCTTTGAACCGGGCGCCCGCCGCGAGTATTCCAACGGCGGCTACGTCGTGCTGGGGCTCATCATCGAAAAAGTAACCGGACAGAGCTACTTCGATTACGTGCGTGAGCATATCTACGAGCCCGCCGGGATGAGCGACAGCGGCCATCTTGAAACGGATATCCCCGTTCCGAACGTGGCCAGCGGCTACACCCGCCGCTGGGACGGCGGCGAGCACTCCGGGGAGCCCCGCCGCAACAACGTCTACACCCGCCCCTGCCGGGGCAGCTCCGCCGGTGGCGGCTACGCCACGGCGGGAGACCTGCTGAAACTGGTGGAAGCTCTGAAGGCGGGCCGCCTGGGCGCGCCGGAGCGATCCAGGCAGATCACCGAGGCCGGTATTGGCATTGCCGGCGGCGCGCCGGGGATCAACGCGATGGTGGAAGTGGACGCCGGGCAGGGGTACACCCTGGTGGTGCTGTCGAACGACGATCCACCAGTCGCGATGGATGTGGCGCGGCAGGTCAGGGGCTGGCTCAGCCGCCTGGCGCCACCGGCCCGGCCGGCGAGCTGACGCCGGATGAATCCGGCGGGTGCCGGCGGATGCGCCCAAAGAGCCGGCGGGACAGCCACCACAGCAGCCCCGGCGGCACCGCCGCCAGCCCGGCGCGGATGATCCGGCGCGAGCGGTACGCACCCATGAACAGCGCCTCGCGAAGCCGGCCGCCCGACGGGGCCGTCGCCTCGACGAGGGCGTATTCCGGCACCGGCCGGCGGTGGCGCAGCCGCAGAAAGGCGCGGCGTTTCTTGAAATCGAACTGGTATGCCTGCTCGCGGACGATGTCCGCCGGCGCGGCGGATCGCAGCTCCAGGCCGCTCCCAATCCGGGCCAGGAATTCCGCGCCTCTCTGCGTCCGCACGATCAGGTGCGACCAACGTCCGTCCCCCCGGGCGTTGGCCCACTTCGCATCGCCGAACGAAAGGTCGGCCTGCTCGGCGGTCAGGTCGATGCAGTACAGGCAGCGTTCCGCAAGATACAGGTAAAGCAGCGCTCCGTATACGTCCCGCCGGATCGCCACCGGCGCCCCGCCGTCGTGCTCCACCCACAGAACACCCGGCCAGGGACCGCGCCGGTACTCCAAGTGGCGCACACTCTCCGGCCGCACCCCCAGCCGGCGCAGCAGGTACAGCGTGCCCTCGCGCTCGCACACCCCGTTGCAGAAGGTGCCCAGCCGGACCGCGATGCAGCGGCCCAGGTCCGGCTCCAACGCCTCGAACTTGCGGAGGGCGTGGATATGGCAAGGCAGCCCCACCACGGCCACCCGCTCGTGGCGGCGGATCTCCGGCAGCACCTCCGCCAGGTGGGCGATCTGGTACTTGGCCTGTCCGGATCGCTCCGCCTCGGCCGGATCGGTGAGCACGGCGTAGGCAGCGCGGGTGGGATCGCCGGGGCGCATGGTCACCGCCAGGACCGCATCCAGAGCGCCCGCGCGCAGGCCTTCTGAAATGAGGGCGGTCACGGCTCCGCCCGAACTGGCCCGCTCCCGGATGGCCGCATCCCGGCTGCACGCCTGCCAGACGTCCCGGTACGCGCCGAGGAGCGGGTGGACGTCCGCTCGGTCCGCGGCCGGCGCGCGAAAATCCACCGCCACGCCCGGACACACGGCCAGGCAGCGCCGGCACTCGGTGCAGGCCGACTCCCGGGCGTAGAACGGGAAAAGCTCCGCATCGAGAGCCAGCACGCCGTGGGGGCAGGCCGGTACGCAGGCGCCGCAGCGGGCGCACAGGTGCTCAGGGATGAGCCGCTTTGCGGAGGTACTCGTCATACGTGCAGATGGGCGCGGCCGGGTTGCCCGCGCAGACCGTGTTCGCCGCGATGTCGCGGGTGACTACCGCCCCCGCTCCGATCACGCAATTGTCGCCGATGGCGACACCGGGGAGGATGATGGCGTTCTTGCCCACGAAGACGTTGTTTCCCAGGGTGACCGGTTTCGTTTCGGGCCGGTCGAAGCCGAAGCGCGAAAAATCGTGGGTCAGGATGACGGCCCCCCGCGACAGGCAGCAGTTGTCTCCGATCCGGATCAGCCGCGGGGCGATGTTGTCGAGGTTCGCCAGCGGAGTGTAGACGCGGCAGTTGGCGCCGAGTCCGATCCCCATCCGCCGGATCACCCACGGTTTGACCCGGAGCAGGTAGGGGCGGTAGAAAAACTTGATGAACCTCATCACCATGGTGGACACCTCGGGCAGCATCCCGCCCCTCGGGCAGGGACGGCTTCAATTGTCGAACTGGCGCACGAACCGGCGATTGATCCACTCCTCGAGCCGTCGCTTCAACCGGACCGGCAAAAGGTAATATAACTTCCGCGCCACGATCCGGAAATATGGCTTTCTCCAGCCGTCTCTGCCCCACGGGTAGCGGTTGAACGCCAGCACCTCATCGAGGTCGAACTTCCGCTCCACAGGCTGCGGCTCGGCCGACGGTCGGCCCACGGCGACGTAGGCGATCGGAATCCAACTGCGGGGAATGCCGAACAGGCGCCGGATGACCCGCGGCCGCGGCAGATGGATGATCCAGCAGGTGGCCAGTCCGTGAGCGTGGGCGTACAGGCACAGGTTCTGGATGGCCGCCGCGGCACTCTGGTAGTGCGGCCGATATTCCAGGTTGTCCGAATTGTCGGCGGCGAGCACGAGGATCCCCTGTGGGGCACGTTCGATCACCTGCGCGCAGCCGTGTTCCACCAGCCGGCGGCGCAAGGCGGGATCGTCCACCACGATGAACCGGATCGCCTGGGTATTGCAGTGGGAAGGGGCCCAGCGGGCGGTGTCCACCAGCTCCCGCAGCAGTTCCGGCGCCACCGGCTCCGGGGTGAACTGCCGGATGCTGCGCCGAGACTGGATTCCATTCCGCATCGCCTCGGACATCCCGATCTCCCACCCCTGGTCACCGGTGGTATCCGCCGGGCAGGAGTACGACCATTATTATAGAGGAAGAGGCGGCTCGTGCGCCATGTCCGATTCCCGAAGGCGGCTGCACCTCCGGCTCAAACGATTCCGCTCTGTTTCCGGACCGTCCGCACCAATCGGGATCCCCCGTCTCCTGCTGCCGGAATCCCCGTCGTCTTGCAGATGGAACTCGCAACGTGCGTTCATCGAACGCGCGCTACTCTGGAACTCGCGGCCGGAGGCCGCGAGGTACCGGGTCGGAGGCCGCGAAATCCTTTCGGTGCGCGGTCAGCGGATGTGCAGTTCCCACCAGGCGCGGAGGCGCGCCCGGTGGCGGCCCGGCACCAGCACCAGGTGATTGCCGAGCGGCGCCGCCAGCAGCTCCGCCGCGTCCGGCGGATCGATCCGCAGCGCCACCTGGGTTCGGCAGAGCCCGTCGGCCGTTCCGGCGGCGGTGATCTCGCCTTCGGCCAGCCAGAGCGCATCAAGGTCCCGCCCGCCCACGCGGAGCAGCGTCACCGGGCCGGGCCGGAAGGTCCCCTGGATCCCGACGCCCACGCCCGATTCGAAATGGGTGCGTAGCCGGTAGCCATCCACCAGCCGGAAGGGCACGGTGCAGTGGGCCAGGCCCAGCTTCCCGGCGGCCGGCACGATCCGGTACGGATTGGCCATCCAGGCGCGGCGTCCCAGCAGGCGGTCGGCCAGGAGCAGGCCCAGGGCGCTGCACAGGTCCCCCTCGCACCCCGCCACGATCCCGTCGTCGGCCAGCCAGGCCAGGGCCAGGCAGCCGGTGACCGACCGCTCGCGGATCAAGTCGAAGCAGCGCACGGTGAGCGCGTCCAGCCGCTCCTCCTCCACCAGCGCGGCCAGCGCGGCCCAGACCCGGGCGGACGCCCCCACCGCCGCCTCATCCGGCTCGCCGGCGCCGGCGGCGCCGGCAATCGTCTTGGCGGCCCGCTCGGCGCCCGCGTTCGGCGGCAGGTCGGCCAGGCGGTCATAGAGCCAGTCCACGGGCAGCTTCACCACCGTCGGCCCCCAGCGACGGCGCATCACCGCCGGATCGGGGGAACTGGCCACCAGCCAGTCCGATGGCGCGCCCAGCAGGCCGATGCGGCACGCCGCCAGCGCCCGGGCCGCCCGCACGCCCGCCAGCGCCTCCGCCACGTACTCCCAACCGATGGCGTCGCCGGCCCCGTCCAGGAACAGGATCCGCCCCCGGAGGCCGTCCGACTGCAGGCGGGCCAGCGCCTCGAGCGCAGCCGGCAGTGAGTTGTGCCCGGGGTGCGCCAGGAGCAGCACCGGCCGGGCCCGGTCGCCGGCGCCGGTGCGCGCCGCGAGCTCCAGGACCGCGTGCTCGGTGCCCCCGGTGCCCACCAGGATCAGCGCCGGCGCCTCGTCGGTTACGGCCTCGGGCAGGCTCGGCTGGCCGCCCATGGCGTCGAGGGCGCGCGTGAAGGCCGACACGGCCTGGTGCAGGGCGGCGGCGTCGTGCAGCGGCGAAGCCACCACGGTGTAGACGAACGGCTGGCTCATGTTCTCTCCATAACCGGTGATGGCGCCATTGTCCGACATCCCCGGCTCCGGCGCAAGCCGGATGCGCGTCCCCTGTGCGGCGGCCGCCCCGCCCGGCCGGCTGACGGCGCCCCCTCTTTTTAATCCGCTTCGCTGCGCGTGATTGACTCCCCGCCGGCGCGGGATATAATCGCCACAGGTCCGAATCCACACGGCGGTGCCACATGGTGAAACGCCTTTCGGTCATCGACACCGAGCGGTGCGTCGGCTGCCAGTCCTGCATGTTCGCCTGCGTGCGGCGCTCGGGCCACGGCGGCCTCGGTGGCGCCTGCATCAACGTCCGCTCCGCCGGCGGCATCCGGCGCGGCTTCCTGGTGGTGGTGTGCCGCGCCTGTCCCGATCCGCCCTGCGCCAAGGTGTGCCCGGTGGCCGCTCTGTCGGCGCGGCCCGGCGGAGGGGTCCGGCTCAAAAACGAGCTGTGCATCGGCTGCGGCAACTGCGCCCGCGCCTGCCCCTTCGGCGCCATCTTCTGGGACGACGCGGCCGACAAGCCGCTGGTCTGCGTCTACTGCGGCTACTGCGCCGGCTACTGCCCCTACCACGTCATCGCGCTCGAGGACGTGGAACCGGAGGTGCCCGTTGAGCGTTGACCCCACCCTCCACCGCGTGCTGTACATCGATCTGGCCCGGCGGCGCTTCGAGGTCCGGGAGCGGCCCGACGTCTTCCACGACGGCCTCGGCGGCACCGGGGCCGCCATCCGCCTTCTGGAAGAAGAGTGCCCGGCCGGCGCCGACCCGATGGGGCCGGACAATCCCATCGTCATGGCGGTGGGCCCGCTCGTGGGCCTCTTCCCGCTGGCGTCCAAAACGGTGGCCATGTTCAAGTCGCCGCTCACCGGCAACCTGGGCGAGAGCCACGCCGGCGGCCGCAGCGCCGTGGCCATCCGCTCCGCCGGCTACGGTGCGCTGGTGATCCGCGGCGCCAGCGCCTCGCCGGTCTACCTGTCGGTGGACGGGCATGGCGTCCGCTTCCGCGACGCCTCGGCGCTGTGGGGCATGCGCAGCGCCGCCACCGTGGGCACGGTGATCCGCGCCCGCGAGGCCGGCGCCGGCGCCCGTTCCATCATGCGCATCGGCCGCGCCGGCGAGCGGGGGGTGCGCTACGCCTGCGTCGTCACCGAGACCTACCGCCATTTCGGCCGCCTGGGTCTGGGCGCCGTGTTCGGCGCCAAAAAGCTCAAGGCGCTGGTGGTGGGCGGCCGCCGGACGTTCGATGTCCCCGACCGCAAGGCCTACCGCGACGCCTACGACGCCGTCTACCACGCGGCGGTGGATTCGCCGCTCATGAAGAAGTACCACGACCTGGGCACGGCCATCAACGTGCTGCCCCTTCACGCGTCCGGCGGCCTGCCCACGCGGAACCTGCAATCGGGCCAGTTCGAGGGCGCCGAGGCGATCTCGGCCGAGGCGCTGGCCAAGGGGTACCTCGGCCGGCGGATTGCCTGCACCCACTGCCCCGTGGCATGCATCCACCTGGCGACACTCCGTCTGCCCTATCCCAACGATCCCTACTTTTTCAAGACCCTGATGATCGGCTACGATCACGAGCCGGTTTACGCCATGGGCAGCCTGCTGGGCATCGCCGATCCGACCGGGCTGCTGCGGCTGCTCGACGAGGCGGAAATCCACGGCTTCGATGTCATGAGCGCGGGCGTGGCCCTGGCCTGGGCCACGGAGGCGCTGGCCCGCGGGCTGATCTCCACCGCCGACACCGACGGTCTGACCCTGGCCTTCGGCGACGCTGACACTTACATCGCCGCCATGGGCCGGATTGTCCGCCAGCCCACCGACTTCTACCGGGCGCTGGCCCGCGGCACCGCCCACGCGGCTGCGGTCTACGGCGGGGCCGATTTCGCCCTCACCTTCGGCGGCAACGAGATGCCCGGCTACCACACCGGCCCCATCGGCCACCTCGGCTACTTCGTGGGCGCTCGCCACAGCCACCTGGATAACGCCGGTTACAGCGTTGACCAGAAGGCCGCCGCCAAGGGCGAGCACCTCACGCCGGAGCAGGCCGCTGACACGCTGCTCGAAGAGGAGCGCTGGCGCCAGGTGCTGACCAGCCTGGTCGTCTGCCTCTTCGCCCGGGGCGTCTACGATTCCGCGACCGTGATCCGGGCGCTGGCCGCCGCCGGGGTGGAGACCACGGCCGAGGCGCTCTCCGCCATGGGCGCCGAGACGCTGCGGCGCAAGTTCGCGTTCAAGCGGCGCGAAGGCTTCGACGCGGCCGCCATGCCCATCCCCCGACGCATCGTGGAAACGCCCTCGCCCGCCGGACCGTTCGACGAGGAGTACATCCGCCGCGGGATCGCGCATTACATGGCCCGGCTCTGACGCGCCGATGGAACGGCACCTCGTCATCCCGGACTACCTGGTGGAATTCCGCTGCCTTGGTCCGACGTGTTCGTTCAACTGCTGCCACAACTACTGGACCGTCGAGATCGACACCGAACTCTATGCGGACCTCCACGCCGCGATGGCCGGCACCCCGGCCGATCGCCGGATACTCGAGGAGCGGTTTCCCCTCGACGACACCGCCACTCCCACGGTCCACCGCCGCACCGCGCCTCCGGAAGAAGCCCACTGCCCCTTCCTTCAGCCCGACTGCCGCTGCCGCATCCACGCCGATTACGGCGAGGAGCTGCTGCCCGTGGTCTGCCGGATCTTCCCGCGGTATTACCAGTCCACCCGACAGGGCTTGCTCGCGCGCGGCACCCTGGCCTGCCCCGAGATCGCCCGCCTGGCCCTGACGGCCGCAGCCGAGCCGGTGCTGCTGCGTCTGACCGCGGCCGACGGACCGGGCCGTCACCGCGAGCCGTCGGCGCGGTGGCGGAGCGCCGACGAACCGGACCCGGCGGACCGGGCGTCCGCCCAAATCCTGGAGGCAATCTGGGAACTGCTGGAGCCGGGCCGCCATCCCTTTCCCTTCGCCCTGTTCGTGGCCGGCGTCCTGGCCCGCCAGATCGACGCCGGCACTCCACCGGCGGACGCCGCCGCCGCACCGGCCGACCCGGAGTGGCTGTCCGAGTTGCGCGCATCTTACGACACAGCCAGACTCGCGGCCCACTCCCCGCTGCAAAGCGCCTGGACCACGCTGACCGCGCTGACCCGCTTCCGGTCCGCATCCATCGGGCACTCTATCCGGGCCGCTCTGAACAGTTATCCCGGCATCGAACGCGCGCCCGCCCCACCGGCCGCCGGAGCGGGCCCGGCGGCAGACGACGAGGCGGCCGGGACCTGCGGCGGAACCACCTCCGCGACGATGGCGGTCCTCTGCCGGCGCCGCGCCGCGGTGGAGGCGGCCTGCCCCGGCCGCGTGGCCGGGTACTGGCGACGCTTCAGCCGGCACCACCTGTTCGGCATCGCGCCTGTTGACGGCGGAAAACTGTTGGAGCAGATCATGATTCTGGCTCACTACCTGGCGATGCTCGACATCCTCCTCCATGGACAGCCGGTCGTGCAGGCCCTCGCCGGCGAGACGGATGACGCCCCGGCGGACGCCGCCGCCGCTCTGGATCAGGCAGTCACCGAAACGGTCGCCCGCTTCGCCCGCATCACCACCCACAACCAGTCCCTGCAGGTGCGGATGCACGACTACATGCACGGACTGGGCCCCTTCGGCATGGGCGGCCTGCTCACCCGTCTCTATTTCCTCGAGACCGGCCGCACGTCACGCGAAGGTCGGTGAACCCGCCCAATTGTCCGAAACGATCCGGTCCGACGCACCCCGGGGTGGAGGTTTGACCAAAACCGGGTATAATACCGCCATCATTCCAGCCGGCTCGGCCCGATGTCGGACCGCCACGACGGCCCCGTCCGGCGCAGCGTCCCCGGCGGAAAGCGAGGGCCCATGAGCGAAACCGCCGGCACCGCCTCGAAGACGATCCGCCTGCCCCACACGCTGGTGATTGTCATGGCCCTGGTGGTGCTGGTCCTGGCGCTGTCCTGGCTGCTCCCCTCCGGCGAGTTCCAGCGCGTCGAAAAGGCGGGGCGGCAGGTCACCGTGCCCGGCACGTTCCGGCACCTGCCCAAGGTCCATCTCGGACCGGAGATGCTGCTCCTCGCCCCCGTCCGCGGCTTCGTCGACGGGGCGCTCATCATCGCCTTCCTGTTCGTCATCGGCGGCGCCTTCAACATCGTCCAGGAGACCGGGACCATCACCGTCGCCATCCGCCGCATCACCCGGGCCATCGCCGCCCGGCCGTATCTGGAGAAGCTACTCATCCCGCTGCTGATGGTGATCTTCTCGCTGGCCGGCTCGGTGTTCGGCATGTCCGAGGAGACGATCCCGTTCGTGCTCATCTTCATCCCGCTGTCGCTGGCGCTCGGCTACGATTCCATCGTCGGGATCTCCATCCCGTTCCTCGGCGCCGCGGCGGGCTTCGCCGCCGCATTCTTCAACCCGTTCACCGTGGGCATCGCCCAGGGGCTTACCGAGCTGCCCCTCTACTCCGGGCTGGAGTATCGCCTCATCTGCTGGGTGATCGGCACCGCCGTGGTCATCGCCTACGTGATGATCTACGCCGCCAAGGTGAAGAAAAATCCACAGCTCAGCCCCGTCTACGCCATCGATCGATCACGCGAATCCGCGGGCGGCGGCGAAACGACCGCCGACACCTGGACCGTCCGTCACATCCTGGTCATCGCCCTGTTCGTGCTGACCATGGTCGTGCTCGTCTGGGGGATCCTCGAGAAGCAATGGTACATCGAGGAGATCGCCGCCCTGTTTTTGGCCATGGGCCTGGTGCTGGGTGCCGTGGCCGGCCTGGGCCCCAGCCGGATCGCCCGGGGTTTTGTCACCGGAGCCAAGGACATGGTGAACGTCGCCTTCATCATCGCTTGCGGCCGGGCGCTCCTCATCATCGCCAAGGACGGCCAGGTGCTGGACACCATGCTGAACGCCGGCGCCGGCCTCATCTCCGCCCTGCCGCTGGTGGTGGCCGCCCAGATGATGTTCCTGGTGCAGGCGGCGATCAACTTCTTCATCCACTCCGGCACCGCCCAGGCGGCGCTGACCATGCCCATCATGGCGCCGCTGGCCGACCTGCTGGGCCTGACGCGCCAGACTGTGGTCTTCGCCTTCCAGCTCTGCGAGTTCGTCAACCCCATCCTGCCCACCTCGGCGGTGACCATGGGTGTGTTGGGCGTGGCGCGGGTGCCGTGGGAGAAGTGGGCCCGCTGGTTCCTGCCGCTCATGCTCATCCTGATGGCTCTGAGCCTGGCGCTGCTGGTGCCGCCGGTGCTGCTGCGGTGGGGGCCGTTCTAGCCCCATCCGGCAAGCCGCGAGCTCTTTCATGGAGGAGGATCCTGTCATGAACAGATGCTGGTTGCCCCTGGTGCTGGTCCTGGCTCTCCTGGCCGCTCCGATCGCCGCGGCCGCACCGGCGGTGGAGGAACCGCCACCGACAGTCCGCCCGGACCGGATCCTGGGCATCTTCGGCGGCATGGGCCCCGAGGCCACCGCCAACCTGTACGCGGAGATCGTCCGGCTGACGCCGGCCACGCGGGACCAGGACCACATCCCCACCCTGATTTACAGCCTGCCCCAGGTGCCCGACCGGACGGCGGCGATCCTGGCCGGCGACCCGGCCATCATTCCGTGGCTGGTGGAGGGCGTGACGCGCCTGGAGAAGGCCGGCGCGGCGTTCATCGTCATCCCCTGCAACACGGCCCATTACTTCCACGACCAGATGCAGGCGGCCGTCTCCATCCCCATCCTGCACATGATCCGGGAGGCGGCCGACGAGGTGGTCCGCCGCTACCCGGACTGCAAGACCGTCGGCCTGCTCGCCACCACCGGCACGCTGCAGACCGGTTTGTACTCGAAGGAATTCACCGCGCGGGGAATCCGGGTGGTGACGCCCGACGAAGCGGTGGAACGCGACTGCGTCATGCAAGCGGTCTACGGCCACATCAAGGCCGGCACGGGACGCCAGGCCGCTGAAGACCTGCTGGCCAAAGCCGGCGACCACGTCGAGGCCAAGGGCGCCCAGGTGATCGTGCTGGGCTGCACCGAGATCCCGCTCGCGTTCAATCCGGCGCGGGCCCATGTGCCGGTGATCAACGCCACCCGGGTCCTGGCCGAGGCGGCCATCCGGGCGTACCGGGACGCGACGATCACCAATCCCGCCTCGCGTCAATCGGTTGATGCCGTGGGCAAGCACTGAGCGCGTCGGGGAGCCGGGAATGACTCGCGCTGGACGGCACTGGATCTGGCCGGTCGGAGCCGCGCTGCTCTTCTCCGGCAGCTACATCGCCGGGCGGATCACCACCGCGGAATTGGCGCCACTCACTGCGTCGTTCCTGCGCTACATCGCCGGTTTCGCGTTTCTCGCCGCACTGGCCGCCTGGCCGCGCCGCCGGGCGGAGCGGCTGAGCGCCGGCGACCACGGGCTGCTGCTCCTGGCGGGTGTGACCGGCGTGAGTCTCTACCAGTTCCTCTTTTTCGCCGCGCTCCGGCATACCGCCGTCGCCCACACCGCGATCATCAACGCCCTCAGCCCCATCGTCACTGCCGTTTTTGCGGCGGTGTGCATCCGGGAACGGCTCACGGCGCGCAACTACGCGGGGGTTGCGATCGCCGTGGCCGGCGTCCTCCTGCTGCTGAGCCGGGGCGCGCCCGCCCGGCTGCTGGCGCAGCCGGTCAACCGGGGCGACCTCTTCATGCTGCTGGCGGTGGTTGCCTGGGCGGCCTACGCGCTGCTGGTGCGGCGCCTGTCGACTCGCCTGGACGGCTGGACCATCACGTTCGCCAGCACCGGCTACGGCCTGCTGTTCCTGGCGCTGGCCGCCGTCGCGGCGGATGACGTGGCCGGGCAGGTCCGGGCCCTGTCGCCGGCCGGCTGGGCGGCGATTATGTACATGGGGGTCGGCACCTCGGGTCTGGGATATCTGCTGTACAATCGGGCCATCGCCCTGTCGGGCCCCACCCGGACCGCCGGCGTTGTCTACAGTCTGGTGCCGGTGGGCGTCGCGGCCTTGGCGTGGGTCTGGTTCGGCGAGCCGGTCACGAGGATCATGGCGGGAAGCACCGTCCTGATCCTGGCCGGGCTCTACCTCCAGCAGGCGCGACGCTGAAGACGATACGGCGCCGCCGGATCACTGGCGGGTGATCTTGTTGTACAGCCAGGCCAGCAGCACGCCGGCGATCCAGCCGTCCAGGACGCCGTAACCCACCGCCACCAGCACGCCCCAGAAACCCCATTGGCCGTAGTGGTATCCCGGATAGACCGAGTCGACGAGCTGGAGAAACGCCTCGCCGTAACCCGGCGCCAGCAGGTTGCCCACCCCGATGCACAGGAGCGTCAGCCCCCAGACCGCGGACACCGCGCACCCGAAACGGACGACTTGCAGTTTCATGACTTCCTCCCAACGGTGGTTCATTCAGCGGTCCGACCCGGTCCGGCGCGACAGCCGATGGGCGGAACCCGTGGGGGCCGGCCATCGGCCGGCGGTCGGTGCTGCGGATCGGTGGGCTGATCATACGCCGGGGGGAGGATTCCTGCAAGCCGGAGAACCGGGCGCGCCGGGGGCGGGCTTGCACCCGTCACCCCAACGCGCCATACGGCCTGGACCGGAGGGTGCCCGGGCTCAGGCGCCGGTTTTAAGCGGCTGGCCGCAGAAGGGGCACAGCGACCAGTTGGGATCGGTCGGCTTCCCGCACTTGGGGCAGGCCGTTGACTGGTCGTGGCCGCAGTAGGGGCAGATCTTGTAATCGGCCTGCAGCCCCTGGCCGCACCCCAGGCAGACCTTCTTGTGCATAAAGCGGACCACCAGGTAGATGATCACGCCCACCAGGTTCGGCACGTAGGTCGCCACGGTGGCCCACAGCCAGGGATCCAACCCCCGCTTGGCCGCGTCCCGGTAAACCAGGATGGCGATCAGCGTTAGTATGCCGAACGGAATGATCAGCAAGGGCAGAAGGAACAGAATCGTCCGGTCCGCCGTTTCGACAAGCGCATTGGGCAGGACCACCACGAACACCGCCGCAAGCACCAGCAGGGCGATCATCCCGGTGATTGCCCAGAACACGTATTTGAAAACAGATTGATGAGCCATTGTCATACCTCCATTAAAATCTCAACCGTTCATCCGCGGCGATCAGCAGGCGTCCCACCGGTTCCCGTCCGGCGAGGAGGAGCAACATCGCCACGCTGCTCAGCAGCGACGCACCGGCGTAACCCGCCACTTTCACCGTCCAACTCCAGCCCGGCAACCACCAGATCAGCGCCAGCGGCACCACCCACAGGGCCGACAGAACCAGGCCGGCCGCGGTGACCGCCGCCAGCAACCGGTCGGCGTTGGCGCACCGTTCGATCCGCCGGACCAACTCAGCGGGCGGGGTCATCCGTTCCCGGCCGATCTCCCGAAGCAACTCGTCCACCCGATCCTCATTCATGACCTGCCTCCTGCATGGCCTCGGCCAGCCGGCGCCGGCCCGTCCACATGCGACTCTTCACCGTGCCCGGCGGCACGTCCAGAACTTCCGCGATCGCCTCGAGGCTCCAGTCGAAGTAGTAATGCAGCACCAGCGGAATCCTGAACTGCGCGTCCAACCCGTCGAGACATTTCGTGAGCATGGCTTTCTCCTCACGCCGCGCCAGGCAATCATCAGCATCGGGCGTCCCCGATTCAACCCGCTCGAGCTCGAGTTCCATCCGCTCCCGGGAGAAGAACTCCACGCACCGTCGCAGCCACCGCCGGCGCCGGCGGCCCCGATCCCGGTGCAGGTTCACGCAGACCGTCACCAGCCAGGGGAAGAACCGTTGGCCGGGATCGTACCGGTGATAGTTCCGCCAGGCCCGCACCCAGGTATCCTGAAACAGATCGTCGGCATCCGCCCGGTTGGCGGCGAACCGGCGGCACAGCGTGTACAGGTCGTCCCGGTGGCGCGTGAACAGTGTTTCCATCGGCTCCCGCATGTCCCGCCGCTCCTTGACGGCGTCGCCGGCTGGTTCCGGCCGGATCGGTGTTTCCATCAACATCTACGCCCGGGTCGCCTTCCGGTTCAAATTCGTCACCCGTTCCGCATCCCGCAACTTCGCGACCCCGGCGGTTTCGATCAGCTTGCGTCAGGATCGGCAGCTCGATGTTACGGCCGCCCCCGATCAACCGATGGCGGGGTTGTCCCGCAGCTCCCGTTCCAGGCGGGCCATTTCGCTGCGCAGCCTCCCGCGCTCGGCCCGGGCGTACGGGTTGCAAGTCTGCAGGTCGGCGAAGGTGACCCAGTCGTCGCCGGCCGCCGTATCCATCAACGCCCGCAGGTGCTCCCAACTCGGAGCCGCGAACGGCGGCTCCCCGGCGGCGAGGCTGGCGCAGGCCCGGCCCAGCCACTGAGTCAGCACGAGGGTCCGGGCCATCACCCGATCGTGGGCCGACGGGCTCGTCCGCACCACCCGGAACCCCCGGTTGTTCCAATATGACTCCCAGAATCTGGCAACCGCCGGCGGCGTCCGCCGGATAGGGCAGAGGACCACCGTCTGTCCCGCCGGCCGATCACCCAGGCTGCTCGGCCCGAAGAGCGGATGCAGGGGCAGCGCCGCCACCCCCGCCGGCAGGCGCCGCAGCAACCGGGCCGGCAGCACCTTCACCGCCCCGGTCTCCAGGACCACCGCTCCGGGACGCAGGTACGGCGTCACCGCCGCGAGGACGCCGGAGAGTTCCCGCACCGGCACCGCCAGCATCACCACGTCGGCGCCGGCCGCTCCGGCCAAGGTGGTCGCACCGGCATGGCCGGAGATCCGCCGCGGATCCCGGTCGTACACCCGGACCGTGAAATCCCGCTCCAGCAGTTCCGCCAGCAGCCGGCCCAGCCGGCCGCAGCCGATGATGCCAACGCTCTCCGGATGATGGTCCATGGCGCGCCTCCTGCCGTATGTTTCATCCCTGCGACGCCGGTCTTGTCGCGATCCTCGGGATCAGCCGCGGGGGGTGTCGGTGTGATATTGCCATAACCCGGCCCAAACAATACAATACAGAATGAATCACGAGGACGCCATGACTCATTACAGCCACACCCAGATCGGCACCCTGATCCTGGCCGTGCTCGGCTTGTCCGTCCTGGTCCTGCTCATCTTTTTCCTGACCGGGCCAGCGCCGCCCCAGATCTTTTGCGTGGCCATTTTGCTGGCCCTCATGGCCTTCCTGTTCTCCCGGCTCACGGTGGAGATCCGGGATGACCAACTGGTGTGTTTTTTCGGACCCGGGCTGATCCGGCGATCCTTCAATCTTGCAGACATCACCGGCTGTGCAAAGGTTCGCAACAGCTGGCTCTACGGCTGGGGCGTCCGCCTGACGCCCCACGGCTGGATGTTCAACATCGCCGGACTCGACGCCGTGGAACTGACCCTAGCCGACGGCCGCCGCTTCCGAATCGGCACCGACGAACCCGATCGCCTCAGCGCCGCCATCACCAGCGCCCGGTCACTGCGATCCCGGTGCAGTTGACGCCCCCCCGTTCCGCCCCGCACCCGCCTGCGGCGACCCCGTACTCAGGTTGACGCAGCCCTGCGGCCACCGTTGGGCTGCGTCACAGACCTTGCCCCGCTCCCCGAGTTGACCTACAATGGAGGTCATTGGTTTCGCGTAGGAGTAGGTAGGGTGGAAGATCCGGGCGATCGAGCGGGCCGGACCCCTGACAATACGGACATGATCGGCCGCACCATCGGCCATTACCGGATTCTGGAGCGGATCGGCGCCGGTGGGATGGGCGAGGTGTACAAGGCCGAGGACACCCAGCTCAACCGTCGCGTGGCCCTGAAATTCCTGCCTCTCGAATTGACCCGGGACTCCACAGCCCGCCGACGGCTCGTCCAGGAGGCCCGGGCGGCCTCCGCCCTGGACCACCCCAACATCTGCGGCGTTCACGAGATCGGCGAGACCGCCGACGGACGGATGTTCATCTGCATGGTGCACTACGAGGGGGAGACGCTCAAGGACCGGCTTGCCCGCGGTTCCATGTCCTTCGAGGAGATCCTCTCCGTCGCCATCCAGACCGCCCAGGGGCTGGCCGGCGCGCACCAGGCCGGCGTGGTCCACCGCGACATCAAGCCCGCCAACATCATGATCACCCGCACCGGCGACGTCAAGATACTCGACTTCGGGCTGGCCAAGCTGTCCGGCCACACGCACACCACCGAGTCGGAAGGCACCGCAGGCACGACGGCGTACATGTCGCCGGAGCAGGCCCGCGGCCTGTCGGTGGATGCCCGCACCGACATCTGGTCGTTCGGCGTCGTCCTCTACGAGATGCTGACCGGCCGCAATCCGTTCGCGGCGCCCTACACCAAGGCGACGGTCCACACGATCCTCAACGAGACGCCGGCGCCGGTGACCGACGTCCGGCCCGACACGCCCCCCGAACTGATCCGGATCGTCGTCGCCACCCTGACCCGGCCGCCGGAGCAGCGCGCGCCGTCCATGGCCGGCGTGCTGGACCAGCTCATCGATTACCGGAACAGCCGCGACGGCGTCGCGTCCGACACACTCCGCCGGACGGCGGCCCGGATGACCCGCCGCCAGGGCTGGCAACTGGCCACGCTGCTCCTACTCCTCGCGGCGGCGGCCGGTTACTTCATCATCACGCGGCTGACGGCTCCGCCGACGGCCGAACGGCACCCCGGCGGCGAGACCGCCACCGCCCGCAAGCCGAAGATCTTCGTCGAGCCCGTCAAGATCGCCAGCCCGGTGGGCGATGCCCTCAACCTGAGCGAGATCCTGACCTTCCTGCTGGAGGTTGACCTCTTCCAGTCCCGCTACCTGTCGGTGATCAAAGAGCCCGAGGGAGCCACCCACCGGGTTCGGGTGATGTATATGGAGGGAAGCGCGTGCCGCCTCCAGGCGGCGATTCTCGACGCGACCACGCAGGAGTACATCGCCTCGGCCCAGGTGGAGCTGGCCGAGCCGGCGGATCCGCAGGACCTCATCGACGCGCTCACCCCCAAGATCAAAGAGGCGCTCCGATTCTCGCCCGAATCCATCGCCGGCGACATTGACACCGCGCTGCGGGACGTCACCACCTCTTCGCGCGAGGCGTTGCGGTTGTACATCGAGGCCGACAAGCTGTACGCCAGCGGCCGGTTCACCGAGAGCAACGCCCGTCTGGAGCAGGCCACGGCCCTCGATCCCGAGTTCGCCATGGCCTACGCCCGGATGTCGGTCAACTACGGCCACCTGCGCCAGCTGGAAAACGACCGCCAATACATGCAGAAAGCCCTGGCCTTCAAGGCGCGGCTCACGCCGCGCGAGCGATTCAACCTGGAGTTGCTGTATTCCAAGTACACCGAGGTCAACTACCTCAAGCGGGCGGAACTGGGCCGGCGGTTTGACGCCCTCTATCCCAATGACGCCGGGATCAAGCGGCTGGTGGGCGGGATCTACCGGAACGCCGAGGACTGGCCGGAGGCCGGCCGGTGGTTTCGCGGGGCGGCGATGGCCGATCCCACCGATCACCTGGCCGTGCTCAACTTGGCGGAGATCGATATCCGTCAGGGCCTGGCCGGCTCGGCCCGAACGCTCCTCGTGCGCAACCGTCCGCTGTTCAAGGATCCGATGCCTTACCAGGGTCGGCTGGCCTGGACCTACCTACTGGAAAGCCAGTACCAGCAGGCACGCCAGGAGTTGATGCAGTGCCTGGACCTGCCGCGCGAGAAGAGCTGGCTTCACGTCCGGCTGGCCGCCGTGGAGAACCTCTGCGGCCGGCCTGGCGAGGCCGAGCGGATCCTCCGTGAGCGGATCCGGCATGCCGATCCCGATCAGCGGTTGATGGGTCATTATGTCCTGGCGGAGTTCCTCATCGGTCGGGGCCGCTACGTCGAGAGCGCCCAGGTGCTCGATGCGGGGCTGCGCGAAGCGGCGTCGCTCGGTGAAAATGCCATCCGCGTGGACCTGACCCTGCTGGCCGCTTATCTGGAGCTGCGGCGCGACGACGCCGCCGGCGCGCTGCGCCACGCCGAGTCCGCCGGCGCCGCGGCGCCGGCGCTGCTGGATCCCGAGTACGACGCCCTCGCACTCCACTTGCAGGGCCTGGCGCTCCTGGCGCAGGGACGGGTCGAGGCGGCGGCGGACACCGCCCGGCGCCTGCAGGCCCTGGAGGCATCGACCGGCATGGCAAAGCTGCGGCGCCACTACCACCACCTGTCGGCCGCCATGGCCCTGCATCGGGGCGATCCCCGCCGGGCCGCCGCCTTGATGGAGCTGGCGCTCCCGCTCCTCGACTGGACGCCCGACGTCCGGTTCTTCGGCAGCCCGTCGTTCTACCTGCCGCTGCTCGCCGAAGCCTACCGGGCGGGCGGGCGGGTGGACCGGGCTGTGGGCACGCTCACCCGGCTGCGCGACTCGGCCGCCAGCCGCCTCAACACCAGCGACAGCTACGCCCTCGCGCTCCTGAACCTGGGCCGGTGCGCCCGGCAGCAGGGGAAGGCTCAGGACGCCCGCCGCCATTTCGGGCGATTTTTGGACGTCTGGCAGGAGGCGGATCCCAATCGTCCGGAATTGAAGGAGGCCGCCGCCGGCCGCCTGCCGTAGCCCCGCAGCGCGGCGGTCAGGCATCCGCCCGGAGCGCCGTCCCGGCTTCCCGGCCATCCGGCGCGCCGAGTTCCGGCACGGGCCCACTCCGCAGGATCCGCTCAAACCGGCAGTACCATTCCGGGATCCGGCCGATGCGCCCCGAACTCAGGGCCGCATCCAATGGGCAGATGGCGCATTCGAAGAGATCACCGCAGAACATGCAGAAGCCGCCCGGCGTCAGGCCGTTGTTCATGACGAGCTGACGGTACGGAGCGAGCGGCCCGTCGCCACCAGCCAGGCCCTCCGGATCGAGCCCGCGGATGTCTCCGAGGCAGTAGCGGGTGTATTCATCGGTGTGTTCCCGGCCGCGGAAATAATCGGCGAACAGATGGCAGCCCCAGACGGTTCCGTCGGCCGCAAGCGCCAGCCGCGTCTCACCGGCGGGGCAGCGGAAGATCCGCCGCTCGCCGCCCGTTTGTCCGGATGCCCCGGGAGTTGCTTCGTCTTCCGGGTCGGGCGGCGGCAACAGCGGGCGCACGTCCCGCAGCGCCGCCGCCAGCGAGACGATCTCCGCGTCGCGCCACGGCGACTGCCGGTCGTAGGCGAGAATCAGGCGGGAGACGCCCGAACCGAGCAGGAGGCGCACCGTCGCCGGCAGATCCCGAACCGTGTCCCGGGTGACCACGCAGTTGACCGCCAGTCGGATACCCGGATAGTCGCCCAGGGATTTCAGCAGCCGGGCCAGTCCGGCGGCGCTGCCGGCAGCGCGGTGACGATCCTGGTTCACGCCGTCATGGCTCAGCACCACCCGGAACCGGTGGGCATCGAGGAATGCCAGCTCGCGGGGTCCCAAGAGACTGCCGTTCGTGGTGATGCCGTAAGTCAGGGTTCGTTTCCCGCCGCGGTTCCACGCCTCGATCCGCCGGACGGTGCGCCGGATCGCCGGGAACACCAGCGCCGGCTCTCCGCCGAAAAACGTCACCCGGCAGCGTTCCGCCGCCAGCGGCAGGAGCCGCGCGCAGGCTTGTCGGATCCGGTCATCGGCCAGATCCCGCGGCGACCGTTGCTGGTAGCAGTAGACGCAGCGGTAGTTGCACCGCTCGGTCATCATCAGGGTGAGGTGCGTCCAGCGCATTGAAGGAACCGTATGCGGGGCCGAGGGCGGCGGGTCGCCCTGACGCCCCGACACCCGCCGGAAACCGCCGGACGGGACCGGCCGGTCATGTCCGGATCGTCGGCCGGATCCGCCCGGATCGTTCCGGTGGGCGTGGCCGGATCAGATTCCAGGCCGGGCCGGCGGACACGGCGACGGTCGGCTCATGTACTCCGCGCAGTCGCGCGTGTTCGAGGATTCAGGTGAACCGAGGATGGTCTCGAGACCGGTCACGGCGCGATCCGCGGCCGCTGCCACCTCAGGGGAGGCGACCGGCCGGCCGGCTGCGACACCCGCCTTGATCCAGCCCAGCAGATAGATCAACCGGACGCCTTCGGCCGGAACTTCGCCCGCCGCCGCCCGGCTGCCCGGCGCCGGCGGCGTCAGCATCCGTCGCACGATGTCCAGCGCCCGCCGGGCATCCGTCAGCGGCGCGCCCGCCGGTGCCGCCGCCAGCAGCGCCTGAATCTGATCCAGCCAGACGTGGACATTGGGATATGCAGTTTCTCCACCCATCCAGCCACCTCCAAGTCAGATTTTCCGATCCGCGCACGCCGTCGCCTGTGCGGCGACGACGGAGTTCTATCCGCCGTCGTTCGCCGACCCGGCATGCCTGTGATGAAACGTGTGGTATTAATAGCACAGGATCATACGCCGACGCCAACGCTTTCACCGCCGCCCCCGCGAGCGGGCAACACGAGGATGACCGGCTATGCACATGGACACCGCCGACTTGAACCTGGACGCTGTGCTGGTGCATGTGCCCCGACTGCTCCTCCGCGACCCGATGATCGGGCCGCACGCCCGGGTCAACTTTCCCGCCGCCGGGCTGCTGGCACTGGCCGGGGAATTGGAGAGGCGGGGTCGGCGCTGCCGGATCGTCCATCTGGGCGCGGAGAAGCTGCTGGACCCGCGCTTTTTGCTGGCGGACTACGTCGGCGCATCCGGGGCGGCGCTGGCGGCGTTCTCTCTCCATTGGCACCCCCAAACCCACGACACCCTGGAAGCCGCCCGGCAGCTCAAGGCGGCCCGGCCGCGCGTGCAGGTGGTGCTGGGCGGGTACACCGCCGGCCGTTTCGCCGGGGAGATCGTTGCGGAGTGCCCGTTCGTCGACGCCGTGGTGCGGGGCGAAGGGGAGCGGCCGCTGGCGGAACTCCTGGCGGCCGTGCAAAGCGGGCAAAGCGAATGGATGGACATTCCCAACCTGACCTGGCGCGACACCGGCGGCGTGGTGCGGCACAACCCCATCAGCTACTGCGCGGACGCCGCCGAGTTGGACACGGCGGATTTCGCCGCCCTGCGCTTTTACCGCCACCCCGAAACCGTCTGCCGCCTCCAGTGGCTGGTCCCGTGGGATGGATCGGCGCGGCTGGTGCAGCGGCTCGGCCGCGGTCAGCGGGACGCGGTGATCCACGGCGTGTTCGCCGGCCGCGGGTGCCCGGGCTCGTGCACCTGGTGCGGCGGGAGCGGCCCCGGCGTCCGCCGCCTCACGGGCCGCACGGTGACGGCGCGGCGTAACCCCGCACGGGTGGCCGAATCGGTGGCGCGGCTTCGGACCGACTGGGGCATCGAGCGGTTCTATTTCTGTTTCGATCCGGATCCCGCCCGCGAGGGCCACACCGCCGCCCTCGTCGCGGCGCTGGAGCGGCTGCGGCCGGCGGTGCGGACGGATTTCGAGTTCTTCGGCCTCCCCTCCCCCGAGCTGTGCCGCCTGTTCCGGCGGGCGCTGCACCACGCCTCGCGGGTGATTCTGTCGCCGGAGACCGCGGACGAGTCGCTCCGGCGGATCCACCGGGCCTACCCGTTCACCAATGCCGAACTGGAGGAAAGGCTGGACCTGCTGAACCAGCTCCGCGCGCCCACCGTGCTCTACTTCGCGCTGGGGCTCCCCGGTGAGACGGCCGCCGGGGCACTGGCCACCCGCGACTACATCCGCCGGCTGCGACGGCGGTTCGCCTGCATCCGGAGCGTGCACGTCTTCCCCATCGAGATGGAGCCGGGCGCGCCATGGTTCGAATCGCCGGAGCGCTACGGCGTGCGCCTGCGCCGGCGGAACCTCGGCGATTTTGCCGCCGCCTCCGCCGCTGCGGCGCCATCACTCGGCTACGATACCGCGACGCTGACCGAGGCGGAGATCCTGCGGCTGCACCGGCGGTTCTTTGCGCCAGGCGGGCGTTGGCTGCCCCCTGTGGCCATGATACTCCGGGCGCTGTTCCGGCTGGCCACCGCCGGCGCCGGCGGCACGCCCGTCCGCTGGTTGCGCCGCCACGCTCCGCCGACGGGCAGAGGCTGATTCGGCCGCCTGCACGATCCGCGCGAACGTCGCGCAACCAGTTGCAACCCCGCCCGTGTTCTGTCAGACTATCCGCATGCTGGACGCGATTCTTACCACGGCAGCGCTCAAGCCGGGCATGGTGGGCCTGCTGGGCCTGCCGCTGGACGAACACTCGTCGTTCCGACGCGGGGCCGCGGCGGCGCCGCCGCGGATCCGGGCGGCCCTGGCCTGCGAGTCCACGAACCTGAGCACCGAGGACGGGCGCGATCTCGGGGCGGAGCCGCGGCTGGCGGATCTGGGCGATCTCGACCTCGACGCCGCCGGCGCCGCGGCGCCGGCGACGATCACCGCGGCGGTGGCGGACGCGCTGGCGCGCCGCGCCCGCGTGTTGTCGCTGGGCGGCGACCATTCGGTCACCTTCCCCGTGCTGCGCGCCTACGGCCCGCGTTATCCGGGTCTGACCGTGGTCCAGCTCGACGCCCACCCCGACCTGTACGACAGCTACGGCGGCAACCGCCTGTCCCATGCCTGCACCTTCGCCCGCGTGCTCGAGGAGGGCCTGGCGGCGCGGCTCGTCCAGGTGGGCCTGCGCACCCGCACCCCCCACCAGCGCGACCAGGCCGAGCGGTTCGGCGTGGAGGCCCTGGACATGCGCGACTGGCCGCGCGGCGCCTTGCCCACGGTTTCCGGACCCGTCTACCTGAGTGTGGACCTGGACGTTCTGGATCCGGCGTATGCGCCCGGCGTGGCCCATCCCGAACCGGGGGGTTGCAGCACGCGGGAACTGCTGGCGCTAATCCGCAACCTGCCGGGCCCCCTGGTGGGCGCCGACATCGTCGAATATCTCCCGGACCTCGACACCGCGGCGGCCACCGCCCGGGTGGCGGCCAAGCTGCTCAAGGAGCTGGCCGCCCGGCTCCTGGCCGACGACTGAGCCGGCCCCGGGCCCGGTACATCATTTGGAGGTGTCATCGTACCATGTCGTTCCGACGCATCGTCTCGCTCGTGACCACCCTGTCGTTCCTGGTGATGGCGTACACCGGGATCATGCTATTCCTCAGCCCCCAGGGCCGGGTAGCCAACTGGGCCAACTGGACGCTGTGGGGTCTCGGCAAGGAAGACTACTCCGCCATCCACATCAATTTCATGGTGGTATTCCTCATCGCCTCCATCCTGCACATATATCTGAACTGGACCTGCCTGGTGTCCTACCTGCGCAACGCCGCCCGCCGCCTGGTGGTGGTCACACCCGAGTTCCTGCTGGCCCTGGGGCTCACCGTCGTGGTCTTCGCTGGCACGCTGCTGGCATGGCCGCCCTTCCGCAATCTGGTGGCGTTCAACGGCGCCGTCAAGGCATCCTGGATCGCCTCGTACGGCGAGCCGCCTTACGGCCACGCCGAGTTGTCCACCCTGAGCCAGTTCGCCCGCTACCTGGGGATCCCGCCCGACGACGCCCTGGCGCGCCTCCGCGCCGGCGGTCTCCAGGTCGATGACGCCGGCCAGACCGTCGACGTCGTCGCCCGGCGCAACGGCGTCCCGCCCCAGCGCGTCTACGACGTGCTCCGGCCGGTCGCTCCAGCCGGTCCCGCCGGCCGGTCCACGGATAACCTGCCGCCGCCCGGCGCCGGCAGCGGTCTCGGCCGCAAGACTCTGGCCGACCTCGAGCGCGAAGGCCTGATCCGGCTGCCCGTGGCCCTGGAGCGGCTCAAGGCCCGCGGCGTCGAAGCCGGCGGCGACTCGACGCTCAAGGAAGTGGCCGGCGAGCTGGGTGTCTCGCCGCACGACCTGCTGCGCGACTTGCAGTGAGGGGGCCGAACGTCGAAAAACGTGACGGCCGTCACCGGATCCCGCTGAGAGCGCTGCAAACATTGATGGTTCGGATCCGTATGAGGATAGAATCCGCGACGAGGAGCGACCTGCGTGTGCCTGAATCGTCTGCCTAGCATCCGGTTCTGCCGGTCCGTCGTCCGGCTCGTCAGCCTGGCGGCCGCACTGGCCCTGGCTTTGCCCGCCGCGGCCGGCGATGACCCCGGCCGCCCGGTGAAGTACCGCCCCTGGCATCCGGCGCCGGGGGACACTTCGGCCAACCCGGCGTCCCCCTGGACACCCGATCCCGCCGCGCTCCCGGCCCTGCTCGCGCCGGAGGGAACTCCGGCTGATTTTTCCGCCGACGCCATCTGGCGGCTCGGTGACCTGATCGATTTCGCCCTGCGCCACAATCCCAGCACCCGGGCCGCCTGGCACGCCGCCCGGGCGGCGGCGGCGGCCAAGGCAAGTCGGGGCGGCGCCTATCTCCCCACCGTCGATCTGGAAGGCCTCGCCCAGGCGGGGTACGGCTCCCGCTCGTCGAAGTACGAGGAATGGCAGGGCGCGTTCGGGCCGTCCATCACGGTCAATTATCTCCTGTACGATTCCGGCGGACGGGCGGCGGACCTGGAAGAGGCCCGCCAAGCGCTGCGGGCCGCCAACTGGACCCATCGCGCCGTGCTTGAGGACGTCATGCTCCTGGTGCTGGAGGCGTACTACCTCCACCACGGCGTGAAGACCCTCGTCGCGGCGGAGGAGACGGCGGTGCGCGAGGCCCAGGCGGTGCTCGAATCCGCCACGGAGCGCCATCGCGCCGGCGTGGCCACCATCGCCGACGTGCTCCAGGCGCGCTCCGCCCTGGCCCAGGCCCGGCTGGCCCTGCAGACGGCCACCGGCGACCTGCGCACGCTGGAGGGCGCGCTGGCCGCGGCCGTCGGGCTGCCGGCCAACACGGTGATCCGCCTGGCCGACTTCCAGCCGGAGATCCCGGCCGACGCGGCCGCCGGCGAGGTGGACCGATTCATCGAGGTCGCCCAGCGTCTCCGTCCCGACCTGGCCGCCGCCCGGGCGGAGGCGCTCGGCGCCGAGGCCCGCGTGCGCAGCGTGCAGGCTGCCGGCGGCGTGACGGTGGCCGCCACCGCCGGCGCCGGCGCCCTGTACAATACCGGCTGGGACACGCTGCTGGACAACTACTCGGTGGGCCTCACGCTCCGGTTGCCCATCTTCACCGGGTACACCCACACCAACAACGTCATTCAGGCGAGCGAACAGTCGGCGGCGGCCGCGGCGCGCGTCCACAGCCTGGCGCAGACGGTGGCGTACGAGGTGTGGCGCAGCTTCTACGCCCTGCAGACCGCCGGCGAGAAGATCCGCACCACCGACGAACTGCTGGGCAGCGCATCGCAGTCGTACGACGTGGCGCTCAACCGCTACCGCGCCGGCGTGGGCGACATTCTGGACCTGCTGTCCGCCCAGCGCACCCTGGAGGCCGCCCGCTCGGAGCAGACCCGCGCCCGGACCGAGTGGCTGCTGGCTATGGCCCGGCTGGGCCGCAACACCGGCCAGTTGCTCGACGCCGGCCCCGCCGCGGCGGTTGCACCACTCGCGCCGCCCGATCCGCCCGCTCCACCCCGATCCCCCGAAGGACAACCATGACACGCATCGCCTGCATTCGCCTGCTGATCCACTTGCGCACGGCCGTCCCCGCCGTCCTGCTGGCCGGACTCGCCGCCGGCGGCGTCGGCTGCACCGGCAAACCCGCCGACAACACCCCGCGGACCGCGCCGCCCGTGGCCGTCACCACCGCGCCGGTGGTCCAGAAGCCGATGCCGGTTCAGCTCAAGGCCATCGGCACAGTCGAGGCGTACTCCACCGTGGCGGTCAAGACCCAGGTCAGCGGCCCCATCCTCAGCGTCCACTTCAGCGAGGGTCAGGAGGTCCGCCGCGGCCAGACCCTGTTCACCATCGACCCGGCCCCCTTCGCGGCGGCGGTGCAGCGCGCCGAGGCGGCGCTGGCGCGAACCCGGGCCAACCTGGAGCGCGACCGCGCCCTGTGGCGCAACGCCGAGGCCGACGTGCAGCGCTACGCCGAGCTGGTGGCCAAGGACTATGTCACCCGCCAGCAGTACGACACGGTTAAGGCCAACGCCGAAGCGCTGCAGGCCACCCTGCAGGCCGACGAAGCGTCGGTGCGGGCCGACGAGGCTGAACTGCTCAATGCCCGCCTGGATCTCGGCTACTGCACCGTCACCGCCCCTGCCAGCGGGCGGACGGGCGAGCTCCTCGTCCACGCCGGCAACATGGCCCGGCTCAACGAAACCACCCTCGTCCAGATCTACCAGATCCGCCCCATCTACGTGGATTTCACCGTGCCCGAGCAGGTCCTGCCCCGCCTACGGGAGCAGATGCGCCGCGGCCACATGACCGTTTCCGCCTCTATCCCCGACAGCGGCGCTCCGGCCGAGCGCGGCGCCGTCACCTTCCTGGACAGCACCGTCGCATCCGGCACGGGCACCATCCACCTGAAAGCCACGTGCGACAATGCCAGCGGCGTGCTGTGGCCCGGCCTGTTCGTCGATGTGCTGCTGGTGCTGGATACCGAGCCGCAGGCGCTGGTGGTGCCCGCCCAGGCGGTGGTGCCCAGCCAGGAGGGGTCGCTGGTCTACGTCGTGGCGGCGGGCAACACCGCCGCGGTGCGCCAGGTCACCGTCGACCGGATCATGGCCGGCGAGGCGGTCATCCGCGGCGGCCTGCGCGCCGACGACACCGTCATCGTGGACGGCCAGATGCGGCTGACCCCGGGCTCCCGGATCACCATCCGCCAGAAGGTGGAGCCCGAGGTCATCCAGCCATGAACATTCCGGCCCTGTTCATCCGCCGGCCCGTCACCACCGTCCTGGTGATGCTGGGGATCATCCTCTTCGGCGTCATGGCCTACATCACCCTGCCGGTCAACGACCTGCCGAACGTCGATTTCCCCACCATCACCGTCTCGGCCAGCCTGCCCGGCGCCAGCCCCGAGACCATGGCCTCGACGGTGGCCCTGCCGCTGGAGCGGCAGTTCTCCACCATTGCCGGCATCGACAACATGACCTCGTCGAGCGGCATCGGCTCCACGCAGATCACCCTCCAGTTCGCGCTGGAGCGGGACCTCGACGCCGCCGCCCAGGACGTGCAGGCGGCCATCGCCCAAGCCCAACGGCAGCTGCCCCGCGACATGCCCACGCCGCCGTCCTACCGGAAGGTCAACCCGGCCGATTCGCCGATCCTCATGCTCGCCATGAAGTCGGACACGCTGCCGCTGTCCACCCTCAACGAGTATGCCGCCACCACTCTGGGCGAGCGGATTTCCATGGTCAACGGCGTGGCCCAGGTGCAGGTGTACGGTTCCCAGAAGTACGCCGTCCGGGTCCGGCTCGATCCCGACCGGCTCACCAGCCGGGACATCGGCATCAACGAGGTGGCCGACGCCATCCGCAACGGCAACGTCAACCTCCCCAGCGGCGTGCTCTACGGCACGCACCGCGCCTACACCGTGGAGTCGGACGGGCAGCTGCTCGAGGCCGCCGCCTACGGCGGGCTGATCGTCACCTACCGCGAGGGCGCGCCGGTGTACCTGCGGGACCTCGGCGAGGCGATCGACAGCGTCGAGAACGACAAGGTCGCCGCCTGGCACGTGACCCGCGAGGGCGCCAAGCGGGCGGTCATCCTGGCCATCCAGCGCCAGCCCGGCACCAACACCGTCGCCATCGTCCAGGCCATCCGGGACATCCTCCCGGTGTTCCAGAAACAGCTCCCCGCGTCGGTGGAACTCGGCGTCATCTTCGACCGCTCCCAGTCGATCCGCGAATCGGTCAACGACGTCAAGTTCACCCTGGTGCTCACGCTGTGCCTGGTCATCCTGGTGATCTTTCTGTTCCTACGGAACATTTCGGCTACGATCATCCCCAGCCTGGCGCTGCCGTTCTCCATCGTGGGCACGTTCGCCGTGATGTACCTGGCCGACTTTTCGGTGAACAACCTGACGCTCATGGCGCTGACCCTGTCGGTGGGCTTCGTGGTGGACGACGCCATCGTCATGCTGGAGAACATCGTCCGCCACATCGAGATGGGCAAGACGCCGATGCAGGCCGCCCTCGACGGCTCGAAGGAGATCGGCTTCACCATCGTCTCCATGACCATCTCGCTGGCCGCCGTCTTCATCCCGGTGCTCTTCATGAGCGGCATCCTGGGCCGGCTGTTCCATGAGTTCGCCGTGACCATCGCGGCGGCGATCCTGATCTCGGGCATCGTGTCCCTCACCCTGACGCCGATGCTGGCCTCGCGGTTCCTGCGTCCGCCCGGTGAGGTGCGCCACGGCGCCCTCTACCGGGCCTCCGAGAAGGTGTTCGACGCGATGCTGCGTTTCTACGACACCACGCTCCGGTTCGCCATCCGCCACAAGCTGGTCACGCTGCTGCTGTCCTTCGTGATCCTGGGCGTCACCGCCTGGCTCTTTAACGTCGTACCCAAGGGCTTCATCCCCACCGAGGACACCGGCCAGGTCCGCGGTTTCACCGAGGCGATCCAGGGCATCTCCTTCGAGTCGATGGTCCGCCACCAGCGGGAGGTCACCGAGATCATCCGCCAGGATCCGGACGTCGAGGGGATGATGTCCAGCTGCGGCGCCCGCGGCGCGTCCGGCCTCAACGCTGGCAACGTGTTCCTGCGCCTCAAGCCGCGTCAGGAACGGACCAGCACCGCCGACGAGATCATCAACCGGCTGCGCCCGAAGCTCGCCCAGATCCCCGGCATCCAGGTCTACCTTCAGAACCCGCCCACCATCACCATCGGTGGCCAGCAGACCCGGGCGCTCTACCAGTACTCCATCCAGAGCACCGACACCGCGGAGCTGTACCGGTATGCCCCCCTGCTCGAAGCGCGGCTCCGCGCCATGCCGGAGCTGCTCGACGTCAACAGCGACCTGTTCATCAAGAATCCGGAAGTGCGGGTGGACCTGCTGCGCGAGAAGGCCACCGCGCTCGGCGTGACCGCCTACCAGGTCGAGGACGTCCTCTACACCGCCTTCGGCACGCGGCAGATTTCCACGATGTTCGCGCCCGACAACCAATATTACGTGGTGATGGAGCTGCTACCGCGGCTGCAGCGGGAGCCGAACGATCTGTCCAACCTGTACGTCAAGTCTGCGGGCGGCCGGATGGTCCCGCTGGACGCCGTGGCCCGGATCCGCCCGGCGGTGGGACCGCTGTCGGTGAACCACCTGGGACAGCTTCCCGCCGCGACCGTCTCGTTCAACCTGCGGCCGGGCGTGTCGCTGGGCGAAGCGCTCACGCGCATCGAGAGCGCCGCCACCGATCTGCTGCCGCCCACGGTCACCCGGAGCTTCCAGGGCACGGCGCAGGCCTTCCAGGCGTCGCTCAAGGGGATGGGTCTGCTCCTGATCATGGCCGTGGTGGTGATCTACATCGTCCTGGGGATTCTGTACGAGAGCTTCATCCACCCGGTGACCATCCTGTCGGGCCTGCCGTCGGCCGGCCTGGGGGCCCTGGTCACCCTGCTGCTGTTCCGGGTGGACCTGAACATCTTCGCCTTCGTGGGAATCATCATGCTGGTGGGCATCGTCAAGAAAAACGCCATCATGATGATCGACTTCGCGCTGGACGCCGAGCGCACGAAGCAGGTGCCGCCCGCCGAGGCCATCTACCAGGCCTGCCTCATCCGCTTCCGGCCCATCATGATGACCACCATGGCGGCGTTCTTCGGCACGCTCCCCATCGCCGTGGGCTTCGGCGCCGGCGGCGAGTCGCGCCAGCCGCTGGGGCTGGCGGTGGTGGGCGGACTCGTGGTGTCGCAGGTGATCACGCTGTACCTGACGCCCGTGGTTTACATCTACCTGGACCGGATGCAGCAACGCGCGCGCCGGCAGCGATAGGCGGCCGGCGCCGCGCCGGGCCCGGGCAGGCGTGAATCGGGCGGCCTCAGTTGGCCAGGCCCAGCCGGTTCATCAGGTTCTCGCGGTAATTGCGGCTCAGCGTCAGCTCGGTCCCGTCCTCCAGCAGCACCTTGTAGTCCCCGTGGAAGTACGGCTGCAGCTCCCGGATCCGGTTCAGGTTGATCATTGTGGACCGATGGATCCGGGCGAAGCGGGCGGGGTCGAGCTGTTCCTCCAGCCGGGCCATCGTCTCCCGGACGATGTGAGTCTTCGACCCGGAATGCAGGCAAATGTAGTTGCCTGCCGATTCCAGCCAGTCCACCTCGGCCACGGGCACCAGCAGGACGCGGCCGTCAGTGCGCACGGCGATCCGTTGCAGGTGGCTGCGGCGGCGCTGCATGTCCTGCACCAGCTCCGCCAGTTGTTCCGGCAGGCCGTTGTCGGCGCGGCTCCCGCAGCGGCGGCGCGCCCGGTTCAGCGCCTCGTGCAGGCGGTCCTGGTCGAACGGCTTCAGGAGGTAGTCCACCGCCTGGACGTCGAACGCCTGGAGTGCGTACGCCTCGTGCGCCGTGACGAACACCACTGGCGGCATCCGGTCGGCACCCACCGCGTCGATGACCGCCAGACCGTCCATGCCGGGCATCTGGACGTCGAGCAGGACCAGGTCCGGCTCCTGCTCCCGAATGGCCGCGACGGCGTCGGGCCCGTTGGCGCACTCGCCGATCACGTCCACCCGGGCCTCGCCCTGCAGCAGCCGGCGGACGCGCTTGCGCGCCAGAGTCTCGTCATCGACGATGAGGACGCGCAGGGCGGTCGCCTCGATGCTGCCGCCAGGCGCTTCAAGAGTCGGTGAAACGCTCATGGTCACTTCCCCCGGTCAGGATTGTCTTCCTCCGCTATATACGCATAGCGGGCTGGATTTGTTGCAGGATGCGCTTCGTGCGGGCCGGACGGATCAGATTTCGGGCAGCACCTCGGAGAAGCCGTCGCGCTTGGCGCCGAAGTGGGAGAACATGATCCGGGCCGCTTCGGTGGCGGTTTCCTCGATGGAGCGGAAGGTCACGTCGATGATGGGCCAGTCATGCCGGCGGTAGAGGCGGAGGCCGTAGGTGACCTCGTCGCCGATGAGGCCGGGATCCGTGTATTCGATCAGGGCGCCCGGGCGCTGGTGGCGGGCCCGCTCCTGCCGAATGAGCTGGAGACGGTCGGGATTGATGGTCAGAGCGACCACCCGGCGCGGGTCCACGGTGAAAAGCTCGTCGGGCAGCGGCTGATCGAGCACCACCGGCACGTTGGCGGCCTTCCAGCCGCGGTAGGCCAAATAGATGCTCACGGGGGTCTTGGACGTGCGCGACACGCCCAGGAGCACGATCTCCGCCTGATTCAGCGTGGCCAGTCCGACGCCGTCGTCGTGCTTGATGGTGTAGTCCACCGCCTCGATCCGTTTGAAGTACTTCTGGTCGAGCTGGTAAAAAAGACCCGGCTGGGCCAGCGGCGAAACTTCCAGGATATCGGAAAAACGCGTCAGCACGGGACCGAGGATGTCCACCGTGGGCACGCCCTTGAGCCGGCCCAGTTCGTAGATCCGCTGGCGGAACTCCGCCGCCACCATCGTGTACACGACCACGCCCTTCGCTTGATCGGCCCGGTCGAGGATCGCCTCGATCTGTTCGAAGGTGCGCACATGGGGGAGCGTGACCACCTCGACCCGGCTGGTGTTGAACTGCGACAGCGCCGCCTGGACGACCGTATGGCAGGTGCGGCCGGTGGCGTCGGACACCACGAAGATGCGCAGCATGTCGCCGAGGCCCGGATTCATCGTGATCTGATTCTAGGTGATCCCCGTCTCCAAGTCAAACCGCGGCGGCGGTGCGGCGGCGGAACATGATGGGGATGCCGTCGGCCGACGGCAGGCCGATCTGGACGAGTTGCCAGGCCGGGTCGTGCTCGCGCACCACCCGGCGGATCATCTCGATCCGGTCCTCCCCCTCGGTTGCGGCATCCTGATCCCGCCAGGACACGATCTCCACCCGGTAGACCATGCGCCGCTTCCGGCCGTTGATGGTCACCTCGATGTCGATGTTCTGCTCCGCCTCGAGCGTCGGAATCTGCAGCGTGATTTCTCGTGTGATCATGATGGACCAATCCCTCCGGAATCGGATGTCATTCGTATCGCAACGCCGCAACCGGGCGGGACCAGGCCGCCCGGAGGGCCTGGCCGCTGACCGTGGCCGCGGCCACGGCCAGCACCAGCGCGCCCGAAAGGGCGAACACCGGCCAGTTCATGTCGATGCGATAGGCGTACCCCGCGAGCCAATGCCGGCTCAGCCACCAGGCCAGCGGCCAGGCGAACAGGTTCGCCGCCAGCACCCACTTGACCTGATCCCGCACCAGGAGCAGGACAAGCCCGGTGGTGGACGCCCCCAGCACCTTGCGCACCCCGATCTCCTTGGTGCGGCGCTCGGCCATGAACGCGGCCAGGCCCAGCAGCCCCAGGGAGGCGACCAGGACGGCCAGCCCGGTGAAGTACGCGAAGAGCAGTTGGATCCGCTCCTCGGTCTGGTACCAGGCGGCGATGGACTCGTCCACGAAATCCGACCGGAACCTCTCCCCGTGCACGAAGACCTTCCACTGCTTCTGCAGGAACGCCATCAGCTCGGGGATGTCGTCGGTGCGATAGCGGACGCAGACAAAGAAACCCTGGCCACACTGAATGACCTTGGGTCCGATGGGCTCGTGGAGCGACGCCCCGTGATAGTCCTTCACCACCCCGATGATCCGCCCGCGCCGGCCTCGGTAGCTGAGCCACCGGCCCACGGGGTTGGCCAGGCCCATGGCCCGGACGGCCGTTTCGTTGACCACCCAGTTCTGGTCATCGTTGACGAAGTCTCTTGAATAGAACCGTCCCTGAACCATCTGGAGCCGGAAGACCGCGGCGTAGTCGTAATCCCCGAGATCCGCCGCCAGCTTGACCTCCTGGTTGGGATTCCGCCCCTCCCAGTCCACTTCGGTGGTCCCCCAGAAGCCCGTCGCCGGGGGCATCCCCTGGCAGACGCTCGAGATGCCGGGGTACTGCAGCAGGGCGTTCCGGGCGGCATCCCAGTTCCGTTCGAAGCCACCCCAGCCGGGGAACGTCACCACCCGGCGGGCATCGTAGCCGAGATCCTTCTGCTTCATGAAGCGGAGCTGGCTGAAGATGACCGCAGTCACGATCAACAGGGTAATGGTGAAGACAAACTGGAGGGTCACCAGCGCCTTGCGCAGGCCCCCGCCCCGCCGGTCGCCCCATCCTCCCCCCGACCGGATCACCTGGACCGGCGGGAAGGCCGACAGGAACAGCGCCGGATAGCTTCCCGCCAGCACACCGGTGAGGGCGGCGATGCCTGCCAGTCCCAGCCAGATTGTGGCGTCCTTCGATCCAAGAACTGACAATTGTTTGCCTGTCAACTCATTGAACGCGGGGAGGAGCAGCTCCATGAACACCACGGCCAGGCCCAGGGCGATCAGCGTCAGCAGCCCCGTTTCGCCCAGAAACTGGCGAAACAGATCCGGCCGGCCGGCGCCCACCACCTTGCGCACCGCCACTTCCTTGGCCCGCACCGCGTGCCGGGCGGTAGACAAGTTAATGAAATTGACGCAGGCCAGCAGCAGGACGCCCGCGGCGGTCAGCAGGAAGACGGCCACGTGGGCGATGTTCCCCTTGTCGGGATATTTCACCATCCACGTGTTGATGTCGGTGGAACCGAGATGGACATCGGTCAGGGGCTGCAGGTGCACCCGGCCCTGGGCTTTGGGCAGATGGCTGCGGATGAGCCGGGCCGTCTTCTCCCGGACCGCCTCCAGGCGGGCGTCGGGACGCAGCAGGAGGTAGGTGGCGAACTGGGTGTAATCCCAGGCGTCCAACTGCGACTCCCGCCAAGCGGCCATGTTCACCGCCGGGAAGGCATAGTCGAAGCTGAGGTGCGACTGGGCGGGGATGTCGCGGATCACCCCGGTGACGGTCATGTCTGTATCGGAAATGCTCATCACCCGCCCCATCGGGTTCTCCTGCCCGAACGCCTTGCGAGCCAGGCTCTCTGTGATCACGATGGAATGGCGGTTTTTCAGGGCGGTGTGGGGATCCCCCTGAAGGAAGGGGAAGGAGAAGATCTCAAAGAAGGAAGGATCCGCCGCCGCCAGCCGCTCGTCCATGAAATAGCGGTCGCCGATCCGAAGCCGCCAGCCCGACCAGCCGGCCTGCACCCGGACGAAGTCCTCGACCTCCGGCAGCTCCGCCTTCAAGGCAGCCCCGAGCGGCGCCGGCGATCCCGCCTGGTGGGCGACCACCCCGCCCGACAGGTCCTCGACGGTGACGCGGCAGATCCGGTCCGCCCGGGCGTGGAACCGGTCGTAGCGCCACTCGTCCCACACCCAGAGCAGGATCAGCCCCACGGTGGCCATGCCCACGGCCAGCCCGGCGACGTTCAGCGCGGAGTAGAACTTGTGCCGGGCGATCATCCGCCAGGCGGTTTTCAGATAGTTGACGATCATCATTTGCTGTCCTCGCACAAAGACCTCGATTCCCGTCCTGGAGCCGGGGCCGACAGAGTCACTGCCGACGCAGGCTGTCCGCCGGATTGGCCAGGGCCGAACGGACGGCCTGGACACTCACCGTCAGGCCGGCGATGACGACGGCCAGGGTGGCCGCCGCTGCAAACGGTTGCACGCCCGCTTCCACACGGTAAGCGTACGCCTCCAGCCAGCGCCTCGTGACGAACCAGGCCACCGGCCAGGCCAGGACGTTGGCCACCAGCACCCCGCCCAGCAACTCACGGGACAGAAGCAGCACGATACCGCCCGGCGCGGCGCCCAGCACTTTACGGATGCCGATCTCCCGGGTCCGCTGCTCGGCCGTGAACACGGATAGTCCGAACAAGCCCAGGCAGGCGATGACCACGGCCAGGCCGGCGAGCACGCCGAACACCGTTTCCAGCCGCTGCTCGTCCTCGTAGGCTCGAGCGAACATATCGTCGAAAAATGAGTACGTGAACGGCCAGTGAGGGGAGAATCGCTTGAATCCGGCTTCGATCGCCGCCAGGGTGGCAGGAACATCCGTCGACCGGATCTTGACGGATAGAAACGAGACGGCGTCAGGATTTAAGAAGATGTACAAGGGGGCGATGGGCTGGTGCAGGGACTGGAAGTGGAAGTCCTTCATCACCCCCACAATTCGGCCCTTATTCCCCCGCCAGTGAGTGAATTCCTGGCCCAGGGGATCTTTCCAACCGGCGGTCCGCACGGCGGTTTCGTTGACCAGAAACGCCCCGGCCGCGTCGGCCGGGAATTCCCGGGAGAAATTTCTGCCCTGCACGATGTCGATGTCGAACAGGTCCACGAAACCGTAGTCGGCGGTGTTGTAGTAGATGGGCACCGGTTCGCCATAGCTCTTGCCGGTCCACGGGCGGCTGGTAAACGTCGTGACGTCGTTGGGCAGACTGTCGGATGCCGCCACGGCCGTGATGTCGGGTCGGCGCAGCAGTTCGGTGCGAATGGCCTCGATGTTCTGCCTGATGGCCTGGGCCCGGACCGGGAGGATCACGATCTGCTCCCGGTTGAAACCGAGGTCGGCCTGTCGCATGAAGAGCAGCTGGTCCCGCACTACGAAGGTGCTGATAATCAGGACGATCGTCACGGTAAACTGAGCCATCACCAGGATGTTCCGCAGCCGCGACGCCGGCCGCGGCCCGCCGGTGGAGGTCCGGCTCAGGACGGCGGCAGGCCGGAAGCCCGACAGGAAGATCGCCGGGTAGATGCCTGCCAGCAATCCTGTCAGCAGACTGACCAACAGGATGCCCCCGAAGAGGAACGGATTGCCGAGGGGATTCAAGCTGAGCTCGCGCTCCACCAAGGTATTGAACCAGGGGAGCACCAGCCAGGCGACCAACAGAGACAGGCCCAGGGCCAGCATCATGACGGTGACGGATTCGCCCAAGAACTGGGTGACGAGCTGGATGCGCCGGGCTCCCACCGCTTTGCGCAGACCCACCTCCCGGCTGCGGGTCAGCGAGCGGGCGGTAGCCAGGTTCATGTAGTTGACGCCGGCGATGAGCAGCACCAGAACGGCCACCGCAGACACGAGGATGATATATGTCATGTCGTTGTTGGCGCTCACCTCCTGCTGGCGGTGGGAGTGGAGGTGGATCTCGGTGATGGGCTGGATGCCGAAGGTCCGCTTGTAGTCGGGGCCCACGGTCACGCTCATGCTGCGCAGGAGCTCGGTTTCCATGTCCAGGAAACCGCCCTGCACGGCCTGCGGATCGGCTCCCGGCCGGAGGAACAGGTAGGTGTAGACGAAGTTGGAGCGCCAAGAGTTGCCGTCGTTGCCCGTCAGCCGGAACCAGGTGTCCAGCGGCGCCATCATCTCCATGCGCAGGTGGGAATTGACCGGCATCTCCGCGAACACGCCCGTCACCACGAATCGCTGATGGTCGAAGAGGGTCAGGGTCTGGCCCAGGGGATCTCCGTCGCCGAAGTACTTGCGGGCCAGCTTTTCGGAAAGGACCAGCGCGTCCGGTGCCCGCAACGCTTGGTGCGGATCGCCGCGGCGAAGGGGGATCGTGAAGATGTCGAACAGAGCCGGATCGACCCAGTGAAGTTCCGGCTCGATGAGGTGGGTGTCGCCGCGGGAGACCAGCACGTCGCCATCCTTGACCACGCGGGCGGCGGCCTGGACGGCGGGGAACCGATCCTGAACGCGGGGCCCCAGGGCCGGCGGGCTGAAGCAGTATTCCTCCCGGACCACCCGGTAGATCCGGTCGGCCTGGTCGTGGTACCGATCGAAGCTCAGCTCGAACTGGACGTACAGGGCGATGAGGACGAACGTGGCCAGGCCGGTGGTCAGACCGACGACGTTGAGCAGGGAATAGACCTTGTGCTTCATCAGGCCGCGGACGGCGACCCGAAGGTAGTTCAACAGCATGTCCGGGCTCACGGCGAGCCTGCCGCGCTGGCGTTCCCCGGCCTGCGCCGGCCGCTGTTCGTCGATGTTCACGGTGACATCCCGGCGAGCGAATGGCGGCATCAAACGGCTCAGGATGCGGTGACGCGGTCTGTGTCTGCGATTCATGGTCATCTCGTTATTCCTTTTTGTTCAACATACGTCCGGTCATCGCGGGCCGGACTCCATGGCCGGACCGTTCGCTCTATTGGTGGCGTTCGACCTTCGGGCGTCCTTGCAGGACATCAATCTCATAATTCACTGCTCTCCATCGCGCTTGACCATTCGGTTCACTCGTATCGCAGGCAGTCCACCGGGTTGGCCCGGGCGGCGCGGATGGCCAAATAGCTGATCGTGAGCCAGGCAATCCCAAACGTCAGGGTGATGGATAGCGCGAACACGCCGATCCCGAGCGAGATGCGGTAGGTGAAACCGTGCAGCCAGTGATTCAAGGCAAAGAACGCGACCGGGCAGGCGATCAGGGCAGCCCACGCCACCCCTAGGATCAATTCCCGGGAAAGCATCAGCAGGATTTGGGTCATCCGGGCCCCCAGCGCTTTACGCACTCCAATTTCCTTCCGGCGCCGGGTGATCAGGTGGGAGGCCAGTCCCAACAGCCCCAGGTTTGCGATCAGTAAGGCCAGCAGGGTGAAGACGTTGACCACGCTGCCCAGCCGCTGATCGGCTCGGTACAAATTGTCGATCCGCTGATCGAGGAAGGCGAAATCGAACGGGTAATCCGGAGCGATGCGATTCCACGCCCGGGTCAGCGACGCCAGGACCGCCGCATCGGCCGATTTGAGCTTGATGAACAAGTATTCGAACCGGGCAGGATTGCAGATCAGGGCCACGGGGCCGATGGGCGCGTGCAGCGAACGGGCATGGAAGTCCTTGACCACGCCGATGATCTCCCGGTTGTCCAGGTGTTTGCCGATGGGCTGGTCGAATCCCAGGGCCCGGACCGCGGTTTCGTTGACCACGACTTTCTCGGACTGGCTGCCGGACGGGGCATTGGAAAAAAAACGCCCTCGAGCCAGTTGAATGCCGTGGGTTTCGAGGAAATCCCCGTCGCACGAGGCAATCGCGCAGTTCAACTGTTCGTTGGGCTTTTTCCCCTCCCACGCCTCGATGTGGATCACGCTGCCGAACATCATCACCGGGTCGCTGGCCGCCGCCGCGCTAAGGACAGAGGAGTTCCGTCGGAGTTCCACTTTGAGCGGGGCCAGCCGGTCGACCAGGTCCCCGCGCAGGGGCACCATGAGGACCTGCTCCTGGTTGAAACCCAGCCGCTGCGTCCGCAGGAAATCCAGCTGGCGCCCGATGCTCACGCTGCCGATGATCAGGATCATGGTCAGGCCGAACTGGAACACCACCAGCAGCTTGCGCAACCGGGGCCCACCCGTCGAAAACGCGGAACCGCCCTTGAGGACCGCCGCCGGTTTCAGCCGGGAGAGATGCCAGGCCGGATACAGCCCGGCCAACAACCCGGTGACCAGGAAAAATCCGAATAAAAACAATCCGGTAGACGGAGAGAGAAATGAATCGAGCGAGATGTTTTTACCGGACAAGGAGTTGAAGATGGGGAGGCCGATGATCACCAGGATCATGGCGACAATCATGGCCAGCGCGGTCTGCAGATAGGACTCCCCGAGGAACTGGCCGGCGATCTCGCCGCGCCGGGCGCCGGTCACCTTGCGCAGGCCGATCTCCTTGCCCCGGGTGCTGCCTCGGGCGGTGGCCAGGTTCAGGTAATTGATGACGGCCATGGACAGAATGAACACCGCCAACAGCGAGAACAGGGCGACGATCCGGATATCGCCGCGCACTTCCCCTTCACCGATATGCGCGGAATACAGGTGAATGTCTGTCAGGGGTTGCAGGCTGAGGGTGGTGCCGGGATCGTTCAGGGGCCGGTGCAGCCGGGCGGCGATCTTACGGTTCAATTGCCAGACATCGGTGTTGGCTCCCACCGTGACATACGTTTCATAGGAAAAGCGTTCCCAGGTATGGGTCGGAAATCCGAATTCCTCCGCGGCTTGGAAGGGAAGCAGGATGTCGAAGGTCAGATGCGACTGCGTGGGGACGTCGGCAAGGATGCCGGTGACGATGCAGTCACGGCGGTTGTTCAGGCGCAGGATTTTCCCCATCGGATCGTCCGGCCCGAAATATTTCGCCGCCGCCGATTCGGTCAGCACAATGGACCGGGGGTCGGACAGCGCGCCTCCCACCGCACCCTGACGCAAGGGAAAAGAGAACATCTGGAGAAATTCGGGATCGACCAGCGAGACACGGTCTTCGTAAAACCGCTTCTCGCCGTATGCCACGATCTGTTGACCGACGTACAGATGACGCGCGGTTTGCCGGATCTCCGGGAACTCCGCCTTCAGGGCCGGCCCCAGGCTGGGCGGCAAGACGGCGATGGACTCGTTCCCCCCGGCCGGTTCGGCAATCTGTGCCACCACGCGGTAGATGGCCGCGGCGTTGGAATGAAACCGGTCGTAGCCCAGTTCATCCCGCACCCAGAGGAGAATCATCAGGCAACTGCCCAAACCCGCCGCCAGCCCGAAGATGTTGATGAATGAATAGCCCTTGTGACGGAGGAGGTTGCGCCAGGCGACTTTCAGGTAATTTCTCAGCATCATATCACTCCCATCATTCGTACCGCAGGCTGTCCACCGGGTTGGCCCGGGCGGCCCGGATCGACTGGACGCTCACCGTGAGCATGGCCACAAGCAACACCGATACACCCGCCAGGAGGAAGACGCCGATTCCGATGGGCGTCCGGAAAACGAAGCTCTCCAGCCACTGGCGCATGGCCAGGTAGGTCAGGGGCCAGGCCAGCGCATTGGCCAGCAGCACCCACAGCACAAAGCGCCTTCCGAGCAGCACCACCACGCTGGCGAGCGATGCCCCCAACGCCCGCCGGATGCCGATCTCCTTGGTGCGTTGGCCGATGGTGAACGAAGCCAGGGCGAAGAGGCCCAGGCAGGAGATCAACAAACAGACGCCTGCGAAGAGGGTCGCCAGTTTCTGCTGCTTCTCGTCTTCGGTGTAGATCCGGGCGATCCGTTGGTCGAGGAAGGTATAGGCGAACGGGTATCCCGGCGCGAAGGCCTGCCAGCGGGCGCGCAATTGCTGCAGCGTCTCGCGGATCCGGTCGCCGCGGATGCTCGCGCTCACGTACGGGGCGGGGTCCATCGGCGCCGTGATGAACACGGGGCGGATGTCGTAGTGCAGCGGATCGAAGTGGAAATCGCGCACCACGCCCACCACGGTTCCGTACTGGAAGCGCTTGCCGATGGGTTCCTGCCAGCCCATCAAGCGGACCAGGCGCTCGTTGACCACAACCTCGAGCGATTTGTTCCGGAAATCCGCCCGCGATGCCGGGCGGGAGAAATTGCGGCCCTGAATCAGTTGGATGTCCATGGTGCGGAAATAATCCGAATCGGCCTGCAGCGAGGGAAACGCGTGCAGTTTCATTTCTCCGGAACTCGTCTCCCAATTGAACGCAAAGCCGGTGTAGCCGAGGCCGGGCACGGCGTTCGAGCAGGCGGCCGCGCGCACCCCGGGGCAGCGGCGGACTTCGTCCTTGAACGCGTCGACGCGGTTCAGGAGCCCGGCCTCGGTGACCTTGATGACCACCACATGGTCTTTCCGGAATCCCAAGTCCTTGCCATGGACGTAGTCCAGTTGGCGGACCATCAGCAGGGTCAGGGCGACGGCGGCGATGGTGATGACGAATTGCGCCACCAGCAGCGCCTGGCGGATGAACCGTCCCGCGGCCGGGGAGCCGGCTTTTCCCTTGAGTGTCCGCACCGGCGACAGGCGCGCCAGGTAGAACGCGGGATACAGGCCGGCCAGCACGCCGACGACCACCCAGATGGCCGCGAGCGCCGGCAGCAGGATGGGATTCGAAAGCGGGTTGACCTGGAGGTTCTTGCCGATCACCTCGTTGAGCGGCGTCAGCGCCAGGATGATCTGGGCCAGGATGATTCCGGCCGCCAGGGCCACCAGCACGAACACGAGCGACTCGGTGAGCAGGTGGGCCACCAGCGCTCCATGGCTGGAGCCGACGACCTTCTTGATCCCGATCTCCTTGGCTCGCTTGCTGGCCCGGGCAGTGGTCAGGTTGACATAGTTGACACAGGCCAGAAAGAGGATGAAGAGGACGATGCCGCCAAACCAGAACAGGAAACGGGCGTTGACAGCAGCCTGGCCGGAATCCAGGCTCGACCGCAGGCGGATGTCCGTCAGGGGCTCGACCAGGCCGAGATACTGGATGCCGTCCACGGCCGCCTGATACTTGCCGTAAAACCGACGCTCCTGGGCGGCGAATTCCTCGGCGGTGAATCCCGGCGCGAACAGGAAATACAATCCGTAGCCCATGTCTCCGGACAGATTGGACGGCTGGAACAACTCCGCCTGGTCGAGGCCCTTGAACAGAGTGGAGAAAGACAGCAGCGCGGTGAATTGCAGATGGTCGCTGAGCGGCGGGTCGGCGATCACGCCGGTGATCTCGAACGGGCCATGGTTTTCAATCTCCAGCATCTGGCCCACGGGATTGCGTTCACCAAAAATTTTTCGGGCCAGGGACCGGGTCAGCACCATGGTGTTGTTCCGGTTCAAACCGTCCGCCGGATTCCCGTGGACGAACGAATGGCTGAACGCGGTGAGCAGCCCGGGATCGGCCCAGAGGAAATTCTCTTCCTGGAAGGCATCGGCCTTGTGCTTGACCAGGATCTCACCCGCGGAGCCGATGCGGATGTACGATTCGATTCCCGGGATGAACTCCTTCAGCAACGGCCCGGCGGCCGCGTTGCAGGTTGTCTGGACGCCGGTGACGCCGCCGATGGTCATCTGCACCCCGTACCGGTAGATCCGCCCGGCGTTGGCGTGGCGCCGGTCGGCGGACCATTCGTCCTGGATGAACAGCAGGCCGATGATGCAGCAGGCGATGCCCAGCCCCAGTCCGAACACGTTGATGAACGAGTGGAACTTGTCTCGAAAAATGCCCCGCAGTGTTTGTTTGAGCAGAATCCAGATCATGGCCGTCCCCTCCGTTCAGATCACAGGACCGTCAACGGGCGGGTCCGGGCGGTGCAACCGGAACAGCACCCGCCCCAGGTAGCCGCCCGGGCTGATTTCGGCAATGTAGAGGCCCGGTTGCAGGTAGGCCGCGGTGCGGAGCCGCAGCGGCGAGAGTCGCTCCAGCAGCTCCGCCGCCCGCCACTCGCCGTCGCCGTCCTGCAGCAGGACCGGGTCGCCCGCCGCCCGCATCTTTTCCAAAATATCCTTGAGGCTCATGGTCTTCTCCTTCCCAGCCATCGTTACTCGTAGCGCAGGGCGTCCACTGGCCTGGATCGGGCGGCCCGCAGCGCCTGCCCGCCGACAGCCAAGATGGCGGTGCAGACCGCGAGTAAAACGGTGACGACGAATACTCCGGCGTCGATTTCGGTGCGGAAGGCGAACTGCTCCAGCCAGCGGGTCATCAGGTAATACCCGCCGGCCAGCGCCACGGCGCTCGCGAGCAACACCCACCGGCAGTATTCGGACACCAGCAGCCAGACAGTGCCCGCCGCCGTGGCGCCGAGCACCTTGCGGACGCCGATCTCCTTCGTCCGCACCTCCGCCGAGTAGGTCGACAGGCCCACCAGGCCCAGGCAGGCGATGACGACGCCCAGGCCGGCGAACAGCGCGAACAGCCGCCCGATGCGGTCCTCGGACCGGTACAGGCGGTTGAGGTTCTCATCCAGCAGGGCGTAGTCGAATAGCCCGCCGGGAGCCAGCTCGGCGATCTTCCCCCGGATCGCCGCCAAGGCCGCGGACATCCGCCCCGGCTCCACCTTCACCAGCAGAAAGCGGGCCCGGGCGGGCTCGTAGTGCAGCACCAGCGGCTCCACCGGATGGTGCAGCGAGTCGAAATGGAAATCCCGAACCACTCCGATGATTTCAGATTTGGCGCGCGGCGAGACGACCCGGGCGCCCACGGGATCATCCAGTCCGAGCATCCGCGCCGCCGTCTCGTTGACGATGAGGGCCGTCGCGCCCGGGGCCATCCGCCGGAACGCCCGACCGGACACCACGCGGATCCCCAGGGTGGACATGAAATCCTCGTCCACCCGCATCCACCGGAACGAGGGCCGCTGGACATCCTCGGGTTCGGACTCCAGTCGGACCGGTTCCAAACTGAAACTGCCGCCCTCCCCGGGCAGCTCGTTGGTCAGCCCCACCTGGCGCACTGCGGCGAGTGTTTCCAACTCGTCCTTGATGGTCGCGGCATCGGCGGTGATCGTCTTCCGGAGCTGGCCATCCAGCGGCACCGCGGCCACGTCAACCTTGTCGAAGCCCAACTCCTTGCTCTGGAAGAAATCCATCTGCCGGTGGATGACCAGGGCGCCGAAGATCATGAACGCCGAAATCACGAACTGGACCACCACCAGGCTCTTCCGCAGGACGGCGGCCGAAGAGCGGGGCAACCGGACCCCCTTGAGGGTGTCCACCGTCTGGAACCGGGCCAGGGCGAGGGCCGGGTAACCACCGGCCAGCAGGGTGGCCAGGGCGCCGGCCAGCCAGACCCAGGTCAAAGGCCCGATCCCCACCAGATGGTCCAGGGCGAGCGGCTTTCCCGCCAGCTCGGCGTACAGCGGCGCCGCCAACCACAGCAACCCGGCGGCCAGCAGGCCGGCCGCCAGGATGAAGCCGAACGCCTCGCCCAGATACTGGCCGATCAATTGGCCACGCCGGGCGCCGACCGCCTTCTTGATCCCCACCTCTTTCATCCGCTTGAACGCCAGGGCCGTGGTGATGTTGATGAAATTGGCCACCGCGACAAGCATGATCAGCCCGGCGACGGCGGAGAAAATCCAGACGTAGGCGATGTCGCTGTTGGGGCCCATCTCCTGGATCAGCTTCGAGCGCAGGTGGATGTCGGTGATGGGCTGCAGACGGTACTGCGTGCCGGCCAGGATCTGCTCCCGGGTCCGCCCGCTGCCCATGAAATTCTCCACGGTGAGGTCCGGCAGCCGGGCCTCGAGCCGGCCGCGGTCGGCGCCCGGCGAGCGCAGCACGTACAGGTACATGCCGTCCCAGAAGCGGTTTTCCTCCAGGCCGTCTTCTCCCATCCCGGCCAACAGGGCAAACAGTGTCTGCATGGGCATCAGGTACGTGAAGCGCAGGTGGGTGGCGGCGGGCAGGTCTTCGAATATGCCGGTGACGGTGAAGGCGGTGTTGGTGTCGTCGTCCACGATCACTTCACCCACCGGATTGCGTCCGGGGAAGTGCTTCCGGGCCAGCGCGGCGGTGAGCACGATGGCGTCCGGCCGCGCCAGGGCCGTGGCCGGGTCTCCGGCGATGAAATTCAGGTCGAACATCGCGATGGCCGCCGGATCGGCGAAAAAGCCCCCGGTTTCCCGGAAGCGTGAAACGGCGCCGTCCGGGCGCTGCCACCGCCACACCCGTTCTTCCAGGGGATGGAACCGGGCGAAGAGCTCCACTTCCGGCATGCGCCGCTCCATGGCCTGCCCCAGCGGCGGGCACACCTTGGCCACGGCGCCGGGCGGATCGTAGAACTCCCGGATCACCCGATCGATGCGGTCGGCCTTGGGAAAGTCCCGCTCGTAGCTCAGTTCTTCGCTGACATGCGCCAGAATCAACAGGCTGGCGGCCATGGCTAGGGCCAGCCCCCCCACGATGATCAGGCTGTAGCCCTTGTGGCGGACAGCGTGGCGCCAGGCGATTTTCACCCAGTGTCGGATCATGCATTCACCTCGAGAACTGAACGTCTCCTCAACATCCGGAACGGTGCTCGCTACTCATAGCGCAAGGCGATGACCGGATCGGCCCGCGCCACCTGGAGGACATGCCAAGCAACGGTCAGCAGGGCGACGACCAGGGTCAACGCGAACGACACCACAAACAGGCCGACACCCAGCGGTGCGGGATAGGCGTATTGGGCCAGCCAACGGTTCGCCCCATAGACCGCCAGCGGCAGGGCCAGCGCATTGGCCACGCAGACCAGGAGAACGAACTCCCGCAGCATTCGCCCGAGGACATCCGCTGCCGAGGCTCCGCACACCTTCCGAATGCTCATCTCGCGGGCCCGGCGCTCCGCCATGAACGCCGCCAATCCCATCAACCCCAGGCAACCGACTCCCACGGCCAGGACGACAAACACGGCCAAAACCCTCCGAACCTTGTCTTCAGCGCGGTACATCGAGTCGAACCGTTCGTCCAAAAAATAGTATTCAAACGGTTGATCCGGAGCGACGCGCAGCCAGGTTTGCCGCAACCGCGTCACCACTTCTTCGGCCGACCCGGCGACGAACCGGAAGGCGATCAGCTCCGGCTGGTGGCCCAGCCGCAGCACCAGCGGGCGGATGGTGCTGTGCAGGGTCTCGAAGTGGAAGTCATCGACCACCCCGATGACGGTGTATTCGTCCAGGACCACCTGACCCCGGTTGATCGCATCATCCCCCGGAATGCCGAGTTTGTGTCCCACCGGTTCTCTCCAGCCGCATTGCCGGGCCAGGGCCCGATTGACGATGACCGCCCGGTCATCCGTGCCGTGGGCCCGCGAAAAGTTTCGGCCGGCCACCAGCTTCAATCCGAGGGTCGGCAGATAGTCCACATCCACCTGGAAGCCGGAAACGGGGATGGCGTGAGCCTCGTCAATCCGCCTGTCGGCGTAAGCCGTATAGTTGAACACGCTCGAAGGCACCGGCAGACACCCGGAGATGGTGGCATGGGTGATCCGGGGATCGCCCAGCATCTCGTTCTTGAAAGCGTCGGCCTGGATTCCGAGCAGATGGGCGTTATCCAGGACGAGGACCTGTTCCTTCTCGTAGCCCAGGTTTTTGGTCTGGGCATATTCGATCTGGCGGGAAACCACCAAAACACCGATGATCAGCAGCCCGGAAACGGTGAATTGGAATATCACCAGGCTCCGGCGGAGCCAATGACCCCGGCCGCCGGCACACCACCCGCTTTTCAGCACCCGGACCGGCTGGAAAGCGGAAAGAGCCAGAGCCGGGTAGCCGCCGGCCAAAAAGCTGGTGACGGCAATCAGGCCGACACCCAGGGCGACCCACGAACTGATGGCGATCATAGACAATCCGAGCGTCTTGCCGGTCAGTTCGTTGAATAACGGCAACACCATCACCACCAGGCTCATGGCCAGTCCGAGGGCCAGCAGGCTCAGCATGAAGGGTTCCGCGAGAAACTGGAGGGCGAGCTGCGACCGGGAGGCGCCGATGGATTTGCGGATGCCCACCTCGCGAGCCCGTCCAATCGCCTGGGCCGTCGCCAGGTTGACGTAGTTGACGACGGCCACTCCCAGCACCAGCAGGGCCGCCACGGCAAACAGGTACACGTACGTGGCGTCGCCGTTCGGCTCGAATTCGTATCGCAGTTTGGAATGCAGGTGGATCGACCGGAGGGGCTGCAGAATCAATTGCAGGCGGAACTGACCATCGGCGATGGCCTGGGCCACCGACTTGCCGAAGAAGGATTCGAACAGCGGGCCGACGTGCTTGGTCATGACCTGAACGTATTTTTTCTCGATCGCCCGCGGGTCGGCCCCGGGTCGCAGCAGGAGATAGGTATAAAAGTTGCTGGTGGTCCAGTTGGCTTCGCGGGCCTCGGCCAGCGACGTCATGGAGCCGATCAGGTCGAAGTGGAAATGGCCGGCGGCGGGCATGTCCTGAAACACACCGGCAATCTGAAAGTCGCCCATCCCATCCAGGGTCAGCGTGCGCCCCACCGCATCTCCGGCGCCGAAATACTTGCGGGCGCTGGTTCGACTGACCAGCAGCCGGCGAGGCTCCGCCAGCGCCCCGCCCCCGTCCCCCTGCAGCAGCGGCAGGGTGAACATGTCGAACAGCGACGGATCGGCGAATGCCAGCCGGGTTTCCTTGAATACTACCGGACCGGTGCGGACCACGCACGCGTCGTAATGCCGGATCCGGACGGTCGCCTCAACCTCGGGGAACTCCTGGCGGAACATCGCCGCCGCCGGCGGTTCCAGGGTGCCCATCCAGGCGTCCACTCCCCCGAACCGGACCTGCCGGGTCGCCCGATAGATGCGGTCGGCTTTGAGGTGATGGACGTCGTAGTGCTGCTCGTCCCAAACCCACAGCGAGATGAGGATGCAGGTGACCATCCCGGCGGTCAAGCCGATGATGTTGAGACCGGCATAGCCTTTGTGTCTCGAAAGATATCGCCAGCTTGAATGAAAGTGTCGAAGCCACATGGTCTTCCCCCGAAGTCCGGCCTCCACCAGTCAAGCGGTTGCAGGTACCGCGCGCCCCCCGGCGCTCAGCCGCTCGCCGCCAGTTGATGGCCCGTCACCCACCCGTCGCAGAGGTGGATGATCCGGTGGCTGTAGGCGGCGTTCTTCTCCGAGTGGGTCACCTGGATGATGGTCGTCCCGGCCCGGTTCAGCTCACGGAACAGCGCCATGATCTCCTCGCCCTGCTTGGAGTTCAGGTTGCCCGTGGGCTCGTCGGCCAGGATGAGCCGGGGATGGATGATCATCGCCCGGGCCACCGCCACCAGTTGCTGCTGCCCGCCGGAGAGCTGGGCCGGGAACAGGTCCTTCTTGGCGACGATCCCGAACCGGTCCAGCATGTCGGCGACCAAGCTTTTACGCTCGGCGGCCTTCACCTTCTTGTACAGCAGGGGCGTCTCGAGGTTCTCGTAGACGGTCAGGTCGTCGATGAGGTGGTAGCTCTGGAAGACGAAGCCGATGTTCTGCTGGTGCAGCTCGGTCCGGCGCCGCTCCGTCAGCTCGTGGACCGGGATGTCGTGAAAGTAATACTCCCCTTCCGACGTCGCATCGAGCATGCCCAGGATGTGGAGCAGGGTGGACTTGCCGGCGCCCGAGGGGCCCATGATGGTCAGGAACTCCCCCTCGGCCACGTCCAGCCGGACGCCTCGCAGCACGAAGGTCTTGACGAATCCGTTCGTGTAATACCGGGTGATGTCACGCAACCGGATCATGCTGCCACCTCCCGTCGGAGTTTCAGACATGGAACTTCTCCATCAGGTTCTCGGTCACCACGTGCCCGTCGAACAGGTGGACGATGCGCTGGCTGTAATCGGCGTAGGCGGGCGAGTGGGTGACCATGATGATGGTGGTGCCGCTCTCGTGGAGATCGGTCAGCAGCTTCATCACCTCGTCGCCGTGCGTGGAGTCCAGGTTGCCGGTGGGCTCGTCTGCCAGGATCAGCTTGGGACTGCCCACCACCGCCCGGCCCACGGCCACCCGCTGCTGCTGCCCCCCGACAGCTGTTGCGGGAAATGGTTCTTGCGCGGCACGAGCTGCATCTGCTCCAGCACCGCCAGCACCCGTTTCTTCCGGGCCGAGGCCGAGATGCCGAGATAGAGCAGCGGCAGCTCTACGTTCTCGAACACCGTCAGCTCGTCGATGAGGTTGAAGCTCTGGAAGATGAAGCCGATATTCGATTTGCGGAGCTGGGCCCGCCGGCGCTCGGAGTGGCGGGAAACATCCTCACCCAGGAAGAGGTATTCACCCGCGCTGGGCGTGTCGAGCAGGCCGAGGATGTTGAGCAGCGTGGATTTGCCGCAGCCCGAAGGACCCATCACCGCGATGAACTCCCCCGGCTGGACCGCCAGGTTCACCTGGTTCAGGGCGGTGGTTTCGACGTCCTCGGTGGTGTAGATTTTTTTCAGGTTCCGTGTTTCGATCATGTGGGACTCCTATGCGCCGGATAATGCGGACGGGTCTTCCCCCTATTGGAAGACCAGGCGATCCATGTCGCCGTAGTTATCATACGAGGAGGTGACCACCCGGTCGCCCGGGCGCAGGCCGTCCACCACCTCGTAGTATTCGGGATTCTGGCGGCCCAGGCGGATGGGGTGCCGGACGGCCGACCGGCCGCCGGGTTCCACGAGATAGATCCAGTTGCCGCCCGTCTTCTGGAAGAAACCGCCGGTGGGCAGCAGCAGCGCCTCGCCCACGTCGCCCAGTTCCAGGCGGATGTGCAGACTCTGCCCCCGGCGGATGCCGCCGGGTTCCTGGCCGCCGAACTCCAGATCCACTTCGAACCGCCCGTCCCGCACCTCCGGGAAGACCTGCTTCACGCGGAGCTCGTAGGACACGCCGGCCAGTTCGAAGGTCCCCCGCAGGCCGGTGCCGATCCGGGCGATGTAGTGCTCGTCGATGGGCGCCCGGACCTTGAAGCCGTCCAGAATGTCGATCTGGCCCAGTTGCTCGCCGGGCGTCTTCGACTGGCCGAGTTCCGCCTGGAGCGAGGTGAGCTGGCCCGTCACCGGCGCCCGGATGACCAGGTTGTCCAGCTTCTGCCGCACCACCGCCAGATTCTCCCGGATGCGGGTCACCGACTCCTCCAACTGGGCGATCTGCTGGTCGCGGAACGCCAGCTCCCGTTGTCGCGTTTCCATGGTCAGGGCGCGCTTCTTCTCGGCGTACTCGAAGGTTTCCCGGGCGGCGTCGAACGTGTCCTTGGAGACCAGTTTTTCCCCGTACAGCGCGCTCTGGTTGCGGTACTCCCGGCGGGCGCGCTCCAGCTCGTGCTCCACGTCGGCCAGTTGCTGGTCCAGTTCGAAACGGTACTGCTCCAGGGACAACTGCGCCGTGCGCAGGTTGTTGTTTTGCTGGAAGAACTCGGCCTCGCGGTACATGATGTCCAGGAGCAGGTCGGTGTTGGTGAGCTTCAGGATGGGTTCCCCCGCCCGCACGAACGCACCGGCCTTCAGATAGAGGTGCTCCACCCGCCCGCCTTCCTCGGCGTTGAGATACATGGTGTTGATGGGCTGGACGCTGCCGATCACGGGGATGAACTCCTGGAAGGGGCCGCGGCGCACCGCGGCGACGGTCAGGTGCTCCTCCTGGACCCGCAGGGTGGTGGCGTGGGATTGGAAGACCAGCAGGTAGGCCACCGCAGCGACAAACAGGACAGGAAGACCGAAACGAAGGGCGTTTCGCAGGGTTAGGCGTTTCTTCTTCAGGGGGCGGTCCATGCTCATCGGGTTTCTCCTTGCCGACGGTATCGCAAGCGGTGTGCCAGTGAACGCCATGCGGCTGGCACAGTCTGCAATGCCTTGAAATTTCTAAGAATCGCTGGGGCCCCCCCCACGCCACCGATCTTAGCGTGTCCCCGGGCGGCACAGCACCTGTCCGAATTCGGACACCCGTCCCCTTCTCTACCTCTTAAACTGAAAATGTGCCGCGGAAAGCGAACCGGGACACCCGCCATCTGCCCGACAGTTTAAACCGATCAATTGGAAATGGAATTTTGGACACCCAACAATTGGAATTTTGGACACCCAACAATTAATGTATACACGGGCACGCAACGACCCACCATTGGGGCCACCCATTCAGCAGAACCGGCATTCCGGGACAGCCCGGGACCAGCACATGAAACCAAAAATCTGGGGCGGCCGCCCCGGCCAGTTGACACACCGCATAATGGAATTTTGGACACCCAACAATTAATGTATACACGGGCACGCAACGACCCCCCATTGGGGCCACCCATTCAGCAGAACCGGCATTCCGGGACAGCCCGGGACCAGCATATGAAGCCAAATATCTGGGGCGGCCGCCCCGGCCAGTTGACACACCGCATAATGGAATTTTGGACACCCAACAATTAATGTATACACGGGCACGCAACGACCCACCATTGGGGCCACCCATTCAGCAGAACCGGCATTCCGGGACAGCCCGGGACCAGCATATGAAACCAAATATCTGGGGCGGCCGCCCCGGCCAGTTGACACACCGCATGGATCGGCCTGCATGGTTGTCCGCACTATCGTCGTATTGCTTGCGACCGGCAGGAACTGCGATTCCTGGAGCGAGGAGCAAACGGGAAAGGATCGGTGGGTGAGTTGAATCACCGCGTCCCGGCCGGGACGCAGCCCGTCAGAGGCCGAACGTCACATCGGCCATGAACTGGTCGCGGTACCTGCGGCTCAGGATCCGCTCGGTCCCGTCCGTCAGGATCACCAGGTAATCCCCGCGCTGGAACGGCAGGAGCTCCCGGACCCTGGCCACATTGATCACCGTGGTGCGGTGGATGCGCTGGAACTGCTGCGGATCAAGCCGCTCGGCGAAGCGGGTCAACGTTTCCCGAACGATGTGGGTGGCGCCGTCGGCGTGGACGCAGACATAGTTCCCGGCTGACTCGACCCAGTCCACCTTCGCCTCGTCCATGAGGATGAAGCGACCGTCGGTTTTCAGAATCAGTCGGCGTCCGGGCGCGGCCGGCGGTGGGCTGATGGGCAGCAGCTCATGCAGCCTGCTGCTCATTTCGGCGATGATCGTGTTGTTGCTCATAGGAGTCTTCCCCCGCTCCAGCTGTGCAACCTTCATGCCATTGTCCGGAGCGGCTTCGGTCCTGTCGGCAGATCCCCCCAAACCGTTGCAGATCGCGCCTCTCACGGATCAGGCAGCGATCATTTCACGAGGGCTACTGTTCTCCGGCGGACAGCACCTGTCCGTTTTCGAACATGCCGGCCGGGCAGCCTGTTGAGGAAACGCCCACCCGCAAGGGTTTCAATCGATATGCTACAATGGTAGCGCATTTGCAGACAAACGAGCCGGAGCGCCACCATGAGCGGCAAGTTCGGCAAAATTCTGATCGTGGACGACGACGCGGATGTCCTGCAGGCGGCGCGTTTCTTCCTGAAGCAGCACGTGGAGCTGGTGCACACCGAGCGCGATCCGGCCCGGATCCCCCAACTGCTCCTCAACGAGTCGTACGACGTCATCCTGCTGGACATGAACTTCACCTGCGACGTGACCAGCGGCGCCGAAGGCTTCCTCTGGCTCGGCCGGATCCTGGAGATCGACCCGGCCGCGGTGGTGATCATGATCACCGCCTTCGGCGACATCAACGTGGCGGTCCGGGCCATCAAGGAGGGGGCCACGGACTTCGTCCTCAAGCCGTGGCAGAACGAGAAGCTCCTGGCCACGGTGTCCTCGGCGCTGAACCTGCGCCGCTCCCGGTTCGAGGTGGCCCACCTGCGCTCCCGGCAGCAACAGCTCCACGAAGACCTCGACCATCCGTTTCACGAGTTCATCGGAGTATCGCCCGCCATGCAGAAAGTCTTCGCCTCCATCGAGCGGGTGGCCAAGACGGACGCCAATGTACTGATCCTCGGCGAAAACGGCACCGGCAAGGAGCTGGTTGCCCGCGCCCTGCACCGGAACTCCGCCCGGGCGGCCGAGGTGTTCATCAGCGTCGACATGGGCGCCATCACCGAGACGCTGTTCGAGAGCGAGCTGTTCGGCCACGTCAAGGGCGCCTTCACCGACGCCTCCGCCGACCGGGCCGGCCGCTTCGAGGTGGCCTCGGGTGGCACGCTGTTCCTCGACGAGATCGGCAACCTGCCTCTGACCCTCCAGTCGAAAATCCTGCGGGTGATTGAGACCCGCTGCATCACCCGGGTGGGCGCCAACAAGCCCATCCCGGTGGACATCCGCCTCGTCTGCGCCACCAACCGTCCCATATTGGAAATGGTCGCCCGCCAGGAGTTCCGGCAGGACCTGCTGTACCGGATCAACACCGTGGAGATCCACCTGCCCCCGCTGCGGGACCGCGGCGATGACCTGCCGCTGCTGGCCGACCACTTTCTCCAGCTCTACACCCGGAAGTACCAGAAGCCGGTCCCCAAGCTCAGCGCGGCCACACTGAAGATGTTCGGCAAATACGCCTGGCCGGGCAACATCCGCGAACTGCGCCACGCCATCGAGCGGGCCGTAATCATGAGCGACGCCTCCGTCCTCCAGCCATCGGACTTCTTTTTCAGCACCGCCGAACAGGGGCCCGACGGCCTGGCCCTCGGCAGCTTCAATCTGGAAGACGTGGAACGATCGGTCATCCGCAAGGTGCTCCACAAGAACCAGGGCAACATCAGCCAGGCGGCCCGCGAACTCGGCATCACCCGGGCCGCCCTGTATCGCCGAATCGGCAAGCATGACATCTAGCGAGGATCGCCCGCCGTGGTCCTGAAACGGTTCCGTGTCCAGATCGCGCTGCGCGTGCTGCTGCTGGCGGCGGCCATCGGCTTGGCGATCTACCTGGCCCGGTACAGTTTGCCGGTGGCCGGTGTGCTGGCCGCCATCGCCGTTTACACGGCGTTCGCCCTCGCCCGCTACGTGGAGCGGACCCAGCAGAGCCTGGGCCGGTTTCTATTGGCCGTCCGCTATGCTGACTTCTCCCAATCCTTCACCCGGAGCCCGCTCGGCGCACCGTTCCGCGAGCTGGACGCCGCCATCGCCGAGGTCATCGGCGAATTTCAGAAGCACCGCCTGGAAAAGGAAGCCCAGGCCCACTATCTGGAAACCATCGTCCAGCACGTGGGGATCGGCTTGGTGGTCTACCGACCCGACGGCGCCGTGGATCTGGCCAACCGCACCGCCAAGCGGCTGCTAGGCGTCGCCCGGCTGGCCCATCTCGACTCCCTGCAACCGGTCAGCCCGGAACTGGTCCGGGTGCTGGTGGAACTCACGCCGGGGCAGCGGGCCCTGGTCCGGGTGTTCCACGACGCCGAACCGGTGCAACTGGCCATCGCCGTCACCGAGTTCAAACAGCGGGACCGCCTCTTCCGGCTGGCCTCGCTGCAGGACATCCACGGCGAACTGGAGGAGAAGGAAACGGAAGCCTGGCAGAACTTGACCCGGGTGCTCACCCACGAGATCATGAATTCCATGACCCCCATCGCCTCGCTGGCCGCCACCGCCAGCGACATGTTCGCTGCCAATCGGCCCGACGCCGGTACGGCCGGGCCGCCCCCGCCGGGCGATCCGGAGCAGATCCGGGACATCCGGGAGGCGCTTCAGACCATCCACAAACGGAGCCGCGGGCTGATGCAGTTCGTGCAGGCCTACCGCAGCCTCACCCACATCCCAGCGCCACACTTCCAGGTGTTCCCCGTTCGGGAAGTCTTCACCCGCATGCAACACCTGATGCAGGAGCGGATCATCGCCGCTGGAATCATTCTCTCCGTAACCGTCGACCCTGAAAGCCTGGAACTCACCGCCGACCCGGAACTGTTGGACCAGGTGCTCCTGAACCTCCTCATCAACGCGGCGGACGCGGTCCGCGGCCGGCCTGACCCCCGCCTCGAACTCGGGGCCTGGCTGGGCGAGCGCGGACGGGTGATCGTCGAGGTCCGCGACAACGGCTGCGGCATCACCGAAGAGGCCCAGGCCAAGATTTTCATCCCCTTCTTCACCACGAAGAAGGAGGGCTCCGGCATCGGGCTGAGCCTGTCGCGGCGGATCATGCGAATGCACCGCGGCTCCATCACCGTCCAGAGCCGGCCCGGCGAGGGCGCCGCCTTCCGCCTCCACTTCTAGAAAGGAACGGGGCGGCCGCACGGCCGCCCCGGTGCAGAGGAGTCTTCCCCCGAAGGGAATCCGATGGCGCCGTCCGCCCATCCCCTGGCTGACGGCGCTCGCGTCATTTCGGTGGCGGAGGCGGCGGCGGGGCCGCCGGCTCCCACACCACGTTCACGATCTTCCATTCCCCGTCCAGCCTGGCCAGGTGGCAATGATCGGTGAACTTCAGCGACACGACCCGGACGCTGGCCACCGTGCGGTCCACCGACAGGATCTCGATGGACAGCTTCATCTCTTCACCCGGCTTCAGCTTGCCGGCGCCGGCGCCGGTGTACGCCACCATGGCCGACTTGCCGATGGGCTGCAGGAACAGCCGTCCCGCGCCCGGGCTTTGCAACACGCCCCGTTTGGCCAGTTCCGGATGGAGCGCCCGGTCCATGCGGGCCGCGTCCCCCGTGTACCAGCCTTCGATGTAGTCGCGCACGCACGCTTCGATGGCCGCCTGGTCGGTCGTCGCGTCCGGTGCCGTTCCCCCAGGCACCACCGCCATCCATGCCGCCATCAGGAGCAGGCTCGGCATCCACATGCGGACCTCCGGGTACAGACACTCAAAGCGTGACGTGTGTTAAACCGTTCACTTATACGAAGAGAATATCGGCCGGGATTCGACTTTTCTCACCCGGAACAGGCGGTTGGTCCCGCGTCCTGTCCGGTTCATCCCACGGACCCTGTGGTCGGGTGTTGTCCGTCCGGTTGACGGCGACCAAATATTTTTGCGAAAATTGGGGCAATCGGCACTCTAACCGAACGGATTCGGATGCGATCCGACCGGCCCACCACCGTGGGAAATATAAGGAGGCCATCATGCATGAACCGCTTAGAAAGTGGGGCACGTTCGTTCTGATTGCGTGCGCCCTGGGCCTGGCCCTCGGCGCCATCAGCCCGGAGCTGCGCGCCCTCGGGCGGCAGGTCAACGCCGTGTTCCGCGCCCTGGACAACCTGTCACTCCCGGACAACCTGCCGGAGATCGAGGCCAAGCTCAAGGAAGCCGACAGCCTCATCGAAAAGGTCCGGGCCATGGATCCTGAGTATGCGGAGATCGGGGTCTGGGAAAACAAGTCCCGCGGATGGAAAAAGCAGATTGCCATGGTGAAGCCCGCCGCGGGCGGCGGTTCTTCGACCAGCGGTTCCACCGCGACATCCGGATCGCCCGGATCATCCGCGTCCCCCTCGGGCGCGTCCGTCTCCGGCGGCCTGAGCAAGGAGGAGGTCAAGGCGGACTGGCAGGCGTTCTGCGATTACTTCGAGTCCTTCGAAACCAAGTACAAGGCGATCTTCAACCACAACGGCGAGGTCATGTACAGCGAGAACACCCTGAGCGACACCCTGGCCAAGCTGGAGCAGTTGCGCCGGGCGGACGTCCCCGAAGCCCGCAAGCGACTGGAGGCCTTCGGCGCCAAGTACGGTCGGGACACCGACACCATCGACCGCAAGCTCTTCGAGCTGACGCCCGAGAACACCCGCAAGGGCCACTACGATCCGGAAAACCAGCGTCCGGACTGCTCGGCGGGCCAGGACTACCGGGATCTGGAGCGCATGCTGAAGTTGGTCAACGAGGGACCGGTGAACCAGGCGGCGGGAATTCTCAAGCAGGTCCAGCTCGAGATGAAAAACACCGCCCAGAAGTCGGAATCCCAGTTGGCCCGGCACGCCGAGCAGCTTGACGCCGCTCACCGGCTCGACCCGAACAACGCGGCGGTGAACGAGCAACTGGCGGCAATCCAAAAATCCCGCGCCGGCATCAAGGCGGCGGCGGCCGAACAGCTCAAGACGGCCAAGTTCCCTTCCAACTCCAGCAGCTTCGCCGGACCGGGCAGCACGGGCACATTGACGGCGGCGGCCATCCGCTACTTCAACGAGGTGTATCCCAAGGAGAAGGCCATCGCCGCCAGCGTCGCCGGCAACTGGGTGAGCACCAAGAAGAACATCCTGGGCCAGACCATCCAGTGGGGCCTGCCCGTGTACATCGCCAGCATCCAGAACAACTCCAAGGAGATCTGCCGCGTGTTCAAGATGACCGTGCTGGCCGCCGAGGGGAACAACCCGCCCAAGGCGCCCCCCTTCGTGGACCACTGGACCGGCGACTCCTACCAGATGCTCATCGCCAACGTCCCGAAATAACCACATCACCCAATCTCATGAGCCGGACGGGCCTTCCCGTCCGGCTTTTCATTTGAATATGCCAAAGCGACCCAAAAGAAAAGTGGCTGATTGAATCACCCGGCGGCCACCAGTCGCGAAGTGCTGAGAGCACCCATTCACCGACTCATCGATTAACCGATGCACCGTCCCCAAAAAGAACCCCGGCCCGCTGGAGGCGGGCCGGGGGATGGGCGTCGAACGATCTCGCGCCCGGAGGGCGCGAGGTACATTACTGAGCCGGGACGGCGCAGAGGAAGTCCAGTGCGTCGTTACCGAATATGACAAACGAGAAGACGTCATTCGCCGCGGTCACGTGGATGTAGCCGCTGGTCTGGGCCTGAAGCGTGCCGATCCCCTCGATCTGGGACAGCAAGCGGACATACTTTTCACCCGGGGCCAGGGTCCGCACCACGGTGTTGCCGTTCTGGATGCCGTTGCTGAGGAAGACTTTGATGGTGACGTCCACCGGAGCCACGTTCGTGTTCACCACGGCGATGCCGGTGAAGAAGCTCACGCCGCCGGCGTTGCCGCTGGCGACCTGGGCGTAGTAGAAGTCGTCCTTGCCCTCGCGCTCCAGCGGCAGGGTGGACATGTAGTGGTTGTCCACCGGATTGCCGAAGGTGAGGCAGCTCGACAGCGCCAGGGTGGAATCCACCTGGAGCCATCCCTCGGTGGTCACGCCCGACGGCAGGCCCAATTCCGTGTCGCGCAGCTGAACGAACTTCAGGGCGGGCACGGTCACCTGGAAGGGCGCGCCGATGACGGTCCCGTCGGCGCGATACGGGGTGATGGTGGCCACGGCGTCCGTGTCATGGTAGTTCCACAGAACCAGTTCGGTGTAGTAGACGTCGGGCATGAACACCACGTGGGGGGCATACAGGAGGGTTTCTCCGAGCGGCCGGATGTTCAGCGAGCTGATTGCGGCGTCGCCGTCCCGGATCACCGCGTTGCCGATGAAACCGGCTCCGGCGGTGGCGTGATCGGCACCGGCTTTGTCAGCTCCCGGCAAGGTGATCCTGGCCACGCCGTCGAACGCGGCGCCGAAGGTGGTCGCCGCGTCCAGCTTGACGAAGCCGCCTGCGGGGATGACGTGTTCTCCGCCGTCGTAGGTGGTCACGTTGTCATAGCCGAACAGCAACACCGTGATCGCCTCCGCCGTCGGGTTCGCGATGAACAACTCGGTGGAAAACGTACCGGTGGCCCGCACCATGGGCAGGAAGCCGAAGCTCATGGTGTCCGTCCATACCGCCGCACCGTCCAGGCCCGTCAGGCCGCCGCCGGTGAACTGCTGGGTGACGAAAAAGCCGAGCAGGCCGCTCTGGTCGCTCTCGGCCAGCACCCAGCCGTCGGTGGCCTGGGTCAGTCCCAGAAGCCCCTCCACCTGGTAGGCGCCCTGGCTGCCCGCCGGCCAGCTCCAGAAGTCCGACACCTCGGCGGTGTTCCCCACGGCGTCGAACGACGTGAACCGGACGTTGGCGTCCGCCGCGCCGGTGTTCACGAACCCGTACCCTTCGGTCCACGCGCCGGGCGCGTAGGCCATGCGCGGGAAGTAGGCGCGCTGCACCGGAATGAAGGGCGCCGCCGGTTCAAAGCGCATGGATGTGTTGGACAGGTCGAAAGCGTCGGCCTTGGCGAATGCCTGGTAGATGGGCAGGCCGGCGGGGATGGGCACCGGGCTGGTCAGGGCGGAAAAATCGCCGGATGGGTGGTCCAGGATCGCGCCGGGGCTCAGCCCCACGACGCCCTTCCATTCCGGTCCTCCGCTGTACTCGGTCTGCGACTGGGTCATGGTGCAGGTGCCCCAGGCGAACTCCACCGCGCCGTCCGGGAACAGGGTGATGGTGACGGTGTGGGTGCCCGTGGGTCCGGTCTGCGCCCACTGTTCCAGCCGGTCATAGGTGACCGCGAACCGGTCGGCCTGGGCGTTCACCAGGATCTTGTTGTCCCCGACCGACTTGGCCAGATCGGTGAAGAGGCCGGCGATGCGGGGCATGTTATTGAGGAAGGCGAGCGGGCCGCGCTGCTGGTACTCGAAGCCGGCTTCGAAGGTGATGTTGCCGTCGGAGTTGATGTAGCAGCCGGTGTAGAGCTTGCCGTAGAACGGGAAAGTGAACCCGCCGGCGAAGGGGATGTAGATCGAGTCGTCGTCGTCGAGCCCGCTCGGCGTGACGGGGGTGACCCCCAGGGTGACCGGCTCGATGTTGGATTCGACGATCTCGCTCCGGTTCCCCTGCGAATCCTCCAGGTAGCCGTACACCTGGATCGTCTCGCCCACGTTGGTCGCCACCATCTGCCAGACGCTGAACGGATCCAGGATGGCCTGGCCGCTGGGGCCGGTCAGGCTGGAGGCGTTGACCGGGTACGGCAGGGCGGTGACGTCCTCGCCGTTGACCCGGAACAGGAAGTAGAACCACTGCAGGTCGGCGTCCGGATCGGCGTAGTCGAACTGCATGACGAAGTCCACGAAGGTCGGGTAACCCGCGTCGTACAGCCCCTTCTCGGCGATGATCAGGTTGGTCAGCTCCGGCGGAGAGCTCGGCAGCACCCGGAGCTGGAAGGGCCGGGCGAAGGAGCCGGCGCTGCTGTTGATGGTCAGGACGAAATCGATCACCGTGCTGGGGGCCACCGAGCCGTCCACCTGGAACACGAACGGCGCCGCGTTGATCTGGCTGCCGCCGGCGTCGATGGTGCCGTAAGTGCCGCCGGGCGTGCTCACGGTGATGCCGGTGGTGGCGGTGGCGAGCGTCCCATTTGTGGAGTTGACCGCCGCGCCGCCGGTGTTTTCCAGCGTGATGTTCAGGTTGATGGTCTCGCCCGGATCGATGACGCCGTCGTTGTTGCCGGCCGCGTCGTTCACCTCGACGGACTGGATGTTGATCACCCCCGTGGCGGCCAGCGTCACGCCGCCCGTGGCCACGAGGCCGAAGCCCTGGAAGCCCGTGCCGGCGAAACCGGGGATGTTGGTGCCGAAAATCCGGATGGTGTAGGCGCCGGCGGCCGGCGATTTGACCAGAACACCCTCGACGTTGTTGAGGGTGTCGGTGCCGGTGGGATCGGTCTTCGATTCCTTCAGGTCGTTGGTCAGCTCCGCGTTCCACTGGTTGCCGGCGTAGCGGACGCCGCCCGGACCGACCACCTCGAGATCGAGGTTATTGACCAGGGTGATGGCGGCGCTCTCCGAGCCCGGCGGGTCGGTCCAGACCAGGGTGACCTTCAGCGGCTGGCCCGCCGCGACCTGCAGGGGATATTCCCGGACGCCACCGGTGGTCAGACCGCTGGCGTTGGCCACATCCCACACCAGGAGCTGGCGGGCGTCCGCCTTGGCGTTGAAGTAGAGGGCGTTGTCCAGAAGCACCCGGCCCCAGCCCTGCCCGGCGGCCGGCGCGTCCTCCTTGCCCACCCGGCCGGTGTTGCCGCCGGACATGTTGGCGCAGGAGTTGATCAGCACCGCCTTGAGCAGCGCCGCCGAAGGGGTGAAGGCGTCCGCCGGCGTCTTGACGCCCGACGGATACCACCCCTCGGTGAAGTACTGGCGCGCCAGGGCGCTGAAGCCGGCGACGGTGGGCGCCGCCATGCTGGTGCCGCTCATGGCGATCGTGTTGCAGTTGTTGGCGGCGGTCTCGCCGCGGGCCGAGACGATGTAGTCGCCCGGCAGGGCGAGATCCGGCTTGTAGCGGCCGTCGGCCGCCGGCCCCTTCGAGGAGAACGAGGCGATGGAGTTGGCGCCGGTGCTGCCGTTGGTGGTGGCCGCCACGGCGATGACGTTCTTCGAGGTGCAGAGGTAGTTCAGGGTTTCGGGCGTGGGCCCGGCGTTGCCGGAGGAAACGACGATCAGGAAATCCTCGTTGTCCCAGACGAACATGTCGGTGTAGGTGCAGGCGGTGGTGTAGAGATTGTTCTCGACGCCCCAGCTGTTGGAGGCGACATGGACGCCGCTGGCGCGGTCCTGGGCCCACATGTCGTAAAACGGCCAGGGGAAATAGAGGTAGGGGCTGTCGGACCGGCCGCCGTCCTGGATGACGAGCTTGGCCAGGGGAGCCATCCCGTCGCCGGTGTCGTGACCGGCGGCCGCAGGCGAGGCCGGCGTGTGGTAATCGTCACCCGTGGCGGAGCCGGAGGTGTGGGTGCCGTGGTAGCCGTGGGCGGCGTGGTCGCCGTCTTCGGATCCCGGCAGGATGTTGTAGGCAATGAGCTTGCGCTGGGTGTTGTTCACGGTGAGCACGTTCGGCGGCTCCACGGTCTGGCTGGCCAGCACCGCGCCGCCGGCGGTGTTGATAAAGAAGCACATGTCCTTGTCCAGGCCGCTGTCGGCGATGGCGATGACTTGGCCCTGGCCGAGGATGCCTTGGTCGAAGATGGGCGTCGTCTTGCCGACGGTGTCGCCGCTCTGGCCCATCCAGTAGGAATTGTCGTTCAGCGGCCGATCCAGTTCCCGCCGCTCCACCCAGCGCACGTCGTTGAGGCTCAGGACGTGCTCCACGAACGCCGACAGGATGTCGCGGGACACTTCGAAGACCACGGTGTTGCGACCGCTCTGCGCGAAGTTGAACCGGCGGTCACTCACGAACCGGTTCACCAGGCTCTCGATCCCGCCGGCCAGGTCGCCCCCGGGGAAGAAGTCCACCGAGAGCCGGTGGGTGTCGTCCGCCGCCCCGGCGAAGCGGGCGCGCAGTTCGGCCGCCAGCGCCGGCGCCACACGGAAACCGGACTGGTAGTCGCCGATCCAGCGCACGCCGGCCAGGCGGCTGACCTTGTCATACTGCGCGCCGCTGAGGCGGACCACCAGGGCGTGGTTCGGCACGTAGTCGAAGATCCGGGCGCCGGCGGCTTCGAGCGCCTGCCGGTCGATGGGACGGATGGGCCCGGCGAACTGGACCAGGTAGTACTTTCCGTCGAGCGGCTGCCCTTTCAGATAGTCGGGCACCCAGGCGCCGAGATCGGGCGCCCCGCTTTGCAGCGGGTCGAAGATCGCCGCCTTGAGCAGGACCAGTTCGCCCCGCGCGGCGGCCTGCGAGTAGAACTGCTGCGGATCATCTATGGGCTGGGCCGTCCCCGGGAAGAGGACCGGCCGGTCCGTCAGAATTTGGCCGGCCCATACGCCCGCGGTTCCCGCCAGCAGGACGACCAGCAGGAATCCGAGCCTGGATCCGGCTCTCTGTGCGCGCATCATGAAGCACCTCCGATAGGGTTTTCGTCTTACGACCCCAAAGTGAACCGAATTATAGCACGGGGCCCCCGCCGGCCGGGCAAAATCGCACCACGCTTCGCCGGATGCCCCGGCAGCGGTCCGGCTCTGGTATAATACGGCCAGCACTCGATCCCACTCGACCGCCAGGCCGCAGCGAGCGTGACCATGACGCCGGAATTTCGCCCCATCAATCCCGAGGAAATCCCCGACAATCCGTTCCGCCTCATCGGCGCCGACTGGATGCTGCTCACCGCGGGCACGCCGGGCGACTGCAACCCCATGACCGCCAGCTGGGGCGGGGTGGGCGTGCTCTGGAACCAGCCGGTGGCGTTCTGCTTCGTCCGGCCCGTCCGCCACACCTTCGGCTTCATGGAGCGCCACCCGGTGTACACGCTCTCCTTCTTCGAGGAGCGGCACCGGCCGGCGCTGGAGCTGTGCGGCACCCGCTCGGGCCGCGACCTCGACAAGGCGGCGGCCGCCGGGCTGACGCCCGTCACCGGCGCCGGGGGCGGCGTGGCGTTCGCCGAGGCTCGGCTGGTCATCGAGTGCCGGACCCTGTACAGCCAGGACCTGGATCCCGCCCGCTTCCTGGATGCGGAGCTGGCGGACCACTACCCGGACCGGGATTACCACCGGCTGTACATCGGCCGGATCACGCACGTCTGGATCCGCGGCGCCGGATCGTCTGGCCGCGGCTGACTCCGCGTGCGGCAATTCGCGCGCCCTCCGCACGGGCGCGCCGCCAAGGTGACTGCATGAAACACAAACTCCTCTGGATCGGCATGGCGGCAGCGGCCCTGACCCTCGGGTTCGGCGGCGGCTATCTGGCGCGCGGCCCGGCGGAAGTCTCCGCCGCGGAGCTCCTGATCCGTTCGGCGCGGGTGCTGTGGGGACTGACCCTGACCACACCCCAGCTCCAGCTCATGTCGGAAGACCTGCAGGACAACCTGAAAGCCTACGCGGCCATCCGCCGGGAGTCCATCCCCAACGACCTGCCCCCGGCGCTGGAGTTCCATCCCCGCGCCGCCGTGCCGCCCGCTCCGGCGGCCGCCGCCGCCCCGCCGACCGGGCGACAGCTCACCCGGCCGACGGACCTCGAGGAGCTGGCCTTCCGCCCGGTCACCGAGCTGGCCGAGCTGGTGCGCACCCGGCAGGTCACCTCGATGGAACTGACCGAGATGTACCTGGGCCGGCTCAAGCGGCACGATCCGCAGCTTCACTGCGTGGTCACGCTCACCGAGACGCTGGCGCGGGAGCAGGCCCGGCGGGCCGACGCTGAGATCGCTGCGGGGCGCTGGCGCGGCCCCCTGCACGGGATCCCGTACGGCGCCAAAGACCTGCTGGCCGTCCCCGGCTACCCCACCACCTGGGGAACGACTCCCTACCGCGACCAGGTGTTCGCCGACACGGCCACCGTGGTCCGCCGTCTGGAAGAGGCGGGTGCCGTGCTCGTGGCCAAGCTCACCCTCGGCGAGCTGGCGTGGGGGGATGTCTGGTTCGGCGGCCAGACCCGCAATCCCTGGAACCTGAAGGAGGGCTCCAGCGGCTCGTCGGCCGGCTCGGCTTCGGCCACGGCCGCCGGCCTGGTGGGCTTTGCCATCGGCACCGAGACGTGGGGTTCCATCGTCTCGCCGTGCACGCGCTGCGGCGTGACGGGGCTCCGGCCCACGTTCGGCCGCGTCTCCCGGGCGGGCGCCATGGCCCTGAGCTGGTCCATGGACAAGATCGGCCCCATCGCCCGCTCGGCCGACGACTGCGCGGTGATCCTCGACGCCATCCGCGGTCCCGACGGACTGGATCCCACCGTGACGGATGCCCCCTACCGGATCCCCGCCCGCCTGCCGCTGGACCGGCTGCGCTTCGGCTACCTGAAGCCCCTGTTCGAGGGCGACTACCCGGCTCGCGCCAACAACACCGCATCGCTGGCGACGCTGCGGCAACTCGGCGCGCGCCTCGAGCCGGTGGAGCTGCCGCCGGGTCCCGTCGATTCCCTCGCCTTCATCCTGAGCGCCGAGGCGGCGGCGGCCTTCGACGAGCTCACCCGCTCCGGCGGCCTGGACCGCATGGCGCGCCAAACCCGCGACGCCTGGCCCAACGTCTTTCGCTCGGCCCGGTTCATCCCGGCGGTGGAGTACATCCAGGCCAATCGTCTCCGGACACGGCTCGTCGCGGACACGAACGCCCTCTTCGAAAACATCGACGTGCTGGTGGCCCCGGCTTTCGAGGGCGACACGCTCCTCCGGACCAACCTGACCGGCCACCCCTGCGTGGTGGTGCCCGACGGACTGGACGCCAAGGGCGCGCCCACCAGCATCACCTTCATCGGCCGGCTCTTCGACGAGAGCGCCGTGCTGGCCGCCGCCGCGGCGTTCCAGGACGGCGGGCCGTTCGCGGGCCGGCGGCCGCCCGGCTTCTGACGCGGCGCCCGGAGGGCACATGATCATGAACGGGTATTAGGAGGCAGCTGGACTGATGGCCAGGTATTACTTCCAGATCGGCAACGACGTCGTCGGTCCCCTGGACGCCGAGGGCGTGCGGGCCGCGGCCCGCGAGGGTCGCGTCCGTCCCGACACGCCGACGCGGTTGTCGCCCGACGCGCCGTGGGAACCCGCGGGACGCCTGCTGGCGGATCTGCCCGGCGGACTCGATGCGCCTGACTGGCCGCCGGGCCCGTCCAGCGGTGACGCGACCTTGCGCACCTCCGGCACGGTGGCTGACACGCACCCCTCCTGCGGCGGGCGCGCGTTCCGGATGAGCTTGTTCGGTCCGGGCGAGCTCGTGGCCGGGCGCTACCGGGTGATCCGCTTCATCGGCCGCGGCGGGATGGGCGAGGTGTACGAGGTCGAGGACACCGAGCTGCACGAGCGGGTCGCCCTCAAGACCATCCGCCCCGAGATCGCCGGCGACGAAAACGCCGTCAACCGCTTCAAGCGGGAAATCCACCTGGCCCGCAAGGTCACCCATCCCAATGTCTGCCGCATCTTCGACCTGGGCATCCACCACTGGCCGCCGGAGGCGGGCGGGGAGGAACCAGGCGTCTTCTTCCTGACCATGGAACTGATTCCCGGCGAGACGCTCGCCGAGCGTCTGAACCGGGTGGGCCGGCTGGAACCGGCGGCGGCGCTGCCCCTGGCGGAGCAGATCTGCGCCGCCCTCGACGCCGCCCATCAGGCCGGCATCGTGCACCGGGACTTCAAAACCGGCAACGTCATGCTGATCCCCACCCACGAGGGCGCCGCAGGCGAACGGGCGGTGATCACCGACTTCGGCATGGCCCGCTCCAGCGTCGACAGCGACTCGCCGCTGGACGCGCTCACGGTGACGGGCCAGATCTCCGGCACGCCCACGTTCATGGCCCCGGAGCAGGTGGAAGGCGGCCCGGTCACCGCCGCCGCCGACATCTATGCGCTGGGCGTGGTGCTCTACCGCGCTGTGACCGGCACCTGGCCCTTCGTGGCCGATACGCCGCTGGCCACGGCGCTCAAGCGGTTGCGGGAGGCGCCGGTCCCGCCGTCGGCCCACCTCCCCGGCCTGAATCCGAAATGGGAAACGGCGATTCTCCGGTGCCTGCAGCGGGAACCCGCGGCGCGTTTTCCCGACGCCCGGTCTGTCGCCGCCGCCCTGCGCGGGGAAACGGCGGATGGCGGCTCGCAAATCGTTCACGCGGCGGCGCGCCGTCCGGCGCGCCGCTGGCTCGTCGGCGCGGCGCTGGCGCTGGCCCTGGTCGCCGGCGGCGTCCTGTTGTGGCGGACCGGCGTGCTGATGCCGCCGCCGTCCAAACCGGATGATGCGGCGGTGGCCATGCGCCGCGCCGTGGCCGTGCTGGGATTCAAGAACCTGTCCGGCCGGCCCGAGACCGACTGGCTGGCCACCGCGCTGGCCGAGATGGTCCGCACCGAACTGGGGCCCGCCAGCCAGCTCCGCCTGATTCCAGGGGAGAACATCGCCCGGATGCGCATCGAGCTGGCGTTACCGGAGGCCGACACGCTGGCGTCCGACACGCTGCAGCGCATCCGGCGCAACCTCGGAACCGACGTGGTGGTGCTGGGATCCTACCTGGCACTGGGTGAACGGGGCGGCGGCCGGATCCGCCTCGACGTCCGCGTGCAGGACACGGTGTCGGGCGAGACGCTGGCCACGCTGGGCGAGACCGGCCAGGAGGCGGACGTCTTCGATCTGGTCGCCCGGCTAGGCGGCCGCCTACGCGCCGCGCTCGGCGGCGCCGTATCCGCCGGCGACCAGACCGCGCTCGTCGTCCGCCCGGCGGACGCTCGGGTGCTCCGGCTCTACGCCGAGGGTCTGGCGCGGTTGCGGGTCTTCGACGCCCAGTCGGCCCGGGACCGCCTTCTGGAAGCCACCCGACTCGACCCGGCCTACCCACCGGCTTGGGAAGCCCTGGCCGCCAGTTGGACCGCCCTCGGCCACGACGCCGAGGCGCGCGCCGCGTCGGCGAAGGCGTTCGCCCTGAGCCGGTCGCTGGACCGGGAGACACGCCTCCGCATCGAAGCCCGCTATCACGAGGCGGAACGCCAGTGGCCCCAGGCGGTGGAGATCTACCACAGTCTCTGGATCTTCTACCCCGACAATCTCGAATATGGACTCCATTTGGCCTCCGCCCAGGTGGCCGTTGGGCAGGGAGCCGACGCCCTGGCCACGGTGGCGCAGTTGCGGAAGCTGCCCGCCCCCGCCGGAGACGACCCGCGCGTGGACCTGGCCGAGGCGTCCGCGGCGGGCAGCCAGTCCGACTACCGGCGGCAGGCGGCGGCGGCCGGCCGGGCCGCGGATAAAGGCCGGACGGCCGAAACGCGGTCGCTCACGGCGCGGGCGCTGCTCCTCCAGTCCGGCGCCTACCGGGAGATGGGCGAATTGAAACCGGCGCAGGCCGCGGCGGCAGCAGCCCAGGAAATCTTCGCCGCCCTCGGTGATCGGGGCGGCCAGGCCCAGGCGCTGCGAGCCTTGGCCAACATCCGCTACGATCAGGGCGATCATGCCGCGGCCAAGCGCGACTTGACCGAGTCCCTGCGTCTCAGCCGGGCCATCGGCTCCCGGATGGGCGAAGCCGCCGCGCTCGGCAACCTGGCCGTGATCTGCAAGGTGGGCGGGGATCTGTCCGGCGCACTCAAGCTGCAGCGGGAGGCGCTGGCCATCCTGGAGGAATTGGGTGAAACCGAGGGAATGGCCACGATTCGCAACAACATCGCCAACATCTACTACATCCAGGGCGACTACGAGCGGGCGCGGCTCATGTTCGAACAGGCCCGCCAGGCCTTCGAAGCCACCGGCAATCGCAGCGGTGTGGCGCTGATCCAGAACAACCTGGCCACCATCCTGTTCGACCTCGGGCGCCTCGAGGAAGCCGGCGCGTTGTACCGGGAGTCGCTGGCGATCCGGAAGGAGATCGGCGATAAGCCAGGCCAGATGTTGGTGCTGGCCAATCTGGGCGAGGTGGAGCGGTTGCGGGGCAATCTGCCGGAGGCGCGGCGTCTGTACCGGCAGTCGCTGGAACTGACGCGGGCCAACGGCGTCCGGAGCCTGGAGGCCTGGGCGCTGTTCGGTCAAGGGGAGCTTGAGGCGGCCGCCGGCGACCTGGCGGCGGCCCGCCGGCTGCACGAACAGGCGTTGGCGATCCGCACCGAGATCAACGAGGCCGCCGAACTGCCCCTCAGCCACCTGGCGCTGGCCGGGGTGGCGCTCCGCGAGGGACGCGCCGCCGAAGCCCAGGCGCTGGCGGAACAGGCACTGGCCGCGTTCCAGCAGTCGGACGTTGCCGACGGGGCGCTGAGCGCGCGCTTGACGCTCGCCGCCATCGCCCTGGACCACGGTCAGGCCGACGCGGCAGCTCGGGAACTGGCCGCGGCCCGGTCGGTCGCGGCGAAAATTCAGTCCGCGGTTTTGATGCTCCGGCTGAACTTGATGGAGGCGCGCCAGCAGATTGTGGCGGGGCCGGCCAGCCGCGCCGCGGAGCGGCTGCAGCGCACGCTGGCCGAGTGCCGCCGCCTCGGCCTGGTGGAACTGGAGTTGGAGGTCCGACTGTGGCTGGCCAGGGCGGAGCTGGCGTCGGGCCGCCGCGAGACCGGCCGTGCCGGGTTGGAGACTCTGCGGCGCGACGCCGCCACCCGCGGCTTCGGCTGGCTGGCCCGCCAGGCCGCCGCTCCCTGACGACCCCCGGCCTCCATCCGGAAGCGGTCAGGTCGCTCGGAGTCGTCAGGATCTGACGGTGCATTTCAAATATCCTTTGGTCCCTCCGTTCCGTAGAATACCTTTTCGGACTGTGTGGACCACTTTGTTTCGAGGGAGAATGTCATGCGTTGCTGTTTGATCGCTGTGTTGTTTACCGCCCTGGCCGGTGTGATCCTGGCCGCCGACGACGAGCCGACTGCCGCCGGCCGCGTCACCGTCGCCCCCAATCCCGTCAGCGCCTACTCCATCTGCAAGACGCTGGCCGGGCCGGAGTACGCCGGCCGGCTGACGGGCCACCCCGGCTACACCGCCGCCGCCCGTTGGGCCGCCGATCAGTTCCGCCTCTGGGGCCTGGAGCCGGCGTTCTCCGGCGGCTACCTCCAGCAGTTCCCCGCCCCGCACACGGTGCTGGAGGAGGCCGAGGCGATCCTGTACCTGCCCGGCCCTACCCCGGCGGCCCCGGAGCAGGAACTGCGGCTGGAACCCAACAAGGACTACCTGCCCCTGTCGTTCAGCGACAGCGGCGACCACACCGCCGGCATGGTTTTCGCCGGCTGGGGCATCGCCGCGCCGGAGCTGGGTTACGACGACTATGCCGGGATCGACCCGAAGGGGAAGTTCGTCGTCTGCTTCCGCGGCACGCCGGATCCCGCCGACGACCGTTTCACCGACCATGACCAGCACCGCACCCGCCTGCGCACGGCGCGGGAGCGGGGCGCCCTCGGCCTGGTTTACATCTATGAACAGCCCCAGATGAACACCAATGGCGACTGGCTCGCCGGTTTCACCCCCGCAGAGATCAGCTACACCGTGGCCGACAAGATCCTGGCCGCCCGCTCCACCACCGCCAAGGACCTCCGCGACGACCTGCGGCGCTACCGCCGGCCCCTGTCGTTCGACCTGTCGGGCCGGCTCCGCCTGCGGGTGGTCTCCCGCCACGTGCCCGACAGCCAGGGCTACAACATCGCCGCCTTCATCCCCGGCGCCGATCCGGCGCTGCGCGACGAGTGCGTCATCGTCGGCGCCCACTTCGACGGATGCGGCCCGCACCTCGGCTTCATCTACCCGGGCGCCAACGACAATGCCAGCGGCTCCGCGGTGGTCATGGAGCTGGCGCGGACCATGAACCTGTGGCCGGAGAAGCCCCGGCGCACCGTGATCTTCGTCCTGTTCGGCGCCGAGGAAACGGGGCTGCAGGGCTCCCACACCTTCGCCGCCGGCCTCCCCTACGGGATGCGGCAGGCCGCCGCCATGATCAACATCGACATGGCCGGCGCCGGCGACGGCGCCTGGTGCGGCTACAGTGCGGCGCTGCTCCCGGTGGTCGATGCGGCCGACGCCGAGGTCGGGCTGATCCGCAACAAGCGGGCCATCACGCGCGTGGGCGTGCGCTCCAGCGACTTCGCCCCGTTCTTCCAACTGGGGATCCCGTGCGTCAGCCTGTCGTCCACCGGGCCGCACCTGGCATACCACGAGCCGGGCGATACCATCTACCGGATCAACCCGGAGATCCTGGGCGCCATGGCCCGGCTCACCGGCGCCATCGCCGCCCGCCTGGCCGATGGCGATGCCGTGCAACCGGGCCCCTGATGTGAGACAATAACGTCCGGGACTCAACCGTCGGACTGAAGTCGCAACAGCCGGCTGCCGGAAGGAAGGCGGTCATGCCTGTCCCCGGACTGGACAGACTCACCCTGCATTTCCCAGACCTGACAACGATTGCCGGGCGCCTGCGCCTGGGCCTCATCGGATTCGTCGCGTTCGCGCTCCCCTTCGCCGCCATGCTGGGCCTGGACGCTAGGTGGCCCGGCTGGACGCTGGCCGGGCCGCTGGCGGTGATCGCCGCCGCCTACTTCACCCTGCGGCAGTTCTTTCACCGCCGGGCCCGGCTGCGAACCCGTCACGGAGACGCCGCGTACGCCCGCGCCTTCACCGCCTTCGCCCTCCCCGGAGTCTCCATGATCTGGGCGGCCATCCTGCACACCCCGGTGATGCCGGGCCCGCGCATCTGGAGCGGCTGGCCGGCCGCCGCCGCCGCGGCGGCCGGCGTGTATCTCGCCCTCACGGGCGTCGCGCTCTTCGCACGGGCGATCCTCCATTTCGGCTTCGACAACCTGGCCATGCTGTACGTGTATTTCCCGGCCAAGGGGCGCCTGGTGGAATCGGCCGTCTACGGATTCCTGCGTCACCCGGCCTACTCGGGAGTGGTGCGCCTCGGCCTGGCCCTGGGACTATGGCGAGGCACCTGGGCGGCGGTGACCTTCGGCTTGTTCGTGCCGCTGGGATTGACGGTGTGGCTCCGCACCGTCGAGGAGCGGGAACTCGTGGCGCGGTTCGGCGACGGCTACTCGGAGTACCGCCGACGGACGCCGGCGTTTTTCCCCCGCACCCGGGACACACTCCGCTTCTGGCGCTTTCTGGCGCTCGGGCAGTGACGCCCTACCCTGACCTGAGATTATTCCCACACAATCTTCGATTGTTCGGATTTACGTCCCGGCGGATGCTCCCGATAATAGGTGCAGATCATTCCATTCTCCATTGGTTTGAGGAGGCATCATGAAGATTGCGAACAGTGTCGATCCGTTCGGAGCTGTCGACATCCCCGAAGGGGATCCGCTCGGACCGAACCGACTCGCGGCGGACGGCGCACCGAATGCGCCGGTGAATGACCGGATGGTCGAGTATCAGCCGCCCCAGTGGGATCCGGGCGAAAGCGACAAACCCCCTTCGCCCCCCGGCGGGAATACGTCCGGAAAAGATCCCTATTCGGATGAAAAATACAACTCGGGGCTGGACAGCCACCAGCCGGTCTTCACCGCCAACCAGCTGAGAGTGAACATGGGCAAATTACACTCCGCCGGCGGCGTGGCGGAGCAGGCGGGCCGGCTCGGAGTGGAGCTGCCGAGCCAGGGATTGCGCCCCCCCCAGACCCGGCTCCCCGATTCGTCCGACCTGGGCAAGCAGCCGGGGGGCTTGATCGATGAGCTGCCCTTCAGCCACGACATCGGCCCCACGGCCACCTCGCCCGACCCGGCGGGACCGGGGGGCGGCGGCTACCCGGACACCCCCAAGCGGCCCGACGGCCGCAAGGGCGTCGGCCCGCCGCAGCTGAACCTGGTTGAAACGCTAAAACAGGGCGGCCCCAAACCGCCTTCCCTGCCTGACACCGGCCAACCCCATCCGCCCGATCCGCGGTACGGCGTCCCCACCCCGGATCCGGAACCTGTCCCCTCCCCGCCCGATCCGCCCGACCCCGATGACGCGATCAACCTGGTGGGTTTCGACGTCCGCGCTGCGGCCCCGACCCCGCCGCCCATCCCCCAGCCGGATCCCGACTCACCGGCTGCTTCGTCTGGCGCCACGAAGGCGCCGAGCTTCGAAGCGCGCGCAGCGGCGCCGCAGCCGCCCATGCCACCGCCGACGGATCCCGATTCTCCGGTGGGGTAAATCGCCACCGCCCGTTTCGCCGACATCGGTGCGCGGACCCCGACGTCGACTCCGCCCATCCTCCCGAGCAGCCCCACCAGCTGCTGGCGGTGACCTGAGGGGCTGTGCCCCGCGAATCTTCCGGTTTGGGTCGAGGGGACACCCTCAGTGGCCGCAGCGATGCTCCAGGACTTGCCAGGCAGGGACGTAGACCGGCGCCCTCGCGTCGGGATCCCAGCGCCACGGGCCGGTGGCGAAGGCTTGGAGCGGACGACCGCATCAGCAGCAGCGGCGGGTGTTGTCGCAGGCGCAGCGCACCGGCACCATCAATTCCGGTATCCCGGGCGACCGGCACTCCCCACGGAGGGCCCCGCAGGCGGCACATGGCGTCAGGCCGCCCGCCGCGCCGAAGGGGTCGGTACCGGCCACCGGCTCCTCGTCCGGCGCCGCCCGCCGCCCTCCCGAGGGGGGCCGCAATACCTGTGGAATGGCTTTGATTATAGCATTCTCCCTACACCCGGTTGCGGGAAGTGAAACGCACCGCCTGTTGAAAATCCCGGCCCAGCTTGATCAGAGTGACCAGGATCACCACGAATTCCAGGCGGCCCAAGAACATGCCGGTGGACATGGTCCACAGCGCCACCGGATGCGCCCCGCGTGCGGTCACTCCCACCGACAAGCCCACCGTGCCAAGTGCCGAAGCGAATTCGAACAGCGCCGGTTCCAGGGCGCTGCCGGTCATCATCAGGAGCAGGCTGCCCACCGCATAGGTGGACAGGTATAGGCAGACGAAGGCAACCACCTGCCGGATCTGTGCGTCCTGGAGGAAAACCTTGTATTCTCCCTGCCACAGGGGCTCCGACACCACTGCCGATCGGGGCAGCAGCAGGCGTCGCAATTCGCCCAGCATGACCCGGAACAATAGATGGACGCGGTATTGCTTGATGCCTCCCGCCGTGGAGCAGACTCCGCCGCCGATGAGCATGAGCACGATGAGCACCCAGACGCCCGGCCCGTTCCAGGAACCGTAAGTCACGGTCTGGAATCCGGTGGTTGTGAGCGCGGAAATGGTCTCGAAGACGGCGACCCGGACTGCTTTCCACGGGGCCGGGTACAACGCCCGACAGGTGGCCAGATACGCCACAACGGCACTGACGGGGATCAGCAGCGCCATCAACCGAATTTCGCCATTGCGGACCACCGACCGTAAACGGCCCCGCAGTAAGAGGTAAGCGGTCAAGAAATTGAGATTGCCCAGAATCATCAAACCGATGAGAACACCTTCGACAAGCGGACGGTCCCAGTGGCCGACGCTGTCCGGGTACGAGGAGAACCCGCCGGTTGAGATCGCCGGAAACGCATGATTGACCGCATCAAACCATGTCAAGCCGACCAGCCGGAGCCCCCCCACCCCCAGGACCATATAGATACCGTAGATGAGCACGACCAGGCGGACGGATCGGCGAACCTGCGGCACCAACTGGTCCGTCCGGCCCTCGGCGATGGACAAGCCAGGCCCAATCGGCCCCGCCAGAGCCGCCAGCATGATGACGACCAACCCTGCCCCACCTGCGAGTTGCATCATGCTCCGCCACAGCAGCACCATGTGCGACACCTGGGTGACATCCACCACCGACAGGCCAGTGGTGGTCCAGCCGCTCACCGCCTCGAACACGGCCTGGGTGAGATTGAGCGACGCCGCCGGGATGAAGGGCATCGCACTAGCGAAGATCGCCCCGCTCCAGCTCATCAGGACGATCACCCCCCCCTCCGCCGCCGAAAGCACAGCCGCTCCCCGCGGACGGAACATACGCCACAGGATCCACCCCGCACCCGCCATAACCACGGCGGGCACGATGAAGCACGCAGCCTGGACCGCTTCATCCGGCCACGCCACGAGCACCAGCAACGGAGTCAGCATCAAACCGGCGACCAGGAGAAACATCAGACCAGTGTACGCGAGGATAGCCCGGTATCGGCTGGCCAGAAATTCGATGCGATTCATGTTCGCGCCTGGCCTTTCCGCTCACCGGTAATCGCTCGAAGGGCCGGGCCGTGGTTTTCCGGCAACGAGATCAGCATCACCCGATCGTCGGGCAGCAGTTGCGTGCCCCCCCGGGGAATGACCGCCTGTCCCTGGCGCACCAGGCAAGCCACCAGGGCATCCGGCGGCAGTTCAAGCTCCCGCAGAGACCGGTTGGCGGCCGGCATATCCGCCTGGAGAAGGATGTCTGTCACGATCACCCGGCCTTCGCCCAGGGGGATCAGGCTGGTGATTTCCTGGAAAGCCGCCCGCTGTTCGATCAGGCCGGCGATGATCCGGGTGGTTGCAAACGCATTGACCCCCAATTTTTGGAAGGCCGTTTCGTTATCCGGATCGTTGACGACGGCGATGACATGAGGCACGCTGAAGCAACGCGCCGCCAGCTGGCAGATGACCAGGTTGTCCGGATCGTGCGGCGTGATCGCCAGCACCACGTCGGCTTCCCGCACCCCGGCCTCCTCCAGCTTGACGGGATCCGTGCCGTCCCCATGCACCACGATCGCCCGAAGTTGACGGGACAAACGACCGCACTCGTCCGCATCGCGGTTGACCACGGTGACCCGGCAACCCTTCGCCAGAAACCGGCGACACAAGAAATAGAGCGGCTTCCCGCCACCCGCCACAAGGATTTTCATGAGTCCTCCCGGCACCCGCAGGAGCTGTTCCCAAAACCCACCAGTCCCAGGACGGCATCGGCAGTGGCGTCCGCGGGACAAATGGTCGTCAGGCCCAACTCCCGGCAGAAGGAAGCCCGCTCGGGATGAAACACCCGGGCCACCACCCGAGGCACCCTGTACACCCGGTGGGCGAGTTGAGCAACCATCATGTTCACGGCGTCTTCGCGGGTGGCGGCAACCACCAGGTCGGCCTGACCAATCTTGGCCTGCTCCAGGCAGGCCGAGTCGGTGCCGTCCCCCTCCAGGCTGAAGCCGCTGAACTCAAGGCTCAGCGCCGCGAATGATTCCGGCCGGCGGTCGATCACCACCACGCTCTGGCCCTGGGCACTGAGCCGGTTGGCCAGTCGGGAGCCGGTTTGCCCGCAGCCGACGATAACGACATAGTGATGAGCGCTCACTTCCCCTTATCCTCCGGCTTCCCTGTGGGTTCTTCCAGCATGATGCGACCCGAACGGGGCCAGCTGGTCAGCCGTTCCAGGTTTCGTTGCGCCGGCTCGTACGCGGGAGCCAGGGCCAGGGCGGCCCGGTATTCCCGGATGGCGGTCAGCGGATCCTGGCGCTGTTCATGGATGGCGCCCATGAGGTTGAATGCCGCCGGCCGATCCGGGTCCAAGGCGATGGCGGCCCTGACTTCAAGTTCGGCTTCATTCAGGCGGTCGTCCGCCATCAATTGGCGGGCCCTGGCCAGCCGGTCGAAGTAGTCGGCGACCATATCCGGCGGCCCCGCCTGCCTTGTAATCAGACGGTCAACTTGCTGCCGCACTTCATCGGGGATGAACGGCTTCTGCAGAAAATCCGCCGCTCCCCGCTTCATGGCTTCCACGGCGGCGTCGATGCTGCCGTGGGCGGTGATGATGATCACTGCCGCTTCGGGCTGCTTGCTCCGGATCCGCTTCAATACATCTAGCCCGTCCATGCCCGGCAGGCGCAGGTCCAGGAGAATCACCCGGTACCGCTCCCGTTCGAGATAAAGCAGGGCTTCCTCGCCGTTGACCGCCGCCTCGACCGTCCGCTCAGGCGATTCGAGCGCCTGAACCAGAGTCAGCCGGATGCTCCGTTCGTCATCCACAATCAAAATCCTTGCTGTGTTACCCATGTCGTTCCTCTTTATTCCATCACCGGCAGGGTGAAGGTGAATGTGCTGCCGCTGCCCGGTTCGGAGTCCACCCAGATGGTCCCCGTGTGGGCGCGGACTATTTCCCGGCAAATGGCCAGTCCCAGACCGCTTCCACGGTTGTCCCGGCTGTCGCCGACCTGAACGAACTTGTCAAAGATCCTGTCCTGAAACTCCCGGGGTATGCCGCGGCCGTCGTCCCGGACGGACACGTGCACGAATTCGCCTGCCCGTTCAGCCCGGATGTCTATATGACCGCCGGACGACACGTAACGCAGCGCATTGGAAATCAGGTTGGTGAGCACCCAGGAGATCTTGGAACTGTCCGCGCGCACAAAAACCGGTTCTTCGGGCAGGCTCGCCACCAGGGTCACATGAGCCTTGTCAGTCTGCGGCCTAAAGATGGCCAGGACCCGTTCGGCCAATCGCGACACGGGCACTTTTTCAAACTGCATTTCGATTCGTCCCGATTCGATCTTTTCGAGATCCAGCAGATCGTTGACCAGCGCCCTCAAGCGGTTCGATTCCTGGTACGCCACGTCCAGCAGCTGGCGTTGCGCGTCATCCAGGCGATCGATGGCCCGCTCCCGCAACAAGCCGATGCTCATACTGATGCTGGTCAGAGGTGTGCGCAACTCGTGGGAAGCGGTCATTACGAACTGGCTTTTCAGCCGGTCCAGTTCACGGAATCTCGTCACGTCGCGAAGCAACAGGACCACACACAGCAACGCCGATCCGCTGCCGCTCACCGGCGTCACGGCGAAGGTGCAGTGGCGTGTTTCTCCGCCCCGATTCAGCGTCAGGATCATTCGGTCCTCGCCCAGATGCGGGGCTTCCCGTGTGTCGGCTGTCTGCCTCAGGAGGGCGAGCAGGCCCTCATCATTGATCACCTCCAGAAAGTGCCGCCCGATGGCTTGTTCGGACGTCACCGCCAACAGGGTGAGGGCGGTGAGGTTGATATGGGTCACCCGCAGGTCCGGGTCGATCACCAGGATACCGTCCTCGATGCTCCGCAGGATGGCCTCGCCCCGTTTCTTTTCGGCCATGATCTCTTCCACGTTCATATCCCGGTAATCCTTGAGCCGGCGGGCCATCGCGTTGAACTCCCCCGTCAGCAGGCCAAGCTCGTCCCGGCTGTCGACAGGCAGCTCCACGTCGTAGTGTCCCTGGCCAACCCGCTGGGCTGCAGCCGCCAGCCGGTGCAACGGGCGAACCAGGCGCTTGGACAGCAGGACGCTGACGACCAGCCCAATCGTCATCGCCATCAAGCCGACGCCGCTGGTGGACCACACCGCCTGCCGGGCTAATCGTCGGGCCTGCCGGCTGGTGCCGAACATCGCCTGTTCATTCAGCCGCCGCAGGCGCTCCGACTGTTCCCGGACGGCCCTGGACAGCGGGGCCAACCGGCTCTGACTGTCTTCCCTCGCCTCCACACGCGACGGGTCCAGCGCGACCAGGCTGTCTGTCGCGGCCGACCGGTAGGCGGCATATCTGCGGTCCAATTCTTCGATGACCCCGGCCTCGCCGGTGACGGTGATGTTGTCTTTTGCCCGACCCAGCCATTCGAAGAAACGGGCTTCGTTTTGCCGGAAGCGGGCCCGGCCCGCCAGACTATCGCCGAGCAGCACCTGGAGCACGGCTGCATCCTGCTCTTCCACGGCATTCATCATCTGCCCAGCGGCCTGGATGCTCTTGTAATTCTCCCTGAGGATGGCCTCCGAAGCTTGGCCCAGATCAACCAGGTTGTGGACCGCCCAGACCAGGACGATCCCCGTCAGCAAGAAGGCCATTCCGTAACCGAACAATATCTTCAAGCGGAGCGTCATGAGGCTGCCTCTGAGATGGGATCCGTTCGGCCATTGCCCGCCGAACAATCGGATAAATGCACAACGGATGCCAATCCGGAATACGGCCAAAGGGCTGCGGGCCGGGTGTTTTCGGCACAACCAGCATGCAAAATGCCCGATCGCTGCTCAGGCGGATTGCATATTGCACGACAAAGAAGGGAGTGGGGGGTGATTCAGGCGATTGGTTACTCGAGGCCGTACTGCTTGCGGCGTCGCCATAGCGTGGCCGGGTCCACGTCCAGTATCTCCGCCGCAGCCTGCAGGCTCAGGGCGCTGGCCAGGATCCGGCGAATGTGCTGCTCTTCGATGGTGGACAGCGGTACGGGATCGCCCAGCCGGACGAGCTGACGGGGGCCCACCAACTCTTCGGGCAGGTGCTCCGTCCCGATACGGGCTCCGCGGCACAGGATCACGGCACGTTCCACCACGTTTCGCAGCTCCCGGATGTTGCCCGGCCAGCGATAGTCCTGAAGAGTCGCCCGGGCATCCGCAGTGAACCCCTCGACATGTTTCCGATTAGCCTGGTTTAAGACGGCCAGCAACCGGTCAGCCATGGTCGATACGTCCTCCCGCCTCTCCCGCAGCGGCGGCAGGCAGATGGGGATGACGTTGAGCCGGTAATAGAGGTCCTCTCTGAACCGTTCGTTCGCCACGGCCTGCTTCAGGTCGGCGCCGGTGGCGGCGATGATCCGCACATCCGCATGCCGGGTGATTGACTGCCCAACGCGTTCATATTCCCGATCCTGCAGGAACCGGAGCAGCTTGGGCTGGATCGGCGGCGGCAGATCCCCCACCTCGTCCAGCAGGAGCGTCCCCCCCTCGCACGCCGCGATCCGGCCGGGATTGTCTCGCACGGCGCCCGTGAATGCGCCTTTGATATGGCCAAACAGCTCGCTTTCCAGGAGTTCCGGATTCAGGCTGGCGCACGAGACCACCGCGAACGGCTTCCCCGCCCGTGGGCTCCATCGGTGGATCGCCCGGACCAGCACCGTCTTGCCGGTTCCGCTCTCGCCGTTCAGGAGCACCGTGGCCTCGGCTGCAGCTACCTGACGGGCCATCTCCACCGCCCGCTGCATCGCCGGACACGCCGTCTGGAAATCCTGCTCCGGATGCACCCGGTCCAGGTCGCTTCGCAGCTCGGTCACCTCATGTTCCAGTCTTCGGAAAGCTCCCACCTGCCGGGCGATCAAGCGGATCTGTTCCGGGTCGAACGGCTTGGCCAGAAAATCGAAGGCCCCGCTCCGGATGGCCGCAACGGCGGACTCGATAGATGCATACGCCGTCACCACCACAATGCGCGCCGACGGAGCCGCCGCCAGCAGGCGAGGGATGAAGTCGAGCCCGTTCTCGTTTTCCAGCCGCAGGTCCAGGAAGATGAGGTCGTACACCCGCCGATCGGTCGCCTCGATGGCCGCCAGACCCGAATCCACACCGGTCACCGCGTGTCCTTCGCTCTCCAGGCACATCGCCATGGTCCGGCGGATATTGGCCTCGTCATCGACGATGAGGATGTTCAGGTTGGGAACGCGCTCCAGGGTGCGGCTCATTTTTTTCTATTCTCCGCCGGCCTGTTCACCTCCGTTCGGTGAACGATGCATGGGCGGCATTATACGCCGTTCGGCTGACGGGTACCAGCGCGGCGGGCGGCAACGGCCGCTACGACGGCGTGGTACAGCGGGTAAGGGATGATGCGCATGAGCTTTACCAGCCAGGCGAAGGGGACGGGGAAGGCGATCTCGCGGCGGCCGCGGCGCAGGCCCCGCCAGATGGCCTCGGCTGCGGCAGGGGCGTCGATGAGGAACGGCATGGGGAAGTCGTTCTGGTCGGTCATGGGGGTGCGGACGAAGCCCGGGTTGACCACGACCACCCGGACACCCCGCGGCTCCAGCTCGAAGCGGATGCTCTCCAGAAACGCGATGAGGCCGGCCTTGCCGGCACAGTATGCGCCCGTGCCGGGCAGGCCGCGGTAGCCAGCCAGCGAGGCGATGCCGACGACGGTACCGCTGCCCCGTGCCGCCATGTCTGGTGCCGTCAATGCGACGGTGTGCACCGTGCCGAGCAGGTTGGTGTCCAGCACACGCCGGCAGTTGGGCCAGTCGAGCTGCGCGCCCCGGCCGCCCTGGTGGACGCCGGCGTTGGCCACCGCCAGGTCCGGCACGCCCCAACGCGCCCGCAGTTCGCCGTAGGCGGCCGCGAGTTCCTCCGTCCGGGTCACGTCGGCCGGTAGCGCCAGCACCCGATCGCCAGCCGGCCCCTCCAGCTCCGCCCTCAATGCTTCCAGGGCATCGGCGCGCCGGGCGGTCAGGGCCAGGCGGTATCCCTCACGGTGCAGCCGGCGGGCCAGCTCCCGGCCGATGCCGGAGCTGGCGCCGGTGATCCAGGCCACGGGTGCTGCGATCATCGAGGCCCCTCCGCGTTGGGTTCCGCTGCCCACTTGGATGCGGCGCGGGTGCCCCGGTCCGCTTTCTCCCGGGCGGCGGCGGAGTCGGCGGAGAATCTCCGCGCGTGCCGGCCGCATCTGCGGTTATAATAACCTTGCACTCACAATCATTCCGCGCCTTCGCCGGTCGCCACCGGCTTCACGCGCGACGGGAACGGGCCGACACATGGACACACAATCCCTCGACATCGCCGTCATCGGCTGCGGCGTGGCCGGGCTGACCGCCGCCCACGTGCTCCAGCGGCGACACCGGGTCACGGTATACGAGAAAAACGACTACCTGGGCGGACACACTCACACCGTGGTCATCCCCGACGGACCCGACGCCGGCACGCCGGTGGACACCGGCTTCATCGTCTTCAACACCCGCACCTATCCGAACTTCATCCGGCTCCTGGACGATCTCGGCGTGGCCGCCCGCGCCAGCGAGATGAGCTTCAGCTTCACCTGCCGCGCCACCGGCCTGGTCTACGCCGGCACCGATCTGAACGGGCTGTTCGCCCAGCGGCGCAACCTGCTGCGGCCCGCCTTCCTGGGCATGCTCCGCGATATCGGCCGCTTCGGCCGCCGCGCCGGCGATGACCTCGCCGCGGGTCGGCTGGCCGGGCGGACGCTCGGCGACTACCTGGCGGACCTGGGGCTCGGTCGCGCCTTCCGCGACGACTACCTCCTGCCCATGGGTGCGGCCATCTGGTCCACCCCGACCCGCGAGATGCTGGCGTTCCCGGCGGAGTCGTTCATCCGCTTCTTCGGCAACCACGGCCTGCTCACCCTCAGGGACCGGCCCCAGTGGCAGACCGTCGCCGGCGGCTCCCACAGCTACGTCAAGGCCTTCGCCGCCGCCTTCCGCGGCGAACTCCGCCCCGGCACGGCGGTGGCCGGCGTGCGCCGCGACGCCGACGGCGTCACGGTGCGCCTGGCCGACGGCGCCAGCCGGCGCTTTCACCGTGCCGTCATCGCCACCCATGCCGACGAAGCGCTGGCGCTGCTCGAGGACCCGACGCCGGACGAAACCCGCCTCCTCGGCGCCTGGCGCTACAACCGCAACCACACGGTGCTCCACACCGACGCCGCCGCGCTGCCGCCCCTGCGCCGCGCCTGGGCCGCCTGGAACTACGCCCGCGCGGCCGGCGCCGACGGCGAGAGCCGCCAGTCGGTGACCTACCACATGAACCGGCTCCAGGGGCTGGCCGCCGCCCGGGAGTACTGCGTGTCCCTCAACCGGCCGCAGCCCCCGGCGCCCGGCTGCACGGTCGCCGAGATGCTCTACACCCACCCGATGTACACGACCGAAGCGCTGGCCAGCCAGGCGGAGCTGCCCGTCCTGAGCGGTCCGCGCCACACCCACTTCTGCGGCAGCTACCACCGCTGGGGCTTCCACGAGGACGCCGTGGCGTCGGGCCTGGCCGTCTGCCGCCGGTTCGGGCTCGAGCTATGAACTCACGCATCTACGTGGGCGAAGTGAGCCACGCTCGGCTGCGGCCGGTGCGGCACGTGTTCCGCTATCCCCTCTACTGGTACGCCTTCGACCTCGACGAACTGCCCGAACTGGACCGCCGGATCGCCGCGTTCGGCTACAACCGGATCCGCCCGGTGGCCATCCACGACCGGGACTACCTGACCGCAGGCCGCGAACCCATCCGCGACAAGCTCCTGACGCTGCTCCACCGGCACGGGCACGACGGCCCCTTCGGCCGGATCGAGCTTGTGACCGCGGCCCGCTACTGGCACTACGTCTTCAACCCGGTGAGCTTTTATTTCTGCCACTGCCCCGACGGCGCCGTGGCCTTGGTGGTGGCCGAGGTGAACAACACCTTCGGCGAGCGCCACGTGTACATCCTGAACCGGCCCGCGGGGCCGCCCGGCGAGTGGCCGCTCCGTTACTGCGCCGACAAGGCGTTCCACGTCTCGCCCTTCAACGACCAGCGGGGGACGTATGCCTTCGAATTCACCGATCCCGCCGGGCCGCTGGACATCCGCATCCACCTGGAGCGCGACGGCGAGCGGATCATGACCGCCCGACTCCACGGCGCCCCCCAGCCTCTCACCTCCGGCGTCCTGGCTCGCACGGTGGCCCGCCAACCTCTGGCTGCGGCCCTGAGCATCCCGCGCATCACCTGGCAGGCCGCCCGACTCTACTTCCAGCGGCAGCTCCCCGTGCACGCCCGCCCCGATCCCGCCTGCCCCATGACCATCGGCCGCCGGCCCCCGACCTGGCACGAACGGATCTGCCGGCGGCTGGTCTACGGCCTGCTCCGGCGGCTGGCCCACGGCCGGCTGGAGGTGGCGCCGCCCGCCGGCGCCGAGCAGTCGTTCGGCGATCCCGCCGCGCCGGCGCCGGTGCGGCTGGAACTCCGCAACTGGCGGCTGTTCCCGCGCCTGGTCTGGGGCGGCGACATCGGCTTCGGCGAATCGTACGCCGACGGCGACTGGGACTGCGCCGACCTGACCGGCGCCGTCCGGCTGTTCATCCGCAACCGCGCGGCGCTCGCCTCCGGCAACCTGGCCACCGCCGCTGTCAGCCGCGTCGCCAACCGGCTGCGCCACGGCCGGCGGCGCAACACGCTGCTCGGCAGCCGGGCGAACATCCGCGACCACTACGACCTGAGCAACGCGATGTACCGACTCTTCCTCGACGAGGCGATGATGTACTCGTGCGCCCTGTTCGACGCGCCCGATCTCAGTCTGGAGGAGGCCCAGCGCCGCAAGATCGCGCGGCTGCTCGCGAAGGCCGCCCCCGGTCCCGGCGACCACCTCCTGGAGATCGGCTCCGGCTGGGGGGCGTTCGCCATCGCCGCGGCCCGCGAGACGGGCTGCCGGGTGACCACCATCACCCTGAGCGAGGAGCAGCTGGCGCTGGCGCGGGAGCGCGTCCGCGCTGCGGGGCTGGCGGAGCGCGTGGCGGTGGAGCTGTGCGATTACCGCCACGTGCCGGGCCGCTTCGACCGAATCGTATCCATCGAGATGCTCGAAGCGGTGGGCCATCGCTACCTCGGCACCTTTTTCGCCCGCGTCGACGAACTCCTGAAACCGGGCGGCTGGGCGGTGGTCCAGGTGATCACCATCCCCGACCAGCGCTACGACGCCTACCGCCGCCAACCCGACTGGATCCAGAAGCACATCTTCCCGGGCGGGATGCTGCCGTCGCTGGACGCGCTGAGCCGGGCGATGAAGGATCACTCGGAGCTGGTAGTCCAGGATCTGGAGAACATCGGCGTCCACTACGCCCCGACCCTGGCGGAGTGGCGGCGGCGCTTCCTGGCCAATACCCCGGCGGTACGGGCGCTGGGCTTCGATGATGCGTTCATCCGGAAGTGGGTGTATTATTTCTCCTACTGCGAGGGGGCGTTCGCCGAGCGCTACCTGAACGATCTGCAGCTGGTCCTGGCCCGACCCGGCGTCCCGCAGGCTCCCTGGGAAAAGTTGCGCTGCCGATGAGCACCGTTCCGGGTGCGCCTGAAGCGATCCGCACTGAAGCCGCGGCGCGAGGGTGGGGCGTCCGGGATCCTGATCGCCGACTCGACAGTCGAAAACACCATTTCGAGGTCGCCATGTCCATTGCCAGAAGTCTCTGCTTCGCCTTCACCGTGTGCGTCCTCGCCGGAACCGGGGCGCCGGCGCAACCGGCGGACGGGCGCCGGCCGCTGCTGGTCACCGTGGATGACCTGCCCTTGACTTCGGCGCGGCTCCACCCCGATCCGGCCGAGCGGCGGCGGATCACCGAGGCGCTGCTGGCCGCGCTGGCCCGGCACGGCGTCACCGCCGTGGGGATGGTCACCTGGCGCAACGTCCAGGGCCCCGACGATCTGGCCCTGCTCGACGCGTGGCTGGCGGCCGGCCACGAGCTGGGCAACCACACCGCCACCCATCCGGACCTGACCCGCGTCGGCGCCGCGGCGTTTGTCGCCGACGCCGAAGCGTGCCGAGTGCGGCTGGCGGAGCGGCTGGCGCCGCGGGGGCGGACGCCGCGCTTCTTCCGTTACCCGATGCTCCGCGAGGGGAACACCGCCGCCGATTGGGCCGCGGTACGCCGCTACCTGGCCGAGACGGGACAGCGCAACCTGCCGGTGACGCTGGACACCCAGGACTATGCCTTCGAGGAGCCGTGGGTGACCGCCCGCCGCGCCGGCGACGCCGCGGCCATGAACCGCCTCGCGGAGGACTACCAGTCCTCGCTGCGCCTGTCCGTCCGCGACCAGGAGCGGCGGGGCGACCGGCTGGTGGGTCGCGCCGCGCCGCAGATCCTGCTCCTCCACGCCACCGAAGTGAGCGCCGCCCAGTGGGATGAGCTGTTCGTATGGCTCACGGAGACCGGCCACCGGTTTGCCGCCGCCGATGAGGTGCTGGCCGACCCGGCGCTGGCCGAAGATCCGGAGTTCCTGGCCACCTACGGCTGCGGCCTGTGGGATCGCCTGGCCGCGGTCCGGGAGGCGGACGCCGCCCGCCGCGATGTCGCACAGCTCCTGGAGCGACAGGCCGAGGCGTGGAACCGGGGCGACCTCGAGGCCTTCTGCTCGGTCTACGCCGAGGAAGCCGCCTTCGCCTCGCCCAAGGGGCTCACCCGCGGCCGGGCCGAGGTGCTGGCGCGCTACCGGCAGTCGTATCCGGACGAGGCCGCACGGGGCCGCTTGTCGTTTGAGATTCTGGAGATTCTGCCGGTCCGGGGGCGGGAGGTGTCGTTGCTGGGGGACGCGCGCCCCGGGCGGATCCACGCCGTATCGGTGCTGGCGCGCTGGACCATCGCCACCGCCACAGCCACCTCCAGCGGCCTGACCCTGCTCGTGCTCCACCGCCGGGGCGACAGCTGGGTGGTGGTCCAGGACGCTTCCATGTGAACCGGCGCGGTCCCCGCCGCAGCGCGCCGCCGGCCCGCCCGCGCAGCCGCGGCTCGCTTACTTGGTGCCGAACAGCCGGTCGCCTGCGTCGCCCAGGCCGGGCAGAATGTAGCCGTTCGCGTTGAGGTGGTCGTCCAGGGCGGCGGAATAGATTTCCACCTCCGGCGCGTGCCGCTCCAGGTTGGCCACGCCCTCGGGCGCCGCCACCAGGCAGAGCACCTTGATCCGGTGGCAGCCGGCGGCCTTCAGGTAATCGATGGTGGCCCGCAGCGAGTTGCCGGTGGCCAGCATGGGATCCACGATGATGGCGGTGCGGGCGTCGACGTCGTGGGAGAGCTTCCGGTAGTAGGTCACCGGCTCCAGCGTTTCCTCGTTTCGGTAGATCCCGATGATGTTCACCCGCGCCGACGGGATCAGGTCCAGCACGCCGGGCAGCATGCCGATCCCGGCCCGCAGGATCGGCACCACGGCCACCTTCTTGCCCGACAGCCGCTGCACTTGGACCGCGCCGGCCCAGCCGCTTACTTCCATCGGTTCCAGCTCCAGGTCGCGGGTGGCTTCGTAGGTGAGGAGGTTGGTGATCTCCTCGGCCAGCCGGCGGAACTTGGACGTGGGGCACGAGACGTCCCGCAGCAGGCCCAGCTTGTGAGCGATCAGGGGATGTTGGACAACCCGGAATCCCATGGTGTTTCCTCCCGTTGCGAATGGTGGCGGCGCCCGGCGCCGCGGCGGACGCGCGTCACATGATGGTCTTGGGGTCGGGCCGGCCGCCGGCGCGCCCGATCCGCTCCAGCCGGTCCAGTTTCCAGGCCAGGTGGCGGCCGTTGTCGGCCAGCGGCCCGGCGGCGAGCGCCGCCGCCTGCCGCCGCGCCGCCCGCAGGGCGGGCCGCCAGTCCCGGTCGCCGGCCATCGCATCGTACAGCGTGCAGAGCTCGCACTCGGCCAGGTACAGGCCGATCATCTCGTCGTTCGGATTGATCGCCCCGGCGCGCGCCAGCGCCGCCCGCGCCGCGGTGACTTCGGCGGCCAACGGCTCGCTCCGCGTCGCCCGCCAGCGGGCCATCGCCAGGTGGACACCCGCCCGGGTGCGGTGGGTCCAGTGCGTGTTGGGATTCGCTTTCTCGGCGGCCGCCAGGGCCGCTTCAGCCCGGCGAGCGAGCGCCGGCGGATCGCCCTGGCCGAACTGGATCTGGTACTCCATCAGGCTCAGAAGGGCTAGGGCCAGGTTCACGCCGGAAGATACGTTTTCCCGGCCGACCGCCAGCGCCCGTTCCAGGCTCCCGGCGGCCGCCTCGAAGTTGGCCGTGGGATCCGCCCCCTGGCTTTTCCGATAGAGGCCCAGGTCCATGTGGATCAGGCCGTGCGTGTTGAGGGCCACCACGTTGTCCGGATCCACCGCCAGCAACCGGTCCACGGAGGCGATGCCCTTGAGGAACAGCGGCTGGGGATCCTCCCGCCGGGTCATCGCCAGTTTGCCGCATTGCCAGTACACCGTGGCCACCTTGTCCAGAAAGGTGACGCTGTCCGGTTGGCGCCGCAGCGCCTCCTCGGTCACCCGGACCGCTTCCGCCGCCTCGGTGTCGGCGGGCTGGCCGGTGTTGAACAGGTGTTCCATCCAACTGGATCGGGTGTCGATGATGACTGTGTACGTGTCCAGCAGGTCTGGATCGATCCGCTGCGCCTCACCTGCTGCGGCCAGCGTCCGGGGATAGGCGGCGGGATCCGGTTGGCCGGTGTACCAGACTCCCATGAAGATGACGTCGGCCCACAGGTTGGCCAGATCGAGTCGGACCTGGGCGTCGCTCGGCGCCACCCGAATCGCGGCTTCATACGCTTCCGCTCCGCGGCGGTAGGCGGCCTCCGCCTCGGTGTAGCGCCCGGCGACCCGGTGCCCGGCGCCGTCCCCCCGCCAGATCCGGCCTTCCAGGATCTTCGCCTCGTAGAGCCACGGCAGCCGGTGAAACGCCTTCCCGGCCTTGGCCAGGGCGTCCCGCAACCTGCCTTCGTAGAAGGCCAGAAGCGCTTCCGGCCACTCGGGGCAATCGGTGTTCAAGCCGGCGCCGGCCCGCAGGTAGCGGCAGGCCGGCTCGCGCAAGGTGCGCACGATTTCATCCCGGCGGGCTTCCCGCTGCTTCTTGCCCTGAATCTTGTAGAGCGCCTGTTCCTCGCGGAAAAAGATCTGTCCCAAGGCGCTCCCCAGGGCGAAGGCGACCTCGGGTGTCCGGTGGTCCAGGTTCCAGGCGCGCTCCAGGTGCTCCCGGGCCCGGTCGAAGTCGTGCAGCGCCAGGTAACCGCGCCCCAGCGCCGAGTGGCCCGGGCCGGCGGCCACCCCGCCCCGCGCGTGCATCTCCCGCTCGATGGCCTGCATGGCCCGGCGCACCATGGCCTTGGCTGGTCGGATGTCGTGGATGTCCAGCGACTGGGCCCGCCACAACACCCCTTCCACCTGCTCCACCCGCTGGCCGAACCGCTGGGCTAGCTCCGCCTGCTCGGCGGCGGCGCGGCGCGCCTGCCACCAGAGGGCCAGCAGCACGGCCGTCGCCACCAGGGCGACTCCCGCCACGGCCACTACGGCCTTGTGCTTGCGCAGGCGCTTGCCGATGCGTTCCACCAGACCCGGCGGGCGGGCCTGGATCGGCTCGCCGTTGAGGAATCGGTCCAGTTCGTCGGCGAGCGCCCGGGCCGAATCGTAGCGCCGGCGGGGATCCTTCTCCAGACACTTCATGACCACGCACTCGAGGTCCACGGGCACGGCCGGCGCGTGCACACGCAGCGAATCGGGTTCCTTGTTGATGGCCTGCAGGAGCGCCTCGACGGGCGTGGCCGCTTCGAACGGGGGATGACCGGCCAGCAGGGCGTAGAGCGTAGCGCCCAGGCTGTAGACGTCCGCACGGCGGTCCACCGCCCCCGCCTGGCCCAGGGCTTGTTCCGGCGACACGTAGGCCGGCGTCCCCAAGGAGGTTCCGCTCACGGTGAGCGCCTCGCCGCCCATCTCCCGGACCAGGCCGAAATCTACCACGAAGGGGGTCAGCGTCCCGTCCTCGTTCGTCTCCACCATGATGTTGGCCGGCTTGATGTCCCGGTGGATGAGCCCCATCCGGTGGGCGGCGTGGACTGCCTCGGCCGCCTGCCGAACGATCAGCACCTTCTGCTCCAGCGACATTCCCGCGGCGGCCGCGCTCAGGGCCTGGCCCTCGATGTACTGCATGGCGATGTAGGGCCGGCCGTGCACCTCGCCCACTTCGTACACTTTGCCCACGTGGGGATGGTCGATGCGGGCCTGGGCCCGCGCCTCGCGGAAGAAGCGCTGCACGCATTCGGGATCGTCGCCGGACAGGAACTTGACCGCCACCCGCCGGTTCAGCCGGTTGTCCCAAGCCAGGTACACGCGGCCCATGCCGCCCACGCCGAGGAGGCGTTCGCAGCGGTACAGGGCCCAACCCGGCGCGGGCCAGCCGGTTTCCTCGGTGGGGGCTTCGGGCAGCGCGGCGGCGCGGCCGGTGTCCGCGGCCGCGCTCGGCGCAGGCGGCGACAGCGGCTCTTCCTCGTGGCGGTGTGGCGGCGTGGCTCCGGATCGGCTTGGCAGAACGACGGTTTCCGGCCCCTCATTCGGGTCCGCGGCAGGACCGTCTGCGCGCCGATGGTGGGAATCGGAAGTCACGGTCCTATTCTATCGGCTCGCCGGGCCGCCATCAAGGAGGAACTCACCGGTGACCGTTGACTCGGACCGGTGGCGGGGGTATAGTGGAAGCGGTTGTTTGAGCCACAGGCGCCCGCCGGGCTGAAAAGGGAAGGCGGTGAAAAACCGCCGCGGTCCCGCCGCTGTGACCGGGGACGAACGCCGCGCGATCCACTGTCCCGCCGAAAGGGGGATGGGAAGGAGCGGCCGGTAGGACGATCCGGAAGCCAGAAGACCTGCCTGTGACTCGTCATCGGATTCTTCGAGGTACAAGATACGGTGATCGACTTCACGTCACGTCGTTCCGGTCATCCCGACATCCCCAACCTTCGGAGAATCCTATTCACCTCGTGTTGAATAGGAGGATCCATGCGTCGTCTGTTTCTGGCTTTCCTGATCGGATGGCTGGGTGTCGCGGCGGCCCAGGCCGTCGCCGCTGACGCCGCCGAATCCCCGGTCCGCATCCGGACCGAAATCGTCGTCACCGCCACCCGCACCGAGGCGGAGCTGCGCACGGTGGGCAACTCGGTCACCGTACTCACTCGCGCCGAGCTCGAGCGGCTGGGCTACGCCACCGTGGCCGACGCGCTGGCCGGCGTGGCCGGCGTCCAGCTCACCACCTCCGGGCCGGCGGGCAGTGTCACCACCGCGCTTCTGCGCGGCGCCAACTCCGAGCACACCCTGCTCATGCTCGACGGCGTCCGCGTCAACGACCCCATGAGCCCCAGCCGGGGGGCCGACCTTGGCAACCTGACCCTGGACAACGTGGAGCGGATCGAGGTGATCCGCGGTCCCCAGAGCACCGTGCTCGGCTCCGATGCCATCGGCGGGGTGATCCACGTCATCACCCGCCACGGCGAAGGGAAGCCGGAGGTCGACGCCGAAGCCGAAGGCGGCAGCTACGGCACCTGGCGCGCCCGGGCCGGCGTGGCCGGCACCGGCGGCGGTTGGCGCTACTCCGGCAGCGTCTCGCACAGCGCGAGCGACGGCTTCTCGGCCGCGGCGACCCGCGACGGCAACACCGAAGCCGACGGCTGGCGCAACACCACCGCCACCGGCCGGCTGGAGTACGCGTTCTCGCCCGCCCTGTCGGCTTCGGCCAATTTCCGGTTCCTCGACGGCCGCAGCGGCCTGGACAATTCGGGCGGCCCCTACGGCGACGATCCCAACTTCACCGGGGACGAGCGCCAGCTCCTGGCCGGCGCCGAGCTGCGCCACACCCACGGCTCGGGGCTCTGGCGGCAGCGCCTCGCCTTCGCCTACACCGGCGCCGACCGCGAATACCTCAACTTCGCCGACAACGCCCACCCCGGCGAGTCCAGCGAGGCGCTGTACAAGGGCATCACCCACCAGCTCACCTGGCAGCACGAGCTGTTCTACGTCGACGGGCATGCCCTCACCGCCGGCTACGATTACCTGCGGGAGCAGGGCCACTCCTACTACCACTCCGAGAGCCTGTGGGGCCCGTACACGTCCGCGTTCCCCGGACAGAGCGCCGACATGCACTCGCTCTACGTCCAGGACCAGTTCCAGCTCGGCGGCCGGTTCTTCCTCACCGGCGGCGTCCGCCTGGACCACCACGACCGCTTCGGGGCCGATCTCAACTTCCGCCTCATGCCCGTGCTGGACCTGGCGGCATCCGGCACCCGGTTCCACGGCAGCGTGGGCACCGGCTTCAAGGCGCCGTCGCTGTACCAGCTCTACGCGCCGCCCTCTGACTGGGGCAACACCGGCAACCCGGACCTGGAACCCGAGGAGAGCTGGAGCGTCGACGGCGGCGTGGACCAGATGCTCTTCGGCAAGACGCTGTGGCTGAGCCTCACGGGCTTCTACAACCGCTACGCCGGCCTCATCGTGTTCGGCGACGGCTACGAGAATCTGGACGACGCCGCCACGGCCGGCCTGGAAGCCGAAGCCCAGTGGTCGCCGCACGAGCGGTTCCGCCTGGGCGCGGCGTACACCTACACCCGGAGCGAGGATCGCGCCACCGGCGACTCGCTGCTGCGGCGCGCGTCCCACCTGGTGTCGGCCACCGCGGCGGTGCGGCCCGTCGCGAAGCTGAACCTGGCCGTGCAGCTCCTGTACAAGGGCGCCCGGCCGGACCTGGATTTTTCCTCCTGGCCCTCCCGGCGAGTCCGCCTGGATCCGTACGCGTTGCTCAACCTGTCCGCCACGTACCCGCTGTCGGACGAGCTCGAGCTCTTCGGGCGGGTGTTCAACCTGCTGAACCAGGACCTGGAGGAGATCGCCGGCTACGGCTGGTCGGAGCTGGCGGTGTACGGCGGGATCCGGCTCCGGCTGAGGTGAGCCGAGGTTGTCAGCGGGCCGTTTTCACCACGAAGACACCAAGCACTCAAAGGGATCCTCCCTTTTGTCATCGGTCATTGATCATTTTCATTTGTCATTGGAGAACGGTGAACGGGTGAATGGGGAGGCGGGAAACGAAAGGCACACCCTGAATTTCGAACCGCGAGATTCGACGGCATGAGCGATGGGGGTTTGGAATGCGGTTCGGTTCTTGGCAAACACCGCCGTTCCGGATGCGGCGCCCAACCGACGCCCCTCCGGCGCGTCACTTCATCAGCAGCAGGCTCAGCGCCATCACCACCATCCCCGCCACCAAGCCCAGGAGGCTGTCGTGCCCCCGGCCGTAGGCCCGGCTCGTGGGCAGCAGCTCGTCGAGGCTGATGTAGACCATGATGCCGGCCACGCCGCCGAACAGGATGCCCATCAGCTCCGGCGGGACCACGCCGGCGGGGCCGCCCACGACGAGCCGGAGGACCAGGTAGGCGATGACCGCTCCCACCGGCTCGGCCACGCCGCTGGCGAAGGAGTAGAAGAAGGCTTTCCGCCGGTTGCCGGTGGCGTAGAAGATGGGCACCGAGACGCTGATCCCCTCGGGGATGTTGTGCAGCGCCACCGCCACGGCGATGGCCACGCCGAGGCCCGGGTTCTGCAGCGCCGCCAGGAAGGTGGCCAGGCCCTCCGGAAAATTGTGGATGCCGATGGCGATGGCGGTGAACAGGCCCATCCGCAGGAGTTTGTGATGGTGGTCGGCCGGGTCGGCGGCCCGGCTCTGCGCCGGTGGCGCGGCCGCCGCTCCCGGCGGCCCCGGCAGGGGCGCAGCGGGATCGTGCAGCGGTCGGGTCTCCGCCTCGGAAGGGGTCTCGTGGGGGTTTTCAGCGGCCGGGATCAGGTTGTCGATGAGGCCGATGAGCAGCATGCCGCCGAAGAACGAGGCAGCGTTCACCCAGTGGCCCCAGTAGTTGCCGTAGCGCGCGACCAGCGCCTCGGTCCCCTTCAGGAAGATCTCCACGAACGCGACGTAGAGCATCACGCCCGCCGAGAAGCCCGTGGCCACCGACAGGAACCGGTAGTCGGTCCGCTTGGCGGTGAAGGCGATGATGCTGCCGATGCCGGTGGCCATCCCCGCGAACAGGGTCAGCCCAAACGCGATCCAAACGGCTTCGGTCATCATCCTGGTCCACAAATCCGGGGTTCTGATTTCGGAGGGTGATTATATCACCGATCGAATCCGGCTCCGAATCTCAACCGCGTGGCTCCACATTCGGATCCTGGTCGGCTCTGTGCGTGGCACCGCTGCCGCCGGCCGGAGCGCGGGTGGACGGTTCCGACCGCGGCGGTCGCGCCCGGCGGCTGCGCCGCACCTGCAGGCGGACCAGGAGCCCCGTGGCAATCCCGATGGCAGCGGCCACTGCCACCCCGGCGGCGGGGCTATACAGACCGTTGCCGATCCCCGCCCCGATCAGGCCGCCGACCGCCAGGGCCGCCAGCACCGTCAGCGCGATCCCCGCTATTTCCCGCCGTTCCATCGTCTTTAGGCCTCCGCTCACTCTGACCGTTCCACAAGTCGGCGCCGGTTGACCATCAGTAATTCGTTGTGTTCTCCGTGTCTGTGTGGTGATTCGGTCTTCGCCCCAGCTCGTGGCGCAGGGCCGACTCGAGGTCGGGGAACCGGAACGAGTAACCAGCGGCGAGCAGTCGCGCCGGCAGCGCCCGCTGGCCGGTGAGCATCAGCGCGTCGGCCAGCTCGCCGAACGCCAGCCGCAGCGCCGCCGCCGGCACGGGAAACACCGCCGGGCGGCGGAGCACCGCCGCAAGCGTCCGCGTGAATGCGGCGTTGGTGACCGGCTCGGGGGCGGTCACGTTCACGGGCCCGGCCATGCCGGAGTCCATCAGGGCGTGGTGGATGGCGCCCACGACGTCGTCGCGGGCCACCCAGCTTAGCCACTGGCGGCCGCTGCCGAGGCGGCCGCCCAGCCCCAGCCGGAACAGCGGCAACAGCCGCGCCAGCAGTCCGCCGGCGGCGCCGAGCACCACGCCGAACCGCAGGTTCACCACCCGGATCCCCGCCGCGGCCGCCAGCGCCGCGGCCGCCTCCCAGTCCCGCACCACCCCCGCGAGGAAATCCTCAGCCGCCGTCCCGGACTCGTCCGCCGCCGCGTCCCCCGTGTCACCGTAAATTCCCACAGCCGACGCGCAGAGGAAGGCGGTCGGGGGCTTCGGCATGGCGGCCAGCACCTTCGCCAGGCGGGCGGTGGGACCCGTGCGGCTGGCGCGGATTCGCTCCTTACGCGCCGCGGACCAGCGGCCGGACGCGATGGATTCGCCCGCCAGGTGGATCACGGCGTCGACACCGGCCAGGTCTTCGGGCCGGAGCCGCTCGTACCCCGCGCCCGCGGCGATCACGCCAGGCGCGGGACTGCGCCCGAGACGGATGACCTCATGGCCGCCGGCGGTGAGGAATGCCGCCAGCGCCGATCCGACGAATCCGTTCGCCCCGGAGACGGCGACGCGCTGCGCGCCGCAGTCGCGCCACCGCCAGTGCGCCGCCAGGTCGGCCGCGAGCACGGCGTGGCGGTGGGCGAAGGTGCGCGCCAGGCGCCGGCGCACCGCGCCCCCGCCCAGCAGGCGGCCCACCGCCCCGAAGGGCAGGGCATAGTCGATGGAGTCGGTGTGTCGCGCCGCCGCCGCTCCGTCGGACTCGAAGCGGTGAGTGTGCGCCCAGTGGGCGAACGGCCCGCGGCGCTGCACGTCACGGAATTCACGACCGGCGACGTAGCCCTCGTGCACCGCTTCCCATTCGAACCGCAACGGCCCGGCACCGAGGGCGAGCAGCACCCGATCGCCGTCCCGGATACTGCCCGCGCGCTCCCGCACCGCCACTCGATCCCAGGGCGGGGTGAGGCGCTCCAGGGCGCCGGGGCGCTCGTGCCAGGCAAAGGCAAATTCGGCGGGCACCTCGATCCGGCTGCAGTGCGCAAACGTGTCGGTCCTCATGGCCGGCCCCCTGAAGCACGTGGTCGATTCCTTTTACTGGTTGTCAAGGATAGGCAAGGATGCGCGGAGTTGCAAGCGATTCCAGGGCACCTTGCAGTCTGGCGGCCGCTAGTTCCCGCGGCACAATCGCGGGGATTTCGGCGATGAGACAGGGAATTTCAGCGGTAGAATCCCGGGAATGTCGATTGATCGGTGCGGATGCGGTCGCGATCCGGCTGATCCGGCTGCGGCCGAACTCGCGCACGGAGTGCGCGAGGTACTTTCAAGTTAGATATCCAGGTTCCGGGCCATCAGGGCATTGGTCTCGATGAAGGAGCGGCGCTGCTCCACGTTGTCGCCCATGAGCACCGAGAAGATCTCGTCGGTCTCGATGGCGTCCTCGATGTTCACCTTCAGCAGCGTGCGCGTCTCAGGGTTCATGGTGGTCTCCCAGAGCTGCTCCGGATTCATCTCCCCCAGCCCCTTGTAGCGCTGGATGGCCACGTCCTTCTTGCCGAGCTCCAGCACCCGGTGGAACAGCTCGGCCTTTCCCGCCACCTCGACCCGCTGGTCCTTGACCTGGATGACGAACGGTGGCTTGTCGAGCGGCAGGATCTTGTGGAACAGCTTGAACAGCCGGTGGAACTCGGCCGTGGTCAGCTCCTCCCAGTGCAGGTCCAGCTCGGCGTGCTTGCCGTTGGCGATGCGCAGGTTGAACACGCTGTGCTCGGGATCGCGGATGATCTCCACCCGGTAGCCCTTCTCCAGCAGGTCCGTCGCCAGGGCGTGGATGAACGGCTCCTGACCGAACAGCGTCTTGATCTTCAGGTTGGAGAAACCCGGCTCCAGGTACTTCGACAGGAACTCCATGCCGTAGCGGATCAGGTCCGGGTCCTTCAGCCGCCGCTTGAAGCGCTGCTTGATGATGAGGTACTCGTCCACCTGGCTCAGAAACTGGGATAGCGCCCCGCCGGTGAGTGTCTTGGCCTGGCTGCCGTTGCCCACGGTGACGGTGGCCATGTCAACGGCCCGCTTGAGCAGGTAGCGGGCCATCTCGGACTCGTCCAGGATATAGCGCTCGTCCTTGCCCGACTTGACGCGGAACAGGGGCGGCTGGGCGATGTAGACGTGATGCCGGTCGATCAGGTCGGTCATCTGGCGGTAGAAGAAGGTGAGCAGCAGCGTGCGGATATGCGAGCCGTCGACATCGGCGTCGGTCATGATGATGATCCGGTTGTAGCGCAGCCGGGCCAGCTCGAAGTCCTCCTTGCCGATCCCCGTGCCCAGGGCCGAGATCATCGTGGAGATTTCCTGGTTTTCCAGCATCTTGTCGAAGCGGGCCTTCTCCACGTTCAGGATCTTCCCCTTGATCGGGAGGATCGCCTGGAAGCGCCGGTCGCGGCCCTGCTTGGCCGAGCCGCCGGCCGAGTCGCCCTCGACGATGAAGATCTCGCACTGGGCCGGATCCTTCTCCTGGCAGTCGGCCAGCTTGCCCGGCAGGCTGAGGCCTTCCAGGGCGTTTTTGCGCCGGGTCAGGTCGCGGGCCTTCCGGGCGGCGTCGCGAGCCAGGGCCGCCTCAACCGTCTTCTTGACGATGCTCCGGGCCACGTCGGGATGCTGCTCGAAGTGGATCATGAGCTTCTCGTTGATCACCGACTCGACGAGGCCCTTGATCTCGCTGTTGCCCAGCTTCATCTTCGTCTGGCCCTCGAATTGCGGGCTGCCCAGACGGACGCTCACGATGGCCACCAGCCCCTCGCGAACGTCATCGCCGGTGAGGTTGCGTTTGATGGCCTTGAGGAAGCCCTCCCGCTCGGCATAGGTGTTGATGGTCCGGGTGAGCCCGGCGCGGAAGCCGCTCAGGTGGGTGCCCCCCTCGTGGGTATTGATGTTGTTGGCGAAGGTGAGCATCGCCTCGACGTAGGTGTCGTTGTACTGGATGGCGATCTCCACCTCGGTGCCGTCGGCCTGCTCGGCGATGTAGATCGGCTTGGGGTGGAGCACCTGCTTGTTCTTGTTCAGGTAGTCGACGAAGGAGTTGAGCCCCCCCTTGTAGTAGAACTCGTGGGTCTTGTCCTCGCGTTCATCCTCGATGGTGATCTTGAGGCCGCGGTTGAGGAAGGCCAGCTCGCGGAGGCGCTGGGAGAGCGCGTCGAAGTTGAAGTTGATCTCGTCGAAGATGGTCTCGTCCGGCTTGAACCGCACCTTGGTGCCCGTGCGGTTGGTCACGCCCACCTCGGCGAACTCGGTCTTCGGATCGCCCTGTTCGTAGTACTGCTGGTACACCTTGCCCTGGCGCCAGATCTCCAGCTCCATCCACTCGGACAGCGCGTTGACCACCGAGGCGCCCACGCCGTGCAGCCCGCCGCTGACCTTGTAGGCGGTGTTGTGGAACTTGCCGCCGGCGTGCAGGGTGGTCATGACGATCTCGGCCGCCGATTTGCCCTTCTCGTGCATGTCGACGGGGATGCCGCGGCCGTTGTCCTCGACGGTGACCGTGTTGTCGAGGTGGATGGTCACCTTGATCTCGGTGCAGTAGCCGGCCATGGCCTCGTCCACCGAGTTGTCCACGAGCTCGTAGACCAGGTGGTGCAGCCCCTCGAGACCGGTGGTGCCGATGTACATGCCGGGGCGCAGGCGGACCGCCTGCAGGCCCTCAAGCACCTCGATGCTTTCGGCGGTGTAGCTGTCCGCGCCGTTGCCGTTGCGAGCCGCCGCCTGGTTTTTTTCGTCGTTGGCCATAGAGAATTTGCCTTGTCCAAATCACAAATTTAAACGGAGGATTATACCACGGCGGCGGCCTGAAAACGAAGCGGAAAATCGCCGAAACTGTAATTGTAACTTGTTGAAAATTTAAGTCTTACGGACGCCACCCGCTTCGATCTGAAAAACCTCGCAGGCGGGAAGCATGGCGGTGAAAATTTCCGGCTTCGAGGAGGTGAGGAAGATCTGGGTTTTGGCGTCGAGATGGCCCAGCAGCACCCGCAGGCGCTCCAGGTCGAGTTCCATGTCCACGTCGTCGATCATGACCACGGGAAAGGCGCCCCGCTGTTCCCGGTACAGGTCCATCACCTGGAGATAGACGCTGAGCAGCACGCTGCGCTTCTGGCCCGATGAAGCGTACCGGCGAACATTGCACCCGTCGAGATGAAAGTCGAACCGGTCAAGGTGCGGGCCGTACAGACTCCGGCCCGCTTGGAGCTCCCGTTCGCGGTGCAATGCCAGGTGGGCGACGGCCGCCTCCTCGTCAGCCAGCAATTCGGCCGGGAGCGACGGCGCGTAGCGCACCGCCACCGCCGCCGGCGAAAAGCGGTCGCGCAGGTCGGCCGCCCCGAGTTCCGCGAGGAAACTCGCGCGGTGGTGGACGAGCGCCCGCGCGGCCAGCACGAGCTTGCGGTCCCACGGCTCCAGCACCGCGGCGGCGGCGGCGCCCGGGCGCAGCAGCGCGTTGCGGTGCCGCACCACCCGCCGGTAGGCGGCCAGGCGGTGCAGGTACTCGGGGCGGAAGAGGACCAGCAGACCGTCGAAGAACCGGCGGCGTGCATCGGGCCCCTCGGTGATCACCCGCAGGTGGGAGGCGGTGATGCAGAGAATGGCGGCGGTGTCGAGAAAATCGGTGACTTCGGCCGCCTTCTCGTCGAGCCGGAGTTCCTTGCCCGCCGACCCCACCCGCACCTCCAGCACCCGCGGCAGCGGCGCCCGCGCCACCCGGCAGCGGAGGCGGAACTCCCCCTCGCCGTGGCGGACGCACTCCTCCAGGCGATGGGTCCGGAACGACTTGGTGTAGCAGGCGCAGTAGAGCGCCTCGAGCAGGCTGGTCTTCCCCTGGCCGTTGCGTCCGGCGAACAGGTTGATGCCCGGCGCGAACGCCACCGGCTCCTCGGCCAGGTTGCGGAAGGCGCAGGCGTGCAGGGATTCGATGCGCATGGGCTCCGGTTCCGCCGGCTCCAGCCGCCGGCTTCCGGCCATCATACGGCCGCCCCGGGCAAAATGCAAGACGGGCCGCGTCGCCCGCCCGGCCCGAAAATGCCGGGCGCAGCGGCTCCGCCTGTGCTACCATGCGAAGCAATCGTGGCATCAGCGGAGGCGCCCATGAAACTGGCCCGATTCGGCGTATCCTGCGACGCGGAGCTGCTGACGGCGTTCGACCGCCGGCTGGCGGCGGAAGGTTTCAAGAACCGCTCCGACGCCCTGGCTCACCTGATGCGCCAGCACCTGCTGGCGGAGAAAATCCGGGGCAATGCCGAGGTGGTGGGCGTCGTGACCATGGTGTACGACCACCACCGCCGCGAGTTGTCGCAGCGGCTGATCCAGCTCCAGCACGACCACCACACGCACGTCCTGTCGAACCTGCACATCCACCTGACGCACACCGACTGCCTGGAGGTGGTGGTGATCCGCGGCACGGCCGGCCGTGTCCAGGAGCTGGCCGACCGCCTCATCAGCACCCACGGCGTCAAAAGCGGCCGCGTGTTCATCCCGGCCGCAGTGGACGAGTGAGCCTGACCGCCGCCGCCGGCCGGTCCCAACCGCTGGCGTCCATGGTCCCGTTGCGATATTTTCTTCCGTTGTTTTGACTTTGCCACCCCGAGTTGGCTATAATCGAACTCATCTGATTTGCTTAACTATCCGATCGGCCCGCCGGCCAGCTTTTCCGAGACATTTCATCGTCCGTCTATCATCCCGTCTGAGGAGGCAGTCATGGATTCCAGCTACTCCGAAGGTGTGCGGCGATACATGCGCGAGGCCGAGGCCTATCTCGCCCGGCGGACCGCCTACCGGGATCAGGTCAAACGGCTCAAGTTCGACACCATCGCCGTGCACGGCATGTACTCCGTCGAGGAGGCGTTCGCCAACGGCCAGGGCGGCATCATCGAGCCCATCTACCCGTCCACTTCCCAGGCCTACCGAGACTCCGACGAGATGGAAGCCGGTCTGGCCTACCTGGTGCCCACCTGGTGCTATTCCCGCATCCACAATCCCACTGTCTACTACCTGGAAGAAACCCTGGCGTTGCTCGAAGGATACGGCACCGGCGCCGACACCACGGCGCTCTGCACCTCGGCCGGGATGTCGGCGATCAAGCAGGCCGTGGAACCGTTCCTGGAGATCCGCGACGGCGATATCCGCAACCTGAATTTCGTCTCCGCCGCCCAGGTGTACGGCGGGACGTTCCAGTTGTTCAACCTGCGCATGCGCGAGCGCGGCGCCCAGGTGCGCTGGGTGACGCGTCCGTGGGAGATGGACGAATGGGAAAAGCTGGTCGACGACGGCACCCGGTTCCTGTACGTCGAGATGCCCTCCAACCCCCAGCAGGCCTGCGCCGACATCGCCGCGGTGGCGGCGGTGGCCCATCGCCACGAGATTCCGCTCATCGTGGACGCCACCATCGCCACCCCGGCGTTGCTGCGCCCGATCGCCCACGGCGCCGACATCGTGGTGCATTCCCTCACCAAGTCGGTGGGGAGCGGCGGGTTCACCATCGGCGGCGCCATCGTCGCCCGGCGGCCCGTCACCAGCCGGCATCTCCCCGCCGAGGTCAAGGCTGACTTCGGCCTCTGGCTCAAGCTCTGGCCGTTCCGCGACTCGGGCCCCTGCATGTCGGCCCACTCGGCCTTCTTCCTCCTCAGCGACCTGCGCCTCCTGCGCACGAAGATGGCGCTCTTCTCCCGCAACACGATGCAGGTGGCCCGGTACCTGGCCGAACATCCGCGTGTGGCGCGGGTCGATTACCTCGGCCTGCCCGGCCATCCGCTGCACGCCCTGGCCGCGCGCTACATGAAACTGGCGGACAGCGACGAGCCGGCCTTCGGCCACCTGATGTCGTTCGACGTCCGCGGCACCGCCGCCGAGACCCGCCGGGTGTTCGACGGCTTCCAGCGCATCTGGCGGGCGACGGACCTCGGCCGGATCAAGTCGGTGGCCACCATCCCGGCCATCTCGACCCACCAGCAGCAGGGCGAAACCGGACGGAAACTCGCCGGCGTGGCCCCCACCATGATCCGTCTGTGCGTGGGCGGCGAGCATCCCGACGACGTCATCGCAGACCTCGAACAGGCGCTCAAGGTGATTGGTTAATCGGTGAATCGGGCGGAGTCATGGAACATCATCGAGATTCATATTAAGCATAGGAGGACTGTATGCGGCTATTGTTCGTCGGATTCGGGACGGTGGGCCAGGGGCTGGCCGAGCTGCTTCTGGAGAATCACGAGGCGCTTCGCAACGAGTACGGCTTGAACTGGACGGTGGTGGGCATCGCCGACATGCAGAAGGGCATGGTCTACCACCCCGACGGGATCAATCTGACCAAGGCCCTGGAGACACTCAAGGCGGGCCACTCCCTCAACGAGCTGCCCCAGGCCTATGTGCGGGGCGACGCCCTGGCCCTCATCGAGGAGGCCGAGGCGGACGTGATGCTCGAGGCGACCTACACCGACATCAAGACCGCCCAGCCGGCCACCGCCCACATCAAGGCGGCGCTCCAGCGCGGCATGCACGTGGTGACCACCAACAAGGGCCCCCTGGCGCTGCATTACGCCGAGCTCCAGGCCATGGCCAAGGCGCGGGGCGTGCACTTCCTGTACGAGGGGACGGTCATGAGCGGCACGCCGATCGTCAACCTCATCCGCGAGACCCTGGCCGGCAGCGGCATTCAGGAGATCCGCGGCATCCTCAACGGCACCACCAACTACATCCTGACCCGGATGGAGGAGGGGCTGTCCTACGCCGACGCCCTGAAGAAGGCCCAGGAGCTGGGCTACGCCGAGGCGGTCCCCGACGCCGACGTGCTGGGCTGGGACGCCCTGGCCAAGGTGACCATCCTGGCCAACACGGTCTTCGGCGCCACGAAGAAGCCGTTTGACTACCCGTGCGACGGGATCACGAAGATCAGCGCCGAGGCGATCGCCGAGGCCAAGCAGAAGGGATTCCGCTACAAACTCATCGGCCGGGTCTGGCGCGAGGGGGGCAAGGTGCACGCCTCGGTGGCGCCCATGCAGATCCCCCTGAGCCACCCGCTGGCCGGCGTGATGGGCGCCACGAACGCCGTCACCATCAAGTCCCGCGCCATGGGCGACGTGACCGTCGTCGGCCCGGGCGCCGGCCGCACCGAAACCGGCTACAGCATGCTCATCGACCTGCTCCACATCGCCCGGGCGCACTGACGCCGCCGGCGCCCACAGGAGGCACGCCATGTACAAGGGCTACATGAACCGCTTTCTCGAGGTTGACTTGACCCATCGCACGTTCCGTTTCGGCCAGCCCGATCCGTCGCTCTTCGCCGGCTGGATCGGCGGCAAAGGCGCCGGCCTGAAACTCATGGTGGACCGGGGGCTGGTCACCCACGACCCGTTCGCTCCGGAAAATCCGCTCATCTTCATGACCGGGCCGTTCACCGGCACTCAGGTCCAAACGTCCGCCCGTTCGGTGGTCTGCACCAAGTCGCCGCTCACCGGCACGTTCCTCGACACCCACGCCGGCGGCCACTTCGGACCGGCGCTCAAGAAGGCCGGCCTCGACTGGATCTGGATCACCGGCGAGAGCGACCGGCCGGTCTACCTCCACGTGCGCCCCGGCGAGGTCCGCTTCGAGGACGCCGCCCACCTCTGGGGCAAAGGGATCTACGAGGCGGAGAAGGCGCTTCGCGAAACTTACCCCAAGGCCCGCGTGGCCCTGATCGGCCCGGCCGGCGAGAACCGCGTCCGCTTCGCCTGCATCGGCACCGAGCTGTACCGCCAGTACGGCCGCGGCGGCGCCGGCGCGGTCATGGGCGCCAAGAATCTCAAAGCGCTCGTCGTGGAGGGGGACGAGAAAATCGCCTACCACGACCCCGCCGGCTTCCAGGAGCTGAACCGGCAGCTCACCAAAGACATCGTCGCCCACCCGAACCGGCAGCGCCGCGACGACCTCGGCACCATGATGTGGATCCGCATGGGCCAGGAGCAGGGGCATTTCCTACCCACCCACAACTGGCGCGACACCCAGTTCGCCGGCTACGAAGGCATCACTTCCGAGGCATGCCGCGAGAAGCTGGCCTGGAAGAGCACCGGCTGCTTCAACTGCGCCATCCGCTGCTCCAAGGAGGCGCGCTGGGGAAATTACGAGGTGGAGGGCCCCGAGTACGAGACCACCGCCTTTCTCGGTTCCGGCTGCGACATCGATTCGGCCGAGGCGGTGGCCTATGCCAACTGGCTGTGCGACGATCTGGGGCTCGACACCATCTCGGCAGGCGTGGTCTGCTCCTTCGCCATGGAGGCGTTCGAGCGGGGCATCATCAGCGCGGCGGACACCGGGGGCGTCGCGCTCCATTTCGGCAGCGCCGAGGCCCAGGCCGCCCTGCTCCGCCAGATCGCCCACCGTGAGAAGATCGGCGACCTGCTCGCCGAGGGCACCCGGATCGCCGCCCGGCGCATCGGCAAGGGGAGCGACTACTTCGCCATCCAGATCGCCGGCATGGAGCTGTCGGGGGTGAACATCAAAGGATGCGCCTCCATGGGCCTGACCCTGGCCACGTCCGATTTCGCCTCCCACACCCGGTTCTGGTCCGCCTCGGCGGAGATGCGGAAAGAGCTTTCCTGGGAGAGCACGCCCGATTTCGTCCGCATCGGCCAGGATGTCGTGAACACCCGGAACTGCCTCATCGTCTGCGATTTCGTGATGTACGACCTCGACCGGCTGGCGCCGGTGTTCGAGAAGTGCACCGGCATCCCCATGAGCGAGACGGACATGAACCGGCTCGGCAACAAGATCTCCAACCTGACCCGCCTCTACAACATCGCCAACGGCCGCACCCGCGCCGACGACACCCTGCCGCCGCGCTTCTTCCAGGAGCCCCACGAGGCGGGGCTCTTCGAGGGACGGCGCCTCACCGAGGAGAAGTTCGGCGAATGGCTGGACATGTACTACGCCGCGCGCGGCTGGGACGCCGCCGGCGCGCCCACGCCGGCCACCCTCACCGAGCTGGGGCTGAACCCGATCTGACCGGCGGCCCGCGGCCCACGGCTACCCCTTTCAGCGGACGGCATTCGCCGTCCGCTTTTTTCTTGGCCCCGGCCCTCCCTTTGTGGTGAAATCGGGAGGATACCCGAGGAGGCTTGCCATGATTCGAGACGACGCCCTGACCCTGCTCCACGAATGGACCCTGAAGGACGGCCTGCGTAAGCATGCCTACGGCGTGGCCGCAGCCATGCGCGCCTACGCGCGCCGCTTCGGCGAGGACGCCGACATCTGGGGGGTGGTGGGGCTGCTCCACGATTTCGACTACGAGCGCTACCCCGACGCCGACAACCACCCATTCCGCGGCGCCGAGGAGCTGCGCCGGCTCGGGATGGAAGAGACCCTGGTCCGGGCCATCCTGGCCCACGCCAGCTATACCGGCGTGCCGCGGGACACCCTCGTGGCCAAGGCCCTCTTCGCCGTGGACGAGCTGGTGGGCCTCATCACCGCCGCCGCCCTGGTCACTCCCGACAAGAAGCTGGAGGCGGTGGGCGTCCGCTCGGTGATCAAGAAGATGAAGGACAAGGCGTTCGCCCGCGCCGTCAACCGCGACGAGATCCGGCTGGGAGCCGAGGAGCTGGGCGTGCCGCTCGAGGAGCACATCGGCGTGGTGCTTGCCGCCATGCAGGCGAGCGCGGCGGAACTGGGACTCTGACGGCGAGGCTCGAGATTCGGGGTTCGGGGCTCGGGGCTCGTCCCCATTCGTTGAGAGTTGAGGGTTGAAGGTTGAGAGTTCGTGCTCGTAATCGTAATTCGTAATCGTAATTCGTAATCGTAATTCGTAATCGTAATCGTGCTCGTAATCAACGGCTTTTTCGGTCATGGCGTCAAATGTAGATGAGGCGCCAGACTCCGCGATTCGCAACGGGGGGGACGCCGCTGCTATCGCGGCGGGTGGCGGCAAACAGTCTGATTCCGTATAATCAATCCACGGCGCGCGGACGTCGTCGCGCGCGAGGAGAACCGCCCATGAAACTCACCCTGGCCGAAGAGCTGTTGCTGCTCAGCCTGCGCGACGACAAGGGGACCGTGCTGTGCTCGGCCTCCATCGGCCTGCCCTTCGGGCTGGCCGCGGCCGTCCTGATGGAACTGGCCATGAAGGAGAAGGTCCGGATCGAGGGCAAGAAACTGGTGGCCACGCCGGCCGGTGACACGGGCGACGCGGTCCTGGACGAGTGCCTCGGCCTGCTCCGGACGGCCGCCAGGCCGAAGACCATCGCCGGCTGGATGACCCGGCTGGGCGGCCGCAAGTCGATCCAGCGGACCTACCTCGACCGGCTCGTGCAGAAGCGCATCCTGCGCCGGGAGGAGCACCGGATCCTGTGGGTGTTCCCCGCGGAGCGTTTCCCGACCTCCAATCCGCTGGAGGAGCTGGAGGTGCGCCGGCGGCTGCGCCAGGCCGCGTTCACCGCCACCGCGCCCGACGCGCGCACCCGCTTCCTGGTGAGCCTCGTCCGGGCCTGCGACCTCGTGGACGAAGTTTTCTCCGACCGGGACGAGCGGAAAAAGGCCAAGCAGCGCTTCGCCGAGCTGGCCAAGGATGAGGCGTTCGGGAAAGCCGTGGCCGACCAGGTCGCCGCCGTCATGGCCGCCTGCGTCGCGGCCTGCGCCGCCGCCAGCATCGCCGCAGCTTCCTGATGCAGCCGCCGGGCCAGAGGAGCGGCCGGCATTCAACTCGTGGGCCTCTTGCCGGTCATGACACCCCGACCATCGACCGGTTCAACCTTTCCGCTGTCCCTGGCTGAAAAACGCGTCAAAAGCCGCCCACTCCCCCCGGACGTGCAGCACGGCGACGACGGCCAGCATGGCCAGCATCAATCCGACATTGGCCAGGATCTGGTTCTCGACGACGGCGAAATAGGCGAAGGACCGCGATCCGTTGTTGAACACGGCGTGGGCCAGCGCCGGCACCCAGATGGTGCCCGATTTGGCGTACACCCAGGCGAAGAAGACGAACGAGGCGATGGCCCCGACCGCCAGAACGGCCGCATTGAGCGCGTGTTGTCCGGCGGTGAAGCCGGAGGTGTCCGGCAGGACCAGCATCAGCGGCGCGTGCCAAGCGAGCCAGATCAGGCCGCCGGCGACGAAGCCGAGGATTCGCCGGGACCGGCAGAGCAGCGGGAACAGGAGCCCCCGCCAGCCGAATTCCTCGCCGAATCCGGCGACGACCAGGGGGACGTTGAACAGTGTCAGCCCGCCGATGAAGAAGATGATCAGCATCATCCGCGGCGTAAGCCCCGCGGGCAGGTCATCAATCCGCTCGCCGGACGCCGCCAGCTGGCTCAGCAGCTGCGCTAGGAACGTCTCGCCGCTGAAGTCCCAGCGGATGGCGCCAAGCAACGTGTAGACGGCATAGGAGAGGATCACGACGCCCAGGGTGATTCCCCAGAACCGAAGATAATCCGGCCATCTTCCAAGATGGAGCCGAGCGTCCCTGAATCCGGGCCGATAGAAAAACAGGCGCGTCAGGGCGGCGGCGATGGCCGGGGCCAGCATGTAGGCTCCGGCCAGGTAGTTCCCGCTCCGGCCCATGGCCTTCATCCCGGCGATGAAAGCCGCGCTGAGGAGCGCCACCAAAACCAGGTAGGCGATGAGGGGAGTTCGCTTCATGGGTGCTCGGGCCGACACTTGATGACGTGATTATATTACAGTTGTTTGACCGGTGCGTCACCGGCATGCGTGGTCGGCCTTCGACCCCACTCGGTTCAAACAGCGAGTTGTGTCAAGTATCTTCTGCAAAAAGGTAGAGGGTATCTCCAAGGCTTCTCCTGGCGTTGCCCCTCCCCCGAGGGGGAGGGGCAACGCGGCGCGCCGTCGCCGGCTCATGCCGCCTCGCCGTGGCGGAGCCGCTCCTTCTTGTGCTCCCGCAGCTCCTCCATGT